>Ga0116226_10002098_pt1 | contig 17300 bp, 12 predicted proteins | sample S1TSphfallax_FD_89692 | JGI IMG/M metagenome (GOLD analysis project Ga0116226, IMG submission 89692) | Host-associated microbial communities from peat moss isolated from Minnesota, USA - S1T2_Fa - Sphagnum fallax MG | ecosystem: Host-associated > Plants > Peat moss > Unclassified | place: USA... | reverse complement strand
TCTGCTGCAGCTTGAGCAAATCGCCGCAGGCTACCCCTCGCGCGAACGTTTTCTGACCGAGCTGACGCTCGATCCACCAGATGCGACGAGCGACCAGGCCGGCGTGCCGCTGTTGGATGAGGATTATCTGAACCTCTCGACCATCCATTCGGCCAAGGGCCAGGAGTGGAAATCCGTCTTCGTGCTTAATGTGGTCGATGGATGCATGCCATCGGATCTAGGCACCGGCCAATCGCATGAGATCGAGGAAGAGCGGCGGTTGCTTTATGTCGCGATGACGCGGGCCAAGGATGAATTGCATCTGATGCTGCCGCAGCGGTTTTTTACGCATGGGCAAAACCGCCTGGGTGATCGGCATGTCTATGCGGCCCGGTCCCGCTTCATCCCGGATGCCCTGCTCAGCCTGTTTCGGAGCTCGGCCTGGCCGGTGTTCGGCACCGCTCCGGCCATCCAGACCAGCGTCAGCCAGGCACCGCGGATCGACGTCGCGGCGAAGATGCGCGGGATGTGGCGGCAGAAGGATATCGCCAGTGTGTAATTTGTACTCAGTTACAAAAGGACAAGCTGCGATCAGGGAACTTACGGGGGCGATGACCGATACGACGGGCAATCTGCCGCCTCTGCCAGGTATTTTCCCCGACTATTCCGCGCCGATTGTGCGCAACCAGCCAAGCGGCCGGGAGCTGATGATGGCGCGCTGGGGTATGCCGTCGCCGGCGTTCGCGCTGAAGGGTCGGATTGCCGACACCGGGATTACGAATATCCGCAACACCGCCTCGCCCCATTGGCGACGCTGGCTTGGGCCGGAACATCGTTGCGTGGTGCCGTTCACCAGTTTTTCCGAGAACGAGCATCTGCCGGATGGGAGGAAGCCCGCCGTCTGGTTCGCCCTCGACGAGACGCGGCCGCTGGCTTGCTTCGCCGGCATCTGGACGCGGTGGACCTCGGTGCGGAAGGTGAAAGAGGGCGAGACGACGAATGATGTGTTCGGGTTTCTGACGACAGAACCAAACAAGGAAGTCGGCGTCATCCACCCGAAGGCCATGCCCGTGATTTTGCGGACGGCCGGCGAGATCGATCTATGGATGACCGAGTCGTGGCACGAAGCTTCGAAGTTTCAGCGGCCGTTGCCAAACGACAGCCTTTTAATTGTTGCTCGTGGCTTGAAACAGGACGCTGGCTAGAAGTCCGGCGCAGTCCCGAAGAAACCCAAAACACTAGCAGATTTCTGCCTTAAGTAGGCTGATAGTCACCCAAAAACTGTGCCCCATAGAAAGAAAATTTACGAGGGGCGCAGTTTTCAAGCAAAAATGATTGCAAATAGTTCGCTGTTGGCGTAGCTATTCGCTAAAGCAGACGCCGGAACCAATATTTAGCGGGATTGGAAGACTTGTCCCCTATATATAGTCCCGGGAGGTTTGTTAAGCGGTCTAAAATTCTATTTGGGGGCGCAGTTATTGGTGATGGAGACGCCGAAAGCCCAGAGAAGTTCCCGCAAATCGACTCCCGCAGTAGCTACAATCATCACGACTTGCAGTAATCGGAAGAAGATTCGTCCCCGGTCTGGCGCAACAGCAGGTTCCCTGCCTGAAGGCAGCCAAATAGACGTACTTTCCGCGTGGTTCGAGAGGCTCAAGACGCTGCCGGCCGAGGTCCGAATGGACCAGTTATATGCTGGACGCGGATTTGCTCTGGCAGTTCGAGCGGCCGCGGATTCCGAAGCGAAACTATGTGTTCTTTCGGCGGGACTTGGCCTCGTCGAGGCATCACAAAGACTTCCCTCTTATGGCCTCACGGTCACCCGCGGATATTCTGACTCCTTGCCGGAGAAGATTTCGGGAGAATTTAATGTAACCGCTTGGTTCTCCGCGATCTTGGAAGGACCCTATTCCCGGCGGTGGACCGATATTTTTGGGCAGTCCGGTCGAATACTTCTGGCGCTGACCCACCCTTATGCGCAGATGATCGGTGCCAGTCTCCTAGAGTCGAGCGCGGATGCGTTATCACGAATACGAATTTTCGGCGCTCGGTTAGCCGAAGTCCTTCCGGAAGCATTATGGCCTGCGATAGCGCCCTACGATGCTAGATTGGACGCGATAATTCCGGGTACCCGGGTAGACTTTTCCCAGCGGGCATTGTTCCATTTTGTGAATACTGTCCTGCCAAGTGCTGCGGCGTCCGACCGTCAGTCCGATTTCGCAATGGTGGAAGCTGCACTGAGCGATGCGACGGCGCCCGAAAGACCACGTCGCCCACGCAGATCAGATGAGGATATTCTTCAACTAATCGTGGCCCGATTGGAAACCCAATCCGGCATCGGGCGGATTTTGCATGCACTTCGATCAGAGGAAGGTGTTGCCTGCGAGCAGTCGCGGTTCAGTCGCCTGTATCGAACGGCCGTTGAACTGAGGCCTCTCGCATGACACGTCCCAAGAAAACCGACCAGCCGAATCTCGCCGTTCGTGCTGTACGGACCGAGCAGGCCGGCAAGGCCGTATACGCTTTCTTTTTGGCAGGTGCCGAGCTTTTGCAGATAGCGGAAATCAGTCGCGTTCATCGCGACGCTGACGGATCGCTACATGGTTTTCAACGGAAGGGAATTCGGAACCATGTGCAGGCAATCACGGAATTTCTCGACCAAGGACCCGTACTTTTCCCGAATGCGATTATCCTAGCAATTTCTCCAAGGGCAAGGTTTGTTCGTGCGAGAGGAGAAAAGCCTGACGGTGACATTAGATCCTGTGATGCCGGCACTCTGCGAATACCACTTTCAGTCGATGGTCCCAAAGAAGCCTGGATTGTCGATGGCCAGCAGAGATCGCTCGCTCTATCTCAGGCGCAAGATAAGAGCTTCCCAGTGCCGGTTGTTGCCTTTGTTTCTGACAATCTATCCGTTCATCGTGAGCAATTTATTCTAGTGAATAAGGCGAAACCGCTCGATCCCAGGCTGATCGACGAGTTGCTGCCGGAAGTAGACACAACCTTTCCACGCGACTTGTCGTCTCGGAAGTTGCCGAGCGAACTCGTCAACCGGCTTCGCAATTCGTTGGACTCGCCGTTCTATGGCCTAATCCGGCGCCCTTCCGACGAATCAACCCCGGCAATTGTTATCGACTCGGCTCTGGTGAAAGCAATTAAAAACAGCATCAATACTCCACTAGGTGCGCTCGCACAGTATAAGGCGTCGGGAGACCGACCTGCAGACGTCGACGCCATGTACAAAATGCTTGTCGCCTACTGGAGTGCTGTGCGTGCCGTATTTCCCAATGCTTGGGGACTTCCGCCTACCGAGAGTCGCTTGATGCATTCAGCCGGAATAGCGGCGATGACCATTCTAATGGATCGACTCATGTCGCGTGCCGGTCCTGGAGTCGACCTCGAGTTTCACGCGATGCAAGCCTTAACGCGTATCGCGCCACATTGTCGTTGGACAAATGGTAGGTGGCAGGACTTTCACCGCGAATGGAACGAAATTCAGAATACTGGTCGGGATATCAAAATCTTGTCGGGTCACCTCGTACGCCTAGACTATGTTTACGCATTCTCGAAGGTGGCCTGATGCGCTTCGTTTTTGCGGATAGTGTTGACACTATCGACCCGGAGTATGACTTCGTTGCTGACCGCAATGGGATTGGACGTTCAGTTCATCGCGACGATCAATATCCGCACGAATTCCTTGAGCAGGCCCCCTATGATGGAATTTTAGTGTCGAGAGGAATTGTTGGGGATGTAAGGTATCCTGGTAAATATTCTGAATCACAGGCAATGCGCTTTCGTAGAGAGGGTGCCCGTCGATTTCTACGATATCCCTCAGACCGTTTTCCTGAGAGCATGGTCATGGGAGATTGTGGCGCATTCACATATCGTAATCTTGCCGAGCCACCTTTTAGAGCCGATGATACGACGGAGTTCTATTCAGATGGCGGCTTCACTCACGGTTGCTCGCCGGATCATCTGATATTTGATTTTGATGACGTTGGTGTTACTCGAACCATCACCGATGTTCCGCCTGAAATACGAAATCGCTACGAGATCACTTTGCAAAACGCTGCGGAATTCTACAAAACGAGTACCCGGCTTGGTAAAGCCTTCACGCCAATGGGCGTCATACAGGGATGGTCGGCTGACAGCATGGCCGATGCCGCCAAGTCCTTGGTACGAATGGGCTACGACTATTTGGCGATCGGTGGCACGGTGCCTCTAAAGATCGACCAGATTCAGCGCGTTTTACAAGTTCTCCGCACTGAAATCGGAAAGTCCGTTCGGCTTCATCTTCTCGGCTTTGGAAAGATCGAAGAGTTGGCCGTGCTCGAGGAGCATGGAGTTACGAGCTTTGACACGACATCGCCACTGTTGCGCGCCTTCAAAGACGCCCGAAAGAATTACTGGGCTCGGACGGCGGAAGGTGACCTCTCCTATTATACTGCAATCCGAATCCCCCAAGCCACGGAGAACAACAAACTGAAGCATAAAGCGCTGGAAGGTAGCCTCAATCAAGAGGATGCCAGGCGTCTAGAGGACTTAGCGCTTAGGGCAGTGCGAGCCTATGCTGCGAATGATGCCAGTCTGGAAGACGGCCTTAACGCTGTGATGAACTACTGGGTGGCCTTGAACTGGGATGAAGAAGAATCTCCAAGTCGGAAGGCTGTAGCCGCTGCGCGGCAGCGTAAGCTCTATGCTGAAACACTTGGCGATCGGCCATGGGAGCTTTGTAGTTGCCGGGTATGTCGCGAGAGCGGAGTAGAGGCATTAATCTTTCGTACCTCAAACCGCAACAAGCGTAGAGGAATCCATAATTTGCACGTCTTTCACACCCATCTTAGTGAGTTCCGGCAGGAGCGAGTATGAAAAAGCAGAATATCCTTCGTTTCGATGCTCTTGTCCCTACGCAGAGCCCGAAAATCACAGTTTTTACCTTTGTCGCGAAGGCTTCTGAAATCGCTCAGATCGCACGTATCGAGAGAGCCGGACGTGATAGTGAGGGATCCCTTCAGGGGTTTCAAAGACCGCAGATTGCAAATCATATACGCGAGATCAGAGACTACTTGGAGAAGCCAAATGCGATTCTACCAAATTCGATCGTGGTGGCATTTGTGGAAGGCGCACATCTTGAACCTGTAAGCAATTCTAAGGCGCGCGTTCGCCAACTTGTTATAGATACGACTAAGGGGCCGCCGGGTTGGATTGTCGATGGCCAACAGCGCTTTACCGCACTCTCCGAGCTTCGGGGCCGCGAATTTGAAGTTCTTGTATCAGGATTTCTCTGCAAGACCGAGGAGGAGCTTCAAAAGCAATTCATTCTTGTTAACAACACGCGCCCGCTCCCGAAAGCATTAGTCTACGAGTTACTACCGAAAGTCGAAGATCTGCCGCCGCGGATGTCGAGCAGGTCGCAAGCCGCGCTTATAACTGAGGCGCTCAATTACCAACGCGGATCATCACTGAAAGGTCTAATTAAACAGCAGACCAATCCAAAAGGAATCATTCGGGATACCGTTTTACAGCGTGTTATCATGAACTCGCTTAGTGACGGTGCTCTGAGGCTCTATGCAAGCGACAATCGAATGCTGCTCGACAAGGGCGTAAAGATGATGAGTGAATTCTTTCATGCCGTTCAGCACGTGTTCGCAGACGACTGGACAGGGAGGACGCCCAAGACGTCCCGCCTTGTTCATGGCGCGGGAATCATAGCATTAGGCTACGTTATGGATTTCCTAAACGGCGTTGCTGGTGCGGCGACGCGGGATGAGTTTGCTAATGGCTTGCGCCTGCTTAAGGGGAAGACAGCTTGGTGTGAAGGTGAATGGGAATTCGGCAGTGAACGCCGACGTTGGAATGGCCTACAAAATGTTCCCGCGGATATCCGCCAATTATCTATGTACCTGGTTCAGGTATTAAAGCGTCGTCTGGCAACCAAGGTGAGGGCGGCCTAAGGTCATGAGTTACGCCGTGAAAGAGATGTTCCTAACATTGCAAGGCGAAGGGCGCCATGCAGGCCGGCCAGCGGTCTTTTGCCGCTTCGCTGGCTGCAACCTCTGGACCGGCCGCGAGCAAGATCGAGGGACCGCGCTTTGCACGTTTTGCGATACTGACTTCGTTGGCGTTGATGGCATGGGAGGCGGACGATTTGCAAGTGCGCCGGCCCTTGCCCACGCAATTGCCCAACTTTGGGGCGATGATCGTCGCTACAGGTTTGTTGTCTTAACTGGCGGTGAGCCGTTACTGCAAGTTGACGAGCCACTTTTGGCTTCGCTGCATGATCTTGAATTCGAGGTTGCCGTAGAGACAAATGGATCGATACAGGCTCCCCCTGGCATAGATTGGATTACGGTCAGCCCAAAAGGAGTTGTTCCGTTAGCGCAATCCCGTGGTAACGAATTGAAGTTGGTATTTCCGCAGAGGGATGTAGATCCGACTGAATTCGAGAAACTTGCGTTCGATTACTTTTTTCTCCAACCAATGGACGGCCGACATCGCGAATCGAATACCGAAGCTGCGATATCGTATTGTTTGCAGCATCCGCGTTGGAACCTGTCTGTGCAGACCCATAAGTTCACTGGAATCCCCTGATGTATGAACTCAGCAAAGAGTTTCGGTTCGACGCCGCACATACGCTAGACCGAGTGATAGATGTGGAACCAAGTCGCCGAATACATGGCCATTCGTACCGTGCCGAAGTGGTGATTCGCGGGAACCCAGATCCTGTAAGCGGCATGATTGTTGACCTTGGCCTATTCGAGCAAGCACTGTTCGAGGCGCGTGATGGCTTGGATCATCATTTTCTAGATGATATCGGTGACCTTGGCCCATCCACGATGGAAAATCTGTCAGCTTGGATATGGCGGAAACTTGAAACCAAAATTCCTAACCTTTGGCGAGTAACTGTCCGACGCGACAGTGACACGGGCGCTTGCACATATTACGGAAGAGAATCGTGAATGCATAAATTACTTAAATCGGCTCGTGGTCGAGAAGCGGATAGCTGACTGTTCATTCCGCATTGAGCGTGTGAACTTCTAATTGGAGGGCGGAGTATGACGGATACGCAGACGGCGATTGTGCTCTTCTCCGGGGGGCAAGATTCTACGACATGCCTAGGTTGGGCGTTGGAAAGGTTCAAACACGTTGAGACTGTTGGATTCGATTATGGTCAGCGTCATAGGGTTGAACTAGATGTCCGACCCAAAATTCTCGATCGATTGCGGCGGGATTTTGTAGGCTGGGGAGATCGGCTTGGCACAGATCATCTCCTCGATCTGAAACTTCTTAGTCAGGTGAGTGAGACCGCACTTACGCGCGACGTCGCAATTTCGATGGAGAAGACCGGATTACCTAATACCTTCGTGCCGGGACGCAATTTATTATTTCTAACTTTTGCAGCGGCTCTCGCATATCGAAGAGGCGCGAAGCACCTCGTGACTGGTGTTTGCGAAACTGACTACTCAGGCTATCCAGATTGTCGGGATGACACGGTGAAGGCGATGCAGATCGCCGTCAATCTAGGGATGGATGCGCGTTTTGTCATACATACTCCGCTAATGTGGATTGATAAGGCCGCGACGTGGAACTTGGCCCATGAAATCGGTGGGGAAGGCTTTGTCGACCTAGTCCGAGAGGATAGCCACACATGTTATCAGGGCGATCGAGAACATCACCACTCTTGGGGCTATGGTTGCGGTGCTTGCCCTGCATGTCACTTACGGGCTGGCGGGTATGAGACCTACCTTGAGAATTCACGGAAGACAGATTTGTGAGATGCCGCAGCGTGAATGGACATTTACATGCCTAGAAACGCTGCTCGACAGGAATGTTATTCAATGTTTCTTTACCAACTCCCAGCTGTCGTAATTTATCATTTGGAAATGGGGTAAAACGAGTTTGACACTAGGGAGCGGTGAAATTGGTCAGGGTGAAACTGGCAATCACGACAGAAGTTGGGTCGAATGCTCGATTGGCAGGTGTCTTCACGCTTTGGGATCCGCCGCATTTGCGGCGGATCGGGTAGCGCTGCTGCGCTCGCTGATCCGTCTAAGAGGTGGAAGGATTGACCTGTCGGAGTTAGGCAAGGGACTTTCTGAAGAGGAATATGCGCTCCTTAAGCGATTTGCTATAGCACGAACGAATTCAGACCGTTCTCTTCGACTCGTCGATGAGGATGACGAAAGTGGTCTCACCGGACTTAGTGCAGCCCTCATTTTCGACCCCCTTCCGCGTAACGCTTATGAGCCCGCGACGCCTGACGGGGTCTTGCTACGCCTAACCGGCCATTCGCGCTACCGAACGATGGCTCAAAAGGCGGCTGCGCGGGCACTCCTAACCCAGCCACCTGGGACCGGGCTAATGGTGAGCATGCCTACCGGATCAGGGAAGAGCCTGCTGTTTCAAGTCGCCGCTAACTTCGAGCGTGAAACTCAACCAGGAGCCTGCGCAATCGTAATCACGCCGACAATAGCGCTCGCGCTGGACCACGAACGCACATTGTCTGGAATGGCGGGACTTGCTCAAAGTAAAGCGCTGACAGGAGACACTCCGCCATCTGAGTCAGAAATCATCAAAAATGGGTTTCGGCGCGGCGAGATACCGATCCTCCTGCTTTCTCCAGAAAAAGCGCTCAATGAAGGTGTTATTCAATATCTCGTAGAGGCAGCGACACCCTATTCTATAGAGTACGGGCTCGAAGCCCGGCTGACCCACGTTTTTGTAGATGAAGCGCATATCATTGAAAGTTGGGGACGTAGCTTTCGTCCAGATTTCCAGCGTTTGCCAGCCCTACTCGCAAGGCTGAGGGCCGCCAATCCAGACATTCGCGCTGTTCTCCTATCAGCGACGTTGCCGGACAACTCGCGTGAGGTTTTGCGCGATGGTTGGCGGATCGGCGGCGCTTGGCTTGAGGTCGATGCCAGACTGCCACGTTACGAGCACGATATCGTCGTAGCTAACTACAGTTGGGAAGGTCAGCGTCAGGTCGCGCTTCACTACCTCATCGATCGGGCGCCGCGTCCTGTCATTGTCTACACAACACAGATCGCTGACTCCACGGCACTCTACGAGCGCCTCACATCTCCTGACCAGGGGTATGGACGAGTGGCGCTGTTTACGGGCGACACCAGCACTAAGGACAGACGCCGGATCGTCAATGGCTGGGCGAACGACGAAATAGACATCGTCGTTGCGACTTCGGCCTTCGGCATGGGTATCGACAAGGCGGATGTCCGAACAGTAATCCACGCTTGCCTGCCTGAGGGACCAGCACGTTGGTACCAGGAAATTGGACGCGCGTCGCGCGATAGCGGCCAGGGCCTCGCCGCATGCCTGTTCGTCGATGGACCGGCGGTGAGTGACGTGAAACAGGCCTATGGACTAGCGACGTCGGGATGGCTAACTCCCGATGTTGCCAAAGATCGCTGGGCTGGGCTGCTCAATGCGGCGTCAGACAAACGCTACGTGGGACACCACATGCGAATGACGGTCAATCTCGATGCCTTTCGAGAGGGGTTGCGACCGAAGGCTGGCGACTGGAATCGAGGTTGGAATATGACCTTGCTTACGCTCATGCAGCGGGCTGGTGCGTTGACGGTGATGTCGGTTCCGACCGAAGGTGATCAACCCGAATTTTCTTGGGCTATTGAGGTCCGTGATCAGCGTGCGCTGATCGGCGTAGACGATGACCTATGGCAGTTCATAAGTGACTTTCGTAATGCCGAAGTCGCCGAAGCCAAACACGATCTCGATACCTTTGTCACCGTGATGCGCCATCCCAACAGAGTATGTGTCACGCGCGCCGCTTTCGAAGTTATTGAGCCGAAGTCTTTTGCGCCGCCCTGTGGGCGCTGCCCGGCCTGCCGCGAGCAAGGTATCAAGCCGCCAACACATATGGTCGCGTCCGGGTTGGAAATGCGTTGGCCTAATGCCCATCCTCAGCGGGGCAGCCTGCCTGCCGACGTCTTGCTGTTGTCGCCCTTGGACGCTGATTTCGAGCAGGGATTTCCCCTTTTAATCAAAACACTAACTGACGCTGGTGTGGACCAAATTGTCGTACCAAAAGGATTGGCGATTAGGACTGCTGAGCTTACTATGCATTCGGCGACGCGACTAGGACTCGTGCTGGACGAGGGGGAATGGATGGGAATAAATCAGTTGGCCAACGTGCCAACGGCGATAATTCTGCCGGCCGACGTATCTCGCGCACAGCTAATGCTCAATCAAATCGACGATTTGAGGGGCACGCTCAAAGCTCCGTTGCTTATTGTCGCGCAACCCGAACGGATCTTGCGCAGCCGTCGTCTCGACCAGGTTCTGTCGCGATACCCGCCTTATCGCGAGGATCAACTAATGTTACTTTCTGGCGGGAAAGAAAGGGCGCAATGACGCTGCTATCTAGTCCGCAGGGCACACCCGAGCGCGTATGGTCGCTGGTGGCGGGACTTTCCGCCTTGGGGGGTGCGCTGCCGCGCGCTGTCTACGACAGCCTTCTCAATCCGGGATTCTCACGTGATGGCGCGGAGGTGAAGGCGAAGTCGACACTCGCCGACGATGCTCACACTGCGGCGCTTAGCCTCAAGCTTGTGGAGTCCGGCCGCGGCGAGGTCTCGCTGACAGTATCTAAGCCTGCGGATTTCTTCGGATTCGCCGATTTCATCCACGACCGCCTCGTGGGGCTAGAAAGCGGCGATGCTGATACTGTCATTCTCGAGGGGTTTGCCTGGATCGTGGCTGAAAGTGATCGCCAAGGCGGAATAGAATGGATATATCAAAGCGGAAGTAAGGAGTTTGCCGACACTGCAAATGCTGGATTCATCGGCAAAGAGATGAACCCGACTAAGGCAGTTGCCTGGCGCCGCTGGCTGTCGTTTCTTGGGCTTGGCGTCAATATGCCCAACGATCGGAACGCTCCCGATTTCCCATCGCCCTCGTCACGAATTGCGCGTGAGCTTGAAAGGCAAGAGTTAGCTCCGGGGACGACACTGCCGGCTGGGGAGTTCCTTGCGGTGCTGGCACGACAAATGCCCTATCTGGACCAGGGTCGGCTGTTCACTCAGGCCTGTCAACGCATGGGCTATGCCCCGACTAGCGGTCGCCTCTCGCCATTATTGAGCATTGCTCTGCGCGATCTCCACGACGACCAGACACTGCAGTTGGTACCGAGCGGAGATGCGGCAGAACGAGTGCGACTCAGCGAAGACATTTCACACTCGATAGATGCGTTCACCACCGTCATTATATTGCCAGGAGAAGTGGGATGAGCGCGCCAGTTTCCGCGTGTTGGCGCGCGGAAGATGCGAGGGCAATTTTTGTTACCGAAGCGCTCGAAGGCAACGACGCGATTTTTCTTGCGACTCATTCGCCGATCGAGGGTTTCGGTGTCGCCGGTAGGGATGCCGCGGAATTCAAGGGATTTGATGAACAATCTGTGCTCGACACCTTGTCCGACGCAACTCGTCAGCACGCCTTCTGCGTAGTGCAGGGCGAACCTGGTTCTGGCAAGTCACACTTGATCCGCTGGCTGTCTGTCAATTGGCCGCATGCGAATGATATCAAATTGCTTCTTCGACGCGCAGACGGCAGCCTCGAAGGCGCTCTTCGACAATTGCGCGACCGCCTTCCTTCGGAGTTCGCGCCGCTGTTCGACAATCTTGGTCAGCGACAGAAAGCTTCTCAGCAAGGCCGAGCCAATATCTTCCTCACTACCCTTGCCAACACGCTCGAGCCAGGACATTTTGACACGCCACTGTCTGACGAGGGTTGGTGTAAGCAATTTGCCCCAGCCGTTCTTCTCGCGCATCCTGCAATCAAAGCGGGCTGGAAATCGCCCGCAAGCATCTTGAACCTCCTTGAGGGCGCGGGTGGCGACCGTAAATCGGCGTCAGCATCGTTTGATTTATTCGACATGCAGGAACTGGGCGACCTATGCCGGCCGCTGCGGGGTCTGGCCTCCGTTGAGCAATGCCAACATCTTGTGGTGCGACTTGAGCGTGAATCGGAAACGATCAAACTGTTTCGTGACCAGCAATGGCTGGCTGATGAACTCGCCGAAGAGCACCGCGACAAGTTTCCGACGAGTTTAGCGCTTATCAGGGCGCTGAACTTGCGTCGTAACGATGCAATCCAAAATGTACTGGGGGTCTCCGCGCAAGGCCTAAAAAAACTTTTTCGGCAGGTGCGGGAAGCGCTGGCCGAGCGCAACCAGCGTTTGGTCCTGCTGCTCGAGGATATAACGAGTTGGGAAGGCCTAGATGACAGTTTGATCGACGTGCTCGTCTTTAATGCCGCAGCCCGTGGTGAGGCGGATGAGAAGTCGGTGTGTCCGCTGATCTCGGTAGTCGGCGTGACGCCGGCCTACTATCACGATCTTCAGGGGAATTATCGCCAGCGGATTACTCATGAAGTGCGCCTAGGACAAGCAACGGATGGCCTGCAGGATGTGGCAACGTTGCGCGAAAGTGAGAAGCGCTTGCAATTTGCAGCCCGATATCTCGCGGCCGTTCGCGCCGGACCTGCTGCTCTTGATGGTTGGCTTTTTGAGGTGCGAGAGGGCCATGACCTCGCTCCGCCAAATCGCTGCGAAACATGCCCGCGTCAGGACAGTTGCTTCGATATTTTTGGTGAAGAATCGGGGATTGGTCTTTTCCCATTTACCGAACATGCCTTTGGCCGCTTCTTCGACGCTCTAAAGGAAAATGATAATGGACAGACTTGGAAAACGCCACGAGGCATTCTCCAAGCAATACTCAACCCGAGTTTATTGCAACCTGACAGTCTGAAAGCGGGCACCTATCCCGGAAGCTTCATCGAGTCCGAAGCCTTCCGCTCGGATAGGCGCTCAGACGGCGCACTTGTCCCCCGTCTCAGGCAGATCGTCGATAATAAAATCGAATCTGACATAGAGCGCTCCAGGATGCGTCGAATGCTCACATATTGGGCCAACGCTGACCGTTCTGATACTGAGGCAGCTGGTGACAATCTGGCTTTTGCGGGCACACCACGCGCGGTCTATGAAGCATTCGGGCTGCCATGGATCGGCGGCGGGGTGGCGCAGTTAGGACCGGTGCCTGTTATTATCGCGCAACCAGTCCTTGAAGCCATAGCCGAACCTGATGCAGAGGCGGATGACGGACTAGGTTCCTCTGCACGGGCTGCCAGCGCGCCGCGAACCTCGCGACCGATCGTCAGCGCACCCAAGCCAAAGCGGCTGACGCTCAACCGGACCGAACTCGAAGTGCTCCGGGAACAAATTCGGAACTGGACGCCGAGCGGTATCGACAATGGCAATAAGTGGAACGATATCCTTTACGTCCTCGCGGAGCAGATTCATCCGCGTGCCATAGGCGTCAGCCCCCCCTTATTCAGCAAACTCATCACACGGGACATGGTTAAGCTTCAAGGTACCGCCATGCGCTCGCTCAATTATTTCGTACTGCCTGTCGAGCCATGGACTCGCAACGGCCTTGAAGCATTTGTATCGCTCAAATTGGACACGAATATGACGTTGGCTGACGCCGAGTATAATCGGCGCACCCTAGCCACCATGATGCGGCGACTGGAAAAAAATATAGCGGCCTTTCTTAATAGCAAAATTCCCCGACTCGCGGACGGCACGCGCTGGTCGCCGGTCTCGACGTTTACGCAAATTCTTCTGGCACGGACCTATTTGCGTGGTGCGTCAGATGTCGATGATCCAGTTCCAGATCAGATGCGCGCGGTACTAAGTGACGAGGGTTTGTCGGACACTGATTTCACTGCCCGCAGCGCCCCTTGGCAGGAATGGCTGAACGCAACCAAGGGGTTCCATGAACGACTGCGAGCCGAGTTGCGAGCGATGGTTAGCCTTAACTTGTCCGAAAGTGGTGACGGAACGGGCGGCAGTGCTGCGCTAGTCGATGCTAGCGAGTTCGCCGCGGCGATCGCGCGCCTCAGCGAAAGTGGAAAATTTGATCCCGTTCCCGAGGAGAATGGCGGACTACCCGATCTATATCGTAAGGCGCTTGAACTGGCGCAGCTTTGGACTGAGAAGCGTCTGCTGATCGAGCGTATCGAGTTCACTCAGATAAAGGGGCGAAGCGAGACACTCTCCGCGCTTCTTCGGGGCAAGGATATCAGATCGCACCTCGCTCGGCTCGACAGCTGTATTTCTGGAATCGCTAAACTCCTCCCAGGAGCGGCGACCGACAAGGTTCAATTTTGGAAATCGGCTTTTTTGCGTCTGAGACCGAAGGTCGACGACGGCGCAAGTAAGCGCGTCGAGGACCTTATTTTCATGTTGGAGGAAGAGGACCCTCCAGTGAAACTGTTGCAACGTCTAACCTGGCTCGCTCGTCAGCCGGCACGTGATTTAGAGGATGTATTGATCACGGCCCAGGCCGGAGAGCGGGCGATTGAGGAGTTGCGTAATCACGCGGGAGATTGCGTGCGTGAGGCAGGTAGTGGATCTCTGGACGACGTAAAGGCGGTGGGGCGGTTAATTAGAGCGTCGGTTGAGCAAGCTGAGGTCGAGAACGAAAGAACATGAGTGACGCGCTGCTGGAAGCGGAAGAGTTGCTCGAACAACTGCCCGCAGCAGTCACGCGCCGCACGCTTGGCGAACGCTTAAGCAAATCGCTTAGCGAGCTGAGTACGGCCGACCGCCAAATTCAACGAATGAGGATCGCTCTCGAAATTACAGTGCTAATTAAGTTTGGCGGAGCGAGTCACCAGCGTAAGTTGCTTACTGAAATGGTCAACTGCGCGCAATCTGTTGGCAAAGCGTTGGAAGAAGCTAGTGACGCCGAAGAACTGCGCGAGGCGGTGTATGACTATTCAACCGATCTCAAACAAGCAATTTCAGCCCTCGAACAATCCATTCGAGAACATTGGCGTGTCGTTGCAATTGAGCGCTTTCAACCCCTTGTGGGCTTCGGTCAGTTGTTATCATCTGTTAACGTGCCGAATAAGCTCGGCGATCGGTTAACAAGTTGCGGACAAAGAGGCGTGGCGTCAGCTAATGCCGGCTCGTTTTCAGATCTTCTCGCTGCAGTAAAGTCTCTGTTCTCTGAGTATGATTCCCTGCAGGCCGAACGTGCTGCGGAGATCAGTGAGGATGAGGTCGGCGATTTCCTCAATGCGCTAGCCGAAAAGCGGGCGACACTCGCAATGGTCACGCCCAGGGTACGCGACTGGCTCGCCAACCACGGTGCGCTCGAACGCCTCGGTATCACAGCGCGCTAGCTAGGAATCGCTGGAGGAGCCACCGGCTAACACTTGCCGCCGCGAGGGTGTCGCTCATCAAATCGCTCGGCTGATGAACACAGCTTCGACAACCGTCGGCGCATAAAGGAGCTGCCAGCCGAAAGACTTGTTCAGCAAGCCTGACGGCCGGCGTTAGCGAACCCTCGGCATTAGGATTGAGCCGGTCATAGGCATCATACAGGCGTCGCAAAACCGGAGTTGAATTCGCAACTGCCGCCTCTACCGCCGCTGAAGCGAGTTCCCAGCCGGGTAGAGGTCGCTCAGTATCACCAAAGACGTTGTGCCGTACACGTTCGATCTCGGCCGCGACGTCGTAGAGCGCGAAGGGTTCAGCCTCGATCGCCTCTTGATGGAAGAGTATACGGATCAGGACGGTGGGCAACCGCTGCGCTGTGGTCGAGAGTTCTGAGGTAATGGCGGCAACCGCAGAGGCATCCCGCGGATCTGCCTGGCGCCAAGCCTCATGACGCGCAGGCATCGACCAGAACCGGCGCACCAGTGCGTCTTCATCGGCGTTGGGACAGCCCGAAAGGAAACCGGTGCCGATCAACTCTTCGAGTGCCTGCCAATTTTCGACGACGCCACGCACCGTCCCGTCACCATGGGCGCCTGCCTCGCACACTGTGATTATCTCTTCGGAATCCGGACCGAACTGTAACGGAAGTTTGACGTGAGTGAGCAACTGACGTTCGTCGCCTTGGCCAATTTGTGTTATCAAAAGCTTCAGTCGCAAAGCTAAGCTGTGTAGTATCGCTGAAATCAGATAGGCACGTAAAGCATATTTGTCGCGTGCTTCTCTAAGCCCCTCATTCAAGATACTGTGAAAGACATCGTTACCGAGTACGTCCGCGGCTCGATCGACTCTGGCGGCTGTCATCAGTGGGTGCTGGCTTAGCAGTTGTTCGCGTACATTTTGGAATAAGGCTTTCAGCTCGGTCGGGGACCAAAAGCGAATGAGCCTTCGAAGTTGAGACGCATACTTGTGATGCCCTACTGCCGCCGCGATAATATCGGCTCCCAGCCTAGCGTCATAGCCCGAGATCCCACTTGCCCTGCAACGGCTTTCAACAAGGTAACGAAGGAACTGTCCCTCATACCATGTCTGCCGCCCATCGCCCCCCGTAAATTCCGCCATGATCTCGTCGACACAGTTCTCTAGCGCCCGCGTCTCGATCATAAAACGTAGTCCCTCGCTGGCAACCTTATAACCATGAAGTAACGGCCGCTGAGTGGCTGGATCTGTGAATATCTGCGAGACACCTCGCGGTTCGACATCCCAGCGATCAAAGCGCAATTCGGCGTCGGCACCCCAGAAAACGCGGGCGACACTTAATCCGGAGTTTAGGCCAGCAATTTCATCGCCGATGAACGCGCTGATACGAGCGATACCAAGCAACGACTTTTCGTCTAGCACCCTGCCGCGCGACGGATCAGACGCTATCAACAAGAAGCCGCGCAGGCTGGCATTACTATCATGGCGCAGGGGGATAGCATGTGTGTCGAGCGCTACAATTGATGGATTGCGGTCTGGCACAAATCCGATATCTGGGTTCCAGTGGGCACCTGCCATCCAACCCATTGGCTCGAGCGTTGCAACCACTGGTCGGCAGAGATCGCTGTGTAAGTCGGCAAGCGTGTCTCGGACGTCAACCGGCAGTTCGACGAGCAGCGCCTCGCTGTCGGAACCCAACGCCTGGCGTTCGGCTTGTCCATAATCAGAAATCGCAAGCCACGGCGCACGGCCGTCGACTGGTGGGCGCCAATGGACGACTGACGCATTGTAGCGCCGAGTTGCATTTCCCGGCGCAATTGCAGTAAGCGCAAGCCCGATATCCTCGCTTCCACTACCAACCACTTTTGTACCCTGGACCGAGAGTGCCGGAAGATTGATTGCATCGAATAAGAGGTTAGGAGCCCAGCGTAGCGCCTCGCGCAATTCTCTGAAGTAACGGATTTTCCCTAAAGGCTGGGCGGCCGATGCTGCTGCCCAAAAGCCATGCACGTCAGCAGCGCCGAATTCCGCCCAAACACCATGACCAAGTATATATTCGACCAGTGTACTTGCTTGATCTAGCATA
>Ga0116226_10002097_pt1 | contig 17305 bp, 8 predicted proteins | sample S1TSphfallax_FD_89692 | JGI IMG/M metagenome (GOLD analysis project Ga0116226, IMG submission 89692) | Host-associated microbial communities from peat moss isolated from Minnesota, USA - S1T2_Fa - Sphagnum fallax MG | ecosystem: Host-associated > Plants > Peat moss > Unclassified | place: USA... | reverse complement strand
CACGACATTTAATTTAGCAAAGGCTGAGGCAACAATAAAGAAAAGAAAGTGGTACTTTTTTTCACAAAAGAAGTGCTTCCGTTGCGGCCTTTACCCGGTATCGCCGGACTCTTTCGTATGATTTTAACCACTAGGTGCTCCGTGGGTATCAGTTGCTACGGCATGAACCCTGGCGCCTGTCATTCCGCTTGCTTGGGTTTCCAGATGATGCGTCCGGGCACCCCGAGCACCGTGGCATTGGCGGGCACGTTGTCAATCACAACCGTGTTCAACCCGACCGTCGCATTGTCGCCGATCGTCACGTTGCCAATAAGTTTGGCACCGGCAAATATCCTTACATTGTTGCCAAGTGTCGGCCGATCGGTATCGTTCGAGAAGCCGATGACTACATGCCGCCCGATCCAGCAATTATCGCCAATTTTCCGCGCCGATATGAATGTACTATTTCCGTGTTGAATGAACAGGCCCGGGCCAATATCGGTGCGCCCGATATCGAGGTCCCAGAGGCGCGGGCACATCCAGGCAAACGCGCGGCTCCACAACCCGACCCGCAAATAAAACAAGTTCCTGTACTCAGGCAGGAATGTCATGAGACTTATGAAGAGCATAGTCAAATCGAACTGATTTCGCGCCTCCCTCAACTCCAATATTTCCGCCCATCTGGCAATATCGGCCTTGATGGTCGAGGCATTGCTCGAATTCAGAAAAATAATGATATGAGGTACAAGCCGTACCGAACTGATCATCATGCGAAGCCGGCGCAATGGAGGATTCATCGTCATTTCTATTCATTCCCGCCCACGCCCGCAACAACGAGACGAACCGATCTCGTATGAAACGATGTAAGAATCGCTACATCCGCCGCGCCGGCATTGTAACACACCGCATCGACGAAAAACAGAGATTGCTCCTGACTAAAAGGAAAAACCGGATTGCTCTGCTCCGGTGAAAATTGCCGGGTCAGAAGTTGCGCTCCAGCACCGTCATAACGTCGCCCGGCTCGATCTGCCCCTCCGGTTTCACCTGCCCCTTGATCGTCCCGCCCGGGCCGATCCGCACGATGGACGCACGTTCGTGCACCGCCCGCTGGGTGAAACCCCCCGCCACGGCGACCGCGCTCAGCATCGTCATATGCGGCAAATACGGATACGGCCCCGGGCTCTTTACCTCACCCAGCACGAAAATCGGCCGATACTTCACCACGTCGACCACCACGTTTGGGTCGGTCAGCAACTTGTGGCTGCGCAGCGCGCCGCTGATCTCATCGGCCAAGCCACGCGTGGTCAACCCATCGGCCGGCGTCGGTCCCAGCAGGGGCAGGGCAATGCTGCCACTATCGTCAATCGTGAACACGCCCGAAAGGGTCTGCTCGCCAAAAGTGGTCACCCTGATCTCGTCGCCTGTGCTGAGCTTGTAGCCTGCATTGACCCCGGGCCCATCGAGTTCCGGCAGGTTCGCACCTGGATCGCAAGCCGATACCAGGAGTATCAGGGCGGCAAAACTGCCTCGAAGCGGGCCGCGAAAGTTGCGCAATTACCATGTCCCCCAGCGGCCTCGGGCCGCGTCCCGATCAGAAAATCACGCCGGTCGCGAGTATGCAACCTGCATCACGCCCGGCACCGCGATCGGTGGACCCTACGGCATGCCCGTCGCGAACACCTGGACTTGGCGGCGCGCTGCTGGCACCATGAACCTGCATCAAATTAACGCTGGTCCTTATCATGCTTCAGTTTGCCCATGGCCGCAGCGGCGCATAATGGGTGCACCACCTGTTCGTAGCCGCACCGGCGAAATGCGTGTTTCGCATCGTTGCCGCACGCGCAAGGCGTGGCTGGCGCCGGCTTTGCTACTTTTCGTTGTGCCGCCCAGCAAAGCCCGCGCCCAACTGATCGACCGATACTTCCCGGCCAACATACCCGCGTACCAGGACTGGACGGCGAACCTGGACACGACCGGCGTCGGCGACGAACAGCCGACCGGCGTACGCACCGGCGGTTTCGTCATTCAACCAACGATCAACGAGAGTTTTGGTTACGACACAAATCCGTCGGGCAAGCCTTCCGGGCCCGGCTCGGCGGTGCTCGGTTCCACCGGCTCCGCCACCGTCAGTTCGGATTGGTCGCGCAACGCGCTGGACGCCGCGTTTACCTACAACGACACCCGGGATCTGAACCTGCCTCAACTTTCCTACACAACATGGTCGGCCGCGGCGGGCGGCGCCATCCAATACGGTGACGATGAAATAAGGTTGGGATACATCCACGTCAACTCGGTATCATTGCCCACCGATACGGGAACGTTTGGCTTGACCGCGCCCGTCACCAACGCGGTCGACGATGTCCGGCTCAGCGATACAATCGGGCCGGGACCGCTCACGCTGGAGCCCGCCCTGGTCGGCCAGCTTTATCGCTTTTCCGCCATGGCGGGAACCGCAATCCCGGCCGGCACCATCGCCTCGCCGCTCGGCCAGTTGGCGAACCTGTCAAACCGCGACGTCATCACCCCGTCGCTTACCGTCGGCTACGAATTCGCCGGCGGGCATAATCTCATCCTCGTCGTGAATGACGAAAACGTCTCCTATCCCAATGGCAGTGCCGCGGCCGGGACACCCAATTACAACGACGTATCGGTGCTGGTCGGCATCGAGTATCGCCAATCCGCATTGTTCGTCTATCGCGCCCTTGTCGGCTACGAGGACAGGTTCCTGCAGGGCAACGGCAAGGCCGGCGGCAGCATAGCCTCGCCGAGCGCGGAACTGGACGCGATCTGGACGCCAACCGTGCTGACATCGATCACCGGCCGCATTTCACAAAGCCTGCAGGACGAGGCGACCGCCACCGGGCAGGGCTTGAAGGAAACCAGTGGGCAACTGATCCTGAACTATGCGATTCGCCGCGACGTCATGCTCGGATCGTCCGTGCAATATCAGCGCACGAGCGCCACGGCGGGCCAGGCCGCGGAGCAAACCGTTGCCGCGGGAGCCAGCGCAAGCTGGCGCATATCGCGCAGGTTGAGCCTTTCGTTGCAATACGATTTCACCAGGGGCGACGGCGGGGGAGCCACATCGGGGTTCACCCGCAACCAGGTTTTCCTGCAGGCCATCTTCAAGTTGTGAACCCGCCGAACCCCGCGGCGATATTGCCCCAGCCCCCGGCAGATTGTGATGCTGACGTAGAACGGCCCATCATACAGCTGCGCTGGATCGTTCCCACGGCGGACCCGGTGCTTTCATCCGCTCTATATACTCTGCTCGATGATGCCGAACGCGCGCGCGCGGACCGCTTCCGGTTCGATGCGGACCGCATCTGCTTTGTCACCGCGCACGCGCTCCTGCGGGCCATGCTGAGCCGCCACTGCGGCGTCGCACCGTCCGAGTGGCGGTTCCGCATCGAACCGGGCGGCAGGCCCGAAATCGACCCGGCGCACGGCCAAACCGGGCAGCACTTCAGCCTGAGCCACACACATGGCATGGTGGCCTGCGCCGTGGGGCAAACGCACGATTTCGGCATCGATGTCGAGGCCTGCCGCAACACGGTGCCGGTTTCGGACCTGGCACGAAAATACTTCGCGCCGGAAGAGGCAAGTCTCATCGCCGGCCTGCCAGCATCACAGCAGCACGTGATGTTCTACCGCATTTGGACACTGAAGGAAGCTTATGTGAAAGCCACCGGCACAGGCCTTGCAACCAAGCTGAACAGTTTTTCCTTTTCGTTTGACCCGGTCTCGATCAAGTTCATACAACCGGGGTCGGATCCGCCGGAAGCGTGGCAATTCGCGGAAATCCAGCCTGGTCCGCGGCACCGTCTTGCACTCGCCCTGCGTTGTCCGGCGGCAGGCAGGCTGCACATCGACCAGGGTGAAGTGGCTGCGGAGTATTGCGTAGCCGGAAGGACCGAAAAAAGCAAGGAAGAACTTCTTTTTTGAAAAAAGAAGCAAAAGAATTTTACTAATTGCGGCCATTTGGGTGCCGCATGCAATAGATAAAAGCTTTTTGGTTCTTTTTTTCAAAAAAACTCGGCCAACCGGAGGCATTATTGGCAAACCCCTTTGAAAGCGACGACCTGACTTATCGCGTTCTCGTCAATGACGAGGGCCAGCATTCCCTCTGGCCGTCATTCCGGCCCACACCAGCAGGCTGGGCCGAGGTCGGCCCAACCGGCAACCGCGAGGTCTGCCTCGCGTGGATTGACGCGAATTGGACCGACATGCGCCCCAAATCGCTCGGCGAAGCCAATTCCAGCCGCGAACCCTAGCCCGGCCGCGCGATTTTCAGACATTTTCTTTTCCGGGGCATGGCCGCGGCGTATAACGTCCTCGCGTGGTTGCCAAAACGGCACCTCAACAGCCAGGGCTGCCCCATTTATGAACCAGTGTCGCATTTTTAGCCAAAACTGTGAACGAAACATGAGCTTTTTCGTCCGTCCCGTGAGGCAGTAGGTGCGGCAATTGCCTCGGCCCGTGTGAACCAGGGCATCGCAAGCCGGAGACCACGCCGTCCATGAACGTTGAATTCTCGCCTTTCGCGCAAGCCGCGGCAGCCTCGCTGATTCCCCTTTGCGCCGCCCAATCGGGCATCTGGGCGGCGCAGACGCTCGACCCCACGGCAGTTTATTACAATATCGGAAAATGCATCGAAATCGACGGTGCCCTGGATCCCGCAATTTTCGGGCAGGCACTCCGCCACGCCGTCCTCGGCACCGAGGCGTGCCGGCTGGTGTTTTGCGACACGGCGCACGGTCCGCGTCAATATGTCCGCAACGGCCAGGACTTTCCGCTACCCTTCCTCGATTTCAGCAGGGATGCAGGCCCGCACGGCGCGTCCCTGGCCTGGATGCAACAAGACATGGCGCGGCCATTCGACCTCACGCAGGGCCCACTGGTCCGCTTCGCATTGTTCAGGTCAGGAAACGACCGGTTCCTCTGGTACATGCTCGCGCACCACCTCATAATGGACGAATTCGGCTCCACGCTGTTTCAGGATTTCGTGGCGCGAACCTACCGGGCGCTCGCCGAAAATGGCCCACCGCCTGCCGAGGCGCCGCTGCCCTGGCGCGCCCTGCTCGATGATGAGGCGGCATACCGGCACTCGCCCCGCCACGACCGCGATCGCCAATATTGGCGCGACCAGTTGCATAGCCGCCCGCCTCCGGTAACCCTTTGCGGACGCCGGCCCGGCAGGCCCGGCGCGGTCGTCCAAAGCCGCCTCGACATTCCGCCGCCACTCGCAAGCCGGCTGGTCGAACACAGCGCCGCACAGGGCGCAAGCCTGGCTGCCGCCATCGCCGCCATCACGGCGTTGTATCTCTCCAGGATGACCGGCGCCCGCGACGTTATTGTCGGCATGCCGCTCGCCGCCCGCCCCAGCCCAAAATTGCGCCGCATCCCCGGCATGATCAGCAATGTCGTGCCCTTGCGCCTCGATATCGATCCGGAATGCTCATCCACCGGCCTGCTGCGCGAGGCCGCAAGGCGCCTGCGCGGCGCACTGCGCCACCAGCGCTACTGGGCAGGCGAGATGCGGCAGGATCTAGGCTTGTTGCCGGGTCAGCCCGACATTTTCGGCCCTGTCGTCAATTTCCTCCCGTCCGAACAAGATACAAAATTCGCAGGCATGCCCGCGCGCATCCACCATCTCGGCAACTGGCGGGTCGACGATATTCTGATCGTGGTGAACGCTCCCGCCGCGGGCGCCGGCATCGGCGTGAGGTTTTATGCCAATCAGGCAAATTACGACGCGGAAACATTGTACCGCCATCAGCAACGATTTCTCCGACTATGCCACAATCTGGCAGCCGCGCCCGGCCAGCCGATCGGCACATTGGCGATGCTGGGCGACGATGAGCGCCGCCACATCCTGCACGCGTCCCAGGCCGCCAGGCCGCCGCCACCGCCCACAACATTGCCGGCACTTTTTGAAGCGCAGGCCGCCCGCACGCCGGGCGCCGTCGCCCTGGTGTCCGGCGCGCGCCACCTGACCTATGCGCAGTTGAACGCGTGCGCCAACCGCCTGGCGCATGACCTCATTGCCAGATCGGTCGGGCCTGAAATCCTGGTCGGGCTGTCCGTCGAGCGGTCGGCCGAAATGATTATCGCGCTGCTCGCCATACTCAAGGCCGGCGGCGCCTACCTGCCGCTCGACCCCGCCTATCCCGCCGGCCGCCTCGCCATGATGCTCGCCGAAGCGCAGCCCAAATTGCTCCTCACCGGCGCCGCCTCGCATAATTTTCGTTCCACTAGCGTCCCGCACCACGTTGTGGCGGCAGACGACCTCGCCGCACGCAACGGCGTCGCCGGCCACGCCAACCCGGGCGACGCGGACCGGCGCGCCGCGCTCGCCACGCACCACCCCGCTTATGTGATCTACACCTCCGGTTCGACCGGCGTGCCGAAGGGCGTCGTGGTGACGCATGCCGGCATCGCTGCGCTTGCGGCGTCCCATGCGGAAACCCTCGACGTCACGCCGCAATCGCGCATCCTGCAATACTCCTCGCTGAACTTCGATGTTTCGGTGGGCGAACTGGTCGTCGCTTTCACAAGCGGTGCCACACTCGTGCTGGCACCGCCGGAAGCCGTCAGCGGATCCGCGCTGCGTGGGTTACTTGTTACGCAACGCATAACCCACGCGCTGCTGCCGCCTTCGGTGTTGGCAACCTTGGAGCACGCAGCACTGCCGCACGGCACGCCCGTTTGCCAACGCGCGGAAGACCTCGCCCTTGAACACCTCGTCGTCGGTGGCGAGGTCTGCCCGCCCGCCCTGCTCGCCGCGTGGCGGGGCCAATGCCGCCTATCGAACGCCTATGGCCCCACCGAAACCACGGTATGCGCCACACTCAGCCAGCCCTTGGGCAAGCCCTTGGGCGCCCCCCTCGACGGCAGCCCGGCACCGCTCGGCCGCCCGATCACCGGCACGCGCGTGTATGTTCTCGATGCTGGCCTGGAACCGGCACCGATCGGCGTGGCGGGCGAAATATATATCGCAGGCGAGGGCCTCGCCCGCGGCTATCTGAACCGGCCCGGTGCTACGGCCGAGCGTTTCGTTGCCGATCCATACGGCCCGCCGGGCAGCCGCATGTACCGCAGCGGCGATCTGGCGCGCCGGAACGAAGCCGGCGTCCTGGAATTTCTCGGCCGCGACGACGCCCAGGTCAAAATCCGCGGTTTTCGCATCGAACCCGGCGAAATCGAAGCCGCCCTCGCGGCCCAGCCCGGCATCGCCCAGGCCGCCATCATCCGCCGCGACGACGCACCGACCGGGCCCGCCCTTGCCGCCTATCTGGCCTGCCATTCCGGTATCGCACCGGACATCGCCGCCATCCGCGCCGCCCTGGCCGCCCGCCTGCCAGCCCACATGATCCCGGCCAGCTTTACCGTGCTGCCACACCTGCCGCTCACCCCGAACGGCAAGCTGGACCGCCTCGCCCTGCCGGCGCCGGCCATGGCCGCCACGCAACCACACGCCCACACGCCGCCCGAAGGCCCCGCCGAGTGTGCCATTGCCGATATCTGGTCCGAGCTGCTTGGCCTGGCGGCGGTCGGGCGGCACGACAATTTCTTCGAATGCGGCGGCCACTCGCTCCTTGCCATCAGCCTGATCGACCGAATGCGCCACCGCGGCTGGCACGTCGACGCGCGCAAATTCTTCGAACAACCCACCGTCGCAGCCCTGGCCGCCGCCGCCGGTGGCGAAATTGCCCGGCCCGACATTCCGCCCAACCGCATCGGTGCCGCATGCAGCCACATCACGCCGGACCTGTTGTCGCTCGTCGCGCTCGAACAATCCGAAATAGACACGATCGTCGCCCGCGTGCCCGGCGGGGCCGCGAACCTGCAGGAAATCTATCCGCTGGCCCCACTGCAGGAAGGCATTTTCGTCCATAACGTCCTGACAACAACGGCGCCGCCGACTGATGCCGCCGCCGCCGACGCGTACGTCCTGCGCGCCCTGCTGGAATTCGCCACCCGGGAGCAGCGGGACAGTTTCCTGGCCGCCCTCCAGTCGGTCATCGACCGCCACGACATCCTGCGCACCGCCTTTCTCTGGGAAGATTTGCGCGAGCCCGTACAGGTCGTCTGGCGTCGGGCGACGCTGCCGGTCGAGCCGCTGCGCAACGCTGGCGCGGACCTCGCTCGCCACTTCCCCGATGATTTTGCAGTGCGCCATGCGCGCATCGACGTGTCGCAGGCGCCGCTGATGCGCGCTTTGGCCGCCGACCACCCGACGCAGGAACGCTGGCTGCTCGTACTGCTCGCCCACCACCTGATCTGCGACCACACCACGCTCGACCATATTGTTACGGAAATCCGCGCCAATGCCGAAGCCGGCACCGGCGCGCTGCCGGTGCCGGTGCCGTTTCGGAATTACGTCGCCGCGGCACGGCGCGGTATCATGCCGGAAGCGCACGAAGCGTTCTTCCGCCACATGCTCGGCGATGTCGATGAACCCACCGTGCCATTCGGCCTCACCGACGTGCGCGGCGACGGCTCTCGCCTCGGCGAAACGCAATGTGCCCTGGACCTGGAATTGGCGCACCGGTTGCGTGCCCAAACCCGCCGCGCCGGCGTCACCCCGGCAAGTATTTTCCATCTCGCCTGGGCCGTGGTTCTCGGCCGCGCCAGCGGACGCGACGATGTCGTGTTCGGAACGGTTTTGTTCGGCCGCATCCACACAAATGCGCCCCAGCAGGGCGCGCTCGGTCTGTTCATCAATACGCTGCCGATTCGCCTCGCGGTGGGCCAGGTTGCCGCGGCCCAGGCGGTGCGCGACACGCACGCACGCCTGGCACAATTGCTTGCCCACGAGCACGCCTCCCTGGCTGCGGCCCAGCGCTGCAGCGCGGTGCCGCAGCCGACGCCACTGTTCTCGGCCCTGCTCAATTACCGCTATACTCGGAACGAATCCGCATCGCCAAACGATGCGCGCGAGCTATTGCCCGGCGTGCGCCTGCTGCACGCGGAGGAGCGCTCGAATTATCCATGCGCGCTGTCGGTCGATGATTTTGGTGCCGGCTTCAATCTGACCGCGCAGACCGCGGCTCCGATCGATCCCGCCACGATCTGCCGGCTCACCCATACAGCGCTCGACGAGTTGGTGCAGGCGCTGGAAACCGCGCCGGAAACGCCGCTGTGGCGCCTTCACGTGCTGCCCGCCGCCGAACGCCACCGCATCCTGCACGCGTGGAACGCGCATCGCGAACCTCCCGCGCACGCGAATTTGCCTTCGCTGTTCGAAGCGCAGGCCGCCCTCACACCCGACGCGATAGCCGTGGAGCTAGGCGACGTCCGGCTCACCTATGCCGGCCTGAACGAGCGCGCCAACCGGCTGGCAGATCGCCTGATCGGCGAGGGAATTCGCCCCGAAAGCATCGTCGGCCTGGCGATCGAACGCTCGCCCGGCATGATCGTCGGCCTGCTCGCCATCCTGAAGGCGGGCGGTGCCTATCTGCCGCTCGACCCCGCCTATCCCCCGGCGCGCCTGGCATGGATGCTGGCCGATGCAAAACCCGACCTGCTGCTATCCGGCACCACCGCGCAATCCTCCTTGCCGGCCCTGCTGACTGCCGGAATCCCGCACATCGGCCTCGACGCCGCCGAGCAGGATCAGGCCGGCGCGCCAAACCCGTCCCGCGCGCACCGCCGGGCAGCACCCGACCACCGCCATCCCGCCTACGTGATCTACACCTCGGGCTCGACCGGCATGCCAAAGGGCGTGGTGGTGCCGCATACCGGCATCGCCGCCCTCGCGGCCTCCCAGGCGGAAGCCCTCGGCGTCACCCGCCAGTCGCGTATCCTGCAATTCTCGTCACTGAACTTCGATGCCTCGCTGTGGGAACTGGCAATCGCCCTCACCAGGGGTGCCACGCTCGTGCTGGCACCGCCGGATGCCGTGAGCGGACCCTCGCTGCGTGCCCTACTTGTTACGCAACGGATAACCCACGCGCTGCTCCCCCCTTCCGTGCTGGCCACCTTGCAGCGCGTCGCATTGCCGCACGGCGCGGCCGCTTCCCAACGCGCGGAAGACCTGTCGCTTGAACATCTCGTCGTGGGCGGCGAGGCGTGTCCACCCGCGCTGCTCGCCGCGTGGAGCGGCCAATGCCGCATATCGAACGCCTACGGACCGACCGAAACCACGGTATGCGCCACACTCAGCGAACCTTTGCCCGCCCCCCTCGACGGCCGATGGCCACCGATCGGACGCCCGATCCGCGGCACCCGGGTCTATGTGCTCGATCGCGCACTCGAACCCGCCCCGATCGGTGTCGCTGGCGAATTATATATCGCCGGCGAGGGCCTCGCGCGCGGCTATCTGCGCAGGCCTGGTGCTACCGCCGAGCGTTTCGTCGCCGATCCATACGCCCCGCCCGGCGGCCGCCCCGGAGGTCGAATGTATCGCACCGGCGATCTGGCGCGGTGGAATGACGAAGGCGTCCTGGAATATCTCGGCCGCGCCGACGCCCAGGTGAAAATCCGCGGCTTTCGTATCGAACCGGGCGAAATCGAAGCCGCCCTGGCCGCCGTGCCAGGCATCGCCCAGGCGGCCGTGATCCGCCGCGACGACGGACCCGTCGGGCCCGCCCTCGCCGCCTATCTGGTCTGCCATTGCGATACCGCAGCGGACATCCCCGCCATCCGCGGCGCCCTGGCCGCCCGGCTGCCAACCCACATGATCCCGGCCAGCTTCACCGTGCTGCCGGCCCTGCCGCTCACCCCGAACGGCAAGCTGGACCGGCGTGCCCTGCCCGCACCGGACCGCTCGCAAGCCGGGCGTTCACAAGCGGGGCAGGCACAAGACGCCCACCGCGCACCCCGCACGCCCACCGAACAGCAACTCGGCCGTATCTGGGGCGATATCCTGCGCGTAACAAATATCGACGCCGCCGACGATTTCTTCGAACGCGGCGGCCATTCGCTGCTCGCGCTGCAAGTGGTCTCCCACATCCGCGAGGAATTCAACCTCGAGCTTCCGCTGGCGCTGCTCTTCCAGGCCCGCACCTTACAGGCGCTGGCCGGCGAGATCGACCTTGCCCTGCAGCAAAGGCTGCATGCCCCCCGAACGCCGTCAATCGCGGCAAACGCCGGTGCCGGGCCGGCACCGCTCTCCTACTCGCAGGGGCGCATGTGGCTGATCCAGTCACTCGAGCCCACGACCACGGCCTACAATATCCCGGTCGCCCTGCGCTTGCGCGGCCCGCTCGACGCCGCCGCGTTATCGCGCGCGTTCGACATCCTGTACGAACGGCACGAAATGCTACGGTGCGTAGTTCGCCTGGAGAATGGCCACCCATCGCAGGTCATCGCACCCTGGGCCAGCGGCGCGCTCGCGATCGAGGACCTTCGCGACCATGGCAACGATGCCCTGGCGGAAGCGCGGCGCCGCTGTGTCGCCGAGGCCAGTACGCCGTTCGATCTGGCACACGGCCCGGTCATCCGCGCGCGCCTCTACCGCACCGGCACGAACGATCACGTTTTAATGATGGTAATTCATCACATCGCGGCGGACCAATGGTCGCTCGGCATACTGGGGCGGGAACTTTCCGCCCTGTACAGCGTTTGTACGCAACGCTCCTCGCTACAGCTAGAGCCACTGCCGATAAGCTACCGCGATTACGCGCGGTGGCAGCACAGTGCGCCTCTCCAGGCTGAACAGGAGGAGCTCCTGTCCTACTGGCGAACGACCTTGGCACATTTGCCTCCCCTGGAACTTCCCACCGACCGGCCGAGGGGCCGCCTCGCCAGCCTCGCCGGTGCCATCCATCAAATCGAGATTCCGCAAGCGGTGCTCGCACGCGCGGAGCAACTCGCAGCCGCCACCGGCGGCACCCTTTTCATGACGATGCTGGCCGCTTTTGCCACCCTTCTGCACCGTATTTCCGGCCAGGATGACATCGCCATCGGCGTGCCGGTGGCAAACCGCCCGCAGCGCGCAACCGAAAATCTGGTCGGCACGTTTGTCAATACGTTGGCTTTACGTATTGATTTGGCCGGCAACCCGACATTCCTCGAGCTGTTGCAGCGCGTCCGCCGCATCGCGCTGGAAGCCTTCGCCCACCAGAATCTCTCGTTCGACCGCCTGGTGCAGGAATTCGGACAGCGCCACGATGCCACAAGGGCACCGCTCGTGCAGGTCATGTTCAATGTCACCAACGCCCCGATGCACGGCATCGAATTGGATGGCATCGCCTGGGAACCGTTGCTGCTGGATCGCGCGGGAGCCCAGTTCGAAATCGGCATCAGCATCGACACCGACTTCTCTAAACAATTGTTTATTGAATACAACACGGACTTATTCTATTCCTCGACGATTCGGCGACTGGTCGGGCAATATTTTACCGTACTGGCCGGCGCCACCGCCGCCCCGCACACGCGTATTCGTCACCTGGAAATACTGCCGGCAGAGGAATTTGCCATGCTGAATGCCTGGAACGATACCACGGTGCGTCATGACGAGTCCGTTGTTTTATCTCGTCTTCTGGAACGCCAGGCGGCCCGCGCACCGGCAGCACCCGCGATTTCCTTCAACGGGACCACATTGACGTATGGGCAACTCAATGCGCGTGCGAATGCCATCGCGCACCGGTTGCACCAGCTTGGCGCGGGCCCGGGCACCCTCGTCGGAATTTGCATCCACAGGTCGCCCGCCCTGCTCGCGGCACTGCTCGGCGTGCAGAAATCCGGCGCCGGCTACGTTCCGCTGGACCCGGATTTCCCGGCCGAAAGAAAACGGTTCATGCTGTCCGACAGCGGGGCACGAATCGTGGTCACGGCCGGAAACGCCGCCGACGACATTGCCGGCCGTCACCAGGCGGCGGTGCTCGATCTCGACAGTTCATCCGATTTTCCCGAGGACCTGCCGGAGGAAAATCCGTCCCGCGCCGCCGCCGCCGACGACATCGCGTACGTCATCTACACGTCGGGATCAACCGGACGGCCGAAAGGTGTCGCGGTGCCGCACGCCGCGCTGATGAATTTCCTCCGCGCCATGCAGGAAAAACCCGGCCTGCTCGCCACCGACGTGCTGGCCGCGGTCACCACGATATCGTTCGACATCGCGGCCCTGGAATTGTATCTGCCCCTCATGGCCGGGGCACGCATCGAGCTCGTGTCGCGGCAGACCGCTTCCAATGGCAGGTCGCTCGCGCGCGTGCTGGCGGCGAGCCAGGCCACTGTGCTGCAGGCCACGCCGGCAACCTGGCGCATGCTGCTCGACGCCGGCTGGCAGAGTCAGAAACGCCTGCGCGCCCTGTGCGGCGGCGAGCCCCTGCCGCGCGACCTGGCCGAGGCGCTGCTCGGCCGTGTCGCCGAATTGTGGAACCTCTATGGCCCGACCGAGACCACGGTCTGGTCGACCGTGGCCCGCGTGCCGCGCGGCGCGGAGGCAATCAGCATCGGCCGGCCGATACGCAATACGCAAATCCACATTCTCGACCAGTTCGGCGCGCCCGTACCGATCGGCACCGCGGGCGAAATCTGCATCGGCGGCAACGGGGTCGCGGCCGGCTACCACCTTCGGGCAGCGCTCACCGCCGAGCGCTTCGTGCCGGACCCGTTTTCCAACGTGCCCGGGGCCAGAATGTATCGCACCGGCGACCTCGGCCGCTTTGGGTCCGATGGCAACCTGTACCATCTCGGCCGGATCGACAGCCAGGTCAAAATACGCGGCTTTCGAATTGAACCCGCCGAGATCGAGGCGGTGCTGCGCCACCACGAAGCGGTGCAAGACGCGGTCGTGCTGGCAATGCAGGCCGCGGCCGGCGACCAGCGACTGGTCGCCTATATCGTCTACCGCAATGGTGAGGATCTCACCGCCACCGACGTGCGCAAATACCTGCGCGCCAAGCTTCCCGAATTCATGATCCCGTCGATTTTCGTGGCACTCGATTCGCTGCCGCTTTCACCAAATGGCAAAATCGACCGCGCCGCCTTGCCGGATCCGTTCAAGACCGCGCGGCGCACCCTGTCCCGCCGCGATCCCCCGGCGCCCGGGATGGAGACGATGATGGCCGAAATCTGGCAATCCATTCTCTCGGTGCAGCAAATCGACGCGCAGGACAATTTCTTTGAAATCGGCGGCCATTCGCTGGCATCGTTACGGGTGGCACAGCAGGTGGAAAACCGCACCGGCTACCGCATGGACCCGCGCGCTTTATTCTTCAATTCATTGCGCCAGGTCGCAGCCCTAGTCGGCGCGGGCGCCGGCACGGCCGACGCAAGGCATCGATGACTCCGTTCTATTTCGGCACCAGCGACCGGCGGATCTTCGGCATCTATGAGCCCGCCGCCCCCGGCACCGCCGGCAAGCGCGCCGCCGTGCTCTGCTATCCGTGGGGCTCCGAATACCTGCACGCCCATCGCGCCATGCGGCAACTCGCGATCAAATTGTCGGTGGCGGGCTATCACACGTTGCGGTTCGACCTGTTCGGCACCGGCGACTCCGGCGGCGACATGACCGACGCCAGCCTCGCAGGCTGGCAGAACGATGTTCACATGGCGCTGGAGGAACTGCGCGAAATCGTCGGCGCGGCAAGCGCTACGCTGATCGGCCTCCGGCTCGGTGCCGCCATTGCCGCAAACGTCCTGGCGCAACGGCCGGACGACATCGATGCGCTCGTCATGTGGGATCCGATCGTCCGCGGCGAGCATTACCTGGCCGACCTCGGCGTCGCATCCGAGGCGCAGGCCTGCCCGCCGCGAAACGGTTGCGATACCCCACAGACAATCGAGGTGCAGGGATTTCCCCTTACCCAGGATTTGCTGCGCGAAATCCGCTCGATCGACCTGCGCTCATTCACCACCGAGCCGCCAGCAAGAACCCTCATCGTGGTAACGGACCCGTCGCCCTCCCATGCGGGCCTCGCCGCCCCATCCGCCATGGCATCGAGCGCCGGCGTGCCTGCATCCTCACCCTACGCACAATTGAACACGGCACCTCCGACGATCGAGTTCATGAACGCTGCGTGCCCGTGGATCGAGGACATCGCGAGCACCGGCGTTGTTCCCATAACCGTGATAAACCGGATCGCAAGTTGGCTGGCGTGACAAAGGGAGTGAGCGAACAAGCCATTCTGTTCGGTCCACGGCAATCACTGGTCGGCATTCTTGCGCGCCCGGTGGCGCCGGCGCAATCCGCCAGTTCCGCGGTCCTCATTCTCAATACCGGGATTGTCCATCGCGTCGGGCATCATCGCATGTACGTCGCGATATCGCGCGCGCTCGCAGGCCTGGGCCATACCGTGCTGCGCTTTGATTTCTCCGGTATCGGCGACAGCGATTCCCGAAACGATAATTTGTCGCCCCTGCAATCGTGCCTGGCCGACATCAAGGATGCGATGGATTGGCTCGAGGCAAATCGGCACGTGACCCGGGTCATCCTGGTTGGCTTGTGCTCCGGGGCCGACCACGCGGTCCTGTACGGCCACACCGACCCACGCATTTGCGGCCTCGTTCTCATGGACCCCTCGATACCGGCCACCGTCCGTTTTTACTTCCAGTACATGAAACCCCGGCTGACACACCTGCGCAACTGGATGACAGTCCTCACCGGCAGAAGCAGGCTGGTAGGATCGCTCATCGACGAAATCCGGCATGCGGCGCGAACCAAGCAGAGTTCGGAGGAACTCACCTTGCAGAACCTGCGCTTTCACCCGTGCCTGGAACAAAGCTATCAGAACGCCGTCGCGCGAAGCATCAAGCTGCTCGCGATATTTACCGGAGAGTCGACGCGCCAGACCTATCGCGAGCAGATTCTGGACGCGTTTCCAAACGTTTCCTTTGGCGAGCACCTGAGACTGGAATTCTTCCCCGGCAGCGACCATACGTTCTTCCGGCAAGCCGATCGCGACACGCTCACACGGCTTTTGCTGGAATGGGTTGCCTCGATCAGCGATAATTGCGTCGAGCCAGCGCCGCCGCAAACCATTTGATCGGCGCCCATATCACGCCAAACCTGCGGTCCTGCCCAAGCTTGCTGTCGCGCAGCGCGATGACCGCCAGGCTCACTTCGTGCAGCACAGGATGGCCGGTGAGCAGAACGCCGCCCGCCCAGCCGAAACCGGCGGCGGCCACGCCAACCAATGCGGTGCCGGCCGGCATATGCGCGCGCCCGGAAAGGCCGAGGACAATCGCCATCGGGCCGGCCGCCAGAACGGCACACACCACACTTTTCCGGGTAGCGATCGCGACATCGCGCCAGCGGAACCCGATGAAATGCCGCGCCAGCGCCAGCGACACCACGCCATTCATGGGAACCACAAACAGCATCGCAAGTGCCGTGTCGTACAGCCCCAGCTTCGCCACCAACGTAATAATACCGATCGAAACAGTGCCCTGAGCAAGCACCACAAGGGGCATGTATCGAATGGCACCCACGGCCACCATCGCCGGGTAATGCAGGGTGACGGGAAAGGAAAACAGCAACGCCGTGCCCAGCACCCGAACCAGCGGCACAACCCCGAACCACCGCGCTCCCAGCAGTAACGAAACAATCGGGTCGGCGAGTAGAACCAGAAGCAGAAGGGCCGGCCACAGCGCCACCGTAATCAGTTCGATCGCCCGCAGATAAGCCTGTTTCAGGCTGCTTGCTTCGCGCATTTGTTGCGAGAATGCGGGCAGAGCCACGGCGCCCACGCCGGCCAGCACAACGCGCTCAGGCACCAGGCACAACAGCAAGGTCCGTTGACAAAGTCCCACTGCCTCCACATTCAACAGCCTGCCAAAAATAAGAAAAGGCAGGGATTCAGCGATCTGGGACAGCAAACCCGTGGCGCTATCGAACGCGCCGAATGCCATGACGCGCCGCCACTCGCCCAGCATGGGCCGGAAAATCGACCAGTCGTTCCAGATGCGAAGATACATCAGCATGCCGACAATAGCCGAAATGGCCTGCGCCCAGGCCACGCTCATGTAGCTGAAACCCCGGGCGGCGAGAAATATGCCGCACACCGCGCTCGCCACCGTGGTCAGCACATTGTTCGCCGCAATAATGCCGAACGCCATTCGCCGGCTCATCAGCGCCAGTATCGAATACACCACCGGGCCGGTCATGAAGCCGAAGATCGCAACCCGCAGATACCGGTATAAATCTGGCGTATCGAAATAGCGCGCCAAGGGAGCGCCGAGCAAGGCGAGGCACGCCGTCAGCACGATTGTAACGCACAGACTCACGGTAAAATTTGTTCGAATGTCCTCCGGCGTCAATGCGCGGTGTTGAACGATGTATGCCCCGCCTCCATTGGCCCTGGTCCCGTCGGCTACCGAGAGCACGGCGCCGCCCAGCACCGTCACACCGAATTGCGCAGGTGTCAGCAATCGT
>Ga0116226_10002096_pt1 | contig 17311 bp, 16 predicted proteins | sample S1TSphfallax_FD_89692 | JGI IMG/M metagenome (GOLD analysis project Ga0116226, IMG submission 89692) | Host-associated microbial communities from peat moss isolated from Minnesota, USA - S1T2_Fa - Sphagnum fallax MG | ecosystem: Host-associated > Plants > Peat moss > Unclassified | place: USA... | reverse complement strand
GACAGGGCGATGCCCTCGGCCCCCGCACGAGCGGTGCGGCCGATGCGATGGACGTAGCTCTCCGGCTCGTTGGGCAGCTCGTAATTGACGACGTGGCTGACGCCATCGACGTCGATGCCGCGCGCCGCGATATCGGTGGCGACCAGAGCACGCACCTTGCCGGTCTGGAACTCGGACAGAGCGCGCTGGCGCGCACCCTGCGACTTATTGCCGTGGATCGCCTCGGCGGTGACGCCCTGCTTGGCCAGCTGTTCGGCCAGGCGGTTGGCGCCGTGCTTGGTGCGGGTGAAGATGATGACGCGGTTGATGTTCTGCTCTTTGAGCACCGACACCAGCAGGTCCTTCTTCTTGTCCTTCTGGACGAACATCACCTTCTGCTCGATGCGCTCGACCGTCGAGGAGGTCGGAGAGACCTCGATGCGCTTGTGGTTGCGCAGGGTCTGCTCGGCCAGCTGGGCCACCGCCGGCGGCATGGTGGCCGAGAACAGCAGGTTGAGCCGCTGCTTGGGCAGCATGGCGATGATCTTCTTGATGTCGTTGATGAAGCCCATATCGAACATGCGATCGGCCTCGTCGAGGACGAAGCATTCGACTTCATCGAGCTGGGCATAGCCGCGCTGGGCCAGATCCAGCAGACGGCCCGGGGTGGCGACGACGATATCGAGGCCGCCGGCCAGCGCGTTCATCTGCGGGGTGAAGCCGACGCCGCCGGTGATGACGGTGCGCTTGAAGCGCAAATGCACGCCATAGGTGGCGAACGAGGCGCCAACCTGGACCGCCAGCTCGCGGGTCGGGGTCAGAACCAGGCAGCGGACCTTCTTGGGGCCGGGGCGCTTCTTGGCTTCGGCCAGGCGGTGCAGGATGGGAAGCGAAAAGGCCGCCGTCTTGCCGGTGCCGGTCTGGGCCAGGCCCAGAACGTCCTGGCCGGACAGCACGACCGGAATTGCCTGCTCCTGGATCGGAGTGGCGGTCTCGTAGCCTTCGGCAGCCACTGCTTGGCAGATCGGCGCCATAAGGCCGAGATCGGTAAAGGATGTCATAGCATATCTCTCATGAAAGACGGCCGCGGGGTCTGTAACCCAAACAGCGGCCGCTAGATATAGAATAGGTCTTTCCCTTGGGGCGGGCGGGAATGAGCCCGACGGTCAAGAGAGCGAGGGCTCTCTTACCGGCGCCGGGGCGGACCGCCCCGCTGCGCTGAAGGCTGAGGGGCGCGATCATCCCGATGACGGAAATTGATGCGCCCCTTGGTCAGGTCGTACGGGGTCATCTCAACGGTGACCCGATCGCCCGCCAAAATGCGGATGCGATTCTTTTTCATTCGGCCCGAGGTGTAAGCCAACACCTCATGCCCACTTTCCAAGGCGACACGAAAACGGGCGTCCGGCAGGACTTCGCTGACGACACCTTCGAATTCGACGAGATCTTCCTTGGCCAAAGCGGGATACTTCCTTCTAAAATTACAGAGTCTTCAGATTGGTCGCTTCGGACTTGCCGGTGCGGCCCTTCTGGAGGTCGAACGAGACCTTCTGGCCTTCGGCCAGGCCCGACATACCCGAACGCTCGACGGCGGAAATATGCACGAACGCATCCTGCCCGCCCTCATCGGGGGTAATAAAGCCGAAACCCTTGGTCGCATTGAACCACTTAACAACGCCAGTCGACATGACTGTTCCCCGATACTTAAAGCCGACCCCAGGGCAACATGCCACCAGGGCACAAATCGCGTTCTGGGAGACTTCAGTACCGGCAGTGTAGACGGTGGTGAGGCAGACCCAAATCTCGTTTGGTAGCAGCTATATGATCTCTTAAGCCCCAAAGAGCAAGTGCTAATGTGACAGAATGCCGCATGGCTGAGGCGCGAATACGGCTTTGCCGAACCGTTACTTGTCTTTATCCTAGGGCCATGACTCTGAAGCTCGATTCGTTCACCGATATCATCGCCGATGGCTGGTTGGAGCGGCAAGCTCCGCCGCATTGGCATCCTTATACGCGCTTGATGCGGCTCGATCGGCCGATCGGCACCTGGCTGCTTCTCTTGCCCGGTCTATGGAGCATCGCGCTGACCGCGAGCTTGTGGCGCGGCCTGTGGCTGTCGGCGCTGTTCGGCCTCGGCGCGGTGATCATGCGCGGGGCCGGCTGCGTGGTGAACGACATCCTCGACCGCGACTATGACCGCGCGGTCGAGCGCACCGCCAACCGGCCACTGGCCTCGGGCGAGATCAGCCTGACCAAGGCCCTGCTGTTCCTGGCGGCGCTGCTGGCCTGCGGCTTGGTAATCCTGGCCACGTTCAACCATTTCGCCTTCTGGCTCGGTGCGCTGTCGCTGCTGCTGGTATTTCCCTACCCGCTGATGAAGCGCTTCACCAACTGGCCGCAACTGTGGCTGGGCCTGACCTTCAATTGGGGCGCGCTGCTGGGCTATGCCGCGGTGACCGGGCATCTGTCGATCAAGCCGATCCTGCTCTATCTCGGCGGCATCTGCTGGACGCTGGGTTATGACACCATCTATGCGCTGCAGGACATCGAGGATGACGCGGTGGTCGGCGTCCGCTCGACGGCGCTGCATTTCGGCACCGACACGCCGCTCTGGCTGATGCGCTTCTACAGCGCCGCCCTGGCGCTGTTCGCCTTGGGTGGGCTGGTGGCCGGGCTGCGCCTGGTCTTCATCATCGGCATCCTGGCCGCCGGCGCCCATCTGGCCTGGCAGGTCCGGACGCTGAAGATGGAGGACCAGGCCGACTGTCTTGCCAAATTCAAGTCCAATCAGATCTTTGGCCTGATCATCTGGATTGCGATCATTCTCGATCGCGCTTTGTGAGCGCGACCGCGTTCATTCTCGGACACACGGCGGTAAGCTCACCGCCGGCCTGTCCGGAGCTTCGCCTGCATCTCGCCTCGGAAGTGACCCCGCTGTGGGAGGCGACCGAGAGCTATCTCGAGCAGAACAACGTGCCGCCGCCTTACTGGGCCTTCCCCTGGGTCGGCGGCCAGGCATTGGCGCGCTATATTCTCGATCATCCGCAGCTGGTAGCGGGCAAATCGGTCCTCGACTTCGCCTCGGGCAGCGGCCTGGTCGGCATTGCCGCCAAGCTGGCGGGCGCGGCGTCCGTGCTGGCCACCGATATCGACAGGGTGGCGCTGAGCGCCATCGCGCTGAACATGAAAGAGAACGGCGTCACCTTCGAGGTCTCGGACCGCGACGTGCTGGACGAACAGGACTGCCCGTGGGACGTCATCGTTGCCGGCGACGTCTGCTATGAGAAGCCGATGGCGCAGAAGACCTTCGCCTGGCTGCGCCGCTGCTCGAAGGCCGGCGCCAAGGCGCTGATGGCCGATCCCGGCCGCGCCTATCTGCCGAAAACCGGACTGATGCGACTGGCCGAGATCACCATCGCCTGCAGCCTCGACCTCGAGGACAAGACCAGCCGAGACGTCGGCATCTTTCAGATCGTCGGATGATCTGCAGCACTGTCAAATAGGCTTGGCGAGCCCGTCGGTTGCACTTACCCTCTCCCAGGGGGAGCTTGATCGCGCATGGATATTCTGCAGCCTATCGAAGACAGCGAGATGGATTCGCTGTTTATTTTGCCTCTGAGCGTCGTGCCGGTACAGACCAAGCTCCTTCAGCCGGCGCGCCTGGTCAAGAACGCGCAATTGAAGAGCGTCGTCGAAATCTTCCGTGACGACCAGGCTGGCTCGGGACAGCTCGACATCGAATCCCTGCCGCAGAAATTCGATTGGCCCGAGGGGACCATCCATCCCGACCACGCTTTGCTGCGGCGCCTCGCCCTGTTGTCGAGCTTCGACGTCTATTCGCTGCGGATCGCGCTCCGCGAGCAGGGTATCCCCGTCAATGACATTGCATCCTTGCAGCTCAGCGCGGCAAAGCGCGCCGAGTTGGGCCGCTACATGGTCACCTTCACCCGGCCGCTGGTCAAGCTGCTGTTTGCCGACGGCGTCAGCGAAATCGAGAGTTTCGACGATGTGCTGCGCCTGTTCCAGGATCCGGATGTGCGCAAAGTGCGCGACCGCCTGGCCAGCATGGCCAAGACCCTGGATGTCGGGATGCATGAGGTGCCGAAATTCCTCGAGGATTATGGCGACACCTTCCTGTCCCTGTCCTATTTCCGGCACTGCCTGGACCGGCTTACCCCCTATTTCGCCTCCTGCATCAATGCGCTGAAGATGATCCGCAGCTCTTATCAATTGAAGCAGAACCGCAATCTGATGCGGACCTGCGACATGATCGAGGCCGCCCTGGGCAGCTTGCGCGCCACCATCACGCAGCGCCTGGAGATGATCGAGACAAGGACGAAAAGCCTGTTCGAATCGATGAGCCAGGAGGAATTCCGCGCCGTCCGCACGCTGATCGAGCAGCAGCATGTCTCGATCGGGGCGACGCTGTGCAGCCTGACGGTCAAGATGAACAGCTTCGCGCGCCAATTCCCCCATGACAATGCCGGCGGGCCGGTCAAGCGCGCCGATTTCATGCAACATGAGATGATCAAGGGAATCGAGATCGTCGCCCAGCGGGCCTAATACCCCCCACTATCGGAGAGACTTCAGCGCCATGTCCTGCATCACTAGGCTTCTCTTTCTCCTGATTGTCGCCCTCGCCCTGCCCGCCCTGGCGGAAAACCGCATCGACACGATTCGGCCGGACGCGCCGGCGCTGGCCGCCTATGGCAGCCAGGCGATCGGCGTGCGGACGCTGCATTTCGTCCATCCAAACCAGATCGATGTGGTCAAGCTCGACCCCAAGGCCCCGAGGCCCGATCCCCTGCCCCGCTATGACCGCCCGATCACGGTGGAGGTCTGGTATCCCGCCCAAGCGGCCCAAGGCGAGACGGCACTGAAAGCCATCATCCGCGACGGCAAAACCGAGGTCCTGCTGCACGGCAAGTCGGTTCGCGACGCGGCGCCGGCCAAGGGCATTTTTCCTTTGGTGATCATTTCGCATGGCTATCCCGGCAATCGCTATCTGCTATCGCCGCTGGCCGAGAATATCGCTTCGAAGGGCTATGTCGTCGTCTCGATCGATCACGCCGAGAGCACCTATGACACACTTTCCGACCACAGCTTCGCCTCGACGCTGGTCAACCGATCGCTCGACCAGCTCTTCGTTCTGGACCAGATCGCCATTCAGTCGCGCGACCCCGCCTTCTTCCTGAACGGGCGGGTCGATGCCGATAACAGCGCCATCATCGGCTATTCGATGGGCGGGTATGGCGCGCTGATCACCGCCGGCGCCGGGCTGACCCGCCAGGCCGTCGAAACCCCCGACAAATTCTGGTCGGTCCCGTTCGGCCTGCTGGGGATCCATCAAAGCGGCAGCCAATCGCATGCCGATCTGTTCGACCCGAGGATCAAGACGGCGATCTTCTTCGCACCGGCGGGATGGTCCTGGGGGATGTTCGACGCCGACAGCGTGAAGGGCCTGAAGGTTCCTGCCCTGTTCATCGGCGGCTCGCTCGACGATATCGTGCAGTATGACACGGGTATCCGCCCCACCTGGGCCGCCGCCAGCAGCATCGACCGCGCGCTGCTGACCTTCGACAATGCCGGCCACAATGCCGGCGCGCCGATGCCGGCGCCAAGCGAAGCCGACAAATTCAACCCCGACCACAGCATGAACTACGCGACTCACTATATCGACCCGGTGTGGGACAATGTGCGGATGAACAACATCGCCGAGCATTTCGTCACGGCCTGGCTGGGCAAATATCTGAAGAAAGACCCGACCATGGATGCCTATCTGGAGCTCGCGCCGGACTCGAACGGCAACAGCTGGAAAGGCTTTCCCGAGCACACCGCCCGGGGCCTGCGTTTCGAACGGCTGAAAGCCGGGGAATAGCGATAAGAAAACCCGGGCCGATCTCTCGGCCCGGGGTTGTTTGACGGCGCGGGGTGTTAAGCCAGCTTCATCGCCGTCTTGAGGTTCGCATCGAGCTTGTCGAGGAACTGGGTGGTGGTCAGCCAGGGCTGGTCCGGACCGATCAGAATGGCCAGATCCTTGGTCATGAAACCGGATTCCACCGTCTCGACGCACACCTTCTCCAAGGTGAGCGCGAAATTCTCGACATCCGGGGTGTTGTCGAACTTGGCGCGATAGACCAGGCCGCGGGTCCAGGCGAAGATCGACGCGATCGGGTTGGTCGAGGTTTCCTTGCCCTTCTGATGTTCGCGGTAGTGACGGGTCACCGTGCCATGCGCCGCCTCGGCCTCGACGGTGTTGCCGTCGGGCGAGAGCAGAACCGAGGTCATCAGGCCGAGCGAGCCGAAGCCCTGCGCCACGGTGTCGGACTGAACGTCGCCATCATAATTCTTGCAGGCCCACACGAAGGCGCCCGACCATTTCAGCGCCGAGGCCACCATGTCGTCGATCAGACGATGCTCATAGGTGATCTTGGCGGCGTCCATCTTGGCCTTGAACTCGGTCAGATAGATCTCCTCGAACAGATCCTTGAAGCGGCCGTCATAGGCCTTGAGGATGGTATTCTTGGTCGACAGATAGACTGGCCACTCTTTCGCCAGTCCATAATTGAAGCAGGCGCGCGCGAAGCCCTTGATCGACTCGTCGAGATTATACATGCCCATGGCAACGCCGCTGCTCGGGAAGTCGAACACGTCGTAGTGGGTGGGTGCCGAGCCGTCGGACGGCTGGAAGCTCATGGTCAGCTTGCCGGGTCCGGGCACCAGAAAATCGGTGGCACGGTACTGGTCGCCGAACGCATGGCGGCCGATGACGATCGGCTGGGTCCAGTTGGGAACCAGGCGCGGGACATTCTTGCAGATGATCGGCTCGCGGAAGACGGTGCCGTCGAGAATGTTGCGGATGGTGCCGTTGGGCGACTTCCACATCTTCTTGAGGTTGAATTCCTTAACGCGCGCTTCGTCCGGCGTGATGGTGGCGCATTTGACGCCGACGCCGTATTGCTTGATCGCCTTGGCGCTGTCGATCGTCACCTGGTCGTCGGTCGCATCGCGATGCTCGACGCCGAGGTCGTAATATTTCAGGTCGATGTCGAGATAGGGCAGGATCAGCTTTTCTTTGATGAACTGCCAGATGATCCGGGTCATCTCGTCGCCGTCGAGCTCGACGACCGGCGTCGCGACCTTGATTTTCGCCATCTTGTAGAATCCTTTCGAGTTTAGGGGGCCCGCGCGCCGGGCGCGCAGACTGTGTTAAGCATCCCGCGTCCGTTGGGGTGCGCCCCGCGCTCTGCCGAAAAGGCGACGGACGGCCGCAGATTAGGCAATGAGACCTTTGAAGGCAACCGGCTTACATCCCGCTCACATCCGAATGTTGGGGCGGATCGAGGGCGTTCAAGCGGGCCAAGGTCTCCTCGACCGTATCGATCACCTCGTAGAAGCCGGTAATGCCCGGCTTGGCGAAGCCTTCGGCGACGATTTTGTCGACCAGCGCGAGCCAGGGCGTCCAATAGCCGTCGAGATTGAGCATCAGGACCGGCTTGTCGTGCAGCTTGATCTGCTTCCAGGTCAGGATCTCGAAGGTTTCGTCGAGGGTGCCCAAGCCGCCCGGCAAGACGCAGAAAGCATCCGACTTGTCGAACATCAGCTTCTTTCTGGTGTGCATGTCGTCGACCACGGTCAGTTCGGAGACATCGGCGAAGGGATCCTCATTGGGCAGGAACAGCTTGGGGATCACACCCTCGACCCGGCCGCCGGCTTCGAGTGCGGCCTCGGCCACCGCGCCCATCAGGCCCGAGCGGCTGCCGCCATAGACCAAGGTGATGCCGGCCTCGGCCAGACCGATGCCGAGGCGCCGGGCCGCGGCGGCCCATTTCTCGTCGTGACCGAAAGAGGAACCGCAAAATACGCAGAGCGACCGCACAGAGATGTCCTTCCCAAACTCGATTTCCGGGCAAGCCCTTCGAGATACACGGCTTCATCGCATTTCGCCACTGTGACGAAGGTTGGTTGCGCCCATTGCCCGCCCGTATTACCTTTCCTGCCAATCGATTACTGAGCCTTGCGAGGATCGTTGCCCCGTCCATCCCGCCCGATGCTGATCGCCGTTGCCGGCGCAGCCGTTATCGCCCTGGCCATCGGCATGAGCCTGTGGGTCAAGCGCCAGGAAGCTCCCGCGCCTGCGCCTGCGCCGGCCGCCAGCCAGACCAAGCCCCCGGCCGAGCAGAGCAACAAGCCGAGCTTCGATGTCGTGCGCATCAATCCGCAGGGCGAGACGGTCATTGCCGGCCGCGGCATGCCACGCGCCGAGATCGTCATTCTCGACGGCGGCAAGGAGATCGGCCGCGTGATCGCCGACAATCGCGGCGAATGGGTGTTCGTTCCCGACCATCCGCTGCCGCCCGGCACGCGCGAACTCAGCCTGCAGGCCAGCAATCCCGACGGCAGCAAGAGCCAGACCGACGCCCCCGTCGTGCTGGTGGTGCCCGAGCGCGAAAACGGCACCGGCCAAGCCTTGGCCGTCAAGGTCCGCGCCGACGGTTCGATCGAGGTGCTGCAGGGCCCGGCCGCGGGCGAAGGGGCCGGGAACTTGCGGATCGAAGGCGTGCGCTATGACAGCGACGATCGCCTGGCGGTGACGGGGCGCGCCGACGCCAAGACCCGCGTGCTGGTCTATCTCGACGACAAGCTGGTCGGCCGCGCCCGCGCCGACGAGGATGGCAAATGGCATATCGGACCCAAGCTGAATTTGCGGGGCGGCGACCATAAGATCCGCGCCGACGAGATCGGCGCCGACGGCAAGGTGGCGCATCGCGTCGAGATCGCCTTCACCCCGACCGGCGACATGCCGTCCGACGGCAAGATCACGGTGGTCTCGGGCGCCAATCTGTGGCGCATCGCCCGGCGCATCTATGGCTCGGGCTTCGAATATATGGCCATCTACCAGGCCAATAAGGACATGATCCGCGATCCCAACCTGATCTATCCCGGCCAGGTGATCGAGATTCCCAAGAATTAATCAGCCCTCCTCGTTTGACTTGGCGATTGATCAACCGCAGAAACGCAGAGAAAAGAAAGCGCCCGCTTCAGTCATCGTCTGAATCGCGTCGGGCGCTTATCGAAGGCCAAAAACTCTGCGGCGGTTCATGCGTTTACGCCGGCAGCATCCGCACCATGGCCATCAGCCCGAGATAGGGCTTCAAGGGCACCAGGAAACGGGTCAGGCCGGTCACCAGACCGACCGCGGTGATCGGGGCGGGCAGCGCCAGTTCGGCGTCGAGCAGGATGCGGCCCTGCGACAGGGTCACGATCGGCCCGAAATGCGCGACCGCGCCTTCCAGGATCTGAGTAAGAAATTGCCGGCGCTGCACCGATTCGGCGCTGAAGGGCATCACGCCCAATGTGGCGGATATGCGCGCTTCGGATTGGTCCCGGCCGCTGCGGCAGCGCACGGTGAACGCGGTTTCGCGCCAGCGGAAGCGGAAACTGAATTCGGGACGAGCGTCCGAGCCCAAGTGACCGGACTGGGCATGGACCACAGAGGTGATGTCCAAAGGCAGCTGCATTTCGCCGATGGACAACGAGAATTCGGAGATGTTAGGCATCGGCTGGCCCGGCGAAATTTACACTTGAAACAGACTAGCACGACGCCGTTTGCCGGAAAACTGGCGTACCGGCGAATTACCGTTAAAATACCGCCTGACCCTTTCAAGGAGACCATCCGTGTCGTCGCAGGAACAATCCACCTTCGAACAGTTCCTCATCCCGCTCCACCCCGAGGGCTGGCGCTTTGTCGCCATTTTCGCGGTGGTGACCCTGATCCTGTTCTGGCTGTGGGCGCCGCTCGGCTGGATCGGCGTCGTGCTGACGGTATGGTGCGCCTGCTTCTTTCGCGACCCGGCGCGCGTCACCCCGGCCCGCGAAGGGCTGGTGATCAGCCCGGCCGATGGCATCGTGCAAATGATCGTCCAGGCCCCGCCGCCGCCCGAGCTCTCGATGGGCGACGCGCCGATGACCCGGATCTCGGTCTTCATGAATGTGTTCAACGTCCATGTGAACCGCATTCCGATCGGGGGCACCATCGTCGACAAGGCCTATATCCCCGGCCAGTTCGTCAATGCCGCGCTCGACAAGGCCAGCGTGTTCAATGAACGCAATGCCGTTCGTCTCAAGATGGCCGACGGGCGCGACATCGCCTTCGTGCAGATCGCCGGCCTGGTGGCGCGCCGCATCCGCTGCGACCTCGAGCGCAACGACGTGGTGCGGACCGGCGACCGCTTCGGCCTGATCCGCTTCGGCAGCCGCGTCGATGTCTATCTGCCGTCCGACGTGGTGCCGCAGGTGATCGCCGGCCAAGTGACGGTGGCTGGCGAGACCGTGCTGGCCGACCTGGCCAGTGCCGAGCCGGCCCGCGAAGGGATCCGCGCTTAATGTTCAAGACCCGCCGCCCGCGCCGCATCACCGGGCTGTCCATCAACAAGCTGATCCCCAACATCCTGACCTTGCTGGCGCTCTGCGCCGGACTGACGGCGATTCGCTTCGGATTGCACCAGAAATGGGAGATGGCCGTCCTGTCTATCCTGCTGGCCGGCGTGCTGGACGGGCTGGACGGTCGGGTGGCCCGACTGCTGCACGGGACCAGCAAATTCGGCGCCGAGTTGGACAGTTTGTCCGACTTCGTCAGTTTCGGGGTGGCGCCGGCCATGCTGCTCTATTTCTGGAGCATGCAGCGCGCCGGGGGCATCGGCTGGGCGCTCGTGCTGCTCTATGCGGTGTGCATGGCGATGCGCCTGGCCCGCTTCAACACCATGCTGGGCCAGCCCGACCTGCCGTCCTGGGCTTACAATTTCTTTACCGGTGTCCCCGCCCCGGCCGCCGCCGGTTTAGTTTTGCTACCGATGATGGCCAGCTTCCAAATCGACACCGGCGGCTTTTTCGAGCACCCGCTGATCTGCGGCCTCTTGCTGATCGTCGTGTCGTTCCTGATGGTCAGCAAGGTCCCGACCTATTCGGGAAAACGCTTCCGGATCCCGCACAATTACGTGCTTCCGGTCATGTTGGTGATGGCCCTGTTAGCCGCCTTCCTGGTGACCGCACCCTGGAGCACGGTGACCGCGGTGACCCTGATTTATGCCGCCACCATCCCGCTCTCCGCCGCCTCCTTCGCCCGCCTCAAGCGCCAGACCAACCTGCTGCGCGCAGGGTCGGAACCGTTGCAAAGTGATGACACTCACCCTAAAGCGTGACATTTAGATCACAAACCGGTAAGATATTTGTGACATTGGGCCTTTTTCCGTTCTTCCCGATTGAGTTGCGCTCAATCGTCGCATAAATCTGCGGCGACAAATCCCCCCACAAACCTTGTTCAAAGGGTTGCTAATATGCGTATTTCTTCCGCGGTTATCGCTGCCGGCCTCGCCGCCGGCCTCTGCACGGCGGCTTCGGCACAGACCGACGGCTGGTATGCCGGTGCAGAAGCGGGTGTCAATATTGTTCCCAAGGCTAAGTTCGGCTTGGCCGACGGCAATAGCTGGGCCCAGAAACAGGATCCGGGTTACGCCCTCGGCGGCGAGTTCGGTTATGCGTTCGGTCCGGTGCGCGTCGAAGGTGAAGTCTCCTGGCGTCAGAACGATCTGAACAAGATCACCGACGCTTTCGGCACCTCCTCTGCCGGCGGCAACATCAACGCCGTGGCGGCGATGGCCAATATCTATTATGACTTCTACACCGGCACCAAGTTCACGCCCTATCTCGGCGCTGGCGCCGGCGGCATCAATATCAGTGAAGACCATGCCCGCGCGGGCGGTCTGCTGGTCACCAACGACAGCGATCTGAAGCCCGGTTATCAGGGCATCGCCGGCGTGAGCTACGCCGTCAACGACCAGCTGTCGATCAAGGCCGATTATCATTATGTCCGCGCCGATCAGGTCCGTTTCACCACCGATGGGGGCTATGACGGAGAGACCGGCCGTGGCACTTACCAGAACCATGCGGTGATGGTCGGCTTCACCTGGCATTTCGCCGCGCCGCCGCAGCAGCAAGTGGCCCAGACCGTCGCCGCTCCGGTCCCGCCGGCGCCCGCTCCGGCTCCCGCTCCGGCGCCGAAGCCGGTCCAGGCCGCGCCGATTCCGAAGAACTTCATGGTGTTCTTCGATTTCGACAAGTCTGACCTGACCCCCGAGGCCAAGTCGATCCTGACCCAGGCCGTCGACGCCGCCAAGAAGCAGAACGCGCAGGGCTTCGACCTGACCGGCTACACCGACACCGTCGGTACGGCTCAGTACAATCAGAAGCTGTCTGAGCGCCGCGCCGAGTCGGCCAAGAAGTTCCTGGTCTCGCTGGGTGTTCCGGCCAACGAGATCCGCACCTCGGGCAAGGGCAAGAACGACCTGCTGGTCCCGACCAAGGATGGCGTGCGCGAGGCTCAGAACCGCCGCGTGCAGATCGTCCTGCAGTAAGACAGAATTCGGAGCGGGGCATCATCGTCCCGCTCCGGTCTGAAAAAATGAACCCCCTCGATTATTTCGAGGGGGTCTTCTTTTGGCCTGAGGGCTGCGAAGCAGCCTGAACGGTCTCATGGCAGGCCGGCGCGAAAGATGTCGCGGCCTCGGTGCGGTTGGCGTAAAGCTGCATGTCGGCCGGTTCGAGCGCGATCATGTCGGCCAGACGCTCCCAGGCCAGCTGGCAGAAATCCGGCTTGTTGATGACCTGGCTGCCGGCATCGTTGGCGATCAGGGTGATCCAGTGATCGAGCCCGCCGCGATCGGCGGCGAAATGGTGCTTCAGCACCTCGCTGTTCTTGGACAGCTGCGGCCCGAAGCGAACAACGAATTTATTGTAATGCTGCGCGAAGGTCGGATCGTTAGGATCGAGCGTCTGGCAATTGAGCGCCGCGACGTTGAATTGCTGCAGAAGCGCCCGCAAATTGGCCGCCTCCAATTCCGACGCATTGAAACAGGCCGGGCCCGCCTGGGCAGCTGTGCCGATCATCGCAGCGGCGACGACGGCGGATCGAAGAACTTTGTGCAAGATTGCCCCCAAATTTGACTGACGCCGCTTTAGGATTGACGCAGGCGTCCGCGAGATTTAACCCAGCAGCCATGAATTATTCCATAAAAGAAATCTTCTTCACCCTGCAAGGCGAGGGCATGCGCACCGGCCGCGCCGCCGTGTTCTGCCGGTTTGCCGGCTGTAACCTGTGGTCGGGGCTGGAGAAGGACCGCGCCTCGGCGGTGTGTCAATTCTGTGATACGGATTTCGTCGGCGCCGATGCCGGCAAATTCAAAACCCCCCAGGCCCTGGCCGAGCGCGTCGCCGCCGAGTGGCCCAGCAAGGCCGGCGGCGTGCCTTACGTGGTGTTCACCGGGGGCGAGCCCCTGCTGCAGCTCGACCAGGCCCTGTGCGACGCCCTGCATGAAAAAGGGTTCGAGATCGCGGTCGAAACCAACGGCACCATCGCCGCCCCCGCCGGCGTGGACTGGATCTGCGTCAGCCCGAAATCGACCGCCGAGCTGGTCCAGACCAGCGGCCATGAATTGAAGCTGGTCTATCCGCAGGCCGATGCGCCGCCGGCCAAATTCGCCGATCTCGCCTTCGAGACGTTCATTCTCCAGCCGATGGACGGACCCGAGCGCCTGGCCAATATCCAGGCCTGCACCGATTATTGTCTAGCCCATCCGCAATGGCGGCTCGGGCTGCAGACTCACAAGATCGTGGGAATCCCCTGATGGACCGTTTCACCGTCTCGCGCCAGATCCATATCGACGCCGGCCATCGGGTTCTGACCCACGGCTCGAAATGCCGTCATCTGCATGGCCATCGCTACATCGTCGAAGCCATCTGCGTTGCCGATCATCTGCAAAATCGCGGCGAGCAATCGGACATGGTGGTCGATTTCGGCTTTCTCAAAGAGGAAATGGTGGCCGAGATCGACACGCCCTGCGATCACGGCTTTCTGGCCTATATCGCCGATGTCGAGCTTCTGGCGATGTTCCAACCCGAGCGCAACGATTTCCTGGCCTGGCTGGCCGATCTGCAAACGGTGGTGGCGCGCGACGGTTTTTGCCTGACCACCGACACCAGGCTCGGCACCAAACTCTATGTGCTGGACAGCAACCCGACCGCCGAGCAGCTGTCCCGCCACTGGTATCACCGCCTGGCACCCCGGGTGGCCGAACGGACCGGCGGTCAGGCCAAACTGCTCGAACTGGTGGTATGGGAAACGCCCAATTGCCGGGCCACTTACAGCGAGTAAAACTGCCGGTGCAGGAGGCGCTGCCGGCTTTGCTGGCGGCGTTGGCCGAGCATCCCTCGGCCGTGCTGCAGGCGCCGCCCGGCGCCGGCAAGACCACCCTGGTGCCGCTCGCCTTGCTCGACCAGCCCTGGCTCATGGGGCGCAAGATCATCATGCTCGAACCGCGTCGCCTGGCCGCGCGCGCCGCGGCCAGGCGCATGGCGGATTTGATCGGGGAAAGCGTCGGCGAGACCGTCGGCTATCGCATCCGCCAGGACAGCAAGATCGGCCCCAAGACCCGCATCGACGTGGTGACCGAGGGCATACTGACCCGGATGATTCAGGACGATCCGGGCCTGGATGGCATCGGCGCGGTGCTGTTCGACGAATTCCACGAACGCAGCCTGCCCGCCGATCTCGGCCTGGCGCTGGCCCTCGAAATCCAAGGCAGCTTGCGCGACGATCTCCGGCTTCTGGTCATGTCGGCGACGCTGGACGGCGAACGCGTGGCGGCGCTGCTGGGCGATGCCCCGATCATCACCAGCCAGGGCCGGGCCTTTCCGGTCGACATCCATTGGCTGGAGAAACCCGAGCCGCGCAAATTCGAGTCCGCCGTGGCGTCGGCCATTCTCAACGCTCTCGACGACACCGAGATCGGTGACGTGCTGGCCTTTCTGCCTGGACAGGGCGAGATCCGCCGGGTCGAGCGCCATCTCGCCGCCGAAGGCTGCCCGGCCCTGGTGGTGCCGCTGTTCGGCGATCTGCCCGCCGCCGAGCAGGACCGCGCCTTGCAGCCGATCGCCGGACAGCGCAAGGTCGTGCTGTCGACCGCCATCGCCGAGACCAGCCTGACCATCGAGGGCGTCACCATTGTCGTCGATGGCGGCCAGATGCGGGTGCCGCGCTTCGATCCCAATGGCGGCATGACCCGCCTGGTCACCGTGCCGGTCGCCAAGGCCTCGGCCGAACAAAGGCGCGGCCGCGCCGGCCGCCTGCAGCCCGGACGCTGCTATCGGCTCTGGTCCGAAGCCGAACACCGCGCCCTGCCGGCCTTCGCCGCCCCCGAAATCCTCGATGCCGATCTGGCCCCCCTCGCCCTCGATCTGGCGCGCTGGGGCAGCGCCGATCTGCGCTGGCTCGACCCGCCGCCGCCGGCGGCCTATGCGCAGGCCACCGCGCTGCTGACCGACCTCGAAGCGCTCGATGCGGATGGGCGGATCACCAAGCACGGCAAGGCGATGGCCGCCCTGCCGGTCCATCCCCGCCTCGCCCATATGATGATCAAGGGCCGCGCGCTCGGATTGGGCGGGCTGGCCTGCGCCCTCGCCGCCCTGCTGTCCGAGCGCGATATCCTGCGCCAGGCGCGCGATGCCGATCTGCGGCGCCGGGTTGAAGCGATGCTGGGGGGGCAGGATCGCGACGCCGATCGCGCCGGCCTGATGCGCGCCCGCGACCTGGCGCGGCAATTGCGCCGCCTGCTCGGGGTGGCGGAGCAGAGCGAAGGGCTCGATCGCATCGGGCTGTTGCTGGCCTTCGCCTTCCCCGACCGGGTCGCCCAGCGGCGCGGCGACGGGCTGGCCTATCGCCTGTCCAACGGCCGTGGCGCCTTCTTCGCCCAGCCGGAAGCGCTCTCCTCGACTCCCTATCTGGTGGTGGCCGATCTCGATGGCGATCGCAAGGATGCCCGTATCTTTCTGGCAGCGCGCCTCGACGAAGCCGATCTCGAGGACTATTTCGCCGCCCATCTCATCCGCGCCGACAGCGTGGTGTGGGACAAGCGCGAGCAGGCGGTGCTGGCGCGCCGGCAGACCCGTTTCGGCGCGCTGGTGCTGGAGGAGAGCCGGCTCGACGCGCCGCCGGCCGAGCTGATGGCCCAGGCCCAATTGCAGGCGATCGCCGATCTCGGTCTGGCCGCCCTGCCCTGGACCGACGCGGCGCAGGCCCTGCGCCAGCGCATCGCCTTTCTGCGCCGCCACCAGCCCGAGGACTGGCCGGATTTCTCCGACCAGACCCTGCTGGCGACGCTGTCGGACTGGCTGCTGCCCTATCTGTCCGGCATGAGCCGCGTCGCCCACTGGCAGAAGCTGGATCTGGCCTCGATCCTGCGCGATAGCCTGAGCTGGGAACAGCGCCAGGCGCTCGACCGGCTGGCGCCCACGCATGTCTCGGTGCCGTCGGGCTCACGCATCGGCATCGATTATGAAAATGCCGAGCAGCCCGTTCTGGCGGTGCGCCTGCAGGAAATGTTCGGGCTGGCCGAGACGCCCTCGCTGCTGGATGGACGCGTGCCCTTGCTGCTCCATCTGCTGTCGCCGGCGCGCCGGCCGTTGCAGGTGACGCGCGATTTGGCCGGCTTCTGGTCAGGCAGTTACAAGGCGGTCAAGGCGGATATGAAGGGGCAATATCCCAAACACTATTGGCCGGACAATCCGCTCGAAGCCGAGCCGACGGCGCGGGCCAAGCCGCGCGGCCCATAACTCAGGCGCTCTTCGGCCGCGCGACAGGTTCAGGGGCCCGTTCCTTCTCCTGTTGCTTGGGCCAGCGGCGATGCAGCCATAGCCACTGGGCCGGAAATTCGCGGATCCAGCTTTCCAGCAGATGATTGACCTGACACATCGCCGCCAAAGGGTCGGCCTCGCGGTCGCCGGTATCTTGAAAAAAGAAGGGCGGCAGGATTGCGGCGCGGAAATAGGCGCCCCTTGTCCGGATGACGCGGAAGGGAACCACCCGGCGCTTATATTTCAGCGCCAGGCTGGCCAACGCCGGCGCGGTCATGGCCGGATGGCCGAAGAAGGGGACGCTGATGCCGTCATTCATCTTCTGGTCGACATAGAAGACGATCGATTTGCCTTCGCCCATCAGCTTGACGGTCTGGCGCGCCCCCTTCGGCCCTTTGGGAATCAGCTGCATGTCGGGGGTGCGCAGACGGCCTTCGAACAGCCAGCCGAGATGCGGATTGTCGGGTGCGCGATAGACCGGATTGACCGGCAGCCGGGCTCTCAGGCTCAAGATGTTGGAGAGTTCCCAATTGCCGATATGACCGCTGAACAGCAGGGTCGGCTCGCCCGATTCGCGCAGCGCTTCCAGATGGTCGAGGCCGGAGATCTCCATGCGCGAGGGGTCGTCGAGGAAGGTGCGGGCGTG
>Ga0116226_10002095_pt1 | contig 17318 bp, 14 predicted proteins | sample S1TSphfallax_FD_89692 | JGI IMG/M metagenome (GOLD analysis project Ga0116226, IMG submission 89692) | Host-associated microbial communities from peat moss isolated from Minnesota, USA - S1T2_Fa - Sphagnum fallax MG | ecosystem: Host-associated > Plants > Peat moss > Unclassified | place: USA... | reverse complement strand
AAGGATCGAAAGATTCTGTTTTCAAACAGGTTTAACTTGGTTTGAGGCTAAGATAGGCATTGTTATAGAAGCAGTTAAAATATATTGAGATGCCCTAAATATGTGTTGAGTGCGTAACTCCTAATTTAAATCACTATCTGTGAAATTTGTCATTTGTCTCTTGAGAAATGTTCAATAATTTATTTAAATTTTCACCAAATTAATTCACTGTCAATTATTGGAAAAGGATTTTTTTGCAGGTCTGGGATTACGCTTGAATGCACTTAGGAATAATTATTTTTTTAATCACTTTTTAACGAGCCCTGTGCGCTCTCGCGCAACCACTGAAAATATTTCTTTGCATTTAGATTTTCCTCGCCTAAAAAGCCATGAGTGGATTATAATGAGTTTAGAAATTGGGGGTGTCAAGGTTTCGACTAGGAAATGAAAAGTTGATTGCATGCGGAGGATGTCGGTTGGCCTCCTTAAAAAGCCGATAAAACAATCAATTGCCGATCAAGGTAATTACTTTGCAAACGCTAGAGCCGAGGAAGAAGCTCTGTTGTATGCAAAAGCCGCTTAAGACCTAACAGTCTTGGTAGCTCGATAGTCTAAAATTGGACCGAGGGTTTTAGAGTCTATCGTCATTCACTTGGTATGGGGTGAGCCTCGATGCCCTTAGGAGCAGACTTCCGAGATAAATAGGGCAAACTGGTCTTAGTGTCGCGTTCTGCATCGAGACCAGCTTTATCAGGACGCTAAGCATGTAGTGATCAATTCGTAATTTGCCAAGGACGAGAGTTCGATTCTCTCCACCTCCAATCAGACAAAGGGCTTTAGTTTTGCGACTGAAGCCTTTTGTTTTTAGTGACATACGATATTTAATTTATTATTTTTTTCGATCCATCCTACAAATCGGCCATTCTCTAAAGTTTTACCATCCTTTGCAACATCTTTTTCCAAATAAATTCCATCCATCAACCATCTTCTCTCTAAAGAGAATCACTTTTCTCATTTGGATGGCATCACTTGAAATAGAAAGTTTGCCTGTGATCATTCTTTAGATTAAATTTACCTGTTCCTTTGGAGAAATTTCTAAAGAGGAATTTATCCATGGAGGATTCATTGGACCTGGTTGTGCCAGTCAGAAGTCCTTTCCAAAAGATGTTTTTCGAGCGTCTCAGATTCCTTTTTCTTCAACTTCAGAACTCTCGAAGATTTCCCTAGCACGGACGTCGAAGTTCATTGACACGCAGCCTCTGGTGAAGAAGGAAAGCCTATATGACGACTTGCGGAAAAAAGCTCTCGTCCTGTAACCTGACGAATCAAATACCCCTTCTAAGGGCTTTATTGAAATGGGTAGGCGGAAAATTCCACGCAGTTGTGGCACACATGATGGGACTTTTCATGCGGATGAGGTGACAGCCTGTGCCCTGTTGATCCTTTTTAATTGCATTGATGAAGACAAAATCATTCGCACGCGCGATCTAAATGTGTTGGCGACTTGTGAATATGTCTGTGATGTGGGAGGTGAGTATGATCCTATGCGTCAATTATTTGATCATCATCAGGTCGATTATGAAGGATCTTTAAGCAGCGCTGGAATGGTTCTTGACTTTCTCAAAACGAAAGGAATGTTAAAACTAAACGAATATGATTTTTTCAATACTTCAATGATTGGAGGAGTAGATGCCGATGATAATGGCAAAGATCCTCTGATTCCTGGTTATTGCTCTTTTTCTCATGTGATTTCCAATTTTACTCCTATTCGTTATGACTGTTCGGTTAAAGATCAAAGTCTCGCATTTCATCAGGCGCTGGAATTTACGGTCGAGCACCTTCGACGCTTATGGGAACGCTTTAAATATACGCGGTCTTGTCGGGAAATTGTGGCTAATTGCATGGCTAAATGCAAAGAATGTTTAGTCTTTGATCAAAGCCTTCCCTGGCTTGAAATTTTTTTTGAGCTTGAGGGCGCTACTCATCCCGCTCTTTTTGTGATTATGCCCTCTGGCGATCGTTGGAAATTGCGTGGAATCCCTCCAACCTATCAAGACCGGATGAATGTTCGCTTGCAGCAGCCCAAGCAATGGGCTGGATTGCTGGATGAAGATTTAAAGCGGGCGTCGGGAATTGCAGGAGGAATTTTCTGCCACAAGGGGCGTTTTTTTTCGGTGTGGGAGACGCAAAAAGAGGCTTTCCAGGCCATGGAATATACTCTTAAACAGGCAAAGGAGGAGGAGGAATCATGACGACAATTTTTGGAAAAATCATCAGAGGAGAGCTTCCTGCAGAAAAAGTGTTTGAAAACGAGCGCGTACTTGCCATCAAAGATCTTTATCCTGTCGCTCCGGTGCATATTCTGATCATGCCCAAAAAGGAGATTTCAGATCTTCAATCCATGACTTCAAAAGATCTCCCCTTATTGAGCGAAATTGGTGAGATCGCTCAGACATTGGCTAAAACATTTGGGATTGAAAAAGGGTATCGCTTGCTAACAAACAATGGTTCGGAGGCAGGACAGGCGATTTTCCATTTACATTTTCATTTAATTGGTGGAAAGACTCTGGGGCCTATTGGATAATTCAATAGGCTTTTTTGCTTTTGTTTGGGTCACTTGTTGGGGATGTTCCTTGTTATCTGCTTCTGCTGAAGAAGCGCGATGGGTTAGGCGCGTTCAGGCGCATCTGACTCTCCAGAATCCCCTATTGGCTGTTGAAGAGGCCGAACAAGCGTTGACTCTTTACCCTCATTCCATCTCTCTTCATGAAGGAGCGATTCGAGCATTAGCACAGAGGGGGGAGGAAAAAAAGTTCTTGCAGGCATGGGATCGCTACGTTTGCTGTTTCCCTGATCGAGCGTTAAATCGAGAACTGCTTGAAGACATGGCTTGGGGAGTTCTTCAAAAAGCGTTTCAATCCTCTTCCATCCTCATGCGCGAGATGGCTCTATTGGCTGCATTTTTTGGCCATGATGCAAAGGGGGTGGCCATTTTGCATCAAGGAATGCGCGATGCGAATTATGCCGTGCGCAGGGTAGCCGTCAAGTTAGCCGCCCATTTTCGCGATCAAATGCTCATCGATCAGGTGAAACGTTTGTTTAAGGAGGAAAAAGTTTGGCTAGTAAGGGAGGAAATTTTAGAAGCGATTGGTAAAATGAGGATTGTGAGTTTAGGACGCGACTTAGAGGGGCTCATTGCATCGGATGACACGCTTCCTGCAGAAAAAGCGTTGGCCATTTCAGCGCTTTTGGAATTGCTTGATGAAATCCCGCAGATCGATGTAGAGCGGTTGGCCTCTAGCCTCCGCTCAGGGTTGCGTCGATTGGCTTGTCAAGCTATTGTCTATTTTCAATCTCTGCGCGACTTGGATACGCTATTTTCTTTGGCGGTAGATTCTCACTCAGATGTCCGGATGGAGGCGTTGCAAGCCATTGGACAATTGCGGCCAGTGAACCAACGAGAGAAGATTTTAACCCTCGCCCGCCAAAGCGTTCAGGATAGAAATGACAATGTCGCCATTTCAGCCGCTTGGCTGTTGACCCTCTATGCCAAAGAGGAAGGGCAGATTGTGTTTCAACGCCTTCTTCATCGTCCACGTCGCAATGTGTGCATTCTTGCTGCTGCAGCTTTGGGGGCGACAGGGGGTGATGGCCTTCCATTAACCCTCTATGCATTTCGCTCGCATATTGATCCTTATGTTCGTTTAAATTTAGCTCTTGGATTAATTGCGCAGCGCCATGCTGTCGATGAAGCAGCAGGTGGAGTCAAGCAAATTTTTTCGGAAGAAAAAAAGAAATGGAGTGTGTTAGAGGTAGGGCTTTTTCAGGCGATCTTGAGCCAATCGTCAAACCAAGCGAGCCATCATCTGATTAACTTAGACGTTCCAGAGGTCGATGATCCGTTACTGCGCCTTCAACTGTTGAATATATTGGCTATCCTCAGGGTTCCAAAAACCGATCTGGCGATTCGGCAGTATTTGGTAGAACGTTCATGGAAAATTTCGGCGATGGCAGCCCTCTTTTTATTGATGGAAGGAGATGAGAGCGCTATAAAAATGGTTCAGGAGCTGTTACACGACAGTCAAGCTCATGTCCGGCTCCAAGCAGCGTTGCTTCTATCGCTTTGGAGCCGTGAGGAAATAGCGATCCAGGTGCTCGAAGAGCGGTATCGCGAGAGCGATCGGGAATGGAAAGGGAGAATCCTTGAAGGCATTGGAAGAATTGGGTCGATGCGCTCAATCCCATTTTTAATTAATGTCCTCAGAGAGCCCTCTCAAACATTACGCCTCATCGGTGCAATGGCCATGATTCAGTGCTTGAACCACTAAAAGATCTTTTCAAGACTAATATTGTCTATTACGCGCTGACATACCTCAATAAAATGCGACCTGTGGATACAAACACAGGAATTGCGACTAATGCAGCAGGATGCAAAGGGAGTTTAAATGTCCGATGCAAATGGAAGTTTACAATGACGTTCGCTACAGTCATGACTATAGGAATAATCATACGTTTCATAGAGATTTCCATACTAGTCCCCCCGAGACCCTTGTACTTCACTTTTGGCGAGAATTTTGGATGTGCCGCTTGAAGCGTTATTTCGCAAATGATAAAATTTGCAACCACTAGCGTAAGACCAGCTAATACGGGATCCTTTCTTGCCATCTCTACGCCGAGCTTCAGCAATTTTATAGCATGTCCCTGTAGTTTACCTCCCAGCTGAATACCAGATTGATACGCCATTTGCAAGATGTTTTTAATTTGTCCGTTGATGTTCATTTCAACTCCTTATTATTTTAATGAATGGAAGGAGTAATATTAGATCTTTGTCTATTTTAATTCAAGATCAATTTTCAAATCAGTATGAATTAATATGAATCAATGTGAATTAATCTGGAGCAAAGATTCAAAGGGATGAAGGCGATTCTGTTTTGAGAGGTTTTCTTTTTTATTGCATTATATCGATCCCCATGACACTCTGAGTGCGCAGAAATCAAGGAGAAAGATGTGGAACGAGGCAAGGAGGGAATGGAATTGGATTCCTCAAACAAGGAGCAGATGAAAAGCATTGGCGAGCTTCTGCGCCATAAGCGGAAGGAAATGAATCTTTCTCTTAAGGAGGCGGAAAATGCCACTTCTATTCGGATGGCTTATCTCGAAGCGCTTGAAGAGGGGGAAATGAATAAATTGATTTCGCCTGTCTATGCGCAAGGATTTTTTAAACAATATGCTATGTTCTTAGGAATAGACGGAGAACAGATTGTGCGCGACAATCCCGGCGTATTTAATCGTCCGGAGGTTCAGGAATTTGCTTATGGGATAGGGACTCTCGAAGGGAGGGGAAATCCAGGAGCTGGCGTCAAGTGGTTCCCCAATGCCATATGGATCTTGGTGTTTGTCCTCATGCTGGTTCTTACTTGGTACTTTGCACGCCTATTGGGAGTGATCTGATGAGAGAGGCTCCTACGACAAAACCTTCACCTATTGGTGGATGGGTATTGTTCTTTTGTGGGTTATGCATGGGCGCTGCTGATCTTGTTCCTGGAATTTCTGGGGGGACAATTGCCTTTATTTTGGGGGTTTACCAGCCTCTAGTCGAAAGCCTTCAAACACTCAATTGCCGTTCCCTTAAACTGTTATGTCAAGGGCAATGGCAAAAATTTGCCCGACAGGTTGCATGGAGGTTTCTCTTGCCTTTGCTAGCAGGCATGCTTTGCGCTGTTGTTGGCTTGGCTCATCTTTTTCAATTCATTCTTTCTCATGAGCTTTATCGGGTCTATTTTTACGCGGTTTTTTTTGGTCTGATTTTGGCTTCTTCCGTTTTTTGTCTTAGACAAGTCAAAGGATGGGGAGGAAGAGTAGTGTTTGCCTTTTGCCTTGGAGTCGCTATGGGTTATATCCTCACAGATCAGACATGGGATGGGCAAGGAAATGATGCCATACTGGCTGAATCGCAAGCCTACATCTCTTTTCTTCATGCGCGATTAGTGATCTCTGGAGCATTGGCTATGTGTGCCTTTCTGGTTCCAGGAATATCTGGTAGCTATATATTGACTCTACTAGGTGTTTATTCCTGCATTATTGAATCCCTCACTGAGTTTCTTAAAGGGATTGGGGACGCTTCTTTTCGCACAGAAGCTTTTGCTGTGTTATGGAGTCTAGGCATGGGCATCGTTTTAGGAGCTTTGGCTTTTGCCCGGATCGTGAGATGGCTATTGCATGATTATTTCAATGACATGCTTGCCTTATTATCCGGTTTAATGATCGGGACTATCCGTTCAGTATGGCCGTTTTGGTCTGACCCGCCTGCTCTTTTTCAAGGAGCTCAATGGGTGGGATCACACCCCTATATCCCTTCATGGGATTCTCCTTTTCTGTGGCAAGTCGTCGCATGTCTTTTAGGAGGATTTCTGATTGTCTTTGCTTTGGAATTCCGGTTACAATCGCAGGCGGGTGATGTTATCCCCAATAACCAAAAAAGGCAGGCGTCTTGACTTCTGCCATTTGTTTTTCTAACTCCTTTGCTAAATCTTTTGATTTTGGCGTCAACAAAAGAGCGTTTTGGATGCTTTGTTCCAATGGCATTGAGTAAAAGCCAATGTGCTCACCAGCCGTCTGACTGCTTCCAGTCAGAGCTAGATTCAGAGCGTAGGCATTTGCCAGGGATACATGGCTTTCATCAAGTTAAAGTAGGATGGACGGCATTCTGCACATATCGCTTCTTTTAAATTTAGGATTTCAGCAGTTTCAGTTTCAGTGAATGGTGTCGCTATTTGAGCTTCTACTGCCTTCAAGAGCTCTTGTTTTCTGAGCGAGTCCAAAGGAGTCTCAGGTTGTTGAAGAAATTCCTGCATTTGCAGGAGAAGATTTTTTCCGCTCAATCAAGACGAAGAAAGAGTTTGATAATGGCTAAGATATTTATTCCGTCGATCTTGGCGCTCAAATAAAGCATTTTGTTGCTTTTGTGTCATGCGAGGGAAAAGTTGTGCTGCAATCCATCTTCTTTTATCCATTGCGACTTTTGACTCTGCACAGGAGAGGTCAAGAGCCTCATCCTCTTTTAATTGCTTTTGTAATTTCGTCCAAAATCCTACAGTTTTTTCATTGATTAGGCAAAGTTCCTCGACAAATTCATCGCGCAAGCGTTTAACTGTTGTTTCCTCATCACGTTCTCGCTTTTCACTAAGACTATACTTTTCAAGAAAAGGAGCTACCTGTTGTTGAATGCTCTTTCTTATTTCTTCTGAAAGGCGTTGATAAATGGGCGCATCTGTTTTTTTAATCCAATGCTCAACGCGGTGATCTCGTTCCGTGCTACTCATCAAGCGTTGAATCACTGTGTCAGATAAAGGTCGATCTTTCCAATCCGTTTCAAGTAAAATCGAGCGAAAGGGAATTAAATGTTCTGCTCGTCCACCACGCATTTGAAGCTGCAAGCGATTATCTTCAGATAGGGATAAGTCAGTGTCAAAAATGACGAATTGCCAAGGGGTGTCTAAAGCCTTCTGCAATTCAGGTAAATCTTTTAAAGGGAGCTGAACGATTTTACCCTCTTCCGTGAATTCAATGACGGTGTCTGGTTGAATCTTCCCTTCTAAATAGTGACAAATCAGGGTGTTAAAATTGACGTTGTTAAGCACTTTTCTTTCTGCTCCGAGTAGAGGCCTGGTAGAGAATTGAGTATTTTTAAAGCGCTCATAATTTGGATTTGGTGAGGGAGTGACCCCTAAGTTACCAGCATGTAGGTCAAGTAACTGAAGTTCACCCGTTAAAATCGCATTGAATTCAGCATCCGGGGTCAATCGATCTAAAATCTCCCTCTTCACAGGACCTTGGAGATTTTGCATCAGGAGCATGTCTGAAATAAAAGGTTTTGCATAGATATCAGTTAATTCAGTAACACCTGTGCTTGCCAATTTCATCAAGGGCGCACCGACAGTTTTCCAACTTATGTTAAGAGCCTGGTTCTTTATCCAATTGTCAGGGACTCTATCTTCCTTAGGAATGGGGTTAACATAGGTTCCGTGTTCAATAGAGATGAGATGCGCTTTTTTAAAATCGACTTCTTTTCTTTCACCTGCCTCATCAGTATAATTCCACTTATACTGTTCGCACATTTCATAAGCTAGTAGACTTCCTGGATCGCTCAAGTTTGGACAGAGGTAGAGAGCTTGATTATCCTTGTTTTGTTCTAAGATCAATTGATCTTGGCCCGATAATTTTTCCTTGATACAGTCCAGTAAAGCCGGAGAAAGGTCTTGAATCCTCACTCCTCGTGCTTGGACGTCCCCAGACACTTCGATGCCAAATTGCTTTGCCGAGGCCTTGTGAAGATGAAATGTTCCAACAACAGCCTGTTCAGACATTAAGTCAAAAAGGTCGTTAACAAGACGTTCCTCTTCTTCGGCTCGTTCATTTGAATGTTTAAAAACAACCCCCTCTTGAGGCAAAAGAAAAACCTCTTGCTGAGAGACGTCGCTATTTTCTAGGATAGGAGCACTCTCTCTATTGCGTAATGCCTGAAATGCTGCTTGTGCTGCCTTTCCGCTTTCAGATGCTGCTTGCACTGCAAAATGGAAAGGTCTATCCCGAATGGTTTTCTTAACTTTTTCAAGGAGGGGCAGAATATTGTGCTTATAGATATGCTGGTATTTTTCTTTGTCAGGGAAATCGTTTTCTAAAACCGCTCTTATTTGACTTTCGAGTGCAAAAGCACCGGGCTCTGCTTCTTGCGTAGAAATGGCTTGGATACTGGAGAGATCAGAGAGAACTGTGCCGAGTGTAGTGACTTATTTTTCATAGTTTTCCTTTTTATCTGAAAAGTCTTTAAGAATTGTTTTTTCTTGAATTAAGTTCTTGCTGTTGTGAAGTTTAAAGAAAAATTTCATGACAGATCCTATCAAAAATATTTTTGCGGCACTTCCTCCTTTCAGTGTTGCAATAATTTTTTTACTATTTTTAATAGATTCATCTATTTTACTAATTTTACTTTTTAGAGATTCAATTTCATTATTTATTTTCTCTTGAGAAGACTCAGATAGCATAGACAGATCGACTGTCTCTAAAAATAACTCACTTAGTCTTTTTTCTCCCTTTTTCTCATTTTTCCCTTGTTCAGTAGGAGAAAGAGACTTAGGGAAAGGTAGAGAAGAAGTTATTTGTTCCATAAATCCCCCACTTTTTTGCAACAGTTCAGAGACCCTCGACGAAGGATGGGGTATCTGAACTGCTGTTTTATCCTCTTTTATATTAGTTTGATTTTTTTTGAATTTTATTAATATTAAATAAATTTATTTATTTTTTAAATATTTACTTATTTTAAAAATTATAATTCGGTAAAGTGAATTCTGCTAGATTTGCTGCAGTGCAATTTATCCAATCATTAAAAAAGCTTCTGCTTTCTTAGCAGGCTGACTTTAAGGAGGGGCCTCTGAATGATTCTAATTCCAGTGACCAAAGAAAGCAGGCTCTTGCACTTCCTCTAGTTGTGCTTGCAACTCCTTGGCCAAGCGCCCTTCGGGAGAGTGCGGAGAGAATCGTTGATGGGCTTTGTTAATGCTCTTTTCCAACGGCCTTGAATATAACCCAATTTGCATGCCAGCCATTGCATCACTGCCACTAAGAGCCTGACCCAACGCGTAGGCATCTCCTATGAGGGGATACATCACCTTCATTAAGTTAAAATACGAAGGACGACATTCTTCGCAGATCTTTTCCTTGAACTTTAATAGAGTTTGAGGATGAGCGAGTCGCAAAGCGTCTTTCTGATCCAATTTCTTCAAGAGCTCTTGCTTTTTCACCGAGGTCAAAGGAGTTTCTGGTTGTTGAAGAAATTCTTGCATTTGAGCCAAAAGCTCTTTTTCTTGCAACAAGGAGGAAGAAAGGAGTTGATAATCTGTGAGGTATTTTTTACGTCGGTGTTGGCGTTCCAATAACGCGCTCTGCTGTCTTTGGGTCAGGCGAGGAAATAATTGAGCGGCGATCGCTCTCCTTCTCTTGACTGCTTCTGGGGATAAAGAAGTGATATCTTCAGGAAGATCATGTTGCAATCTTATCCAAATGTCTGAATATTCAGAGGGACCGATGGCACAAAGTGTATTGACAAAGTCGTGGCACAACCGTTTGACCGTTGTGATCTGCCGATTTTTTCGCCTTTTGCTCAGCGTGTATGTATGGATAAGAGGAGCCAATTGTTGTTGAATGCTCTCTTTTGTCTTATGTGAGAGACGTTGGTAAATGGGCGCATCCGTTTTTTTGATCCAATGTTCCACGCGGAGATCGCGTTCAGCGCTATTCACTAAACGTTGCACCACTTCCTCGGGTAAAGGGTGATCTTTCCAAGCGGTTTCGAGCAAGACCGAGCGAAAAGGAATAAGGTGCTCCTCTTTTCCTCGACGAATTTGGAGCTGTACGCGATTGTCTTCAGTGAGAGATAAATCAGTATCAAAAATGACAAATTGCCAACGAGCCTCTAAAGCTTTCTGTAATTCAGGCAGCTCATTTAAGGGTTGTTGCACCTGTTGTCCCTGTTCTGTTGAGAATTGGACGATCGTGCTTGGTGAAATCTTTCCTTCTAAATAATCACAAATCAGAGCGGTGAAATTGACATTTTCTGACCCCCGTTTTAAGGACGAGTCAGTGGAGAATTTCAGGTCTTTAAAGCGCTCATACTCGGGATTCGGCGCGGGCGCGACTCCCAAGTTACCGCCATGCAAATCGAGTAATTGAAGTTCCCCTGTGAGAATGGCATTGAATTGGGCGTCGGGAGTCAATCGGTCTAAAATGGCATTTCTGAGTCTACTCTTCAGATTATTCATCAAGATCATTTCAGAGATAAAAGGCTTTGCCTGAATGTTGGTCAATTCAGAAAACGCTCCTTCTTCAAGCTTCATCAAGGTGCAGCGGATGCTTTTCCATGGCACATCTAAAGCTTTCTGACGCTCTGCAGTTTTAGGAGGGCATTCTGTATCAGCGGAAATGGGTTGAATATGCTCCATGGCTTCCTGTTGAATAAAGAGAAGATGCAACGTTTTAAAATCGACCTTTTGCATCATTCCTGCGCGATTGATATAAGACCACTCACATCGTTCACAACGTTCGTACGCTTGTTGATTTTTAGGATCGCTCAAATTTGGACAAAGATAAAGTGTCTGATCGGAGGGTTGTAGGGAGGGAAGATAGCTGAATGCATGAAAAAATGGAGTGTCTCTTAACATGTGTTCTTCTAAAGAAAAGCTCTTTTGTGATACAGCGCCGATTAAGGTCGTGGAAGGGAGTTGGTCGGTTAAGTAGAGCCGTTGTAGTTCAATCAGGGAGAGGAGCGTTTCTTCCTTTCCAGGGAGCTCAACACGCCATTTTTCTTGTTTCATGTCGGGACCATGCAAAAGTGGATCAAGGGATAGAAGAGTGGCTTCATATTTTTTAAAGAACAGGAGATCCTGATTTGATAATTTTTTCTTGATAGCGTCTCGCAAACGAGGGGAAAGGGCGTTAGGGGATAACGCTCTTGCTTGAAGCTCTTGGGAAACCTCGATATTAAATTGTTTTGCCGATGCTTGTTGAATGTGAAACGTTCCAACGACAGCTTGTTTGGACATTAAGTCAAAAAGAGCATTGACAAGGCGCTCCTCCTCTTCTGCTTCTTCACTTGAGCGTTTAAATACAGCTCCTTCTTGAGGAAATAGAAAGACTTGCTGCTCAGAGACGCCGCTATTCTTTAAGATCGCTTGATGTTCTATTAAGTTTTTTAGCGTCTTTAATCCAGCTAGAGCGGCTCTTCCTTTGGCAGCAGCTTGAGCTGCAAAAGGATGTTGAGTCATGGTTTTTTTCGTCTCTTGAAGCAGAGGAAGAATCTTTGTCTGGTATAAGTCTTGGTATTTTTTCTTTCCAGGAAAGTCCCGTTGTAACGCTATTCTCATGTCACTTTCGATTTCAAAAATGGCAGTTGGATCGATCTCTTCTTCTTGTCTGTTAGAGAGCGCATTGTGGAGGGCTACAATTTGCCTCTTATCTTCTTTCTTCTGGTGTTCCAGATCTTGAGTGACTCGATTGGCATGCGCCAGTCTCTTGTCATTATACCAACGAAAGAAAAGTTTAATAAGAGCTCCAATGAAGGGAAGAGCTGAGGCGCGTCCTCCCTCCAGCTTTTCTTGACTTTTTTTTAAACGTATAAGCTCGTCATTGATTTCATGGATATGAGAGTGCAATGATTTGATGTTACTGGTTAATATTCTATGAGAAGAGACTTTCAATAAGGAGGTGGCTTTTGAAAACAGCTTGGATAAATCTTCCCCCTCACTGTCTCTCTCGTTTATAGGAGTAGAACATTCTACGCGAGAGAGGAGGGGAAAGAGGACGATATTATTCATAATTACCTTATTATTAGTGTTTTGTATTTTTAAAGTGCTCAGACAAACAAATAAAGGCGGGATATCTGAATTATCACACGTGACGTGTATCCTATTTTGATTAAAATGAAAGTTGCCCTTTTTCAGAACTGAAACTCTGCGATTAACTTATCGGTCTTTAATTTTAGATTCCTCCTATTTTTCCTAGTACTATAGTTTTTTGGTAAAATTTCTGGCAGCGTAACATTGACCACTTCTAGCATTCTTATTCTACTCCCTTGCCTTTGCAATTCGTTGAAATGCTTTCCCTTAGCCGATTGCCACTTCTAATATACAAAGCATCGATTTGCTTGAAGCTGATTTGAATGTTGATCTTGCCATGTGCATATCTACACTAATAGCATATATTTGATTATGGAAATATCTAAAAAAAAATGAAAAGTATTGTAGGGACGACAAAATTCGAGAAGAAAACATAAGATAATTGAAAATCAATCACTTATAAATTCTTACATCCCATCTACTGCAACTTTCGTGCACAGATAGACATGTCACTACGCAAAGAGAGTTCCACTTCAAGAATTGGATTTAGACAAAGCGAAAGCTCCTGCGATTCGATGATAAAGAATGGCCCCCTATTCATTTCATCGAAGCTCGAGGCTTTGGCTAAGCCCAAATTCAATTCTTGAACGGGAATGGATGGGGTATCAGTGTTTAATCCCATATCTCTTCTCCTGTATTTTGCTAAAATCTAATATTTCACCAAAAAGATTAAAGATACGTTGTAATAAGGCGAGTCGATTTTCTCTCACGGCAGGATCGTCTGCCAAAATCTTCACCTGGTCGAATAACTGGGCGAGGGGAGGTTGAATCATCGCAATGAGAGCATAGGCTTGATGATAGTTGCGCTTTGCCAAAGCTTCTTGAAAGGGGTGCTCTTGGCGATTTAACCAGGCATAAAGCTGCTGTTCCGCGGGTTCTATGAGTCTTTCTTCGATCACCGCTATGGCTTCATGGCCATTCAGCTGTCCTTTTGCTCGCTTATACACTTCATACAACGAGCTAAATTGCGCTTTCGCTTCTTTGCGGAATTGATGCAGCGCTTTGACTCGACAAAAGGCGTCATAAATATCGGATACTCCATGCGCTAAACTTGCTTCAATTTCATCCTTGTGAAGGGCATCATCCTGGAACACCGTTTTTACGCGATTTGTGATGAACGCGACGATTTCATCGATCGTTTGTTGCTTAGTGTGCATGATCGATAGGGGAAAAGAGTCGGCACAGGCAAGTAAACAGTCGCGGAGGGGAAGTTCAAGCTTCCCCTTTATCACGATTTTAATGATTCCTAAAACCTGGCGGCGCAACGCATAAGGATCGCTAGAAGAGGTCGGTTTTAAGCCAAGACTAAAACAACCTAGCAAGTTGTCAAATTTATCTGCCAAACTGACGATCACTCCCGTTTCGGTTTCAGGTAATGGAGCATATTCTCCTCGAGGCCTCCAATGTTCTTCGATCGCTTTCGCGACCTCCTGCTCTTCTCCCTGAGCAAGGGCATAGTAGGCTCCCATGACTCCTTGGAGTTCAGGAAACTCGTAGACCATCTGGGAAGCCAAATCTGCTTTAGAAAATAAGGCTGCTCGTTCAACTTTGCCAGGTGTGCTGATACGCAGCCTTTTTTGTAGCATTTCCGCATGGGCGAGAAGACGTTGGACTTTTTGATAAACAGTTCCCAAATCTTTTTGAAAAGTCACTTTTTTGAGCTTTTCATTAAAGTCCTCCAGCCGGGTCTTGAGATCTTCTTCATAAAGAAATACTCCATCAGATAAGCGCGCTGATAACACCCGTTGATTGCCTCGGCACACCTCTACAGTGGCCGGAATATTGGCTGTCATCACAAAGAGATTTTTTAGCGAGCCGTTGAGATCAGTCACAGGAAAATACTTCTGATGTTCCACCATCTCTGAGATCAACACTTCTTTAGGGGCGCGTAAAAACTCCGAAGCAAAAGGGGCAAAGGTGAGATAAGGCCACTCCACAAGGTTGACGATTTCAGGAATCAAGCGCTCGCGCTCAATGATTTTAACGGCTTCTTGTTTTTCCAAAGCATCGAGTTGTGCCTGAATCTTTTCCTCTCGTTTTCTCGGATCTGCCATCACGAAATGGCGATGTAAACTCTGAAAATAATCTTGCGCTTTTTCCAACGGAGGGATGTGAGGGGCTAATTGGCGATGTCCATAGGTGATGCGTCCTGCTTCAACGGGCCCGACATGGAAGGGAATGACCTCTGCTCCAAAAAGGGCAATAATCCACCGAAGAGGGCGGGCGTAGGTGATATCGACATCTCCCCAGCGCATTTTTTTCGGGAATTCTAAGTGAAGAATGAATCCGGGAAGCTGTTCCTGTAGTAGACAAGCGGTCGCTCTCCCTTTTTGAGGGAAAAGGGCAAACAAATAGGAGGTTCCCTTGAGGGAACGGATCTCCACTCCTTCGGCTTCGCCCTCCTGGATCGTTTCCCATGGGGGAGGAGTCATTCCACAAGAACGAAAAAATCCCTCGCCAGCCGGTGTGAGCTCTCCCTCTGAAGAGTAAGCTTGATCGATCGAGGGTCCTCTTTTCTCAATTTGCTGAGGAGGTTTGCTCATGGCTAATTGATGAATGTAGACTCCTAATCGACGAGGGGTGGCATACAGGGTGATTGAGTCGTAATCGATCTCTTCCTTTGTAAGCCACGCTTCTATCTGCCTCCCCAACTGTTGGCTCCCCAGCGTCACAAAGCTGGCAGGAAGTTCTTCGGATCCAATTTCTAAAAGGAAATCCTCCCTTTTATTGATGTCTGGATGGGTCAGTGCTTTTGGTAGGGGAGGTATTGGTGAAGGAGACCCTTTTTCTTTTGGTCTCTCTCGTTTAAGAAGAGGGAAGCCTTGTCTTTCGCGACTTGCTAAATAGGCCTCGGCAATTTGATGTGCTAAATCGCGAATACGGGCGATATACCCAGTCCGTTCTGTGACAGAAACGGCTCCACGCGCGTCTAAAATGTTAAAAGCATGAGAAGCTTTAATGACAAAATCGTAAGCAGGAATGGGGAGCTGTTCGGCAATCAGGTGTTTCGCCTCTTTTTCATAATCTTCAAAATGACGTTGCCACATCTCTTTGGATGCTTTCTCAAAATTATAGTGACTCCATTCCACTTCGTTGCTGTGATAAAGATCCCCATAGGTTAACTCCTCATTCCATTGAAGATTGAAAATAGCATCCACCTTTTGCGAGTACATGGCAAGGCGTTCAATTCCGTAGGTGATTTCGCCCGTAATGGGTTTGAGATCAATCCCCCCTATTGCTTGAAAGTAAGTGAATTGGGTGATTTCCATCCCGTCCATCCAGACTTCCCATCCTAATCCCCATGCCCCTTGAGAGGGGGCCTCCCAGTCATCATGCACAAAGCGGATGTCATGCTCTTTCAAATTAAACCCCAGCGCTTCCAGCGAGTAGAGGTAAAGATCTTGAATGTCCTCCGGAGAAGGTTTAAGAATGACTTGGTATTGGAAATAATGTTGTAGGCGATTAGGGTTTGTTCCATAACGGCCGTCGCTTGGACGACGGCAAGGCTGAATATAGGCAGCACGAAAAGGCTCAGGGCCTAAACAGCGGAGAAAAGTGGCGGGGTTGAACGTCCCCGCTCCGACTTCTAGATCATAGCCTTGGTGGATAATGCATCCTTGCTTTTCCCAAAAAGCAGCGAGTCTGTTTAGGAATTCCTGAAACAAAATCATAGAATTGACGGCGTGGAAACCCTCGACTTGGATGCTTTACTATCCTCATTCCATGTTAAGGGCGGAATGGGGATACATGGGTCGTGGGAAAAAGCGCTGCTCCTATATGAGTTAAGAGGGATTATCCCCATTCTAATTGGATTTTTGAAGTGGAATGGGAATAACTTGTGCAGTTGCTTGCAGAAGCCCCCTTCCCTTAAGGGGGGCCATTCAGGGCAGGCGATTAACGGCAGTCTTCACAAGCTAATAAAGTGGCTTCTTCCTCAAGCTCAAGATCGGCGAGATCAGTAGGCAAAAGAGCAAGCGAAGGCTCCCATTGATCTTCACTCCAACATCGATTTTCTGGATCATCGCACACAAATGCGTCAGGAGCTAGCTTTCTTTCACTTTCTTCATTGATCACTATTTCTTGGGTTATCTCTTCACTTTCGTCAATCGGATAAATGGAGGGGATGTCTTGTTCAACTGCTTGTGCTTCGATAGCAACTCCGCAGCATGCTAAAGCACAAGCTGCCAAAATTTTTTTTAACATAAAATCTCCTAATGCATTTAAAATAAGGGATAACGAACGACAAGCTTTCGTGGGCTAAAATTTGCTAGAAAAATCTCCAAAAGCTAAGATGATTGTATTTTAATCTCATAAAAGGTCAAGGAAAAAATGTAACTTTTTCCTCTATTGTCACCGCTATTCAGCAGGTTGAAGTGGCTCAAATTGGTCAAGCCCAAATTCAATTCTTGAAGCGGAATGAATAGACATGACTGTGACCCAAGTTCGAAGGATGCTAAAAACTTAATGGGGATAAAAAACTTGATGAAGGGAGAGCCCATGAGCAGGAGCTGTGACTCCCCCTTGGGCTCGATCCTCGGCGAGTAAAATGGTTGGCAACTGTTTTAACAAGAGAGTGCCTTTGCCAATATCTGTTAAAGTTCCGACGATATTTCGAACCATTTTGTATAGAAAGTGATTTCCCCGAATGCGAAGAGAGAGGCGACGCTCTCCTGCTTCGTGGATTTCTAGGAATTGGATAGTGCGAATATGATTGATGTAGTGGCTGTTTTTTCTTCTATTGCAAAAAGCGGCAAAGTTGTGTGTGCCAGTGAGAAAGGGAAGTGCCTGCCGCATTAGATTCACGTTCAATAGATAGGGAACAAACCAAGAGTAAAAGCGATGACGAGGAAGCTGTGTGCGACCGAAACAAATCTCATAGCGATATTCTTT
>Ga0116226_10002094_pt1 | contig 17323 bp, 18 predicted proteins | sample S1TSphfallax_FD_89692 | JGI IMG/M metagenome (GOLD analysis project Ga0116226, IMG submission 89692) | Host-associated microbial communities from peat moss isolated from Minnesota, USA - S1T2_Fa - Sphagnum fallax MG | ecosystem: Host-associated > Plants > Peat moss > Unclassified | place: USA... | reverse complement strand
TAAAAGTTATTGAAACTTAGATGTCTTAAATGGGCTCACATGACCCATTTGGACATCTGAAACACAAGTTATGGTCAGAAGAAAGGTCAGGAGTCAAATTGCCAATTTGACTCCCAACCACTAAAAGTCAAGAATCGACTAGATTTCCTTCTACGCATGTGGCGTGCAACATATCGTTGGAAAGCTCTTAACAAGTGCTACAACTTTATTTCAAACCTCATCTCAATCAGAGGTCTGCACGCAAAGTTATGGGGCCCCAAAGTTGCAGGAGTCCCAACTTTGGGAATCTTGGGACTCCCATTTGGGAGTCCTGGGACAAAATGTCATTTGGATGTGGGCCTCATGGAGAGGCACAAAGTATACTATAAGGGGGAAGGTCATGGCTTCCCCCAAATCTGAGCCATGGTGAATCTTGTGAGTCCAAGTTTGCTCGTGGCTCATCCTAGCACTAAAAACGTTGCAATTATGCACTAACCAACTTATTATTTAGCTTTGTGCAGGTCCATGTGAGTGATTAAGTGCTTGTCATTCTTCCTAATCCCATCCTGAAGCTCTAGTTTGCCCCTTTACCCCTAAAGTGCTATGAGCCAAGGAGCGTGTCTTCAACTCTTTATTCTTTTGTTGTTTTCACTTCAGACTCACATTTGAGTCTATCGAGGAGCTTGGGAGCGCATCACATCCCTTGCCCCACTAAAAGAAAGGTGATGTCCTCATCACATTCTATGTTTTTTTTGTTTTTTTGTTGGTCTATTGTGGAATTTTTTTATGGTTTGTTGGGCATGTTCCATATTCAATTCATTCACCCAAGATGCCTCTATTGGATGGTATCCTTTCCATTCGACCAAGTATTCTCGCTTTTGCCCCCTTAGTTGCCTTGACTTGAGGATAACCTCCACTTCAAATTTTAGTTCATTATGAATCACTTACGGTGGGGTCCTTCAGCTGTGCTTTTGATTAGGCCTTGAAGCATCATGGGAGACCAACTTCAAAAGTGACACATGAAATATGGGATGAACTCTAAATTTTTTCAATAGTCCTAATTTGTAAGTGTCGAGAAAATTCTTTTCCAACACTTTGAATGGACCCGCATATGGGCCCAAGAACTTGTGGTTCAAACCTTTTGGCGACCAAATTTTTTTGATGTTCAATGACACTTCATTTCCTTCTTCAAAATTCACCTCTCATTGGGACTTATCCCCTTGATGGTGGCAAACTCACCATGAAATCCATGGACCCACTTTCCCACGACCTTTTAATAATCGATAATGGCCACAATAATCTTGTTTGTTTCTTATTGAGTGTTTGATTTTGTTGGCAAGTCAAACAAGTCTTCACATATTCCTTTGCATCATCTTTCAAATTGGGCCAATATTAGGACTTTTTGAGGAATGTTATGGTGCATTTTGCACCACCATGGCCCACAAGGGGCCCATCATGACATTCCTTCAAGAGCACATCCCTAAACCTCCATTTTGGAACATAAAGCCGATTTCGTTTATACCGCATTAGTCCATTTCACAAGTGGAAGTGTGACTTCATTCCCTTTTGAATGTTTTGCTTCATTTCCTTACAAACTCATCCCAGTGGCTCGCTAGTCGAACTCCCTTTTGAAGTTTTGTTTCTCCCAAATACACCACTTTAAGTTGGTGTTTTCAATTTAGCACATCGCACACCACATTTTCCTTCTTGGGCTTATGTCGAATGTCCGCATCGAACAAGGCCAATGTGTCTTGCCATCTCACTTGATTTAATGACAACTTTGGTTAAATGGCAAAGTATTTCAAGGTGACATTATCACTCCACACCACCACATCTTTGGAGCCTATGTAATGGCCCCCAAGTCTTGAGATAATGTATCACAACCCACATTTCCTTTTCAAGTGTTAGCCACCTTCATTCCGTTTCGTTCAATTTTTTGTTCTCAAATGCCATTGGCCTTCCATCTTGCATTAGGACTCTTTCGATGGCAAAGTCAAAGGCATTAGAGTGGATTTCAAAATCTTTGTCAAAGTCGGGCAACTTCAACATAGGTGCTTTCACCAAAATGAATTTCAAGGTTTTAAAGGCCTCGTTACATGCTTCATCCCATTCATAAGTTCCGGATGACTTCTTCCAAAGGTTTGTCAAAAGTGTGGTTATCTTTGCAAGGTTTTTGATGAACTTGCGATAATAAGAGGCCAATCTTTAAAATGATCTTAAGGCCAAAATTGACCTAGTGGTTCCTAATCCAAAATTGCTTTCACCTCGTGGTCATCCATCTTCAAGCCTTTTTAGGTGATTTTATGTCCAAGGAAATCCATTTTCGCCACCCCAAATTTGCATTTCTCAAACTTAGCGTACAACTTGTTTTCTTTCAACCTTTGGAACACCTTCCGAAGATGCTCCACATGCTCTTCCATAGAATTGTTGTAGAACAAAATTTCATCTATGTATATGACCACAAAGTCATCAAGCCACTCTTAGAAAATGTCATTCATGAGGGTGCAAAATGTGGTGGGTGCATTGGTGAATCCAAAAGGCATCACCAAGAACTTGTATGAACCATACCTTGTGTGACAAATAGTCTTTTCTTTGTCCCCTTTTGCAATTTGAATTTGGTAATACTTGGAACATAGGTCAATCCTATTAAACATTTTAGCTCCTGAAAGTCAATCCAACAAATCACCAATCCGAAGTGATGGGTATCGATTCTTCATTGTCACCTTGTTGAAGGTTCTATAATCCACATACATCTTCAATGTCCCATCTTTCTTGTGAACAAAAAGGACGAGTGCCCCATATGGTGATTTGCTAAGTTTAATGTATCCCTTTGTGAAATTTTTTTCAAATTGAACCTTTAGTTCCTTCAATTCCTCATTACTCATTCGATATGGGGCCTTGGTGGGAGGTGCCACTCCCGACATCACCTCAATTGCATGGTCGACTCGTCTTCTTGGGGGCAACTTTTCTAGCATCACATCCACAAATTCATCCAAGACTTGCTTAAGGCACTTGGGAGAAATCACCAAGTTCGTAACTTCCTTTGATTCAAACTCATCCAACACACAAATCACACACAACATGCCATAACCTTTCATGCATTCCTTTTCCAAAGTTTTTCCTAACATCAAATGGATGGTCGATCCACCCACACTAGGCACTTCATCTCCCTTCATTTGAACAACCCCATTCTTGGATGGGATTTTAACTAATCTCTTGTGCCCTTCTATGAACACATTGTTATGGGTGATGAATTCCATTCCCAAAATGTAATCCATCCCCCCTAAGGTGGAAACCAACAAATCCACCTTTCCTTTCCAATTCCCTAGTTGAAGAGGCACATCTTTTGCTTGCAATGTGGTGGGATGGGGAACCCCATCCGCAAAATGCATCTCAATGGGTGCTTTGAGCTCCTCCAATTGGAGCTTCATTCTTTCCGCACTCTCTTGGTTTATGAAGTTGTGGCAAGCCCATGTGTCCATTTTAAAAACTTCCCTTTCACGAAAATGAGGTGATTATATTCACCTTGGGCTAGGTTGGCGGTAAGGGCAATTACTTTAAAACCCCCCATTCCCGGTTTGGGTTTGAAACTCGAGCCTTGAAATTATTTGGGTTTTTCCTTCTTTGAGATATTTCACCCTTGGATCCATTCCCATTCATGGTGTCCCTTCTTGTGGGGGAATTTGTTCTCCTTCTTGAACCCGAATTTTTCACCCCAACCCACATCCTGAAAAACCTTCCACTTTCATGATGGCCTTGGATAATGATGCAAGCCAATTCTCCTCAAGCTTGCGCTTGGCCCAAGTCGGAAGCCTCGTCACAAAGTAGCACACATAATCTGATTCATACATATGCCGCATTTTAAGCATGAATTCAAAATGCACCCTCACATATTGGCACAAATTGTCATTTGTTGCATTCACAAAGTCACAAAATTTGCATCTTGAGATGTAATTAGAATTCTTTGGAATGAATTTCAACTCAATCTGTTCCTTGAAGAATTCCCATGTGTAGCCATGGGTCTTCCCTTCCTCTTGCTTCATTGTCCTCCACCATGTGGAAGCATAACCTTTTAAATAAGATTAGGTAAACTCCATGGCCGAATGTCACCCAACCTCAGTGGCATGAAGGTCGTCCTCCATTTTCGTAAGCTAAACATCTACAACCTTATGATCTTAGATCCCGTCAAAATTCCCATGTTTAGCAAGTTTGAATCCCACACCTTTTGATGATCCTCCTTTGAGGGCTGCAACCAACTCAGTGAAATCAAGCTTATTCATTTTGAATATAACTTCCAATTATTCTAGAGTGAAGAGGATTGTAGTTGGTTGCTGCCCTTCATTTTCATGATCATTGAGGTTCTCCTGGTCTTCTTGTTCTTCAAAATCCTCTTGTTCCTCCTCCCTAATGGCCTCGGATGGAACATCTAGGTCTTGGGTGGGTTCTTCCCCCATGGTCTCCTATACTAGTTTATGGGTCCTCCTCAATGCCCTCCAAACTCCCCAATAAGTAGATCAAATTCTACCAAAGCTCTGATACCATGTGACGCACCCCAAGTTCTTTGATGGATTCAACTACGAGTCCAAAGGTGAATAGCGAAAGGAGGAGTTGGGGGTGTGCTCCCTAGTTCACAACCCTTCGGGGGTAGAGGGGCATGTTAGAGCTTTGATATGGGGCCTGGAAGATTGAAAAGCATTTCAATCATTCACACGGACTTGTACAAACCAAACAATAAGTTGGTTAGTGCGTAGTTGAAGCACTTTGATGCACAAATGAACCACAGGTAAACACGGACTCACAAGACTCACCACAGCCTAAACTTGGGGGAAGCCATCACCTTCCCCCTTATAGTATACTCTATGCCTGGACACGAGACCAACACTCAAATGTCATTTTGTCTTGGGACTCCCAAGTGAGAGTCCAAAAATTCCCACAACCGGGACTCTTGCAACTTTGGGGGCCCATAACTTTGCACGTAGACCTCTAATTGAGATGAGGTCTGAAGCAAAGTTGTAGCCCTCATCAACATATTTTTAACGGTATGTTGCACGTCACATGAACGCAAGGAAATTAGGGCAATTCCCGACTTTTAGTGATCATGGGTCAAATTATCAATCTAACTCATGGCCTTTCTTTTGGCCATAACTTGTGTTTAAAGTGTCCAAATGAGCGATGCGAGCCCATTTTAGACATATAAGGTTAAGAAATTTTCAATGATATAAGGGAATCCATAATCCAATGGGTTTTGACCCCTGTAATCATTTTTTAAAGATTCAAGAATCCATTGGGACTCCAATTTTTAAAGTGGGAGCTCACTTGGGAATATGAAGGTTCATTCTCTCACACTCTCCCACACTCCCGGGAGCATGAAATGTGACTTCTAGCCTTCACACTTGGCCTACACCTTCACAAGCCCTTACTTTAGTCGTGAGCCCAAGGTTAGGGTTGTGACACCTTAGTTGTGATTTTGTTAATGTTTGCATTTTTGTGGATGGTTGTGTTTCCACCTCGACAATGTTCTCCTCACTTGCATTTATTTGTATTGTCTATGCCTCCACAAATTGTTGTTCCACATTTTTGTCTTTTTCTATTTCTTCGATGAACATCAAATCCATTAATGTAGCTCTTGGTATTATCTATGCACTTGCACGCCAATGTCTTTTACTTTTTGCAAAAACTAAACTATAGATGTTCAAGTTCAATTTATATCATGAATTATTGTTTACACAAACTCTATCTTCTCATTATACATTCTTCTTTTCGTACATTCTAAAAATGATGAAGAATGCAATGACAACCCTATAGCTAATGGCTAAATGTTCACCACTCCTTCACACTCTACTATTTCCAACTCCTCTTTTACTTCTTTTATTCTCAACAATTGTGCTTCCTCCTCCTATCTCCTTTTGCGTTCACTCATTTGCACTTCCTTTTCCTTTGTTATTATTTGTAGTTTTTTAATCGCACTCTCTGCATTCATGCTTTTGTGATATCAAAAACTTCGAAAATGTTCATAACTCTCAGCAAAAAATGAAAACAACTTTCAATGGGTACATCATTTATTTTTGAACTTCAAATTCTCGCCCATCGCATTTTTATTTTTTTTGGTCATTGTCCTTTGATTAACACTTAATCCTTGAAATGAATACCACCCATCACTACCATTTTTTGTGTCCTTTGTACAACCACGCATAAACACGTCACGTCATCATTATGAATGAACATTTTAAATTTCATCTTTTGATAAGTCCACATTCCTAATCTCATTGCATTAATTGTATTGAGTTCACTTCATTTGTCATCATTTACACCTTTTGTTGGTTGTGCCCATTTATCTACTAATTTTGTTAACTCATTTGTTGACAATGGCACTACATCTGTTGATTGTATCGATTTTTTTGCTAATTTTTCCAATAAATCTAATTTGCGAATACCCTTGATGATTGGGCAAATATTTCTACTAATTCAATTGATACCCTTGACATATCATCTTCAAATCTTTGCATCCCAAATCCTTTATTTCTATAATTATCGTTCACAAATTCATTAATTATATGTAGTTCCAAAGTCAATATTTTGTGGACCATAGGATCCTCCACATGTTTTTCATCTTCATTATTCTACATATGTGGTTCTTATATGTCATCGTCCTCATCTTTCACCTCTATATCAGAATTTTTTTGCTTCAAGTCCACCTATACTTTGTTCCCAATACATTGGCATCTATTGTTCTTACTTTTGAACTTCAGATTCCTTGTTTTTGTAGGGTTTGAACTTATTCACATTGACCAGCACAAGGTTAATTTCAAACTTTTCAATTGTTACCAATAACACTGTGTTATTTGGCAACACATATTGTATTCGGTATAGTTTGAACCATTTCCTAGTAAACTTTTCTAGGTGTGATTTATTACCTTTTGGAAATTGCATAACATAATCATCAAAATTGAATTGTTTTTTTGGATTCTTTTGTTGATTCCATAATGTTCTATTCCATTGTTGAATACCTATCATTTTGCAACTTGCATTCTATCATTTTGCAACTTCTCTAGTTCTATAATTATGTTAGTTAAAACTCTCACTATTGTCTTTCTCATTTCCACTAGCACTAACACTATGTATTTTGTGGGCATCAATGGATGTAATCCATACACTAATTGATATGGTGTATACCATGTAGCTACTTTATATGTAGTTTTGTATGAAAAAAACATTATGGATAAATGCTCATACCCATTTGTTTTATTCTCACTAACTAACTTGGTCAATAGTGGCTGAAATACATGGTTAGTAGACTTAGCCTACCCATTCCCTTGAGGATAATAGGTTGTAAAACTCACATATTTCAACAAAAAATGATCTATCTTGATGGCATCATTAATGAAATGAACTCTTTAATATATGACTATAGTCAAAGGACATCCAAACTTGGTTAATATGCACTTGTACAAAAAATTTGTTGTGATTCCTACAATATTAATTTTCAATGCTCTTGCTTCCACCCACTTGGAAAATGTGGCAACAATAATATATTTGTTCATATATATCTTTTTACTAGTTTAATTGGCCCCACAAAATCAAGTCCCCATTTCATGAATGGTTCCTCTAGAAGACTTGTGACCAACTTTGCAAGACTTTGAGTTGCCAATCCTCATGTTCTTTGACATGCATCACAAGATTTGCAATAATCATGCACATCTTTGTACATAGTTGGCCATTGATATCCAAGATCCAATATCTTCCTCTACGTTATTTCATTAACAAAATGTCTTCCCAATGGTCCTTCATGCAATTCTCTCATCACCATTTGCGTTTTTGTAGTTGTCAAACATCATTGCAATTTGTTGTTTTAGCCCATTATGTATAATTCACCATTTTTCAATGTGAAAGGCTTTGTTTTCTTTACCAATCTCTACTTTTGATGTACCGATAATGTACCCTTAATCAATCTTGTTCTCAAAGTTACATCATTCAATCATTCAAGCTTTATGTAAAACATACTTGCATCTATGGGTTCTATAATATTTGGTGGTCTTGACAATGCATTTGCAATTGTAGGAGTTTTGCATGGCTTATACACTATTATGAAGTCATATTATAAGAACAATAACAACCATCTAGCTATTTTCCCTAAAACATGTGGTTTGTTGAGCAAATAAACTAATGCCATATGATTTACATTAAAAAAAACTTATTGCCCAACAACTAATGTATAAACTTGTAAAGAAAAAACCATTGCTAAAACCTTATTGTGTGGTATACTGTAATTATGTTCTGCTCTGTTCAAAAGCATAAAAACATACACTATTGGTTGATCACTCTTCCTTATTTAATTATGAAACAACATAGCCCCCATAGCTAACAAGGATGCATTTGTATGAACATGAAATTCCACTTACTAGTTTGGTGATATCAATATTAGTGTTTTAGTCTACTTTTGTTTTATCAATTCCCAAGCCTTCTGACATTCCTCTATCTAAAGAAAATTCATTGTCTTTCTTATCAATTTGGTGATAGGTGCCATAATAGCAACAAAATTCTTGATAAATCATCTATAAAATTGTGCCACCCCATTGAATACTTGAATCTAGTGTGGATTCTTAGGTGGTGGCATGTTTATTATTAATTGTATTTTCTTTGGATTTGGTATTTTCCTTTTTTTAAAAATAATGAAACCCAATATCATCCTTGAAAATACCATAAATGCACATTTGTTTAGATCCAGCTTAATGCCATTTTCTCTACACTTTTGAAAACATAGTCTAAGCTTTTGTAGATGACTCTTCATGTCACTATACATTGTAAAGTCATTCAAAAATATCTTCATAAAATTGTTTAAATATTCTCTAAATGCTTTGATAATAACTTTCTAATATGTTCAAGGCCCATTTTTAACTCCAAATGACATCACCTTCCATGTAAAAGCCCCCTAGTCTGTAACAAATGCAAGATCTTGTATATGTCCTTCGGAATTATAGAGATTTGATGATATATTGAATATCCATCAAAGAAAGAATATGTTTCATACTATTGTGTTCAATGCTTCATATGTGAAAGGCAATGGGTATGGATCCTTCTTTGTGATTACATTTAGTTTTTTGAAATTTATACAATTTTTTAAGTTGCCATTTTTCTTCGGTACTACTATTATGGGTGACAACCATGTAGCCTCGTTTACAAATTGAATGAATCCAGTTGTTAACAACTTGTTTTTATCATGTTTGACTATTATTTATATTTAATTGTAGCTAACATGATGTGTCGATGATATTATAATGTCCAACTCAATTATGTGTTGTGCTAGCTCTAGTGAAATCCCTTTCAAATCATTATATGTCCATGTAAAACCATCTTTGAACTCCTTTAATAACTACTCTAGTTCCAACACCTTGCTTATTTCTAACTGTGCATTAATCTTCACCAATTGTGGTTCTACATCAGTTCCCAAATTGAATTTCATTAATTGTTGATCTTCAGTTAACATCCATCCAACTATCTATAATTCATGTGCTTTGATTTTTTCTATAATTTCATCCATTATAACACTCCTTGGTTGATGATTGTAATATGTTTCCAGATACACCTTATCCTCCGAAACTACTTTTAACTTATATCTATTGCCATCTTTTTTTTTGTGTGTGTTTTGTATTCCAAATTCCTACTTTGAAATACTAGTCTTCACATCTATATCCATGATCTCCACATACGTGGTTTTCACAAATTAAATTTTCTTAGGTAAATTGATTGTTCTAATTGAGAACAATTTTGGTTACATAGCAAAGATGATATCTTTTTCTTCATTTGTGATATCATTATGATAATCATAGCACAATAACATTTCTAGTCTTTTTATTTCACCTCCCAAATGCTTGGCAATTATAATGGTTTTGACTTTCCCATTCCTTTGTATGGTAATAATGTTATTCCCCCAATCAAGTGCCACTTTAACATCCTTCAACCATGGTCTCCCCAACAACATGGAATAACTAGAATTTGTTACTCCATTCTGAAGTGCAGTAAACATAGTTATGTAAGGAATGCCATGAACATACATATTCAAATTTCTAATCAACCCCATTGGTATTATGGTTGTTTGATCTGCCATCCTTAAAATGTATGGTGTAGGTTTACGCTTTGGAAGCCCCAACCTCAATCTCAATTGTTCTATGATGAAATTAACTTTAAAACTTCCATCTAGAAACACAATGCATTATTCCCAATCTGTACTTGGATAATTACTATATGATTATCTACTATTAAAGTAGTTGTCCCTACCTTTGGTATTAAAAACCAACTTGTTTATCTATGGTTGCTTAACTTAAATTTTGGATTTTCTTTGGTTTTAGCTTCTACCAAAGATATTTCTTTAATTCAAAAGCTATTTTAAGCAATTGTCCCAAGTTCAAAGTAAAACTTATTTCTAACATTTGTTTACCAATGTTTAGAAATTAGTTTCTCTCGTGAATTCACTACATCCTAATGCTTATGTGCTTCCACAGGAGTAGTAGTTGGCATATTCAACCAGGTTGTGTTCCATCCCTCCATGAATGTAAATGGCCTTTTTTTTTGGGTCTATATTTTTTGAATTTGTTGAATTATTTCCACCATTGACTTCTTCAATTGTTTTTATTTCTCCCAATTAACAACATTTTTTGCTTTCCTTGGCTCTTTATCCTTGAACACCTACTCTTCAGTTGTTTTACTTCTTGTTATAACATTAGCATCCACCACATTCACATCTACAATGACCATTTGTGTTTCAGCAATAGGTTGAACCTTTACTACTGCCATAAATTTCCCATGAAACATCTTATGCATTTAAGCAAACTTTGGATAATTTGTCATTTTATGTCCATTCAAACCATAAATGTGACATGCATATGAAGATGTCTTCTATGGTTTTCGACTTGGTTGTGCTACCTCTATGGTTGCCACCATGGTATGTTCTTTCTTCTTTTTGCACATCTCCACATTATGATTTGTCATACCAAAATTTGTGCAATACTTGTCAATCTTCCATGTATTATTTTATGTTTTTTGTTGGCGTTGCCTATTTAGTATTATGTGGTACTAAAAGTGACTCCTTGTTTATGTAGTAGTCATGCCTTCTTTACATAACATCATCACCTCCTTATGTTGTTGTAGTGTTGATCATTTCATCCTTGCAGTCACAATTTTGAGATATGATTACAAACCCACTTTAAACACAATAGTCATAAATTGTTTATGGTTAGTATTTATAGACCATGAGCCAACTTTTGAATCTACTCATAATAAACTTCCACCCCCTTAATCTTTTGCTTCATGTTCTTTAACTCCATGTATTTTTGTATCATTATGAGTTTTTTGATGACATTTGTAAAATGCATGTGTAAGCTTCAAAAAAATACAATTAAAAAAATCTGACATGTAATTAACACATCAATCTTGTCGCAACCCTAGCTTTGTGCTCGCGACCAAGGCAAAGGGGTTGCAAGAGTGCGGGCCAAGAGAGAGCGCGGGAATCACATCACATACTCCTGGGAGTGTAGGAAAGTGTGAAGGAGTGAACCCTCACACTCCTAAGGCAACTCCCACTTTGGGAGATGGAATCCCGGTGGACTCCCAAAATTTCAGAGACCAAGTTGAGGGGTCAAAACTCAATGGCTTATAGCGTTCTTTATATCATTGGAAAGCTCTTGGAACGTAGATGTCTAAAGTGGGCTCTCATTGCTCATTTGGACATCTAAAACACAAGTTATGACCAAAAGAAGGGCTGGGAGTCAAACTGGCAGTTTGACTCCTGACCATAAAAAGCCGGGAATCGACCCGATTTACTTAGCTTCAGACGACGTGCCACATACCGTTGGAAAGCTCTTGACGAGAGCTACAACTTTACTTTAGACCGCACCTCGATCCGAGGTCTTCTCGTAAAGCTATTGGGCTCCAAAGTCGCAGGAGTGCCCGCTGGCGCAATTTCGGGACTCCCATGCGGAAGTCCCGGGAGAGAAAAGCCATTTGGATGTGGGCCCCGTGGAGAGGTCCAAAGTATACTATAAGGGGGAAGGTGGTGGCTTCCCTCAAGTCCGGGCCGTGGTGAGTCTTGTGTGTCCGTGTTGCCCGTGGCTCGTCCTAGCACCAAAGGTGTTCTAACTATGCACTAACCACTTTGTGTGGGTTGTGTGCAGGCCCATGTGAGTGAATAAGCTTGTCAACTCTTGCTAGTCTCATCTCGGAGCTCCAACACGCCCCTCTACCCTTCAAAGTGTTTTGAGCTAGGGAGCGTGTCCCGACTCTTCCTTCTTCCGTTGTCTTTCACTTAGATTCACATTTGAGTCCTTCAAGGAGTTGGGAGTGCATCAAATCTAATGTTGTATCTTTTAGTGTATACCTAAAGGCATTGTAATATATTCTTCAGAAATATTTGCATTTGCCTTTATTGTAAAACTAAACACTTTAACATGAACATTTGGTTCAGCATTTTTTTAAAAGTTGGGATACTCAATAGCTACCATGTTTGGCCTAACAAAATGGCCATATTTGTGATTAGGAATTTGTGCATTTACAACAAATGGTTTTTGATATCCTCCTCTTGGATTTGTCACATCTATATATTTGTACTCTCCAATAATCATTGAACCCATCGATTGTCGATTTACAATCATGTTCACATCGGTAGTCATTATTAGATTAGTAAACACCATTTGTAGTGTCCCAAACAACTCTAGTAATTGTTGTTGGTAATGTTGAACTTTGACTCATATTCCTTTATGTTGAGATTCCACTTAATCCATTACCCAAATTTGTTGTAGATCCAATTGGTATTCCATCTTTAACAACATTCGTGCTAGGTATAACCATCATTGTGGTTGTTATTACAACATTAGGCGATTGAATAACTTCTATTTTAGTAGTTTATTTCTGAATTTCAACAACTATTGCTTTTGATACTCTTGATGAAGTTGAGTTTATTCGAGTTTGATGATGCCCCATTTTGTGGTTACACATTGGTATCCTATATGGTGCAGAATGTGGATGTGAATACACCTTTAGTACTTTTTCTTGTGATTTGAATGGATGGACAAATCTATTGACTTTGTGGTCCTAATTGATCTCCCAACTCCATATTTTCAATCTATTATGGATTACAAAATATCTTGGTTCCTGGTCCTATGATTGACCCATTAATGCTCCTATCACATTCTATAATTCCACATGTCTAGCAATACCTACTCTAATGTGAAAATACATGAAAGGAAAATTCATGATTGCATGTCCTTCTTCCTCACAAAATGCATAGACCCTTGAAAGTAATTTGATACCTCCGAATCCACATACTTGTGATCCCATGTTTCAACTGTGTACTTTGTTTGATCCAACTTTAGATTTCCTTGATGTGAGTATGATTGTGGTACTTCATCCAACACATTTGATTGTGCCTTTGCATATTTAAATGATTATAGGCAATTTTCCTTAGTCTCCTCAACCACATCGATATTGGTGTTTTGTTCCAGCTCCCAATCTTCCATCGGTTCATAGTAATTTGGAGATGTAGATTCATACACAAACCTAAGTTGTATACTTCATGTATCATCCTTTCTTCAACTAGTGTTCGACTTTGGACTTGAGATTTCCTATGGCTAATCAAGTATTGCAAAAGTCCTTGTTCCATCTTGATTTCTTCAACTCTAAACCACAAATTGTAGTCGAAAAGTATATTGCACCCACTCATTTGGGTGAGTAGTCAACTACATCTCTTTCCGTGGAGATTGTCTTCTATAATTGTGCCTTTTTTAATGACCCATAGTCCATACTTCACATCGTACCACCTCTTGTGGTAGAAACAACATGTGCCCTATAGGTCTTTCTTATGTTCTTAGAATTAATTTGTCTAACATCAAATTTTGATATGGGGTTTTTGTAAGCTTTGCATTCTCCTCTCCATTTTCAAGATTATTTTCTATTTGTCTTTCAATGACTTAACAATTTGCCTCCAAGTCCAATTGTCTCTGTAAACTCTGGGTCACCATTCAATTTATCTTGTTTTGCAATCTTTTGTCTTCAGAGTTTGTATATTACTCTATAGTCCCTATGACATCAAACGTTTAGACCTTTGATACTTTCTAACATACCCTTCTAAATTCTAAATTGAAAAAAAAAACCACTCGTTTGAACACTTTTATTTATAGTACAAAAACAAAAATTGTAAAAAACCTTCCCGTTATTATAAAAGAAATAGAAAAAAATTCTCCACAAGATGGTTACCAAATGGTAGAAATGAAGTTTAATTACTATATAATTGTTCCAGAATATAATAACAATAATTTTACATTACAATATGCACACATTCACAATTTATGCCTTGATTCAAAACACATTTGACTCTAAATTTCCTTAAAATACCAAGTTCATGGTTATTTCATATAACTAGAATCTAAACTTTAAAATACAATGTAGACAAAATCCATATGCAAAATTACAATTCATTACATTACATTTTTTATACTATAAATAATTCGCACAACAATATGAAAATGGAAACTAGTACATAAGTTTGTACTTCTATGTTTTATTGAAAACTATATTAGAATTACAATGAAATTCCATGTTATGTGGAAATGAAATCAAAACAACAAAATTAAATCAGTGGTATATCAAAAAATAGAATATGTGGTTTTCTACTATAAAATACTTATAATTATTTTTACTCCCAAAATTATGTGTTTCATAATGGATTCCTTTTCCCAAGATCTTCCCTGGTGCACCCCAAAGCTCCTTGATGGACTTAACTATGAATCCAAAGGTGAATAGCGGAAGGAGAAAGAGTTGGGGGTGTTCTCCTTGGCTCGCAACCCTTCGAGGGTAGAAGGGTGTGTTGGAGCTTCAAGATGGGACTAGGAAGATTGAAAAACACTTCAATTATTCACACGGACCTGCACAAATCAAACAACAAGTTGGTTAATGCATAGTTGGAGCTCTTTGGTGCACAAACGAGTCACATGCAAACATGGATTCACAAAACTCACCATGGCCCGAACTTGGGGGAAGCCACCACCTTCCCCCTTATAGTATACTTTATTCTTGGCGATAGGACCAACACCCAAATTTCATTTTGTCCCAGGACTCCTAAATGGGAGTCTTGAATTTCCCACAGTTAGGACTCTCACGACTTCAGGGATCCATAACTTTGTGTGTAGACCTCCAATTGAGATGAAGTTTAAAGCAAAGTTGTAGTCATGGTCAAGATCTTTTTAACAGTATGTTGCACGTCATCTACACATAAGGAAATTCAAGCGATTCTCGACTTTTAGTGGTCGGAAATCAAATTGGCAATTTGACTCCCAAACTTTTTTTTGGCCATAACTTGTGTGTTAAGTGTGCAAATGGGGCATTCAAGCCCATTTTAAACATCAAAGTTCCAAAATCTTTTTAATGATATAAAGAACTTCACAATCTAATGGGTTTTGGCCCTTGCAATTGTTCTTTGAAGATTTGGGACTCCAACGAGACTCCAACGAGACTCCAACTCCCAAAGTGGGAGCTCACTTGGGAGTATGAAGGTTCATTCCCTCACATTCTCCTACACTCTTAGGCTTCCTTCTTGGCCCACACCCTTGCAAGCCCAAGGCTAGGGTTGTGCCATTCCCCCTTTGGACAATCTCAAATCACATCATCATGATTTAAAATCGACAAGGATTCCAAATTCAAATCTATAATGCTCCATGATTAGTCCTTATCCTAACTACCTTGCTAATCCAAATCCATGTAATCAGACTACCCTTTAACAACACCATTCAAAAACATGCAAGGTGTGTTGCTACTTAGTGTTTTATGTATGTTTTGACTAGTAAATGCAAAGGATACAAGTGATCGCTATGGTGCATAAATTTCAATATGTGTGTAGGGGACACCAAAAAATGGAGTTGTTGAAAGATTTATTAAGGATGACCTTGTTGAATTGATGGAGTTAAAGTAGCTAAAAGTACTACAAAAGGTTTTACAACAAGAAAAATAAAGGATTCATGAACCTAACTTTGTAATAGAAGGGTCAAATTATCAACCAACCATTCAAGCCTTAGGCTCGAGCCAACCATATGAAGTTCTTGACATTATGTTAAAACAAACACGAGCGCAACAAAACACATCATGGAGGATGGAGACTGAAACTTGTGAAGCTATTAGCAAGTGCCTTCACTAAATACAAGTAGATGACACTTATGAAATAGACGTCATGTGCAAGGCCAAATCTTGCTAAATGGCTAACCTACAAGCCATGACATATAGATATTTAGACCCTAACAAAGAATTCAATGAACAATCTTGCACAATGATGATTATGGTAAAAGAGGATACGGACAAAATATATGAGCATGTACCAAATCCTTTGAGCCAAAAGGCATGGAAGAAATATGTGAACGCAACATTGAAAGTAACTCGTGGAAAGTTGATAATGGCTTGGAACAAGGGGGGGAAAAAACTAAAGGTTTTTTATCAAGCATATTGGGACAACCTTATGCAATATTGGATGTCAAAAGAAGGTAAGAATAGGTCGGAACTAAGTTGTAAAACACGAAGTTGTGCTCAAAAGGTATCATGAAGTGGTCATGCTAAGCAAGCTAGGATTAAAGATCAATTGGTACGTGTATTGATTTGTAATTCATATCAAGATCTAAGACAAACATCATGCGTATTTCTTGTTTATAAATTGTTGTTTATGACAATGTGGTCCAAGGTTGACATGTGTGATTTGACTTGCATGCAACAAGAGAAATGAATTGAGATGTAGCCCATCCCTTTCTAAAATACGAGTAAAGGAACAGTCTTTGAAAAAGACTCCATAATTGTAAATTATACACATGTGTGAACTACAATATTTTGATATGCTTTCAACAACTTTTTTAGCTAGCCAAACATGTGTGCTTATAATTCATAGGTGTGCATACACAACATGTGAATTGTGTTTTTTGTTTACACGTATTGAAATCTATCATGGATTATGATTTGGGGGGTGGGGCAGGGAAGATAAGGTCAGCTAACACAATGTCAATGTGAATAAATGCCATTGAAACCAAACTAGGTGAGCTCGATGGCCAAGTGTTCAATAAGTGTGAAGCAAATGTAACCAAGATAAATGTCCTCCACAATACACTTCAATAGTTCCTGGACTATATATATGGCAACCCAAAAAGCCCCATCTAATGTAGGAACTCCTAATTGCAAAATGTTCCCAATGAATGACCAACATTGGGAGAGCAATTGATTATGGGATTGCAAGTGACCTTGGAGGAGCAACCAATGGAAACTTCAACATCACCTCAACAATTGTAGGACACAATACATAACATAATACATGAGGCCCTACCAT
>Ga0116226_10002093_pt1 | contig 17326 bp, 15 predicted proteins | sample S1TSphfallax_FD_89692 | JGI IMG/M metagenome (GOLD analysis project Ga0116226, IMG submission 89692) | Host-associated microbial communities from peat moss isolated from Minnesota, USA - S1T2_Fa - Sphagnum fallax MG | ecosystem: Host-associated > Plants > Peat moss > Unclassified | place: USA... | reverse complement strand
AGGTCATAAGGAAAAAAGGCCAGAGGCGTCGTGCGAAGCACGCATTCGCGTGGCGTCGTGCGACGCACGCATTCGCGTGACGCCCCTGGACCAAGCTGGGGACAAGTCCCCAGACCGCATGACCTGGTTCGGGGATAAGGCGGGGGGCAAGCGCGTCGTGGTGAGAGCATGTCTGCCCCCCGCCTTGTCCCCGAACAAACTAGCGGGGGTCTGGGGCCTCAGGGCCCAGCCTGGGTCCAGGGGGCAGAGCCCCCTGGCCTTCCTTCCTATGTCCTTGACCATGCCGCACAGTCTCACGGCGCCAGCGTCATTGCCAGTGCGGTCGTTTTCAGCGTCAGCGCGGTCGGCCCGTTCGCGGCCAGCGGCGCGGTGCCGCGCCATTGCGCGTGATCGATATCGCGGAACAGCACGACGGCGCCGAGAAATTGCGCGCCGGCCTTGAGCGCACGTTCCACCTTCAGCGTCTGGCCCGGAGTCACCTGGATGGTTTCGGCGGCCAGCAGATCCGGCCCGAGCGTTGCGCTTTCGCGTTGCAGCAGCGAGAGGATGTCCGCCTGCTGGAACGCGCCGGTGGCGCCCAACTGATAGAGCCGCACACCGACCGGCGCGGGGTGGCCGTCCACCTCCGGGTTCTGGCCGGGGCCGGCGGCGATGGTCAGTTCCAGCACGGGCGGCGGCGGCGGTTTGGGCGCGGCGGGGCAGCCGGCCAGCGCCACAGGCAATGCTGCGAGCAGCAGGCGGCGGTTCATGGCGGCGTTTCCCCGGCGCGCAGCTCAGTCACGATACGTTCATACTCCTCGGCGAAGCGGCGGCCGAATACGGCGTCGAAATCATCGCCCAGCGCCGCCGTCAGGCGGGCATATTCCACCTCGAACTTATCCCAGGCGCGGGCGCGGCGCTGGGCGGGCAGGGCGATGCCGCCGCCGTCGCTGGCGGCGCGCAATTTTTCCGGGTCGAGCTGGGCCAGCAGCGCGCGGACGGCCGCCTGCATCGCGGGCAGGCTGGCCTGTTCATGGCGGCGGATGTCGCGCAGTGCCTCGCGCACCGCATCGGCGGGCGCCATGCCGGTGCGCCGGCCGGTGCCCAGCAGGGCGGTCAGCGCGTCATCGTCGCCGGCGGCGAATTTCAGCGGGTTGTTGCCGCGGGCACGGATGTAGGTTTTGTCGATGCCCATCGTATCCTTTACCTCGGCGCGCACGATCAGCACTTCGCGCAGGCCGGTAACGAAGGCGCGGAACGCCGCGCCCGCTTCGCGCATGGCGGCAAGCGGATCCTGCGGCGCGAGGTCGGGCAGGCCGGCGCCTGCCATGAAGGCGGCCAGCAACGCGCTGTCGCCGGGCGGCGCCGATTGCGCGCGCGGTTCGGTCTGCCTCGGCACGATCGGGTCCAGCGAGGCGACGCGCACGAACGGGTCCGGCGGCGGGATTTCGACGCGGGGCTCGGGCGGCGCGCTTTGGCCGAACGGGTCCTGAAATTCGAACTCCTTGGCCCAGTCGTCGGCCAGCAGCGGGCGCGCCGGCGCGAACGCGTCGGTGAAGCTCGGCGTGTGGTCCGGCGTGGTCCCATGCGGCGGCACGTCCGGTGCTGAATCGAGAAAATCCGCGGGCTCGGCTTTGGAGCCCTGGCCGAACAAAGGGGCGTCCCCCGCGGACGTGCCGAACGGATCCTCCGTGCCGGCGGGATGTTCGGGGAACAGGGAGCCTCCCCACTGTTCAAAAGGTTCGACCTCGGGCGTCTTGATCTCGTAGGGCTCGGGCGGCGGCGGCTTGGCGTGGGCCGGCGCCTCGACATGCGCTTCGATTTCGTACGGGCCGACGCGGATACGGTCGCCGTCCTTCAGCGCGCGCGTGGTGCCCTGGCCCAGCGGCGCCGGCTCCTGGTTGAGGAACGTGCCGTTGCTGCTCAGGTCCTGCACCTGCCAGGCACCGTTGTCGAAGCGCACCACGCAATGCTGGCGCGAAATCTGCTGCGTTGGGTCCGGCAGCACCCAGCTGGCGCGCAGCGCGTCGCGGCCGATGCAGAGTTCGCCGCCGGCCAGCCGTTTGGTTTCCGGCACCGCATGGTCGGGGCAACGCAACACGGACAGGATCAGTCCCATGCGTCAGCCGATTAGCACAGTGAAGCAGCCCAGGATGATCGTTCCGCCATGCGCGGTGGGATCCCCCAGGCGCGCGGCCGGCAGCCCGCTGATCAGCACGGTGGTCGAGCCCATGGCGATGATGCCGGGGGGACCGACGCAAATCGTCAGGTCCGTCGCGCGGGCGGCGGGCATGCCGCCGATCAGCACGGTGAAACAGCCCAGGCCGATGGCGCCGCCGACATGCGGCACCAGCACGGTCACCATCGGGCAGACATGCATGTCGCCGATGCGCGCGGCCGGCATGCCCATTACGCGGCCTCCGGTTCGAGACGCCCGCCGCCGCCATTGGCGATGTCGGCCGCGCTGTCCAGGAAGCGCGCGAGCCGCGCGCCCCGGCGTTCCGGCTGGGTGCGGACGGATGCCAGCGTGACCGCGCCGGCGACGGCCGTGCCCGGCAGTTGCGGTCCCGGCGGCACCGCGGGCTGACCGAGCGGCGACATCGACTCGCCGCTCCAGAAGGCGGCGACCCCCGCCCACGCCTCGGGCGTGCCAAACCCGGCGGCCTGGGCGTGCGCGAAGGCAGCGCGGCGGGTCTCATCGGTTTGCCGGCGGACCCATTCTTCCGCGCTTTCCAGTGCAAGCCGGTCCTCGTCGGGGCTGTGCGCCGGCGGCACCGCGCGGGCGCACATGCAGGCCCACCAGACCGCCTCGCGCCGCGGCAGCGCGAACGCGGTCAGGCGCGCCGCGTCGGCGAGCATGTCGTTCGCGCGCAGCGTCGCGATCGCGGACGGCGCGTCCGCGGCGCCGGCGACCAGCGACGCGGCGGCCGTGGGCAGCGCGGCGCGCGCCAGGATGTCGGGCAGCGGCAGGGCGCGTAGCTTGACTAGTCCGCTCATTGGCCCCTCCAGCAACGAAGATGTTCTTTTTTGAAAAAAAGGGCCAAAAAACTATTGCTAGTTGCGGCTGGCAGCCGGTCTTGCAAGGAAGCCCAATGCTGGCCGCAACGGATGAAAATTCTTTTTTTCAAAAAAGAACACTTTTCTCAATTAACCATCGTGATGCCGCCCTTGAGCATCAGCATCGCGTCCGCGCTCACCTGCACCATCGGGCCCTGGACCTGCACCATTGCCTGGCCCTGCGCCTTGATCATGATGCCGTTCAGCGTAATGCCGGACTGATCGATCGTCACGCTGTTGCTGCCGACGGTCAGCGAAATCTTGGTCATCGCCTGCATCGATATCGCGCCGCTGGAGACCGCAATGGTCAGGTCGCCGGCCTGCACGGTCAGGCTGTCGCCACCCTGCTGGATCGTCACGCTGCGGCCCTGCGCCACCGTAATGCTTTCCTGCTTGTTCACCGTTTCGGTGCGGTTGCCGGTGATCGTCACCGTCTCGTCCTTCTGCACCGTCACCTTGCGGTTGCCGGTCACCGCCAGCGTCTGGTCGTTCTCCACCTCGGTGGAAAGATCCTTCTCCGCATGCAGAAAGACCAGCTCGGAGCCCTTCTTGTCGTCGATCGAGAACTCGGAAAAATTGCCGGCGCCGCCGTTGGCGGTGGAGCGGCTGCGAAAGCCGCTCTTGGTCTGCTCGGCCGGCACCGCGAAGGGCGGCTGCATGTTCGCGTTATACATGCCGCCCAGCACGACCGGGCGGTCGGCGTCGCCATCCATGAACGCCACGGCCACTTCGGTGCCGACGCGCGGCAAATGTTGCCAGCCCCAGCTGTTGCCGGCCCAGGGCTGGATCACCCGCGCCCAGACGCCGAGGTCGGCCGTGGTTTCCTTGCGGTGATCCCACATCATCCGCACCTTGATGCGGCCGAGATTGTCGGCGTGGATTTCCTCGTTCGGATCGCCGAGCACCACGGCGGCGAACACGCCGGCCATCACGGGCCGCGCGCGCACCGGCTTCTGCTTGTAGCCGGTGGTCACCGGAAACACCGTCAGACTGTTCTGATACGCGCCGGCGTCGGCCCCGGCCATGGCGGCTGCGTCATGGCCGCTGTGGCGTATCGACTGCACGACGTAATCGACATTCTCGGCCCCGGTATAGGGGTCGCGCATCAGGGTAAAGCTGGCGCCCGCCGATAGCAGATGGTTGCTGCCGACCGCATCGACCAGCGATGTCGCGGCTTCCGCCGCCTGCATCAGCAGGGTGGCACGCGCGGTCACCACCGCGCTGTCGAATGACAGCGCCGGCCATTGCGTCACGTCGCGCGCGCTGCCGCCGCCGAACGGGTTGGTGGTCTTGGCGCTGCCGGTGACCAGCGTGTCCGGATTGGTCGGGTCGTAGTCGGAAAAACTGGCGGCGGCCGCCTCGGTGCCCGGCCGCGGTTCCCACCGCGTCAACGTGTCGAGATTGCCGCCCTCGGTAATCACCGCCAGCACCGGCTTGGCGCCGGCCGGGAAACCCTGGTTCTGGTCGGTCACCACCATCGTGTGGCTGTTCTCGGTATGGATAAAGTAATAGAACAGGCCGGCCTGTTCCATCAGGCGGCCAATGAAGTGCGAATCGGTTTCGTTATATTGGGTCACGTATTCCAGCGGCGCCGGGCTGCCATAGATGCTCAGCTTGATCGCCTGGCCGGCCTCGCCGCAGATCGTTTCGATAATCTGGGGCACGGTCTTTTGTTGAAAAATACGGCAATCCCCGGTCTGGCTCAGGAACCAGAGTTTCGGCACAATGCTCAGCCGGTAGCGGTATTGGCCGCGCTGCGGCGCCCCGGCGGCACGGATGGCCCGCACCATGCCGTTGAACAGCCGCGTGCCGCCGCCGCGCGTCACCGTCAGGCACGCTGCCGTATAGATGATGGTGGTCGGATCGATCGCGCTTTGGTCCGACAACGCTTCCACGTCGACCGCGAACGGCGCACCGACCGTCTCCTCGGCCTGAAACGAAACCGCCTGCAATATGTCGCCGCCAAGCACGGTGGTGAGCGACAGCATATGCGCCGCGCCGGCATCTGGCATCAAATCGTCTCCGCGGGTCCGCGCGCTAAAACGTGATCGTATCCGCGGGCGCGGTGCGCGGCAAGGCGCGCAGGAAGACCTGTTCTTGTTTTGAAAAAAAGAACCAAAAAACTGTTAATCTTGCGCTGTCGGCGCCTGGCGTGGTGTACGGCACTAGTGGGGGGCGCGGAAGCCGTAGAAATACTGGCATTCAATCTCGTTCATGTCGAGCCGCCAGTCGCTGACCCTGTAGATCCATGGGTTGCTTGCGTCGAGCGTGACGAACCAGTCGAACACGTACTCGGATCCGTCCGTCATCATGACCTTGCACGCGTGGTGTTCCCAGTCGCCGGTGCCAATGTGATGGACCACCCGGCGAATGGTGATCGCGCGCTGCACATCCGGGAGGGCGGGGGTCCCGCCTTGGGCGCGCCCGGCCGACTCGCGTTCCACGGCGGCGGTCGTCGCTTCGCTGACGCCGATGCAGCTCAGGCTCTGCACCTCATCGTCGGTCTTGTCTCGAACGGTGGTGTTCAAAAGGTTGCGGATCGGGCCGGCCCAGCCACCGAAAGCGCCAAACACCGGCTTCGTCAGCAGGGCGCTGCAGAGCGTATCCGCGGCGACAACCTGGCAAATCCGCAAAGCGGAGTCTCGGGAAAGCGACATGGACGGGCCCTTGCGCGGCTGGTGACGGGCTCACGATCCTACGCGCTATCCCGCAGCAACCAATACGCCACATGCGAAAGGTGGCTGGCAACGCGATCCACAGCCGCTTAGTCTGCCGTGCATGACATCTCCGATGGAAGTGGTGCCGGCACGCACGCCGCTGGCGCGCATCCCGCCGGCGTACATGGTGCCGCGCCTCGGGCGACATTTTCTGATCGCCAACGATCCAAGGCTGGACCCGCGCGTGCTCGATGCGCTTTCGCCCGAACCGCGCGACGCGGTTGTGCAGTTCAACGGCGCCGCCCTGTTCGACCGCGCCGCCGAACTCAAATGCCGCAAGCTCCATGTGTTCCAGGGCAATGGGGTTGGGCTGAATTCCGGTTTCGACGCCGACGGGCGGCCGCAACGCGCGTGGCGGGCCCAGCAGGCGACCGAAATCATCCTGGCCTATACGTTTTGGAAATGCGGCGCGATTGCGCGCGGATGGCCGGTTGAGCCCGGTTCGATCATCGAGCATGTGATCAGCCCGCAACGGCATGTTGCCGCGTGGCGCTATCCGGACCATTTCGTGCCGTCCGCGGGCTTTATCATGGCCGCCTATTTGCGGCAGGTGAATGTCGCCCGTTACTTGCACGGGCTGCCGGTGTTTTCGATCGTGACCGTCGGTTTCACCGGCGTCTATCCGGAGGGTCTCGGCTGGGCGGGCCATGATTTCGGCTACGAACAGGCAGCCTTGCGAACCTGGCTGGACGTGGAGCGTCTGGGTCTGAATGGCGAGAAATTATAACGGACCCATCCTACGCGCTCTCCCCGCCGTTGCGAGCGCTTGCGAAGCGATGGAGGCTCAACGGCAAGATCTCGCGTGTTATCCTGGATTGCTTCGCCGTGGGTCGCAATGACGGGGAGACCCGTGGGTCGCGGCCGGCTGGTACTACCGCGTGTGGTGCTGGCGGAGCAATTTCTTGTCGAGTTTGCCGACGCTGGTTTTTGGAATCATTTCGGTGAATTCAATCTTTTCCGGCACGGCGTATTTCGAAATCTCGCCGGCCTCCACGCGTTGCAGCACGTGCGCCTGGATCGAGCCCGCGTCCGGCGCGGCGCCGGGCTTGAGCACCACGATGGCCAGCGGCCGCTCGCCCCAGCGTGCGTCCGGCACGCCGATGACGGCGACCTCGGCCACGCTCGGGTGGGCCGCGATGATGTCCTCCAGATCCAGGCTCGACACCCATTCGCCGCCGGTTTTGACCACGTCCTTGATGCGGTCGGTAATGGCCAGAAATCCATGCGCGTCGATGGTGCCGATATCGCCGGTATGCAGCCAGCCGCCCTGCCATAATGTTTCGCTCGCTGCCGGGTTGTCGGTATAGCCCTGCGTCAGCCACGGGGACCGCATGACGACTTCGCCGGCGCTGCGCCCGTCATGCGGCAAATCCGCGCCGTTCGCATCGATGATGCGCACATCGACCAGCGGGGCGGGGCGGCCGGCGCGGCAACGATAGGTCAGTTCCGTTTCGCCGCCGTCGGCCAATTCGGGCGGCACCAGCGCCAGCGTCGCGATGGGACCGGTTTCGGACATGCCGTAGCCGGCGAACACGTCCACGCCGCGGTCCAGCAGGCGGCGCGCGAGCGGGCGCGGCAACGCGCTGCCGCCGATCACCAGATGCCAGCCGCGCAGATCGACCCCGTCGGCGGCGGCCAGGAACATCTGCACGATGGTCGGCACGCAATGCGAGAACGTGACTTTTTCCTGCACGAACAGTTTGACCAGCAGATCTGGCGCGTAACGGCCGGGATAGATCTGCTTCATGCCGCGCAGCATCGCCGAATATGGATTGCCCCAGGCGTGCACATGGAACATCGGGGTGATCGGCATATAGACGTCGGCGCTGGTGAGCGGCATGGTCCCGAGCAGGATCAGCGTGTGCAGCACGATCTGGCGGTGCGAATAATACACGCCCTTCGGCAGGCCGGTGGTGCCGGTGGTATAGAAGGTGGTGGCGCGGGTATTCTCATCCAACTCTGGAAAAGCGTGATCCGGGTCGGCGGCGGCGAGCAACGCTTCATATTCGCCGTCCCAGGCGATGCCGTCGGGCACGCGGCCGGCGTCGTCGATGCAGATGAAGTGTTTCGCGGTTTCCAGATGCGGCAGCAACCCTTGCAGCAATGGCAGGAATTCGGTGTTGCAGAGGATGATGTCGGCGCGGGCGTGGTTCAGCGTGTAGAGAATCTGTTCCGGGGAGAGGCGGATATTCACGGTCTGCAGCACGCAGCCGAGCATCGGCACGGCAAAAAAACATTCCAGGTAGCGATGGCTGTCCCAATCCATGACTGCGACCGTCTGGCCGGGCTTGACGCCGAGGGCGGTGAGCGCGCTGCCGAGGCGGCCGACGCGTTGCCCGAACTGGCGGTAGGTGAAGCGCAGTTGGTCGCGGTAGAGGATTTCCTGGTTGGCATATTGGCGCAGTGGCGTGATCAGCAGTTGCTTGATGATCAGCGGATAGGCGTATGCGGTCACGTGTGTGGTCGCTTCCTGGATTTGCGGTTGAGGTCAGACCTAGCGGGGAGGGGAGAAGAAGGCTAGGGGCTCTGCCAAGGGCAGAAAAAGGCTGGGTGGGGCGACGCCGCCCCCGCCAGACCCCCCGGCACTCCTTTGCTGATGGCAGCATAGATTCTTGAATTCCAGCACCTATGGTGATCCCAGCGTCAGAGCGCCGGGGGGTCTGGGGGGGCAGCTTCGCCCCACCCAGTCTTGCCTTCATCCCTTTCTAGGACCTGCCTTTGCGCTTCCTGACCGACTTCGCCGACCTCGCCGTCCTGCTGCCGCTCGCGCTCTGCATCGGCCTCGGCCTGGCCCTCGCCGGCTGGCGGCGCGGCGCGGCGGCCTGGGGTGTCGCGCTTGTCGGGGCGCTTGCCACCATGCTGTTCCTGAAACTGCTGCTGCTCGGCTGCGGCTCGGCCAGCGCGCTGAGCCCCAGCGGCCATACCGCCGCCGGCACCACGGTCTATGGCGGTGCCGCCGCACTCTGGCTGCGCCGGTGGCTGCCGCCCGTCCCGGCCGCACTGCTTGGCGGCTGCGGCGTCGCGGCGCTGATCGGCGTCAGCCGCATCGCTATCCACGCGCATCTCCCGATCGAGGTGGTGATCGGCGCCGCGGTCGGGCTGGCCGCCATCCTGGTGCTGCTTCTGCTGGCCGGACCGCGCCCCGTGGGCCTGCCAGTGCGGTGGCTGATCCCGGCCGCGGTTGCGGTGGCGTTGCTATTGCACGGCACGCGGCTGCAGGCTGAGCCCCGCTTGCGCGCCATGGCCGGCTGGCTGCCGGCCGCGGTGTGCAAGCGCCTCACCCACTGGCCATCGCGACCCGTTGCGCGGCCGTCCGCCGCCCGCGTAATGTGATCAGGTCACGCGCGCGGATCGCCGCCGGTGACACGGGGGAGAGAATGTTCCGATCCACTTTGATGGCTGCCGCGATGCTGGTGGCCGGCGTTGGCGCCGCCGCGGCGCAAACCACCGAAAATCTCGTCAATCAGGCGCCGGACGGCGCCCAGATCGCTTTCGTCCTGACGGACGGCACCGTTCTGGCGCAGGGATACAACAACTCGGACTGGTGGAAGCTGACGCCGGACAGCACCGGCAGTTATGTGCGCGGCACCTGGCATCAGATGGCCAGCCTGCCGTCAGGCTACGCACCCTACGCTTTTGCGTCCGCGGTGCTGGCCGATGGCCGCCTGGTGATCGCCGGCGGCGAATACAACAATAACGTGTTCGCGTTCACCGACCTGTCGGCGGTGTATGACCCGCTGACCAACAAATGGACCAAGCTGGCCGCGCCGGCCGGCTGGGATTTCATCGGCGACTCGCCCTCGGTCGTTTTGCCAGACGGCAAATTCCTGCTCGGCCGCAAATTCGATAAACGCATCGCCGAACTGGATCCGGCGACGCTGACCTGGACCGAGCTCAAATCGACCGGAAAATATGATTTCAATGCCGAGGAAGGCTGGACGCTGCTGCCGAACGGTACGGTGCTGACCTACGACGTGAAGGCAGCACCACATTCGGAAATCTATCATCCGGATCAGCAACGATGGGTCGGCGCCGGCGGCACGGCGGCGAACCTGGCAAGCCCCCCCGCGGTCAAGTCGATCACGTATGGCAACGGCCTGGTCTATTACCCGCCGGGCGAGGTCGGGCCCGGCATATTGCGGCCCGACGGCACGGTGTTCGCCACCGGCGGCACCAACAAGGGTGCATCGTCCGGGCACACCGCGATCTGGACGCCGCCCGCACACGGGGCGGCGCGCGGCAGCTGGAAGGCCGGGCCGAATTTCGAAAGCGGCGATGATGCGGGCGATTCGTTCGCGGCCCTGCTGCCGACCGGCGTTGTGCTGGTGGAAGCCGAAAGCGGCAATCTGTACGAGTTCAACGGGAGCGCGCTGCGCTACACCGGCATCAATGGCGGCGGCGGCTCGTTGCTGGTGCTGCCGACCGGCGAGATCTTGCTGGGCGGCGATGCGGTCTATCGCGGTGTGGGTACGGTCAATGCGGCGTGGGCGCCGGCGATCAAATCGGTGCCGTCGGCATTGACCCGCGGTGCTACGTATAAAATCACCGGCACGCAGTTCAACGGCCTCAGCCAGGCCAATTCGTTCGGCGACGAATTGCAGACGGCAACCAATTATCCGCTGGTGCGGATTACCAATGTCGCCAGCGGGCAGGTGATTTATGCGCGCACGCATGATCACAGCACGATGGGTGTCGCGACCGGCACGAAGGAGGTCGCGACGCATTTCGACGTGCCGGCCGCGGCGGCGACGGGCGCGAGCACGCTGGTGGTGGTGGCGAACGGGATCGCGTCGGCGCCGGTGGATGTAACGATAGAGTAAGGAAGGAGGGTGCTTATTTTTTGAAAAAAAGAACCAAAAATCGTTTGCTCATTGCCGTGCGTGGCCCAATGCGAATGGGGTCGCGTCTGCAAACAGACAAAACTTTTTTGCTTCTTTTTTTCAAAAAAGAAAACCTGCTTCCTTTTGTTTTTTCTCCAAAGACCGTATGATCCAGAACCGCATCACCACCCTGCTCGGCATCCAATACCCCATCATCCAGGCCCCCATGGGCTGGATCGCGCGGTCGCAACTCGCGTCCGCCGTGTCGCGCGCCGGCGGCATGGGCATTATCGAAACATCCTCCGGCGAACTCGACGCCATCCGGACCGAAATCACGCGCATGCGCGACCTGACGGACAAGCCGTTCGGCGTGAATATCGCCCAGGCGTTCGTGCGCGACCCCGGCATCGTCAATTTCGTGATCGACCAGGGCGTGCGCTTCGTCTCCACCTCCGCCGGCGACCCGGCCAAATATTGCGCCGCGCTGAAAGCGGCCGGCCTGACCGTGTTCCATGTGGTGCCGACGCTGAAAGCGGCCCAGCGCGCGGTGGAGGCGGGCGTCGACGGATTGATCGTCGAAGGCGGGGAGGGCGGCGGGTTCAAACATTCCGACCCGGTGATGACCATGGTGCTGCTGCCGCAAGTGGCCGAACGGCTCGCCGTGCCGATCGTGGCCGCCGGCGGCATTGCCTGCGGCCGCACCATGGCAGCCGCCTTCGCGCTGGGCGCCGAAGGCGTACAACTCGGCACCCGCATGGTTTCGGCCGCGGAATCGCCGGTGCACGATAATTGGAAAAACGCCATCGTCGCGGCCGACTCGACCGATACGATCTTCCTCAACCATTTCGGCAAGCCGGCTTTGCGCGCGCTGCGGACCGCGCGCAGCGAGCGGCTGGACCGCGAATATGGCCCCGATCATGCCGGCCCGCCGATCTTCGCCGAACTGGCCCGAATGACCGACCTGTATTTCGGTGGCGACATGGAGGCGTCGATCGCGCTGACCGGCCAGGTCGCCGGCCGGATCGACAGCGTGCGGCCGGTCGCCGACATCATTGCCGACATGATCGATGAGTTTACCGCGACCATCGGATCGCTGGGCCGCCATTATGCGGCCACGTAACGGGTTGGCGGCACGGGCCCGGCTGTTTCTACTCGGCGCCCTGGCTGCGGCGCCGGCTTCAGCCAACCCGCTGACTGCGGCCAATTCCGCCGAGCTGCAACAATTGCTCAGCGCGCAAACCGGCAAGATTGCCGTGCGCTTCACCGAGCACAGCCTGCCGAGCAAGCCGAAAACCACGTATCAGCGCGTGTTCGCCTGGAACGAGGTGGCGCTGGACACCACCGCGATCGATAACACGCCGGTGCCGCCCGGCGGCACCTACATCTATGGCCAGCAGATCGGACCGGCGCGGTCGGCGCGCGCGATGGCGATCGTGCATATTGCCATGTTCGAGGCCGCCAACGCGGTGTTTCAGAAATACCAGAGCTACGCGCATGTGGCGCCGGCCAGCGGCGCAGTGTCGGTCGATTGCGCCATTGCGCAGGCGGCACATGATGCGCTGGTGTATCTGTATCCGTCGCAGGCGGCGCGGCTCGATCCAATTCTCGCCGCCGATATCGCCACCATGTCAGGCGCGCCCGCGGACCTCGCGGCCGGGCGTGCGCTGGGGCAACGTGCGGCGGTGGCGATCATTGCGCTACGCAACCGCGACGGTTCGGAGATTCCAGAACCGCAAGTCGATGTCAATTACTTCCCCAAGAAGGGGGTGGGCTATTGGTCGCCCGATCCGGTCAGCCACCTGACGGTGGCGCTCGGCGCGTTCTGGACGCTGGTGCGGCCGTTTGTGCTCAATGCCGCGAGCCAGTTCCGGCCGCCGCCGCCACCCGCGCTCGATAGCGTCGCCTATATTCAGGCTTATAACCAGGTGGTGGCGCTCGGCGGCGATCCGGCGCATGGCACGCCCACGCAACGGACCAACCGGGAGACGCAGCAAGGGATTTTCTGGACCTATGATGGCGTGCCGGATATTTGCGCGCCGCCCCGCCTGTATAACCAGATTGCGCGCACGCTGGCGTTTCAGGAAGGGCTGGGCAATGCCGAGGACGCCGCGCGGTACCTGGCGGTGCTCAATACGGCGATGGCGGATGCCGCGCTGGCGGCATGGGACGGCAAATATTTCTATCAATTCTGGCGGCCGGTGACGGCCATCCGCTATACCGGCGATCAGGGCAATCCGGCGTTGCAGCCGGACCCGCATTTTTATCCGCTCGGCGCGCAGGCGACCAACGCGCACGGCCCGAATTTCACCCCGCCCTTTCCCGCCTATCCGTCCGGCCACGCCGCGATCGGCGGCGCGGTGTTCGAGGTGCTGCGCAGCTATTGGAAGGACAACACGCCGTTTACTTTCGTGTCCGACGAATTCAACGGCAAAAATTATTCCGATAAAGGTCAACTGATGCCGCTGGAACCGATCCATTTCAGCTCGCTCACCGACGCGGACTACAATAATGCGGAAAGCCGGATCTGGATCGGCGTGCATTGGCAATTCGACGCTGACGAGGGCCGCGCGGTCGGCAGGCAGGTCGCCGACTGGGTGCTGACGCACGCGTTCCTGCCGGTGAAGCGGTAATGCCGGCCGTCCTGGGCGTTGACCTAGGCGGAAGGCAAGAAACATTTAACCACAAAGATCACGGAGAGCACTCAGGAGATAACCACGAAGACGAATCTGCTGTTCCGATCTGCAATTTTTTCTTCGTGCCACGGCCTCAAAAGCCTCCTCCAGCCCACCTACGCGCGTCTCCAGGCCGCCAATGCGAGACTCCAGGGCTGAGTGTCTTGTTTCTATATCCGCGAGCACGGTCTCGATCCGGTAGTTGGACCTTGCCACTGCGTCGAAAGCCTCCTCCAGCCCGCCCGCGCGCGTCTCCAGGCCGCCGATGCGCGACTCGACGGCTGAGAGTCTGGTTTCAATGCCGGAAAATCTTGTTTCCATGCCGGAAAACCTTGAGCCGATGCCTGTAACGAGTCGCTGGGTGGCGTCGAACGCTGCGCGCGCATCGCGGGATACCGTTTCGGTGTTGCGCAGGATGATCGCGAGTTCAACATTTTCCGGTATTGGCGTCATAGCATCACGCTTCATCCATTTGGCCGACGCGCCCGATTTCAAAATGGACCGCGGACGCCCAAGAGCAAAGGTTTTTTGCTTCTTTCTTTCAAAAAAGAAGTGGTTGCTTCCTAACCTACGCCCCGTCGTGCCGCGTCATACCAGGCCTGTTGCGCTTTGCGGTATACGCGGCCTTGCAGGTCCACGCGGCGGATGATTTCGCGGTACTCGGCGCGGGCGGTGTCGGGCTCGCCGGTGCGGGCGAGCAGGTCGGCGTAGCGGCAGCGGGCTTCCTCGCCGGGATAGGTGGCGGCGAGCGCCCGCAGCGCCGCCAGCGCTTCGCGGTGTTCGCCCATGCCTTCCAGCACGCGCGCGTATAGCAGGGCGACGTCGGCCGGGCGCCAGTCGGGGTTTTCGGCGCGCAGCGCGTCGAGCGCGGCGCGCGCGCCCGGCAGGTCGCCGGTGGCGAGCCGGGTGCGGGCGAGGCCGCCGAGGATCGCGGGGTCGGCGGCGTGCAGGCCGGTGGCGCAGGCTTCGTAGAGCGACTCCGCCTCGGCGCTACGGCCGAGGCGGACGCATTCCTCCGCCAGGCGCAGGCGGTTATGCACAGTGGGGGCGATTTCAACCTCGCGGGCGAGCGCGCGGTAGTCACGGCCGGGATCGACGGTGGCGACCAGGTCGCGCTTCATACGGCGCGCCGTGGCGCCGCCTGCGAATTCCGGGAGCAGTTCCAGGATGAAGTAAAGCAGGCAGCCGATGCCGGGAACAAACACGATGATCCACAGCCAGGGGCTCATGCGGCCGGTGCGATAGGCGTGGATCGCGAAACCGATCTGCAGCAGGAGCAGTAATCCGTAGGGCATATAATCGGACCTAAGCAAACAAATGGGTTCTAAGGGCTTGCCGCGAGCGTGGTCCAGGGGCAGAGCCCCTGGCCTTACTTCCTCCAAGGCACTCCCCCATGGCCGACCTCGCCGACAAACCAGGTTACCGTCTCGACAAAGACGCGCTCGGCCCCGTCTATGTCCCGTCCGACCGGCTTTGGGGCGCCCAGACCCAGCGCTCGATCGAGAATTTTCCCATTGGCGTCACCCGGTTCCGTTTCACCCGCCGGCTGATCCGCGCTTTTGGCCTGCTCAAATCCGCCGCCGCCCGCGCCAATGGCGAGCTCGGCGGGCTCTCCGGCGAGAAGGTCGACCTCATCACGCGCGCCGCGGCCGAAGTCATCAGCGGCGCGCTCGATGACGAATTTCCGCTGGTGGTATTCCAGACCGGCTCCGGCACCCAGACCAACATGAACGCCAATGAGGTGATTTCCAACCGCGCCATTCAGCTCGCCGGCGGCGTCGTCGGCTCGAAGAAGCCGGTGCATCCGAACGACGACGTCAACCAGGGGCAGTCGAGCAACGACACCTTTCCGACCGCCATGCATGTCGCCGCGGTCGAGGAAATCGAGCACGTGTTGCTGCCCGCGGTGGCCAAGCTGCGGGCGACGCTGCACGCGAAGGCCGAGGCATTCGCCGACGTGGTGATGATCGGGCGCACCCATTTGCAGGATGCGACGCCGATCACGCTCGGGCAGGCGATCGGCGGCTGGGTGGCGCAGCTCGACGGCGCGGTGGCCAGCATTCGCGCCGTGCTGCCGGGATTGTACGAACTTGCCATCGGCGGCACAGCGGTGGGCACCGGGCTGAACGCGCACCCGGAATTCGGCGACCGCGTAGCGCGCCACCTGGCGGCCGATACGGGGTTTCCGTTCGTCGCGGCGGCGAACAAATTCGCCGCATTGTCGGCGCACGATGCGATGGCGACGGTCAGCGCCACGTTGCGCACGCTCGCCGGCGCGCTGATGAAAATCGCCAACGACGTGCGCTGGTATGCGTGCGGCCCGCGCGCCGGCATCGGCGAAATCCGCATTCCGGAAAACGAGCCGGGCAGCTCGATCATGCCGGGCAAGGTCAACCCGACCCAGTCCGAGGCGCTGACCATGGTGGCCGTGCAGGTTTACGGCAACGATGCGGCGGTGGCGTTCGCGGCCAGCCAGGGCAATTTCCAGCTCAATGTCTACAAGCCCGTCATGCTGCATAATGTGCTGGAATCGGCCGGCCTGCTCGCCGACGGGTGCCTGGCGTTCAACGACCATTGCGCCGTCGGCATCGAGCCGGACAGCGCGCGCATTGCGCAGAATGTCGGTAATTCGCTGATGCTGGTCACGGCGCTGAACCCGCATATCGGTTACGAAAAATCCGCCGAAATCGCGCTGAAGGCGCATCGCGAGGGCACTGGGCTGAAGGCGTCGGCGCTGGCGCTGGGCTATGTGACGTCGGATCAGTTCGACGCCTGGGTGCGGCCGGAGGACATGACCGGCCCTTTGAAAACGTAGCCCTCGCGCAGGGCGCGCACCGCGGCGGGATAGCGGCGCGACAACGGTGCCGTGACGCCGCATGCCAGCTCCAGCCGGTAGTCGCCGGCGCCGGTCGGTTCCACCACGCGCACATGCGCGCGGTTCACCAGCCAGCCGCGATGCACGCGCAGGAATCCCTGCGGCGCCAGCGTCGCCTCCAGTGCCGTCAGCGTCGTGCGCATCAGCGGCCGGTCGCCGTTGCGCAGCAGGATCGTGACGTAATTGCCGGCGGCCTCGGCGGCGACGATGTCGGCCACCGGCGCGCGCACCAGCTTGGCGCCGTCGCGAATGTCGAGCACCGCGGGCGCCCGCCAATCGGGTGCGGCTTGGGGCTCGGGCGCCGCCGGTACACGGTCGCCCGCGCGCAGCCGCACCATGACACCGTAGATTGATGCGGCGACCAGGTAGGTCACCATATCCTTGCGGTATTCGTAGAACACCTGGCCCGGCGCGATCGTCCAGCCATAAGCGACGCCGGCCAGCGTGTAGACCACACGCCGCAGCGTCCACATCGCGAGGCAATGCAGCGCGGAAAATCCGGTGGCAGCCAAGGCATGCACCACCAGGCCGCGCGGCCAACGCGCCGTTGGCACCGGGGCCGCGCGCATCGCCAGGAACACGATCCACAGCGACGCCATGACGCCGATGAAGCTCGTCGTCTCCCAGGTCACGACGCGCCAGGCTGCGAGCCTGGGCCCGGCATCATGCAACCGGGTCGGCACGTTGACGGCGCAGGCCACCAGCACAAGCAGGCCGGTCGCGGCATAGGCGGCACGGAGCGGCGTGCGCGACAGCCAGGCAGCGGCGCCGTTCGTCACGCCATTCATCCCATCGTCCCATCTGTGCCGCCGTCGCGCCCTGCGTGCTGGGCGCAGCGCAAGGGCAGGAAGTATGTTATTTTTTGAAAAAAAGAACCAAGAAACTTTTCCTGTTGGGATCCGCGCAAGCTGGAGCAGCAGTGCGTCAGGTGATGAAGGCGCCGGCGCAAAAGTTTTTTGCTTCTTTTTTTCAAAAAAGAAGGCCTTTCTTCCTTTACAGGTTTCACCCCATGCAGACTGAAACGCCCGCCCGCCGCCGCGCCGACCTGGATTGGGTGCGTGTCGGCGCATTCTTCCTGTTGATTTTTTACCATGTCGGCATGGCGTTCGTGACCTGGGACTGGCACGTCAAGACCGCGCGCCCGAGCATGTTCCTGCAGCCGGCCATGGTGCTGCTGAATCCGTGGCGGCTGAGCCTGCTGTTTTT
>Ga0116226_10002092_pt1 | contig 17330 bp, 12 predicted proteins | sample S1TSphfallax_FD_89692 | JGI IMG/M metagenome (GOLD analysis project Ga0116226, IMG submission 89692) | Host-associated microbial communities from peat moss isolated from Minnesota, USA - S1T2_Fa - Sphagnum fallax MG | ecosystem: Host-associated > Plants > Peat moss > Unclassified | place: USA... | reverse complement strand
GTCTCTCGCGGTCGGCTGTCACTTCGGCTCGAAAGCCGCCAGCCCACCCATTGCGCCTTTCTGATAGAGATCCTTGGCGAGGTTCATCGCCTCATCGGGATTGGCTGCGGGGTATTCCGACTGCACCAAGCTATTGGCCGAAATATAGATGTTCAGCGTGGCGCGGCTTTTTTCCTTGTCCCACATCAGCATTGAATCATGCTCCCTGGCGACGCTGAAATAGCGCGTATTTTCGAGGGTCTCGATCATCGGCCCAATGGATTTGGGATCGGCGCCGAGAGCCTGTCTGAGCGTGGCGATCGTATGTTCATTCTGGGCCGCCGCTTTCGCGTTCTGGCTGAGATCGCCCCACTCCGCGACGGGAAGAGTCTTCTTCATGATCGTCAGGGTGACCCGCAATGAAGGGCCGCCGACCGCAACCATGGTCCGATTCCACTCCGTCTTCGGACCATCGGTAAAATTGCCGCAGGAAACCTGCTTGTCCATCGGCGTTCCGGCGATCGTCGCGGGAATGAATTTCTCAAGGCCAAAGCAAGTGGGGCCCATCTGCGGTGCGTCGGCATGAGCCGCGCCAGCAGCGAGCCCGACCAGGCCCGTCAGACAAAAAAGACGAAATTTCATGGAGATGGTTCTTCCTGGATGGGATAAGGCGTGCAGTTTCCTGATCAGCCTATCAGCGTCAGGATCGCCCGGCAACTTTGCCCCCGCCGCTCTTTCCAGGATGATGGGCGAAAGAAACTGTTCCCGCGGGGGGCCTTCTAGCCGCTTGCTGTCAGGCATTGCTCGTCAGACACTATTTTGACGGGATCAGTGTGCCGTCGTCGTCTGGATCGCTGATCTTTCGGTCAGATAGCGATACAGCGCGATGGCGGGGCGCTGTTCATCGAAGGGCTGATCGATCACGGTCTGCAAGGTCGCGATCGCCTCCGAAGGGTTGCCGGATGCGGCCAGCGCGGCCGCATAGTGATAGGTGATATTCGGCGAGCGTCCGCCGTCCGACCGCTGCGCTTTGCCCAGCACCCAGAGTCCATCGCTGGCTTTGCCCGTTTGAACCAGAAGCCAGCCGAACGTATCGGCGATTGCCGGGTTGTTTGGCGCCAACACCATGGCGCGGCGGGCGAGCTCGACCGATTTCTTCTGATCCGGACCATAGAGCAGCGCCAAATTGTTCAGCGCGATAGCATTGTCAGGCGATTGGCTCAAGACGGCCTCATACTGGCGTATCGCCTCTTTGCGATTCCGGCCCAGCAACATCTGTTCGGCCAGGACCTGGCGCGTCTTCCAATCCGCGGGGTTCGTCGACAGCCATTCGGCCAGCGCCGCCAGCGCCTCGGCGCCCTTTCCCGCGCGGCCTTCCCGTATCATGACCTGGGCGGCGTCGGCGGGGCGATCAAGCGCTGCATAGGCCCGGATCAATTGGGCGGCGACTTGGGGGTCGTCCGGTTTGGCCGTCTCTGCGCGCTCCAACAGCGGCAGGGCCAAGGCAGGGGCGCCCTGGCGGAGATCGATTTCCGCCAGGATGCGGCCAGCCGGGATCGATTGCGGGTCCTTGGTGAGGACCGTCTCGGCATTGAGCCTTGCTTGCTCCAGATTGCCCAAGACCATGTTGAGCGCGCCAGCCAGGATCAGGACCGGTTCATCGTTGCGCAGGGCCGGCATTGCCGGTGCCAGCGTGTTCCAGGCTTCCGCCGCTTTTCCCTCTGTGGCAAGGATCTGGGCGCGAACGAAAAGGGCGCCAGGGAGTGTGGGAAGGGCTTTGAGGATGGCGTCCACGTCGGCTTGCGCCTCCTTTTGGCGCCCCATGGCCAACAGCAGGCGATCACGGTCGAGGCGAGCCGCAATCGCCCGAGGCCGCAAGGTGAGTGCCCGGTCGAACAGGGCGAGGGCCTGGGCCTGGTCAGCCTGCCTTTGGCGAAGCTCGGCCTTCAGCATGATCCCGTGGAACGATACAGGGTCGGCCGCGAGCACGGCGTCGGCCCCAGCCTCCGCCTCGTCCATTTGGCCGCGCACCAGGGCTCGCAACGCTTGCGCCAGCCGCACTTCGGTTATCTCGCCGCCGATTTGCGCGGCGGCGTCGATCGCACGGTCAGCCTCTTCCCTGTTGCCGATCGCCAGGAAGGCCTGACCCCGCAGCGCCAGAACCGTGGCGCGCGCGGCCGGCGGCGCGGAATCGGGAAGATGAGCGTCGCTCAGGACCTTGTCCTGCTCGCCATTGTCGAGCCAGGTTCGCGCCAGCAAGGGAACGACCTCGTCATCCGATGCGCCGCTCTTGGATGCCCGGTCCAGTTCCACTTCCGCGCCGGCGAAATCGCCCTGCTGCAGAAGAACCCGGCCGAGAGCCAGCCGCAATGCCGGCGTATCAGGCGATCCGGCGATCGCGCTCAGCAATCCCTTGCGCGCCGACGCTGCGTCCCCGTTGGCGAGCGCCGCCTCGGCTGCCGCGACGGCCTTCGATGGGGCGTCCTGGTCCACCGCGAGGGCGGCCTGAGCACTCGCGGCAAGCAGGACCCATATAACGAAATGCGAGGCGTGGAAGCGCATCAGAAATCCCTGCTGGAGTAAAAATTTGTAAAACTGGAAATGTGTTACATATCTCGTTAACTGTATAAACAGGCATGTGATCAAGTTCGATCAACACTATCTATTTTGCAGCTGATCCGCTACGATAGAGAATAATTGGCTGACGTGGGTCGCCGATGTGTCAGTTTGAGTGTGGTGCGGCGACAGGGTGCGCCAAACGACCGAGCCGAGGGGTGCGCAATGAAAAATTTCCGTCTCACCACGGGCCTGTGTTCCGTCATGTTGGCGCTGGCAACCGCCTTTGGGCCGAGCGTTTCTCAGGCCGCCGCGATCGTCAGTAGCCCGGTGCAGGGCACGACCATCACGGATAATGGCGCGCTCACTTACACCACATTTCCCGCATTGCTCGGGGCGGGTGTGACGATCGCCAGCATCGTCGGCGATGCGCCGATCGTGGCCGGCGGTACGGAAAATACCGGGGGGACAATCATCACGACCCTGTCCGGTCTGACGAATTTGGCCAATCTGACCCAATATACGCCCAGCGGCACGATTGGCTGGAACCCTTACGCGCCCGGCGGAGGGTCGCTGAGTGACACCAATAATGGTGCGGACTGGCTCAGCATCGGGGGCGCCAGCAGCGTTGCCTCGGTGACCTTCGATTTTTCGTCTGCGACAAACGCGCTCTCTTTCGTCTGGGGATCTTCATCTGCCGGCAATCAGGTGGCGCTGTATGGTCAGAACGGATTGATCAGCACGATAAGCTCGGATGGCAATGAGGATCTGTTCATCAACGGAACCCAGGTCTTGAGCGGTATCAGCAATCTGGTCAACAGCTATGTTACCGGGCCGACGATTACGCTTTCGTCGCTCCAGGGAATTACCAGCGCCGTGTTCAGCACGACGCAGGCCAATGGTGGCGGCTTCGAGGTCGGGGGAATTCAAATAGCGGCGACAGTGCCGGAGCCTTCTTCCATCGCATTGCTCGGTGCCGGATTGATGGCTCTGGTGCTGACAAGGCGCCGCAAGAAGTTGGCCGTGGTTTTCCGCTCTTAATTTCGTCTCTTTTCTTACTTTCCCGATCGGCGCTCATCGCCCTGCGGTGGAGGGCTGAGTCCATGCTCGGCGGGGGCAACCGCCTCCGCGCAGCGACGATATTGGCTGATCCGGACGATATCCCACATCGAGGGTGAGCCCCGCACCTAGGCAGGGAGCGTCCGGTGCGCATTGGTGCGGCGCCGGACTTCAGTCGCTGGCGCAGCCGGGCCCGGCGGTCCGAAAGCGGTGCCGGCCCGCATCCTCCAGGCGGGCGGAGAGCAGCCGTTCGATGTCCTGCACTCCGGGCGGCGCCAACCCACCGACCCAACTACCCGCGCCAGTTGATCGGCCTATCAATGGCTTCCACCCCAAGCAACTGACGCGGGCGTTGCAAAGCATGTTTTTTGCCGCGATAGTTCTTGCATGTCAGTCAGAAACGCCGCGTCAGCAATGACGCAGATCTGCTCATAAGGTTGTCGAGCCAGTATGCAGGACCGTTCTCTGGAAGCGTCAAGCCAGCCGACAGACTCCTCTGTGGAGCGAGCAGGCGATAAAGCCTCGGGCAAGCGTCTCTCGCCGACTTTGACGGGGTTGGATCGTATCGAGTTGGACCGGGCGGCGCTGGATCATTTTCCGGCTGCGGTCGCCGTGGTCGACGCCGACGGCGGTTTGGTCGCGGCCAACCCGGCATTTTCTGGCATAGCAGGCCTGTGCGTGCCGGGCGAAGACCGGATCGTGCCGGAATTGGATGCGTCTTTGAACGAGGCGGTCGCGCAGGAACGGCGGGTTCTGTGCGGCGTGCCTGGACCAATCGATACGGCGATATTCGATGTGATGGCTCTGCCTCTGGCGACTCCATCCGGGCAGGTTCTGCTGATCGCCAACGAAGCTACCGTCGAAATCAATATGCGCAACGCCCTCATTGAATCGCGCGCCCGCTATATGGACATAGTCGCCCTCTCTGGTGAGTCCGCTTGGGAGATCGGCGCTGACGGGCGTTTTACATTCGTGACCGTCAATGGGTTGGTTGGCTATTCACCGCGGCAGCTGATCGGTATGAATCCGACAGATTTGCTCGATCCGACCCGGGCGCCGCCAGCCGTGATGCCGTTTACGACGCCGGTGGCGCTGAGCGGCGCCGAAATATGGCTGAAGCACGCCGAGGGCGCCATCGTCTGCTATGAGATATCGGCGGTGCCACTCTATGGCTCGGGCGATCAATGGTGCGGCGCCCGCGGCATTTGCCGCGACGTCAGCGAAGATCGGCGCAATCGCGCGTTCCTCGCGGAACACCGCAATAATGAGCGCCTGCTGGCGCGCATTACCGAAATCTTCCGCCAGGAGCGCGAGCCCAACGATATGTTGCTTGCCGCCGCGGAAGCCTGCGCCCACGGGATGTCCGCGAGCGGCTGCGAGATCGTCGGGGTCGTCGCTCGGACAGGCAAGGTCAAGTCATTGGCCATGGTCGGCGCCTGTGGCGAAGGATCGACGCCCGACCCTTGGCTGCCGCCCTCCCTGTCCGGCGAGGGGGATCCGCTCGCGAACCCGGATGCAGAAATCCTGACCAAGGACGACTGGTCCTTGCTTATGGCTCAAACGATCTATCGCGGACGCCGGATTGGTGCTTTGTTGCTGTGGCGGGATCCGACCCAACCGGCTTGGACGCCCCTCGATGAGCAATTGATAACGAGCCTGGCCGGCCAATTGGCGACTGCGATGGATGAGCGTGCCGAATATGTCCGTCTCAAAAATGACGCGCACACCGATCCCCTGACAAGCTTGCTGAACCGCCGCGCCTTTGACGATGAATTGCAGCGCCGTCTCCGCCGCCTTGCCCATGATCGCCATCGTGGCGCGCTCCTCTATCTCGATCTCAATAATTTCAAGGCGGTCAACGATATTCGCGGTCACGCCACCGGCGACGAGGCGTTGCGCCATGTGTGCGATATCTTGCGCGGCAATACGCGCGGCACCGACATTTTAGCGCGCGTTGGCGGTGACGAGTTCGTCGTGTGGCTTGAAAATGTCGACGAAGATCAGGCGATCAAACGCGCCAAGACCTTCCTTGCGGCCGCGGCGCCGCTGCTGGCCTATTCCGGTAGTCCGGATCACCCGCTGCAATTGTCGATCGGCGTGGCCTGCCACGACCCGCAGTTCGAAGAGTCCGCGCCCGCCTTGTTGCAGCGGGCCGACGCCGCCATGTATCGCGCCAAGCAAACCCGCAAGGGTGGCTTTTCTTTGGCGCTTCCGCCCGGGGTGAAAGGATGACCGAGTCTGATCCTGCGGCGATCCAGTCGGCAGAGCTTGACTACGAGACCGCGCGAAGCCTGTCGGCCAGCACAGATAGCCTCATTCGCCAAGCCGTTGCTGCCAACCAGTCCGTCTCGCCGGAGATTCTCTATTACCTGGCCGAAGACAGCGATCTCGCCGTCAGGCTGGCTGTCGCCGCTAATCCATCCTGTCCCGCCAAAGGCAACCTGTTGCTGGCCGAGGATCCCGACCGCAAGGTGCGCACCACGTTGGCGGCGAAGGTCGCAAATCAGCGGCCACCCCGGCGGGGAAGTGTCGCCAAGCAGGTCTTGGAGCATTTGGCCAAGGATCAGGTCGTTGAGGTACGGGCGATCATTTCGGCGGCGCTCAAGGACGTGGCCAATGCGGATCCAGTGATTATCAGCCGCCTCGCCCGCGACGTCGAGTTTATCGTTGCCGGCCCAATTCTGGAGTTTTCACCGGTTCTGGCAGACCAGGATCTGCTCGATATCATCGCCAGCGACCCGGTACCCGGTGCTTTGGCGGCCATCGCGCGGCGAAGCTATGTCGCACCGGCTGTGACCAATGCCCTGGTCGCCAGCAACGATACGGTCGCAATCACGCATATGTTGAGGAACGGCAATGCGCAATTGCAGGAATCCATGCTTGATTCGCTGATCGAAAAATCGGTCCATAATCCTGCCTGGCAGGAGCCGCTGGTCTATCGTCCGGAACTCACCGAACGCTCGGCGTTACGATTGGCGGAACTGGTGGCCGTTCATCTGCTCGAGAAGATTCTGGCCCGCAAGGATCTCTCCCCCGAGGCGGTCCGCAAGGTCGCTCACGTCGTCGGTGAAAGACTGCGCCAGCAAGCGGCTGTCGAGGGCGACCAGGCGTCGGATCAAAAGCTCGAGCAACGCTATGCCGCGCGCCTTGAGGCAGCGCGGGCCCGACATGAGAAAGGGCAGCTGGATGAGCTGACCATGATGGTCATGCTGCTGGTCGACCAGCCGGAAGATATCATCATCGCTCTGGCGGCGCGATCAGGGCTGCCGGTGACCACCGCGATGAATATTATCGAAAGCCAGACGCCACGGGCAATTTGCGCCTTGGCTTGGGCGGCCGGCATGTCTGCAACCTTTGCCAAGGAACTGCAGGTCCGGACGGTCGCCTTGCCTTTGGATAAGGTCTTGCAACCCTCTGAGACTGGCGGGTTCGCCGTGAAGGAGAGCGATCTGCGCTGGCAATTGCAGCTATTCGGCGTTGCAACGAGCGGCGCACCCGCCAAAAAGACCGAGCCTCAGTCGGGTTGACCCCTCTTTTATCGCTTTTGGCGGGTCATATCGGCCTGCAGCGTGGCCGCCATCAGCCTGAATAGACTGTTCCAATCGCCTGGCTGGCTCTGTCGAAAGAGACGCATCGTCGGATACCAGGGGGTATCCTCCCGATCGAGCATCCATACCCAATGTGGCACTGTCTTCAGCGCCAACCAGACCGGCAGGCCCAGCGCGCCGGCCAGATGGCCGATGGCGGTGTCGATACTGATGACCAGATCCAGCTGCTGCATAACCGCGGCGCAATCGATGAAGGCGTCAGAGCCGCACTCAAAGTCTTCCCCGAGCGTTTCGACCTGCATGCCGGGCGGCAGCAGGTCCAACTCTTCGAGCCCAAATTGCTTTTGCAGACTGATCAGGCGCACGCCAGTCAGCTCGGCCAGCGGTGCGAAGCAGGCCAATGGCGCCGACCGATCACGGTCGTCAGGGTTGTCCGGGTTGCCCTGCCAGGCGATGCCAATCCGAAAACCCTGTTTGCCGATCCGCTTGCGCCATTTTTTGACGGCGTCATTTTCCGCCTTCAGATAAGGCACCAGGGCTGGAATGGTATCCATGCCGGTGCTGAAGGCGCCGGGCAGGCTCAGCAAGGGACAGTGAACGGCAAAGACGGGCAAGGGGTCGCCGGCGACGACCAGTTGGTCGACGCCGGATAAGGTCGACAGCAGACGGTGCAGCTGGCGGGGCGCCTCCAGCAAGACCCTCCCGCCGCGGTCAGCGACCTGCGTGGCATAGCGGCAAAACTGCAGGGTATCGCCAAGTCCCTGCTCGGCATGCAGCAAAATGGTCCGCCCCGCCAGGTCCTCGCCCCGCCATTGGGGTTCGAGGAAGTCTCGGGGGGCCAAATGCTCTATTTCAGCCCGCCAACGCAGCTCATATCGCTGCCAGCCTGCTTCGAGGTCTCCGTTCAGCAGATTGGCGATCGATAGATTGTAGTGCGCGTCGACATGGTCAGGTTTGACTCGAATTGCCTCGCCATAGGCCGCGATCGCCTCATCGAGCCGCCCTAACGGCTTGAGCACCTTCCCCAAATTGCAATAGGCGTCGGCGAGATCCTGCTGGCTGTGCTGTCCAGCGATCTGGTCCGCTTGGAGCCGCCGAATCGCGAGGGCATTTTCGAAGGCGGCGACGGCGTCATCAAGCCGTCGCGACTCCTGCAGCGTGCTGCCCAGATTGGCGTAGGCTTCAGCCATATCCGGTTTGAGGCGAATCGCCTCATGGTAGGCGGCGACGGCTTCGTCCAGGCGCCCCAATTCGCGCAGCGCATTGCCCAAATTGTAATGCGCCTCGCCGAAGTCAGGCTGTAGCCGGATGGCGGCGCCATAGGCTTTGATCGCCGCGTCGGGCCGCCCGAGCTCCTTGAGCGCATTGCCCAGATTGGAATGGCACTCTGCGAGGCTCGGCTTGAGGCATAGAGCCGCGCAATAGACCGCCGCAGCGTCTTGCAGTCGGTTCATTTCCTTGAGCGTGATGCCGAGATTGGCGCAGGCTTCGGCGAAGTCAGGCCGGATCCTCAGCGCGGAAAGATAGGCCGCGACCGCCTCGAAATGACGCCCGAGTTCCTTATGCAGGTTGGCCAGATTGTAGTGGGCGTCCGCGTTCTCCGGCTCGAGCTCAAGGGCGGTGGACAGAGCGGCGACGGCGTCGTCCCGCAATCCCTGGTCCTTGAGAGCCAGCGCCAAATTGGCGTAGTAGGTGGCGACAGATCCGTTGATCTGAATCGCTTGACGGATCAAAGTCACGGCGTCGTCGCGGTGGTGATTTTGCAGGGCGATGATTCCCAGCAGGTGCAGCGCATCTGAATTTTCGGAATTCACCGCCAGGACCAGACGGTACAGCCGCTCGGCCTCGGCCAGTCGTCCCTCCTGATGGTGCCTGACGCCGGCGATCACCGCTTCATCGAGATTTGCCTCGACGCCAAAGTGCTGTGAAGACGGCCCGCTTTCCAAATTCACTTATTCCGGCTCCTCTTCCGCGGCCATGCCGACACTAGTGTAAGGGAACAAAGCGGACAATGTCAGCGGCCCGCCTTAATGATAATCCGGATTTCGCACCGGCAGACAGTCGATGGTCTTGATGTCATCGCAGAAATGCTGTGCCTCGCCCCGATCGGCGAAGCCGCCCACGAAAATACGGGTCACCCGGGCCCCTGACGCGAGAAGTACAGTGACAAAGCGGGGATGCGACGCGGCCAATCCGGCGGCGCGCTTTTGCAGCCTCAGCCATTCGCGACCGGCGTCGTCGGCACTGTCCACCGAAGCAAGATGCACCAGCCACCCCTGGTCCAAGGGCGTGGCGGCGGGGGGGGCTGCGACAGGTTTGTCAGGAGAGACTATGGAAAAGAGCGGCGTCGCCCGCGACAAAGCCAATTCTTGTGGCGTCATGCGCGCCTCGATCTCGGCCAGCAATGGTCCGGGTTCGGCTCCTGGAGCGTCGGCCGCCTCGCGGGCATACCGGTGCGCCAGCCTCAAATCGATCGCAACGCCCAGCCCATCAAGATAGATTTTCGCCAGATTGGTCTCGGCCACCACACTGCCGGTCTCGGCGGCCTTTGTTAACAATTGTCGCGCTTCGTCATAGTTCGGCGTGAAGGGGGCCGGCGCCATCAGCAGCGTACCGGCCAATTCCATGGCCTTGACATGGCCGCCGCTCGCCGATCGGCGCAGCCATTCAAGCGCGGTCTCGCGGCTTTGTGGCGCGCCACGGCCATAGAGATAGCAGATCGCGAGATCGTACTGCGCGGCCGGATCACCGGTGCCGGCCCTCCGGCGCACATCCTCGACGGAGGCTGGCGGCGGACTCTTGCTCCCCTCCGGGGGCGTCGAGGGCTGATCAGCGGCAGAGTCTGCTCCCGCGCACAGCAGCACCAGGGCGATGATGAAATGGAAGCGTTTTTCCATAAACACAGATTACCATCGAAGCGCTATGGTTTCACCAGCGCGGCGCTCGGGCTGTTCCTATTGACGACGCCCCTTAATTGTTGAAGATCATCCCATGCATGACTCCAGCGGATTGTCGCGGCAATGAGTAAAGAACCGACTCGAACCTTCCCACCGGGAACCGTGATCTTCCGTGAGGGCGACGAGCCGGACTACATCTACGTCCTGATGGCGGGTCAGGTCGAAATAAGCTCGAAGCGCGATGAGTCGCGGATCGTCTTGACCCATCTGGTTCCGCACCAACTTTTTGGCGAGTTGGCGTTGTTGGACTCGTCGCCGCGCAGCGCAACGGCGACGACCGTGCATGGCTGCACGGTTATGGCCATGACAAGACAGCAATTCTTTCAGAAGTTGGATGCGCTTGATCCTTTTACCCGATATTGGATCCTTTACCTTGCGGATCGATTGAAAGACTTATCTCGTCGGGCATATGGTCTGTAAGCTGTTAATTTCAGGATGCCGCAATGCCAGAAGTATCGGATTCTCTGCTGCGAATATTACAGCGAAAGATTTATCAGAAGGATGCTGTCATATTTCGAGAGGGGGACCCGCCGAATTACGCTTACATCATTCGGTCGGGATCCGTCTTCATCGCAAAGAAGAATGACGGTGATGTTGCCTTATTGACCAAACTGGTCGCCAACCAGATGTTTGGCGAGCTCGCCTTGTTTGAAGGCAAGCCCCGCAGCGCGACGGCAATCGCCGCCGAACCGACCGAGCTGCTGCTGATCACGCAAGAACAATTTCAGGAGAAAGTCGGAAAGCTTAGCGGGTTCATGCGATACCTGGTCGGCAATCTGTCGGACCGGATCTTTGATCTGTCCTCTCGCGTTCAGGATTGATCACTTTTCTTCGAGGATGACCACATCGCTGGTCTCGCCTGCGCGCAATCGTGCAGCATGAAAGGCGATGCAGCCGTCCTCCGGCTGGTCCGCCTCCAGTTGCTCGAACAGCTCTAGCGCCTCCGTCGCATGGCCCTGCGCCATCAATCGATAGGCTTCCATGTAAGTCTGACCTGGCGCAGAGGTGCGCCAAACCTCGGACATCGGTTCGAAAACCCCGAGTGGTTCGGTCTTTCCTTTCATCACACAGCGCCCGAGTGGACGAACATCGCCGAACCCCGCCGCCGCGATCAGCGCCTCGGAGAAGCAGATGGTCGTGCCAAAGAATTTGTTCAATCCCTCGATGCGTGACGCCGTATTGACCGCGTCGCCGACCGGCGCGTACTTGAACTTCAGGTCGGAGCCGAAATTTCCCACCAAGGCGGATCCACTGTGCACACCGATGCGGGTATCGCCCCATTTCCATTGCTGCGGTTCATCGGTCTGACGGAATTGGGACGCGAATGCCTGGATCTTTGCCGCGCAGGCGATCGCCCTGACGGCGTGATCCGGTTGGGCGAGCGGGGCGCCGAAAATCGCGAAAATCGCGTCGCCGACGAAATCGATGACGGTCCCGCCCTCGGCAATGATGATGCCGCAAAGCCCGTTGAAATAGTTGTTGAGCATCCGGCCCAGCAAGCTTGGTTCGACTGTTTCCGACAGGCTGGTGAATCCGGCGACATCGGTGAACAGAAAGCTCATCTCGCGGCGTTCACCGCCCAACACCAGCTTGTCGGGATGTTCGATCAATTCGTTGACCAATTCAGGCGACATGTAGCGCGCGAACGCATCCTTGAGGAAACGCTTCTGTCGTCGCTCCCGCCAGCTGTTTTGAATTTCCGAAGCCCACCAGGCGCCGCCCAAGGCAGCGGTCGGCAAGACCAAGGGCACCATGATCCCCTCGGTTCGGTACAGGATGAACCCGGCAGCCCAGATCGCCACAATGAGGACGCTCGCCAAAACGATCGTGGCGACCAGACCGCCGCCGACTCTCGCCAGCATAACCCCCATCAATGACAGGGTCACGGCGAGCGCAAATTTCGCGGGCAGGCTCAGGACCGGCGGCCGGCGTCCGGACAATAACTGATCGAGCGCATGGGCGTGAATCTCAACTCCGGCCATCAATTGGTAGCCACTCTTGATGCTTGCCATCGGTGTGCGGTGGCGGTCGGTCAAGGTGAGATCGGCACCGATCAGCACAATCTTGCCCTTGAACCACTCATTTGGGATCATTTTCAGGGTGTGGGCCGGGAATTTCCGAAAGGGAGGGCTGCCATTGCCGGGACCGGCGCGCCAGGTGATCGGCAAGGCCTCAAAATGACGTCCGGGTTCAATTTTTTCGGCGATTGCCAAGGGAAAGCCAGCAATGAAGTGCCCGGCGGAATCGGTGCGGCCGGGATACATGCGCCGAACCGTAGAGTCGATGCCATCCTTGAACAAGGTGACATAGGCGCGATGGTCGAACGGAACGAAATCCGCCAGATATGCCTCCTGGTCTTCGTTCAAACCCTCCGGCTCGCCGATCACGCCGATGATCAGAGGGGTTGCCAGGTTTTGGATCACCTGCCGCAATTCCTCGTCCTTATCCTCTTCGGTCGCCTGGTCGAACAGTAAATCCACGCCGATCGCCCTGGCGCCGGCTTTGTCGAGGAGCGTCAGGATCGACGCTACAAAGCGTCGATCCAACGGCGAGCGATAGGGGAATTGCTGGACGGTGTCTTCCGTAATGGTGACGATGACGATATCCGGACTTTGCGGTTGTGGTGCCGTCAGGGTGGCGATCCGGTAATCGCTCAGCCAGTTTTCCATCATCTCGACAAAGGGTAACCATTGAACGGCGGCGACGGTTACCGTCGTGACCACCACAACGACCGCCAATTCCGCGAGAACTCTTCGCCACAGACTCATCTGATTAGTGAATCACGTCGAGGAAGGCCTTGGCCTGAGACTCGCATCCGACCTCTATCATCCAGGCGACCTTGGCCGCATCGCTCTTCACCCCCTCGGGGATGACGTGAATGGTCAGCGTGACCGCCGCACCGTCAAGGCTCACCAGATAGGCCTGGCCATCGTTCAATTTCAGATTTTCGGGCAGGGACAGTCGGTCTGATCCCGCGGGCCAAGCGGCATTGGCCGCCCAGCTATGATCGACGGGCGTGATTTCCAGGGTGTTCGCGGCAGAGGGATGATCTTCGCGCCACAATATGGTCTTTGTTCCGCCCAACAGGCAGCGATCGCCGTTATTGAGAATTTCGACCAGCCAGGGACTTGGTTGGGTGAAGGTTGCGCCGCCATTGCGAATGGTTCCGGCTGACGTGGTATCGGCGGCGCGTGCGCTGATCAATCCCTTGAGAGAATTCACCACATCATTGCCGCCTGCTTCGCCCTCGGGCGCGGGCGCGGCGCTGGAGGGCCCCTTCAATTTGATTGTGCGTCCATCGGCGGTCACCAGGGAAACCCTTTGACCGACGTCCAGCTTCAGCATTTTGCTGCCATCGAGCTTCTGGCCAACGGGCAGATCGACTCCCTTTGCCTCGACGACGAAGACATCGACCGCTTGGGCCGGCGCCGCAATCACCAGCGCAAACAGCAGCATTGTGGTCACACGAAAGACCGGTGGTGCGAAAAAATTCCTAAGTATCGGTGTCATGGTCATCCCCTTTTGCACAGGCCTGGTTGACACTCAACCGCCCTTGGTCACTATCGCTGGATCGCTGCCCGAATAGGGCGTCGCGCCGCCGATCAACGAAAACCCGGCCCAATGGACCGGGTGAGCCGTTGATGGATCGGAGAGCAGCGTCAATTGCGCCCGCCGCAGGGCGGCGGCATAGCCCGCCGATGGGGCTGCGGCATAATCGTCGAAAAGATCCGACATCAGTGTGACGGTTGACGCCGATGGTACCGGCCAATGGGTGGCCAGAACACCGCGGCTGCCTGCGTAGAAAAACACGTCGGACAGACTGGCGAGCGTGTCGCCGCCGAATTTGCCACCCGCCGTCGCGGTGTTGCAGGCGGATAGGACGACGAGGTCGGCATCGAGCTTCAACCCGGCGATTTCGTTGGCTTCCAGCAACCCGTCCTCGTCCTTCGACAGCGGCGCGTGCGACGGCGGTGTGAGCGCCAACGCCGGCTCCGACTGGCAGCGCAATTCAGCCGGAAGCAACCCATGCGTGGCAAAATAGAGAATACGATATTGAGCGAGCGGTCGTTGGCGGAAATTGGTCTCGGTCGCCTCCGCACCGAGCAACAAATCCTGCTTTTCGGCGCCGACCACAGCCGCGACATTCTTGATTTCTGTCGCGGTGTCGGGCAGCGGCGGCAATTGCGCAAGGATGTCAGGCGCCATCGGTTGACCGCTCCCGCACCGGGACAGCACGGCCGACATGCCGTTCTCGCCACCGGTGAAGCTCGGATTGCCGATGCCGAGAAAGGGGCGGTCGGCTTTCGAGGGTGTCACCCGCGAGCGCAGCGCCAGAAACGCCGCAGCCAGAGGCATCTGACTGATATCGACCTTGCGGATCAGCCAGGCGGCGTCCGACAGGCTGTCGCTCTTGGGAGACTGGGTGACCAGCGCGGCAAAGGGAAGGCTGGCCAGTGCGCCAGAGGAAGACACCACCAAATGACTGGCGTTCGACAGGCTGGCATCGATCGGCTGCATCAGGGCGCGATAGATCTGATTGGACAGGGCAACATCAAAGTGTCCGACCCGGCCGGATCTGACGATGACGCCCTCGCGCAGTTCTCGGACATCCTCGGCAAGTTTGGCGGCGGAGATTGCCAAGGGCCGGGCTTCCACCGATGTCCGCGACGCGGCAAAGGCCAAACCGAATTCCTCTCCGAAGGCGAATGTGACATAGACCTCGCCCGGCTTTAAGGCGGCCTGCAACTCGCTCAGGGACGCCAGTCCCGAATTGCTGAGGCGGCGATATTCCGCAACATTGTGTTTAAGGCCTTGATCGAGACGGATGACCATCGCGGCCGCCGCTTGATATTGGTCTCCCAGCCAACGCTCGCGCGCGGTGTCGCGGGCGTTGGCTGGCTTGGCCTGCTCGCTGGCCAGGGTGAGGCGCATCTCATCTCGGATGCGCTCGGCGTCTTGCAGGTCGCGCAGAATTTCCGCCACCTTCGGGTCGGTTTCCGCAAGGCGCGCGAAGGCGCGGCGCGCGATTTCGGTTTCCTTGCCCTTCTGGACGCATTGCAGAACAACGAAAAGTTCGGCCAGGATCTGGTCATGCTGCGCACCGTCATGGTTGGCTATGTCGATCGCCGTGGTGAAATAGGTGGCCACCGAGTCGAAGCCGACCGAACTCTCATTGCCGCCCAGTCGAGACAGCATCGCCAGGCCTTGGCGAAAATCCGCCAACGCCTTTTCATACTCGCCCTCATTGGCATGAAAGCGGCCAAGCCCCAGCCAGGCAAGGGCAGTCGGACGCGCCTCACCGAACAATCTCTGATCGATGGCGATGGACTCGCTAAGCATCGACTCGCCTCGTTGCGAATGGCCCAGCCGGCCTTCGATTTCGCCCATCATGCTCATCGCCTCTGCGCGCCACCAGCTTGGAATTCCCGGCGTGGTCTGAGTGATGTCAAGCGCCTCAGCCGCCGCCGCACTGGCGTCTCCAACCTGATCGAGCCTCAGACTCATCGCCGCCTCGAGCAATCGGCTTTGCACAATTTCGCCGCGGGCGAGGTAGCTGTTGATCATGGCGCGGCTGCTCCGGTTAGTGGCGGAAGGAGCGGCATCCGAATTGCCAGTCGCCAAGACCCGTCTGGCTTCAGTGGCCCGTCGCGCGAGATCGCGAGCCTCGGAAAATTTATGCCGATTGGCGGCATCCAGCGCCAGGTAACTGACCAGCCTGGCATCGTCGATCGGGTCGACCGAACTCTGTATGAGGGGCTCTGCGGCCTTGAACAGATCGCGCGCTTCGTCGCCCCGCCCCTGATTGCTGACCTCCAGCGCCAGTTGCATCATGGTATCGCCAACGGCCGGATTTTTTTGCCCCAACGACGCCTGCTGAAGAGTCAACGCTTTGCGATAATCCTCCTCGGCCTGTTCATAGTTGCCCAGCGTGTCTTGCAGCCGCGCCGAGTCGCAGAGTTCACGGAACGAAGCCGCCTCGCTTCCATCGGTCGGGGTGATCTTGCTGCCAAGGACGGTCTCAATTTGGTGCTGCAGGGCGAGGGTCTGCTCGGAGGTAAGATCGTGGTGCTGGTTTTCGATGAAATCGCGCAAGATCGGGAAAATCGCGACCGGACCATCGGCTTGCACCAGTTGCTGGTTGTGCCAGCCCGCAACGCTCAATGCGGGCCATCCGCTGTCGCGCAGAGTGCAAGATGAAACCAAGAATTCATTATCGTCCAGGCTGAGCCATTGCCCGGGAAGGCAAGCCATGCGCATGCCGTTGGCGATCGTGAAACTTGACGTCTTTATCGAGCTCTCAACCATCTCGCGGCGCTTTTCCGGCGTCACCTCTTCGGCCGGCCAGGGCGTAACCTCGATGCTGCCGCTTGGCAATTTGGCCGCCCCGCAATGGAGGTCTAACAGCTGCGGCAAGCGCGGGTCGGGCGGGCCGGCGTAATGCGACTGCATCGTGCATTCCTGACCCAAGAATGTTCTGCCTGCGGCCAGCGGCTGACTTTCCGCGGCCATCGCCTGGGACCTGATGCCCGTCGCCATCATAAGCAGCAGCATCGCAAGGTACCGTGGCTTTACCATGAGGCTTTGTTTCCCATCATCGAATAGCGCGCATTCACACTGGCACCATCTTGATCTTGAGCGGTGGGATTGATCGGGACGGACAGTTTGAGCAAGCCCGGAATCAACTCACTGACCGGTTGCTTTGCCGCGGGTTCTGGGCTGCCCGCCGTGAAGCTGGCAAAGTCGCCGGCCAGATCCGAAAGCGACGGGCCTTGGGCCGAGGCTGAAGGGGCCGCCGATCCGCCGCCGGCGGCGCTCGATCCGCTTGCGGTCGCACCACCCACATAGCTTCCGCCGGTATTGTCGTTTGGCGAGGCAAGCGACGACGCTGGCGCCGAATCGGAACCGGCCGGCGGCGAAGCGGCAGCAACCACCGGTGTGGCCGCTGCGGGGGGCGTGGAGGTTGTCACCGCCGAAGCGCCGGCCGCTGCGGCCGTATTGTTGTTGATTGCGGCAGTCGCAGGTTGCAATTGCGTGATGGCGATCGACACAGATGTCGGTGCTGGGTTCGGTGCGGGTGTCGACGCCGATGTCGACGCCGATGTCGGTGCGGGTGTCGGCGCCGGTGTTGGTGCGGGTGTCGGCGCCGGTGTTGGTGCGGGTGTCGGCGCCGGTGTTGGTGCGGGTGTCGGCGCCGGTGTTGGTGCGGGTGTCGGCGCCGGTGTTGGTGCGG
>Ga0116226_10002091_pt1 | contig 17330 bp, 18 predicted proteins | sample S1TSphfallax_FD_89692 | JGI IMG/M metagenome (GOLD analysis project Ga0116226, IMG submission 89692) | Host-associated microbial communities from peat moss isolated from Minnesota, USA - S1T2_Fa - Sphagnum fallax MG | ecosystem: Host-associated > Plants > Peat moss > Unclassified | place: USA... | reverse complement strand
TCCCGGTGTTGTCATGGTCAGGCGATTGGCCCGCACCAGCAGATCGGTCGAGGTTGCGATGACCTCCTCCGCAGCCTTGTTCAGGTAGCGCACGTTCGACTGTGCATCGACGATCACGACAGGTCGCGGCAGGGCATTGAGCGCGGCTTCGGACATGAGCGCCTGGTTGCGCGTTTGCGTGGTGAGTTCGCGCAGTCGGAATACGCTGGGCAGATGGTTCAGGACGCGCTGCAGCTCCCCCGTTGTATGGCTGTCGTATGGCTTGTGTCCAACCGGCCTGTGCACCGCCAAAATGACACGCTGGTTGTCATTGAACAGCGTGCCGCCACACGAGTAACGCAGGCCGGCGGCAAGATAGAAGTCCTGATAGTACTCGCTCTGCTCGACCATGCGCTCGGTCACATAGCGATGCATGGGATACATGATCCCCGCCGGCTCGCGCAGCAAGACGCGTCGAGCGGGATCCAGCCCGTGATAGTGACGCCCGTAGTGATCGGCAAAGTTCTGGTCGTATCCGGTGTAGCGGTATTCCAGAAAAGAGTCGGTCAACGCATCGTGGACCATGCAGACCGCGGCACGGGCGTCGGCCAGACGCCTGAGCATCTCCAGCGCGTCCGCCCAGTGGTCGGGCGCCGCCGCCGCCGTGTAGAGCGCCGCAATCGCCCCATCAGTTAACTGAGTTGTCACACACGCTCCCTGGCCTTGCGTTGCTATGCCTATCCAACACGTACTGGTTAGACCCTAGTTTATCACCATGAAAACCCTCGGCAAGTAACGTTCATCCCCAAAATTGGGGACGCGCCGGCAGAGCCATGTTGATAGTCTGGGCCTGCTTGTTGCCCTGGCGTTCTGGGCGGATCTCGGCTGGATGCGGATGTGACGTCTATCGCCTGCAGACGGGGCAGCGAGACGGCGCATGGCAGCACGTCTGCCCCCCACAAAAAAACAATATCACTTCGATGTCCTTCTTTCGAGGCATTTTCATGAATCATAAAAATATGACATACCCCCTGAGAGTGAAGCGACTGACGGCTGCCGTGGCCACCGTCGTGGCGCTGTCGTGCGTCGCCGCGTGTGGCGGCGGATCCAGTTCGTCTTCGAGTTCAACCACGACCAGCACCAGCACATCGGCGTCGGCAACCACCTTGAGCGGGACTGTGGCCGTCGGTAGTGCGTTGGCTGGAGCGACTATTGTGGTGATAGACGCAAACGGCAACGAGGTCACGGGAACCAGCGGCGCGGACGGCTCGTATTCGATCTCCATCGCCGGGCTGACCCCTCCGTTCCTGATTATCGCGACGGATCCGAGTGGCAATAATGCACCGCTGTATTCCGTCACGGCCTCTATCACGACCACCAACGGCGCGCCTGTCGTCGCCAACGTGACGCCCCTGACCTCGGCCGTCGTGGCGCAACTGACAAACGATGGCAATCCGCTGGATCTCACGACGTCCGGTGCGTTGACCTCGACCGTCACGCCCGGTGCGGTGGATGCCTCGGTCGCCAAGCTGAACACGAGCTTGGACAACATACTGACCGCCAATGGTTTGAATGGATCGACGTTCAACCCGATCACCGGCTCATTCACGCCGAATCAAACCGGTGCGGACGCGGTGATCGATGCGGTGATCGTGACCCCGACCTCAACAGGCGGGTTGCAATTGGCCAGTGTCGAAAGTCCCGGTACCACCCTGACGCTGGATCTGAACACATCCAATACCACGCAGCTCGCGGTGCCCAGCGTGCAGGCCGATTATCTGGCGACGCTATTGACCCAATTGGGGCAGTGCCTGGGCGGCACCAGCTCGGCCTGCTCGTCCGCCATCGACGCGAATTATCTGGAGAATGGCTATGCCAGCTTCCAGAGCTTCCATTCCGATCTCGCCGCTGCAGGCTCGACCATTACCGGATCCAAGACCCTGGCGATGTATCCGGCCGGCCAGTTTCCCAACTCCAGTGTCACGCTACCCAGCGCACTGGTACAGATTTTCTATACCGACGGGGCAGGTCAGGCAAATTATGCCTTGACCGTGGTACAGCAACTTGCGAGTGGTAGTTGGGACATCATCGGCAACCAGCAGCAGTACGACATCAATATTGCGTCGTTCCTCGATCGCAATCAGTATGAGGACCCGACCGACGCGCCTTATAGTCGTTATGAGGCGGGTTTGAACATCAGTATCCCGACCGCAGCATCGGGTGCGCCCAATCCGGTAACCCTGGCCTCCGCATCGGTCACCGGTCCGGGGCTGACCAATACCGTTTGGTTGGAGCCACGCAATGCGGTGGGTAACGATACCTTGTCGCTGACCAGTCACGTTTTGACCAGCGCGCCGACGGGCGGCACCACGACGAATGCCAATACGACGCTCTATCGTTGGTCATGGCAGGCACTGTCGTCGAGTGGAACCACTTTTACGCCAAGTGCCAGTAATCTCGGTCACTATGCGTCGGCCCCCATCGACGTGACGACGGTGGCGCCATTCGCGGTCTATACGGTCAGGTTCTATGACATTCACGGCACGCAGATTGGTCAGCCCGTGAGCGTCATCAATCCTACACCGCCCTTGGCGGCCCAAGCAGGAACCACCGTGCCCTGGCAAACCTTGGGTAGCGATGTGATCAGCAATTTCCTGAGCCCCTCGGGTTCGCTCGCTGCGCAACAGGCCAGCGTCAACGTCGACTGGAGCAATCTGGTCAGCAATCAAAATATTGCGCCATTGGTCGACAAGGTTGAAATCCAGTCCGTACCCGGAACCGGCGTGACGCCGAGCAGCGAGATTGACGGTTGGTGGATAGGACCCACCACCTTTGCGACGTCCGGTCAGTACGCCGAAACCGTAACCGCCGGTATCGGGCAGAATGGGGTCCAGCAATGCACCAGCGCCTGCCAGTTTTCCGCGCTGGTGACGGGCGCGTCGCGTAACGTCGAGCTGTACTGGAATTACGGTGGTTCGTTGTACTACAACCTCTGGCATTACGACGACTAAGGGCGGGATATTGCACAGTCGGAAAACCCTGGCTGTTCCACTATCCAGCTATCCGACTATCCGACTGTGCGCCGCTCAAAAAACGTATCCCGATAACGGCACAGATATACCCACGCCATCGATGCTATTTCCCGGAAGGCGAACCCTGAACACCCGAGGCCGGGTTCGTCAATTTCGTGATCAAGATACCCGTGGCCTTGTCGCATTGAGTGGCAATGGAATTCGACACCGTTGTATCGTCCGCTGCCGTCATCTTCAAAGCGCACAATACAATGATTGGAGCGTCATGGGACTGTGCGAGATAGTTCTGCTGCAACTTTACAATGGCATCGGCAATCGCGCCGCTATCGCTTGGCGTTTTGGCCATATCTGAACTGGCTGAGGATGCCGGCTCTGCGCGTGCCGGGGTCTTGGTGGTTTTCTGGCTGTTCTGGGGTACTTTTCGGGTCTGTCCGCTGGCCACCGGGGTAGAGGCACACACAGCCGCAGTGGTCGATGCGGTATTGGCCGGCGCTGCCGATGCGATCGGCGTGGCAGTGCGTATCAGGGACGCGCGCGTATCGCTTGTATAAACGATGGGTTGCAGCGACGCGACATTTTGGGCGGTGTTTGGTGTCGACTGGAGCGGCGCCTCAAGACGCGTCGCCCCACTTGTATCGCGTTCGCTCCTTGCCGCCGCGCCCACCCTGGCGCTGTCGGCGCCTTGAGAAAGGACATAGTGGGTATTTTTCGCTTTAGGCGTTTCCGCTTTAGGCGTCGACGCGGGCGTGGCGTCCGATGTCAAACTGGCGGGTGCTGCCGGTGCGGCTTCTTTCGAGCTGCCAGTATCAGTCGCCTTGGGTTGCAAACTACCGAGGGCTTCGATCGCAAGCAAGGTGACCATCGTGTCACCATAACGACTTAATACCAGCGCGTATTCCTCCCTGGTAATGGCGCCATTTGCGTATGCTGCACATAAATTGAACAGCCCATCTCTGAGCATCTGTGTCGTCGCCAGCCGCTCACCGAGTTCCATCAGAGATTGGCTCCTTGATTTCGCCACGGTATTTTCCACCGCGGCACTCGCGCCCGTCCCCCCTAGGGCTTGCAAGCCAGCCGCACTCAATTTGGCATCGTCCGAGAACGCATTCGAGATGGCCTTCGCCACATCGGGAGACGGCTCTGCGCACACGTTGTAGTTGGGATCCGCATCGGCGGATGGCGCTGCCTTCCCACCTGATGCGGCTGGCGCACCCGGCGCATTGATAGCACTCGCCTTGGGTCGTGCCATGATCAGTCGATAATCGGCCGTCGTGGCAATCACCGGCGTATCGCCAAGCATACCGGTCTTTAATTGCGGACCATTCGTGTCACAGCATGCAGCCAAGATTAAACCGAACACACTCACGAGCATCAACTTGTTCATGGCGCCACTCCCGGTGAAGGTGCTGTGCGTCGATATCCTGCCCAATCGCGCAATGTGTTGATCGCGGCGTTCCTCACAACATACCGCTGCCAGATATAAGTCAGATCAAATAGAACGACACCCAGCCACCACAAATATGAAAATGCGAGGTAGGCCAACACGACAGGAAAGAACGATAGGCCTTGCTGAGCGGGTAGCAGCACGACGACATACAGCACCACTAAGCCCGACAGTGCCCATCCGTAACGCCGGAAAAGTAGGCGTCCGGCTCGAGGTGCACGATGTCGGACCCAGCCGCAAAAAAATGAGAGACCGGCCCCCGCAACCGGAACGGAAACATAGGCTGGGCACAAACTAAAAACGCGGCTGAGGATCAGGGACGATGGGCTTGGCCTAGGCAGCGTGTTTGGCAACCAGACCTGGCAGGCGTAGGCACCAAACACCATGCCAACAAGCATGATGCCGAAGGCTAGGCCATAGTCCCAGCGCGTTCGCGCTTGCCGCGCTACAAGGCGCGGAAGTCGTGCGAATACGGTCATCGACATCCACATGACACTCAGGGACACAACGACAACGACCGCGTGACTGAAGCACAGTCTATAGTCGAGACTAACGAATTGATTGAGCGCGGTTACGAGAATCGCCAGCGCGACAAGATGGAGAATCCATGAGAATGCGTACAACTTCGGGGCACACAGTTTCGCCAAGTTGCCCTCGGAGGTGGGCGCTTGCGATTTCGGAGACTTGGTCGGTGCTATTACTGCGTCAAGAAAATGACCAAAGACCTTTTCGTCGGTCCAATAGTCGGTGTGGGCGAGCCCCGGCCATTCATAGCGATTGAAACCGTAGTCGCGCAGGCCTTTCGTACCATCACGCCAATCAAAATAGGGCGCGGCGGCTATGTTCGTCAGATAGGCCCGAGTGGCTTGCAGGTCGAATCCGATCGGATCGGCGAAGTCGTAATAATTGCACCAATCGATACGACGTTGCATCTGTCTGAAAATTTTGCCGGTGCCGGCTACCGGGCCCAATGCTGGCGAAGGCAGGCCAAGATCGGTCCACAAGTTGGGCCACAGCATCACGTGCTTATCGAGTGGGCTGCCTATCGTCATCAGCCCACGCAACGATTCGATCCAATCGGTAGGCGCGGACTTGGCGCGGACCCGGGTCCGGAATGTCGGTAGTAGCAGCGCTTCCAGGATAGCTGCCAGACTCACCACGGTGCCCTCGCTATGAGCGACGACGTAAATCTCGAGCGACCCGTCACCATGAGCCTCGGCAACAATCTGCGTCATGAGCGTATGGAAACGATCGAGAATCTGGTCGCGATAAACCGGGAAGTCGGCCACCAGTTGGACGCCACCGACGTAATCCGCCAGTAATGCGCCCAGCGCAAATTGACCGATGCCGGCTTTGGCCGCGACCGTGGTGAGATTTTCCAGTACGGCGACACCTTCGATAATCTCGTCAATGACGCCTTCGACTTGCTCGAAATCGGGCTTGTGCAATGTTGAGGGCAGATGTCCGACCAGCCTTTTCGCTCGTTGCGCCACGGTTCTCGCCCACGCCTTGCTTTCATCGAGGGTGTCGCCTTGCAGGGCCAGGTTACGAGGCAGATCCGCCCAGTACACTTCGGCCACACCGATATTGGGATACTGGTGGGTTGTCGATGGTATGTCCGTGACAACCCCACCGAGATTGAAATGCCCGAGCGGTTGGACTGCCTCGTCAGGTGCGATCAGACGGCCCAGAATGGTGGCCACGTGGCGTTCTGTTTCGCAACGCCGTTGATTCCCGATGCCATGGACTGCGACAACGATTTTGCACATGAGATCTCCCCGATTCGACTCGGCGAAATAAAGCAATTCGTGATATTGCGGCAAAATGACAGCGTCTTTGTATGGCAGCTATCCGCAGCGAATCGAACTTTCAGCGGTCCGGCAGGGATAGATCGCGCCCTGCGGGCGGTATCAGGGCATTTGTTGTTGCAAGGCTACAATATTTACAACGCCATGATTTTCATGGGGTCTCTGTAAATCAGCCATTCCATTTAATTCTTCTGTATTTTTTAGAATAGTAAAATTTTTTCAATGGACGCAGATTTTTATGCCTGCAGTCATTGGCTGCTTATCCCGCCATTTAAGCCATTGGCGCTGGTAAGTAAGTATTTAAATCTTTGCGGTGACGCAAACTGAAGGCGATCTCACGCTTTACTGGCACATTCGCCTCTCTCTCACTCCGCAATAAAATGGGTTATCGACGAATACGCATACGTCTATGTTCCTTTTAAGGCAGGCGTCCCGCGGCATGTTGACATCAAACGAGTATTAGCAATTGTCTTATAACGGCGATAGGTTCGCTGTGGAGGACGTTCTCGCACAGATAGTCGAAAGATTTATCGAAATTCCGAACCCACTATGAAGAGATCTCTGGCGCGTTGATGAATTCAGTCTATAACCAACCGAGCCGAATAATAGTAACTCGTTCGTTACACGGAGACGGCGCAAGGCGCCACCCTGAACTAATCACAGGTAAGTTGGATTGAGAGGCGACATTGTATGGGCGCGCAATTCGCGACCGTCAAACGGGCTGAGCGGGGATGCCCGGCAGTGTCGAGATCTGCCACTGGCCAATCGGGCATACTGCCCACATGTGCCTGCAGTCGCCTTGCGACTGCGAATCATCCCAATCCCCTCCGGTTTTTCCCTCGGTACCACCCGCTGGGCGTGTTTTGCTGCGTCCCATGATTGATATCCCAGCCAAAATTTTAGATTGGCAGTCAGCCGAAAAGCTGCCCAACGAGCTAGAGGGCGGGGAGTGTCTAGTTCATTGTTTATAAAAAAGAAAATAGGAAATTGGTTCGTGTCCATGGCCGGGCGCCAGCTAAACGCCGTTCAATTTTTAGTACCTGCCCCCAAATACTGTCGACGTTCCTTTATCTTTGAACTGGTCATGTCGGCAGCACAAGGGTTTCGGGGCGGGTTGCTCAGTCAACTTTGAACTGCCGGTCCACTTAAGTTTGAACTTTCGGGGTTTTGGTTCGCTTAAGTTTGAACTTTCTGTATGCGCAGGTCCAGTGCCACCCCGCATCTTCCAAAACCTTATAGCCATTGAAAGCCAGGCTGGGTAGGATATCTCGGAAAATGAGCTGCAGCGCTTTTTGCCGATTCGCAATGTTGGCTGGATAGCGCCAACAATAACGTGATTTCGTACTGGATATACGTGATAGATGGCTGAGTGATTAACATGAATTTTATAAAAAAACTAATCAAGCGCACCGCTTCCAAGCTCGAACAAAACGCAAAGCCGCTCGATGCGCAAGACGCGTCGTCTGAGTCGGATAAGAGCGGCGCGATGATACGCGTATTTGATTCGTTTGGCCGCGAACTGCACCTGACCAGACAGCAATGGCGGGATAGCATCCTCCCGGGCACGCTCCAGAAAAGTTGGAGCAACGCGGACCAACTGGCGTCGTTGATTGTCCAATCAATTCAAGACGGGTTCTTCAAGGAAATGGTCTCGCCCGCCAAGAGATTGGTTGAACTCGAGTCGGGTGCTGAGCGCGGTGTGGTGCTGCTGGCAATTGTCTATCTGAAATTGGATCGTCCGGACGACTCCGAGCGCGTTTTGGAAGAGTTCATTGGCCGCAACGGGCCAACCGGAACGATTTTGACCAACCTTGCCAAGATATATGCGACACGCGGGGACGAAGCTAAAGTACTCGAAACGCTCTGGCGAGGCCTAGTACTGGATCCAAATCAAGATAATGGACTCGGTTGGTATGTGGTCTTACATAAAGAAAAATTGGGCGCGGAAGCCGAACGAGACGCGATACGGCGGGTGGCTGAATTGCCAAGCAGTTGGCGTCCTCAGCTATGGCTGGCCCGCATCGAACTGGCAGAGCAACATATCGATTCTGCACTCGCGCTATACAGAGAAAGCCTGAGCAGAGTGAGCACGCCATGTCCCCACGATCTTCTCTTTCAAATGAGCGGAGATCTGGGCAAGGCTGGATATACCAAGGAATTGATCGAGTTGATCCAACCAAAATTTGTTCCCGAAGTACATGGACTGATGGTAGGCAACAATCTAATCAAGGCGAATTTCGATTTAGGCCAATACGGAGTAGCAACCTCTATCCTCGAGCAACTACGTGGACTCAATCGTCCCGATTGGGCTCAATCGTTGAACTACTGGGACACCGCGCTTGCAACGGCGCGTATCAAAGATGAGCCCGTGGAATCTGAGAGTCGCGTGGAGGTAGAAACTTTAGGGCTGAACAGCCCAATTTGGCTGCCAGACGACGCCCGAGCTAGAGACATGTTCTTCGATGAGGATCACGCTGCCGTTCACGTCGCATTCATAGGCAGTACGGCTAAGACATTGATTGTTCCAGATACCATCGAACGGCAGCTGCCCAATATGCCAGGACGGATCAGCCGGGCATTGCCACTCTTACTTGCGGAGCAGGTTCAACTGCGGTTAGGTATCAACACACAAACATTGATTCCATGGTTCAAGAACCGCGGTGGTGGTTTTGCGCTTATGGTTGAGGAGTGGACCAGTGATGCAGTCTTGGGTGTTGTGCGTACCATGGAACCATCACCTGAGTTTGTTGTGATATCCCATATCGTTGAGGAAGCGCATGAATGGTGTGCGCGTGCTCGTCTAATTCGGATCGCGGATGGTCAGTGTGTCGAAGAGCTGCAAGTCCCGTTTTTGCCCAATGAATCTGCTTTGGCGTTTGCAACGTTGGCGTCGAAGATCACGCATGCCATAGGCGGCAAAGTAGGGCGTGTTGACCGGAAGCTTCCAGACACCTACTCGGTGCCAGGTGGGCACTTGTTTCCACAGTATCTTTGCAGCCTAGACCAATTGCTCTCAGCTCGGGTGGCGTCGGTGCGTGAGGGCGGTGAAGGATTTCTTCACGGAGAGCACAGCATATTGGATGCGGAATTGGCCCAATGCGCAAATTTGCCCACGAGCGTAAATTGTCGGCTCATTTTGGCGCAGACGTTGCTGGCCATCAAGCAGATCAAAAATGGGATCGCGCCTCTATACCGTGCCCGCGTCGATGAACTTCAGAGGACAAAGCCCCTGGCGCAGCCGGCGCAGGAAATTTTGGGTGAGATGCTGACAAGGGCGACCACGCTTTGACTGGTGAAATACGCCAAGTCAGACGTCCGATACAAGGGTTAAAAAAAGATAATGAACATAAACTCTCTCTCACTAGAATCAGATAGCCGAAAGGCCTACAGCATAGTTGTCGTGTACGCCGTCGTCTTGATCTTTCTCTTATGGGGGGCAACGTTTGATGGTCTCGAGTTCAAGATAAGCGACGATTACTGGCATGCAGCCACGCCCTTTGCAATCGGGTGCTATTTCAAACAATCCCGCCCAAGCAGAGGCTCGGGTAACTCATATGGCGGCTCATCTTGAATGGCTTTCCCCATCTTGCGATCTGAGGTTACGCCACCCCAGCAGCCTAAAAGCTAAGTACAAGTATCGAATTAACACCATGAAATATGATGATGCATCTTGGCACTACGGAGGAAACTTCCCCGCTGATCTGCCTAACGAAGCCGGAGCAACACATAGTGGAATGTTTTTGGCATGGGCATTACTCAACGGGCTTGCCGGGCCGATTCACGTGGCATCAGAAATCGGGATACTTCGAGATCGATCGAAGACGCCTGGTCAATTCTTCATGCTATTCAGTGACGGAAAGCTGACAGATGAGGACTTGAATGATGAAGGAAATGCTTTCGCCGCTGCGTACTTCGATTTGCAAGGTGGGAAATTTCTTGCGGACTATGAGGCCGCTCTCGGCGCTGGATTACCAGGGTTATATCATGTGCCTGATACATGGAAAAGCTACGATGTTATAAGGCCAGTGTTAGATCGCCGCTTTGCCGAATGGGAAGGTATTTCGCTTCCGGCGCAGGTCAGTCAGTTGAGATCGGGTTGGTGGACTCGACTCGTTAAAGCCATATCGTCGAAGTAATACTATATGTTGAGGGAAACGGGCGGTGAGCATGAGCGTACCAGTTTTCGAAGTCGACTTTAATGAAATGGTCGAGCCGGACCTCGTTCTCCTGTCCGCATTCGATACAAAGAAGGACGTAGCCGGAACGGTTTTTAATCTGGCCGAGGGCATGCGCGTCAAATTGAGGATGTTCGACTATGACAGTAGTGGAACGCGCGATGATTTGGTCGCTACCGGCAACGTCGAGAAGACTCCGAAAGGAAGTTGGGCGGACCATGTGAAATGGAGCTGCCGAATCGATAGGGCAGGTATTCGAGTCGAGTCAGAAATATCTTCGAGTACGTCTTGACGCGCGACCTTCCCACGAATTTATAGCAAGCTTCATCGGATGAAGACGGGCCTGCTACCAGCGCCGTTTGCTAAGCCGACGGCCGCTAACGTACGTAATGCCGCGACTTCTATCTGACGCCGAGCGTCGATTCGACTGACTTGTGATCATCCACTGAATATTGTTCCCCATTTCATGCGCGACATTCTTATTGTTCTATCTGGCTTTATAGCAGGCATCGTTGCATGGTTTCCGTGTGGGATCGGACTCGCGGCACATCGCTATAACCTCGGTGGCGCGAAGATCAAAAATACGAATCGCTGGGTGCTACTCACAATGCGGACATTCGGGAGCTTTTCAGTTGTTGGCCGCATTATCTACGTGCTCATAATGCTCGTCTGGTTGTGCGTATTCTTCGGTTCCATGCTCGTACCAATGCTGGTCGCTAAGATTCTTGGGATGCCTGAAGCATCGGAATCGGTCGGATACGCTATCTACGCGAATTTTTTCGTTGCCGCGGTGGCTTTCATAGCCGGGCCCGCCCTCTGGCGAAAGGTGGCGCTATAGAGTTTATTGCTTTGGCGCCCGGCGATAAACTTGGCGTTACATTGAGACGAGATATGCTGTCACAAGGCGTCCGTATGAAATCACTTTTCTACTTGCAATGAAATTTACCTATCTCAAACTTCTATTGCTAATGCTGCTGGCATTCGTCTCTTGTCTCGCAACGGCTGACCAGACTTTTCGTCCTGACGCGAGTGTTCAGAAGGTTGCTGAGGCTTATGCGCAAGATGCAGTCGATTTCTCGGCAGAACATTTCGGCGTAAAGCTAGATTGGTCAGACTCGAGCGTGGCCAGCGTCGAGAAGCTCCTGACTCAAATGAGTGCATCGTACCTCAGCGCGAATCCTAGACCATCCGGCGAGCAGGTGATGAATTTTGCGAAAGCGTATGGGAGTTACGTCGGCGAGGTGTATCGGCGTAACCACGGAGGAGACTGGGGCATTATTACGCTCGGAGAGCAGAAATTCCCGGGCGTACGAGCAGCGTCGGGGACTGAATTCTGGCCGTGGAAGAGAGCATTCGACCGAATCACGAAAGGCCCCGAAGACAACATCGCCGACTATTACGATGCGCTTCTGCAGCACAAAGGTGAGTAAATCATTGCCGTTTGTTGCGAGACCACACTATGACCATAGATAAATCGGCCGACTTGGCCGGGGGCGATAAGGAACTCGCATTTCAAAATGCAGCTTCTGCACTAAATCTAGACGAAGTCCTTCCGATGCGCGTGTTCGCCGGTACGTGGGACAATTTTTATTTTTTCCAGTCTGACGAACTATTTGTTGCCGAGTTCGCTGATGTGCAACGTGAGTTGCTAGCGCTAGAAGGTGCATCTGTCGCGTGTCTGATCAATCTCGATGAAACGTCGATACTAGAGGTCGAATCTGCCGCAATGATTTACTTTGATCTTGCGTCTTCCGGAGATGATTTCGTTGCGGCGCTGGGTGGCGCTGGCGGCAAACCCGGGTGGATGCATCTCGTTGATCGTTATGTGATGGCCTCCAACCGCGGCACTTGGTGTATCTATTGTGAAAAGGCAAATGACGTTGCGATCATCGCCTTAGCCGATGCAGAGAGTGCTCGTCGATTTGCATCCCCGTTACGACGGTTGCGAGCTGAGAACATCCAGTCTTTGGTAGCAGGTGGGTCGGTGGGTGTAACACCATTTAACCGACTTGTTCCCACTTGGCGCGAAGGCTTGCTTGCGAATTTCTCTGGGAGGCAGCCCGAAGATGATAGTCGGCTGGGCGAGGCCGGTGCACACATCGGGACAACATGCTCATGTGGCGAATCTTCGGCGGAGATTCGCGTCGATGGCACTGTTAAGCAGCTGTATCCAAATTTCGAAATGATCAAAACGTCCGATTGGCGGGCGCTCTTGAAGTGCCCAGTCTGCGGTCAACTTTGGTCGGTGGACGAATGGGACAAATATCAGGTACAGCTTGCCGTCAAACTACCGGACGCCAATAATTGGAAGTTGGACGACACAGATCGCCGCAAAGCCTTTTTGTTGCGATCACGTGGTGGGTACGATGCCGGCACGTGTTTCCGGGCAGGATGCGAGGCGAAGTCAATTAAAGGCAGCGCCTACTGCGTTGACCACTCCTATGCGGTGGGTATGAGGATCTAGTTGCTGAGAGCAGGTTTTGTCTTCAGACGCGATCGATATGATGGATATGAGACTTCTGAATCTGGCCGAAAAGGAACTGATTCTGCACATGCTTGACCGTGCGTCGAGAGCCGCGCACTTTCGCGATATGCTCGCGGACTATCTAGTTGAGGATATGAGTGATGGCGGGATGGGGAGTGTACGATTTTCCTCGCCGAATGCTGAAGGGCGTCGCCTCGGAGAGCTGCTGTATCAAATGGAATTTGCCGATGAGGACGGAGTTCCCGTTATCGCGACATTGTTCCTGGATAGCCTCGGCCAGCTTTTCGAGCTCGATATGTGGAAGGTAGATTTTTCGCCTCTTAAGCGATTTCCAGATGTCCGCTGAGCGAATGACTCACTGATGATGTAGTCGGCGAGATATGTTCATGGCCACAAACGGGTGATCGAATAATGCGATCCGAAGTAAATATACCTATTCGAGAGCGCATTCTAGATGTGGAAGGAAGAGCTTCGCCATCTGCGTTGGCCATCGTCGGTGCCGGCCTTCCCAAAGGCAGACCAATTGACAGCGAGATTCTGTTTATTTCGTTTGCCTTTGCGGACATTCCGATAGGGCAAGCATTCTCACTTCTTTTTCCCAAAGACAACCCGAATGCGGTGACTCGAACCTGTTGTACGATCACTGCCGTCACTCAGCAGTTCGGCAAACCACTCGGAGAAGTCCCGCACGGCTGGAAAACGGTCTGTTTAGTGCAATTCGACGGGGGAGTTCCTGAGATCGTGAGATCACTTCCCGAGGTCAATGGTTGGTACGAGGGTAGGGCAATCATTTGTATGTGCGACGAGGACGCGTGGCGTCTACGCGCGGACCGACCGGGAAGACCGTATTTTTGATGGGCGTCCTCATCCGGAACGCCATCCAAATTTCAAACCGCAAGACTCTTATCGCCAGGACCTTGGGGTTCGTCGGCGTAAAAGATATCTTCCTCCTAGTTGTAACCAGATGCTCAATATTCGGTTCTGTATGCTTAAAATCCGGCGCCGTTTTGCGGTCGCGAGCAGCAGTGGATTGACCACCTGAAGCACCTGAGCTTGACCGATCAATTGAGCTCCTTCAGCAACGGAGACCAAGCGCCCGACCCACATTGTTCCGGGATATGCTTCCGGTGAAAGTAGCCATACGTCTGCCAAACAATTTTCTCCTGTCGCCAAACCACTTTGACCGACAAATTCATGATGTGCGGAACTCCAATAATTCGTTCGTATGCCATAAATAGGCCGATATCCAGAGAGCACGCGCTTTATATCGCCTTTGCGAGTCGTCGCGGTGAGCCTAAATATAACTTTTAGGTCTGGTGAGCGTGGAGGGCGAGCCATTTTTCCGAAACAATTTGGTTTTGGGTGCTGAGTACTGTGCCGGAAGAACTCTTGCTGTGTAAAGTGCTGAGATAACCGGGGGTATGTGCAACTGACTGTCGCCAATATCACTTAGAACAGGTTTTATGTCAAAACTCCGATTGCCCGGACGTTGCTAGGTTCACTGTAGCAACGGCGACAAAATTTCGCCGCAGGTCAGGCCTGCACTCGAGGATCAAAGAGCTCGGATAAGTACAAGGGATAAAGTGCAATGGGCCGAACTATTACTAACGAAAGTTATGTGGCAGACGTGAGGCGGCGAGTCGTCGATATCTCGACACGCATGTTGAATGGCTCTCTGCCATTTCTGGACGGAGCACTCGAGTTGGCATCACTCCATCATGATGCAGCCGTGGACGAACGTGACAGAGATTTCCTTATTTTTGCTGGCATTGCTTCGGAAATTGACGATCTTCCTGTCGGTCGCGCTCGACAATTTTGGCTCAAGGAAGCACTGATTGCCCATCAACCCAAGATCGACGCCGCGACAGAATGGGCTGAGAGGATAGGTAGAGCCGCCTGCACATCGTTAATCGACCGATTTCAACAGCGTGGTTCCCCATGATCCTGAAATTCATTCTTATCGTTCTGATCCTGGGCGCGATTCCATTGCTGCCACTCGATGGCAGACGAGTTGGAGTGATGCTTACCATACAAGACACCGAGAACTCGCTCTATGCGCGAGTAGACCGTATGCGATGGAATGAAGAATTCGACGATTTGTTATTCGAGCATATGGTCCAGCGAAGTCTCTGGCTGTCCAAGCAGACATTTCAGCTGCTTGTTGGTTTCTGCCGCTGGTTTTTCTGGCAAGAAGGGCTCAACGCATAATTATGAATACCCCTAGGCTGCAGGCTTCTCGTTTCAAGTCCCTGAGACCCGAGGGCAACATACTCGCTCTCGACGCAATCGTATCGGAATGGCTGTTTGTATCAGGTTTTTGGGCGAGAATTAACCAAGCGCTAGGAACAATGTTTGATCAGTTCGAGGAAGATGAGGTCGCGCCCGACATACTTGGTGACGTGGCCTCCGAGCTGGATGCTCAAGTTCGCTCGCTTGAATTGAGCGCAAGCGCGAGGATTAACTTCATCTGTCGACGATTTGCAAGTGGAGAAACGCTGACTGTTGAACTGCAACGCACGGCGCTCCTTTCGGAATTGATAAAACTTCGTGATTTTCTAATTGCATCATGCGCCGCTGACGAGAGGGTCGAATTTAGCCTATGACTAGGTTTTTCTATTAGCCCACCCGTGATCCCAGAATTTTTCGCCGTCATTCTGATCTTTGGGGCTGGTCCCGCTGTCGCGACTCGTTGGATGACGGGTTGGGGGGCGTTGGAACAGCGATATCGAGATAAGGACGGCAAGGCAAAGAGACGAATCTCTCAAGGCTCGTTCCAAGGGGTCGGATGTCGACCAAGATTCGGTGTTATCGGGGTTGCAATTGAACTTTACCCAGATGGGTTATGGCTAAGCACTGGATTTCCGTTCACGCTGCTCCTACGACCATTATTGATCCCCTGGCGTTGCCTTACGGTTACACGGCAATTCAAAGTCTCGATGCTGTCGACTACGACATTTTCCGTAGCAGATGTTCCATTCCGCCTAGGGATATGGGGTAGGGCGGGGCAACGAATTGCGCAGTTTCTAGATGCACACCAGACCATCCAATTCAACAAGCTGAATGAGGATTGGAACGCCGAACCCAATAGCCCTGATCCGCGAGTTACTGTCCGTGGAGAGGACGTAGACCTTGGATTCGTCGTCATCACTCCGCCGTTTGATCCGTACGGTGAAGAGCGGCGCGCGTGCTTGCGTTTCAAGCGAGTGGTTCGCTATCGACTCGGCGCGACCAATGATGAAGGTTGGTATCGCGGTCAATGTCGATTCAGTCAGTTGGCGCCGGCGTGGGGGCAGTTTTATGAAGTCAGTGGCGATGCGGATCTGTTGAGCGCACCAGCAGATTGGGTCGAACTGACTGGCGCATGTCTAGGTACCGAAAAGCATTACTTGTTCTATTTCCGGGATAACACTTTTGAGTGCGTCGCGCGGGACGTTGAGATCGATCTCTACCAAGACGGGCAAGACAAAAGCCGGGAAGGCGACGTTCGTATCGTCGAGGAAAATTTTATCGAGGCCGACCAGTCGTTACGCGGTGTGTGCGCGTGTGGTACTTGGGCGGCGGAAGTCCGAGTTGATGGGGCGGTTAGAAAGTTGTATCCAGAGTTCAAAGAACTCGCTAGTACCGACCGGCGGGTTCTCCTGAGATGCCCGGCGTGTGGCCAGCTTTGGTCCGTGGATGAATGGGACAAGTACCACGTGCAGCTTGCTGTCAAATTGCCCGATATCGCTCAATGGACACAGGATGACTCTGCCCGGCGCAAAGCATTCTTGTTGCGGTCACGTGACGGCTACGATACCGGGAATTGCTTCTGGGAAGGGTGCAGTGAGAGGCAAATTAAAGGCAGTGCCTACTGCGTCGACCATGCCTACGGGGTTGGTTTGAGGGACTAACGGTCAAGCGACATGACTTACTATTTTGCTTAGAGCGATATATTTTTCCGCTAAGTTGAAATCGAAGCGCAGACTTACTGGAGCCGATGGCGGAATGCCCATGAGCATATTGCGCTGCAAACCGCCCCCGCTATTGATGCAACCCTAATTAATTGGATGTTTATAAGGGTTTTCCCTTGGTTTGACATCTTCGCCGAGACCAACGAGCTCGCACCGGTAACGGATTCTCGCTTGCATTCGGGCTACGAGAACGTGCCTGTGACGGCCTTAGGCCCGAACTTCTTATCTTATCTCGTTGTTATTAAAGGATATTTGCATTTTTTTGACCGTTGATCGAGTTCAAAGTTAAGTGAACGCAGTTCAAACTTAAGTGAATATCGACAACAACATCCCACCCCCGCCTTGAATTTGTCACGTCTCACCCATATACTTAGCACTCGTTGGCGGAGAGTGCTAACAATCCCGAAAACGGAATATCTATGCCGGTGCGACCGCTTAAGTCGTCACGTCGCCGCCG
>Ga0116226_10002090_pt1 | contig 17337 bp, 13 predicted proteins | sample S1TSphfallax_FD_89692 | JGI IMG/M metagenome (GOLD analysis project Ga0116226, IMG submission 89692) | Host-associated microbial communities from peat moss isolated from Minnesota, USA - S1T2_Fa - Sphagnum fallax MG | ecosystem: Host-associated > Plants > Peat moss > Unclassified | place: USA... | reverse complement strand
GTGAGCAAAATAAAACTCATGGTTCGTAGCTGCGCTTCAGCGCAATCAAATCTTTAACACAAGCGAGTTCCGTCGATTTTACATAACTTTACATAGCTATAATTATTTTACTTTCCCTACTTAGCATCCATCAGAATATGATGAACCCAGTCTGAATATGTAGGATTTTTATACTTGGTGTCTAACCAATAATTTACATAATTTTTTGCCCATTTATCAGGAGGATTTAACCCATATAGGATATTCAAAAAGTTATCTATAAATACCTTGTTTATTTCTCCTATATGTCGGGAAATAGCAGATTGAGTCAGTGAAAATATACCCGCTATATCTTTCTGCTTCATCTTAAAACCATAATAATAAATCAATATCCTTTGTCGTCTTTTATCTAATTTTATAACTGGTTTAAAGTCTAAGTTTAATCCGGTTATTTGATATTTAGATTTATCACGAATCGGGAAACCATCTTTATTAGAAGTAACAGACTCATCTAAATAATTGTTGCTAGTAGCTTGATGTAAAGCTCTGTAAGATAAAGCTTTATAGCAAATTTCTATCCATTTTTCTAATTCTTCGGTTGTAATTTCTGGACTACTAGAAACTTCATAAGGTGAAAAAGGTTGCTTTCTTTCCGAATTATACAATTTAACAGATTCTTCATAATCTGAAGTTTCTGGCTCTGGATATTTATCTCCTGATTTTCTACTTACATTATTAGTGATTCTATTCATGGTATAAACTTGCTTAAAATATTTACGAGCAAATTTGATTTTGGTAATTAGATAAGATTCCACTCCATATTCTAAAAGGGATTTCTCTAATTCGCGATCGCTTGCTGCTTTTAATCTCCGCCATTTAGAGAATTTAAAATTTAAGTTATCTTTTATAACATTTTCTAACACTCCTTGAACATAATATTCTAAAGATGCTTTACCTGGTTCATATTTAGAAATTATTTGTTTAAATTTTTCTTGATGATAAATAAAATCACGAGCGACAAATAACGCTTTCAACATCAATTCACGTTTATCGTAATTTTCTGGTATCACAGTACTCAGTTGGTAAAGATCATCTTTATTTCGATCTTCTTTTTGTAGATTTTTTTGTCCTAATTTGATAGCCCCCACAATTTGCTTTGTAGCTTTATAAGCACTTTCTTCACAGAAACACTGTAAATGTTTCCATGCTATTTCTATTCTATTTTCTGGTTCCCACTTTTCTTTCGCTGGTTGATCGTTGAGACCCATATTAATAAAGAAATTCTCTAATATCCTACGATGATCTGGTGGAGACAAAGATTGCAGTACTTTATGGTTATCTTGATACTTCTTGAAATTCTGCTTTAAATCAGGATCATCTTCTTTCTCAAGAGTAAAATCGTCCTTAATTTTTATTAGTTTGTAAAACTTAGCCTTGAAATTCTCAATATCATCATTCATATCAACCTCTATGTGAACCTTAAATTAATTAGATCGAGCAGTAAGCTTATATTATAGATAGATGTACTAATACAGCAGGGAACAGGGAAAAGGGAACGGGAAACAGTGGTAAAAGTCTTTTAGCATAAGGTTTTCTGATAAATTTTTGTACCTATTTTACCTGCAATTTGCTATATATAAATTTAAGAATTTTAGCGCTTATTAATAGTTTATAAAACATTGTATCGCTAACCTCCTAGTAAATCTCTGATACTTGATTTATACCATGTATTGCTTATTGGTGCGATCGCAGTCGATTTATGAACTATTTATCCCTCTATTTTTGCACAAAGTAGAAGAATTAAGTCATTTGACCGGATTTCTCCGGCTTTTTCGCCCTTAAAGCGCATAAACTCTTATAGCTTCTCTAAATCTGAAAATAGCTAATTTACTTATACAACTGCGGTTAGATGCTGATGATGTCCTAGAATCCCTACAAGACTGTGCTGTTTGATAAAAGCAAGATGATTTTCCGAAAATCTACTCTTCTGTTGCACTTTCTTGCATAAATGGCATACTTCTTTCCCAATTAGATTGCGTAAGTAAGTTTTTCCGCTCACCACTTCCATTTTATGACTTTGCTCTAGTAAAGATTCAAACAGTGGATTTTTAGGTAGTGAAGAACTAGACATACTAACGAACACAATAACATTTTTTTGGAGTAGTTCAGATCCATATGAATAGAGCACTCTTGGCTTTAGTAGCTATTGCTACCCTTACCTGCACCGCTATACCTGCTCATGCTCAATATTATGGGGATTATGGTCGTGATAGTCGAATTAATCAATCCGATAGAGGATATAGACGCTATGATCAAAACTCCCGTAGAGAGGTGCAGAGAAATGATTCTCGTTATGATCGTCGTCCTCAATCTGGTAGAAGGTATTTCTTTAGAGGAGAACGAAACGACAGACGTTAAAAAAAGGGAATGAAAAGTTTATTCCCAATAGGCTGTCCTAAAAATCCTCTCAGATGAGCTTTATCAAAACCTTTTTCAGTCATAAAGATACTGTAGGTTGATAGAGCGATCGCTGTACTAGAAAACAGTTGTATAAGTTGGATTTCAATCCTAAACCCAACTTATACACACATAATCTTTAAGATTGACCAAAAAGTTATCCAAAGTTGAGTTAAACACCACTAAAACTCAACAAACCTTGCATCTTCTGTATTATTTGAGAGATATACAACCAAGCCATGAAAAATAAATTAATACTCACATTGGAACTAGTTAGTTGTTTTTGGATTTATGGAAACAAAAATAATGACCCAATACTTCCAACTACTTAATTCTGTATCTTGCGCACGTAACAAAATAGGTCTAAGCAATTGCACAGCCTGCTCAAAACTTCTTTAACGACAATCAGATTTGATTTCTCTACAACCAAGTGCTATATTATAGGAAGAGATGGGCTAGATTAGAAGCTGACTGCAACCTGTGTTTTACGGTTGTATCGATTTAGTGGAATTCAACCCTATTTAGGAGCATCAAATCAAAACCCTGGTTAGCGAGCAATTGACAGAACTAGGTAAAGCAGTTTTTAATTTCTCCACTGCTACGGATTTGGAACAGTGGTTAGAAAGTAGCCCAAAACTAGTAAAATAAGAGTAAAATCAATTACTTGGTACTGGGGAAAGGGGATTGTCTTAATGCGATTCGTTGACTCGAAACAAATATAAATACTTAGGGATGAGTAGCAAGGGAAAAAATGGGTAACTGGAACAAGGTAATTATCACGGAGTTTTCGCCATTTTAATAATGCCTATTTTTGACTTCCCTCTAGTAAGGCTTTCAAACATATGCTTTTTAGGTGGTGAGAACTTCGTGATATTAACTCTAAATCAGGAGTAATTATGGTTTCAACATCGAAAAAAGTTGGTATTGTTGGGGCTGGGACAACTGGATTATATTTAGCTATTCTTTTAGAAAATGAGGGTTTTGAGGTTTCTATATTTGAACGTGCTCCTCAAGTAAGGGTTGAAGGTTGTGGTATTTTGTTAATCCCCAATGGTTTGAAAGCTCTGTCATTTTACAGTCAAGAATTATGTCAGGAAGTCATCCAAGCTGGGGTAAAAGTCTGCACTTATGAGTTTCGTAACTTATTGGGTCAATTAGTCAATTCTGAGTCTGGAGAAGATACAGAAATTAAATATGGTTTTCCTAGTTTAACAATTCATCGAGAACATATTACCCAGGCTTTACTACGTCGAGTTCCCCTTCAGCAGTTACATTTAAATCATTATTTAGATGCAATTGAATTCAATGGCGATCGCGTAATAGCCAAATTCCGGAATGGGAGACAATGGGAGGGAGATTTATTAGTAGGTACAGATGGAATAAATTCTCAAGTGCGGAATTTTGTTGTACCTGGAGTCAAACTAGCCTATTTAGGCGATATTGTCTGGCGAGGTATTTTACCCACTACAGAAGTTTGTCCTGATGCTTCTTTTATTGTCTATGTTCGTGCTAATGGTGTCTATGCAAATGCTTTTGATATTGGAAAGGGACGGTTGCACTGGGGCTTTTTTATTGAGTACAATCAACCAGAAGATGAAAAGGGGATTTTAGTACCAAAAAACTGCGAAATTCCTGTAAATGAATTGGAGAAACTTCCTGAGGAAATGCGTCGAACGATTGAAGTTACTCCATCAGAAAATGTGGTTTGTCGATATTCTTATGATATCGATCCATTACCGCAAATAGTATTGGAAAATATAGTACTTTTAGGAGATGCAGCACATGCAAAAAGTGCATCTCGTGCTCAAGGAATGAGTAGCGGGCTTGAGGATGCAGTGGTGTTATCAAAATACTTAAAGTCTACAGCAACAATTAAAGAAGCATTAATAAATTACCAAAAAGAGCGTTTGCCAATTGTACATGAATTACAGTTAAGTAGTCGCATTAAAAGTCAAACAATTGGTCGCATTAAAAAGTAGTTACTGATTACTTCTTTAATATAGATTTACCTATGAACTAAAATGTTAATTTTGTGGATAAAAATTAGACAAAAATTCATGCAAGTAGGGGCGCAAGGCATAGGAACCCCTACTAGAGAGTGAGGGCGATACAGTATGAACTGTTTTGCTCAAGCTTTTGTATTATAAGCCTCTAAGTATTTAACTGCTTCAAAATGCCAATCGTCTAATTCTGGTACTCTCCATTCTCCCTTTGTAGATTTCGGCTGATTACTATCATAAGACAAGAATTTTTCAAAGGATGATAAAGCACCTTCTTGATCATCTGTAATTTCTTGAATTTTTGCCAGTAAATAATAAGCTGGCGCATAATCACTTTTCAATTCCAGGGATTTTAATAAGCTTTCTTTTGCTTGTTCGTAATCTTTTAACTGATAATGCGCCCAACCAAAGTTTTTGTACAATGATGCTTTCACTTCTGTATCTTCTGCACGTAACAAAATAGGTTTAAGCAATTGCACAGCCTGCTCAAAATTTCTTTGCCGAATTTCCAAACGAGCAAGGTTATTTGTAGCAGCATCAGCCGCAATCACGTTGCTTTGCTTCCTAGCTATCTCATAGTGATTGCGTCCTCTAGACAAATCACACAGTCTTTCAAAAGTTAACGCTAAATTATAGTGCGCTGCTCCCATCTCAGGATTAATCTTGATTGCCCATTCTAAGTAAAATGAAGCTTGTTCAAAATTCCCTTTTAAGTATTCATCATACCCAATTCTATTCAAGGTTTTGGCTATTTGAATTTTTCCCGGTTCATCAGAAAAGATTTGGAATTTATCCAGCAATTCTGTCACGGTTTCTCTTCCATACAATTGCATTTGAAATAACGATATGCTATTAATCTCCTCTGCAACTTGTTGTGGTTGTGAAACTACTCCTGGAATAACTACATGTTTTGTTTTTGCTGTTTCTACTCCTACTAGTTCTTTAGTACTACTAAAGATGCGATCACTCAGTAGCTCAGGTTTGTACTTAGCAAATATAGCAACTAAATCAGAGCGTTTGTAACGTCGTCCCTCGTGATGGTCATCGCCCAGTCCAAATTCCTGACAAATTCTTTCAATATGTTTTCTCACCGTTCTTTCTCTAATACCCATGAAACTAGCGATCGCTGTATCTGTCTGACCCAGCATTAGTTGGTGTAACACTTCGCGGCGGCGATCTGTCAGTTTCTCAAATATATGCTCAAATTCTTGCTGATTCATTCTTTCTTCAATCAAAACTCATTAATTCGCAATTGTGACTATTCTACAGTATACGGCTGCTCATCCGCCTCTGTAATGTTAGTGATCAAAATTACCAAGGAAAGGCACTTGACAATTTTAAAGGTAACTATATCCTAATCTATCCATGTGTAAGTTTTCAGGAGATTTGAATATTGTCTATTTTTTAAAAATGAGAAACACGGAACCAATGGGTCCTGGGTTTTCAAGGTATATTTTCTTGTTATAATATAAACCTGGAGACATACCACCATCAAATAAAATACCGTCTTGAATTTTTCCTAAACAGTTATTTCTCGCAATCCCTGTCAAGACTTGATTGAATTCATCAGGTAATAGTTCTTGATTATTAGGTGAGATTTCTATATTAGCATGAGCTTTGGCATCATTTACTAGCAAAATTACATAACCTTTATCAGTAATTGCAGCCATAGAACGATTAGTTTCTATTTTACAAGCCAATTCTCCTAAAGCATGACAAATATTTTTAAAATGACCGTGATCGTAAAATCTCCCATTACCTCCTACTAAATTATAGTTGAGCTGATTTTCTCGTCTTCTCCCAGTATCAATGGTCGCTATACGCTGGCTAGGTTTTCCTCCTGATATACCAAAAGAAGAACGTTTATTTTTAAATGCACCGGAATATTCGATACCACGGGAAATGTTTAAACCTTGTGGTTTATTATCCGTACCTATATAATCAGCATTAATCGCTGCTATCGGTTGTTTACCTAATAATTGTGCATTTTTTTCCGTGACTATTTCACGAAATTGTTTTGGGATATAGTCTCGTAGTATTTTACCCCGGTGATCTTTGGCGTAAAGTGAATTGCTTAAGCCTACATTCACTTGGAAATCTAATTCTGGCGATCGCGGGTTAAAAATGATTACTTGATTAATTCCTTGAGCATATCTTTCACCTCGATTATTAGCTGGAAAAAACTCAATACTGAATTTTGGGTTTTTCCCAGGACAATTAACTGATGACTTGGCCTCTGAATTAGCTAATAAGTTCTGACAGCCTGATATTAGCCCCAGGAAAAGAACAATACCAATTAACCTCAGTCTCATATGAGCTACTAAAAAATAGTTAAATTTGATAAATCTACGCCCTCACCCTAAATCCCTCTCCCATAGGGAGAGAGGAGCTAGGGGTGAGGGCGATTTTAGATTAAATGGGTATTAATTAAAGTGTCCAGAGCTAACTTCAAGACAAGATAATTTTAAGCTAACCATTCCAGCACAGCTTCTTCCTTAGTATTAGTATTGCGTGATGGTGTTTCGCGCTCAAACTGCATGTGGATGGAACGGGTTTGCTCACCATCAGCAGCAACAGCTAAAATTGGGTAGTCGATTAAACCGTCTTGGAAGGACATTTGGAATCGGAATGTACCATCTGCATTCAACTTGATCGGACGACCACCGATGGTAACAGTCGCATCTGGTTCTGTTGCACCGTAAACGATTAATTCTGCATCAGCAATTAACCAGAACTGGCGTGGACGTAGTGGTACTCCAGAAGCTGAGAAACCAACACCAGACATTCCAACACCAGACATATTCAAGCCGGATACATTAGGAACACCAACACCAGCACCAGCAGCACCAACACTGGGAACAGCCCATAAACCTACTCCAGATGGGAATACATAGGAGCTGATCACTTGTTCGGGACGAACAGAACCAGCTACGTGTTGCATAGAGCCGAAAACGGAACCTGCAACTCGTTGTGCTTCAGCAGATTCGGCTAAATTAAAGATTTGGTCATAAATGGGATTGCTACCATTAACACCTACACCTCCACTGATACCTCCACTGATACCTCCACTGACTACTTTCTTCGCAGGAGGAACTAGTTCGTATTTGGTCGTACCACGTAAATCTTCTGCAAAGTCTACAGTGATAAACACATCTTCAATCCAATCGGAAGGATAAACGGGAGGAATATGTACTCTAGCAGAACGAGTTAAAACCAACCAACGACCATCAACTGTCCGATAACCTACGTCGATCACATAGTCGCGATCGCTCACAGGAATTGGTAAATACCATTCTCTAGCCAATTCATCCGCTGGATACTCTTGAATACTATGGGGACTTTGACATTCCAAGTCAACATCTGTCACGTCATAAATCCGTAAAGCTAATTGCTGTCCGCCAATGCGGCGCAATTCTTCTTTATGTTCGTTAGAAACATCCCAATAAGCGTATGCCCATTGTGGATCACGAGGTAAAAGCACAATACGGCTTTCGCCATAACCTGCTGGTAGATCTGCCAGACCTTCATCAACATCAGCTAGAGTTCCACCAGTAATATCTTCTTGACCTAATTCAAATTTTGCTGCTTCCACGGTTTCTTGCGCCTCCAGTGAACGAGATTGACTGAGCGAAACTTTATGCTGTTGCACTTCTTGAATAGACGCTAACAGCTGCGATTTACGCATCCGACTATAGCGAGATATGCTTAATTCACTAGCAACTTTTCGGAGTTGTCTTAGTGTCATTTCCTCTAGTGGTGGGCGTTCTTTTGCCATATTATTTGGCCTCCAGTAGTTTTCAAGGTGAACAAATTCCCCTGGTTATAGAGTGCTTTTTAACCTGACTTCTGGTGTTGCCCAGTTTACTAAGTGTTTAGCTTTTTTTTAAATTGAGCCTAATTCCAGCGAATCTCTGATTATGTCAAATAAATTAACATTTCTTTGGGATCGCGTTAGCCCTTTGTTAAATAATATTAACCGGTAATTATGCCTAGCGATCAAGGGGTAAAAGGCAGGTTTTCGCCAACTCAACGTATTTAGTAGCTTCTTGGGGATCAAAATATCAAGAAATCTTGATATTTGATTGGAGACAGGATCATTTATCAACCCAAAATGTCAGGAAAATATAACATTATGCCTCTTTGAAAAAGTTTTTAAGAGGGAACAGTCTAACAGGGAACAGTAAATCATTTAATGCTGCTTATATAGATGTAGCGGACATGCTTTGAATTAACCATGTACCATTTTTGCGAATCAAATCATATTTAACCAGCAAATTCTCTGTAGAAGATTTTTGTTTCTGCCCATGTTGATAAAACTGGGTAAATTCATTAACTGTGGCTTTAATCACATCTCTACTGGTATCTGATCCTATTTTATCTACTGACTCTATCTTCAAATGATGATCGTACTTGCGATAGCTATTTTCTTCCCGCTCTTTATCCGCAATTAATTGCCATTGGGTGAGAGCTGAACCAGTCAAAATCTTGTCTAAACCACTAATTGCATGAGTTGGACCTAAAGCCGTGGCTTTAGTAGATAGCCAAGTATGGATAATTGTCTGGGCTGTTTCTGTTGTGAGGAAACCAGCATCATCCGATTTTGGCGGGTTAGCCTTAGGATCGGGAATCTCAATTACTGGTCGGTCAAGTTGTATAGCCAACTGTTCTCCCTCTAAAGACGGTCCGGGGAAAATGATATCGCTTAACCAAGCAAAAACATGAGAAAGTAACAAGCAAAAAACTAACAGTCCGACTAAGGAGATGGATACTATGCCAACTAGGCGGGTTTTTCCTGCCAGAGTATCAAGAGAATTCCGTCGCCGCAGATGGGACTTTTGGCTTTCTACGACACGTTCATGAGATTGATTTGGTGCTGGTTTACGTCGCTTGCGCTTATGCTGCTGGCTGGATAGATAATTTCTAGCACCACTATTTGGACGTTGAGGACTGCTTCTAGCTGTAGGTGGTTCAATTTGTAACCGTGCTACAGGTATATCATAGTTATGTTCATTTTCTGGTTCTGGTGAAAGACTGGCTGGGTCTGAGGGGAATTGGTCAGATAAGGGTATTTCTCTAGTTGAGGTTTTTGGGAAATCAGGACTGTGGCTATGGTTAATTGACTGGGTAGATTTAGACTGTGAATGACGATTTTGGGGATAATTAATTTGTGGTTGGGGGAAAGATTGATGATTGATTACTGCCCAATCATGAGTTATTTCGGCATCTGTCGGTAAATTTTCTAAATAAGTTTGTACCTGTTTATCAGCAAAATATTCTTTGAGAGAAGCCTGCACTCTTGCTAGGTCACGAAAGTGCGGAAACACTTCTTGTTGTAGCCACTGCTCGCCATAAAGACATAATCCTGGCAATAAATCTGGTGAATCTTGAGATTTTTCTCGAATCAGAGCCAAGGCTTCATATTCCTGACTCAGCTCTAAAACCCGTGTGGCTTCTTCAGTTTGCCCTAATAACAAAGCACATAAAGACTGTTCTAGATGCACATCCTGGCGTTTTCCTAGACGCATTAACAGTTGTTTCGCTTGTCGAATCAGTGCTGGTTGACGTTGGGCAAAACCCCGGGCAATCATGGCATAAACTGCTAAATATGTGGCGACAGCAGAAGGTCGCCGACTTTCTGCTTCAAACAATTTATGCTGTTCCGTGACTGTGAGGTGGTTGCGTATCTGTTGAATAAATCGCAGGAAATCATCTATATTTAAACCAGATTGGTCATCGTTAGTGCCATCAATCCCACCGCGATCGCCTAATATGCTTTCCAATAATGCCAAACCTTGCTGGCGCTCACTCACTTTTTCTTGCGGGAGTGCCAAAAGCTCTAAAATCCTATATGGTCTAAGCCGATAAATGTCCACTACTATTTCTGATTGGATATTGGGGAATAACCCTTCCCGTACCAGCAATTCTACTCCAGTTTCTAAAGATAGAACCGCATTTTCATAATGACCTTGTTGCCATTGTTCGCGACCCAGTTCCAAACAAGCTAAAGATACGGTGAGGATAATATCGGGTAATTCTGGAGTTGATTCTAGCTGTTCTTCTGTGAGTAGTTTACCCCGTTTTGTACCTGCCGTAGTGCTTCTATTGACTAAATACGGACGACCTAATTTGAGTACTAGCTCATATTCGCCCAACTCTTGGAGAATGAGTAAGGCACCAACTAATTCTGTGGGAGCAATCTCTATCGAGAGGCTCTGGATATCATCTTCCCTCTGGCTGCTCTGAGTCCGGGTTTCTCCATCAGATGTAGCAGCTATTGTATCTGGATGATAAGCATGGGCGAGATAAAGTTGATCGTAAGTGCTACGTTCGTTAGGATCGGATAAAACTACGTAGGCTTCTTCTATGAGCTTTTTTCGAGAAGATATGGCGGAGGACGAATACTCACGGCGTGGTAATTGCATAATGCGATCGCTATATGCTTGCCGCAGCTGTTCGTCACTTGCCGCTAAAGGTAGGCCTAAAATTCGGTAGTAATCTAGCGGAATTCGCACAGTCTACTTCCCCTGCACCGCAATTGACATAATTCACCTAGAGCAATCCAGGCATGTAAAACCGTGCCATAATATAGCGTTAAAAATACTGCCTTCAATTTACACCAGTAGGTATAAATTGCAACAACCTTTTTTTAGTAACCCCCAAATTCAGTTGTATACTAAATTTATATACTAAATTTCCGGTTGTTTTCATCAGTTCTGAGTACAAAGTAAACATTAACATAGAAGACACAATAATTCTTACTTGGGAATTTATTGGAGATTTTTACTATGATTGCTCGAATACATAAAATACTATCACTTCTTGATAACGTCAAATTAGATAACTACTGCTTTTGTGCAGTAGTAGAGCGATCTGATGATCATGTACTATGATTTGTCTGTAAGTTTGCTATTTTTCCCACTTTTTCCCTATTAGAAGTTTATGATTCAAGAACGCGCATTACCTGCATTTAATCATGATACGATCCAGATCAATAAAGCAGAAGGTCTGAGTTTATACGAAGACATGATACTAGGGCGGTATTTTGAAGACAAATGCGCCGAAATGTATTATAGAGGCAAAATGTTTGGTTTTGTCCATCTTTATAATGGTCAAGAGGCTGTGTCATCTGGAGTGATTCGAGGAGCCATGAGACCGGGTGATGACTTCGTTTGTAGTACTTATCGCGATCACGTCCACGCTTTAAGTGCTGGTGTACCAGCAGCAGAAGTTATGGCGGAACTGTTTGGCAAAGCTACTGGTTGTAGCAAAGGGCGTGGTGGTTCCATGCATATGTTTTCTTCTGAGCATAGACTTTTAGGTGGATACGCTTTCGTCGCTGAAGGTATTCCTGTCGCGGCTGGGGCTGCTTTTCAAAGTAAATACCGCCGGGAAGTATTGGGAGACGAGAATTCTGACCAAGTGACAGCTTGCTTTTTTGGGGATGGTGCAGCTAATAACGGGCAGTTTTTTGAAACCCTGAATATGGCAGCTTTGTGGAAATTGCCAATTCTTTTTGTGGTAGAAAACAATAAGTGGGCGATCGGTATGGCTCATGAAAGAGCAACTTCCCAACCAGAAATCTATCAAAAAGCTGCTATGTTTAACATGGTGGGTGTAGAAGTAGATGGGATGGATGTTTTGGCAGTTAGATCTGTAGCACAAGCAGCAGTAGAACGAGCTCGCTCTGGAAACGGACCGACATTAATCGAAGCTCTAACTTATCGCTTCCGGGGTCATTCTTTAGCAGATCCAGATGAACTTCGGAGTAAAGTAGAGAAAGAATATTGGTTTGCACGGGACCCGATTAAAAAATTAGCAACTTACTTACTAGAAAATCATATTGCTGCTGAATCTGAACTTAAAGATATCGAGCATAAGATTCAAGATATAATCAACGAGGCTGTAAAATTCGCCGAAGCTAGTCCTGAACCGGACCCTAGCGAGTTATATCGCTTTGTGTTTGCTGAAGACGAATAAAAGGGAACAGGGAACAGGGAACAGGGAACAGGGAACAGGTTCCCTGCTGTAAATTTAAAGGAATAAACCAGTGTACAAGATAGAAGAACAAGACTTACAATACAAAACTTACGTACTTTCTGACGTTACTGCTGGTTCTCAAGTAGAAGTTGTACCAGAACGTGGAGGAATAATTACTCGTTGGCGGATTCAGGGACAAGAAGTTTTTTACCTTGATACTGAGCGTTTTACCCATCCCGATTTAAGTGTAAGAGGTGGGAATCCCATTTTATTTCCTATTTGTGGTAACTTACCTGACAATTCCTATACTGTGGATGGTAAGCAATATACTCTGAAGCAGCATGGCTTTGCGAGGGAATTGCCTTGGGAAGTAATTAATCAAAGCGCTGATGGCAGAGCTAGCATCACTGTTTCGCTAAAAAGCAACGAGAAAACAAAAGCTGTTTATCCTTTTGATTTTGAAATAGCTTTCACTTATGAATTACATGGTGATACATTAGTAATACATCAGCAATATTCTAACCTGTCCTCCATACCCATGCCATTTTCGTCTGGGTTCCATCCCTACTTCCTGTGTGGCGATAAAAATCAGCTAGAAGTTGCTATTCCTTCTGGGCAATATCTAGATAATAAAACTAAAGAAATTTATTCTTTTACTGGGAATTTTGATTTCAGCCAAGATGAAATCGATTTTGCCTTTGGACAGCTAACTAGCAAGTCCACCTCTGTGACGGATCAGAGCAGAGGGCTAAAATTAGAGATAGATTATGATGATTTTTCTACGACCCTCGTGTTTTGGACTGTTAAGGGCAAAGATTTCTATTGCTTAGAACCTTGGAGTGCTAATCGGAATTCTCTGAACACAGGGGAAAACCTGACTGTACTAGATCCTGGAACAACCCTTACCGCAGTTCTACAACTAAGAGCAAATTTTGCTGCGATCGCTTGACAGAGATTGGAGCAGTTAGATATACTGGGAAAGTTGCTATCAAGGCAACTGAAGGGTCGCTAACTCAACGGTAGAGTACTCGGCTTTTAACCGATTAGTTCCGGGTTCGAATCCCGGGCGACCCATTTTTTTAGCTAGATAGATATGGAGCAATCCATTTGAAGTATCTTAGCTGACAGTCTAGGAGAGAATATATAGGGCATATTGATGAGGAATGCGGCAAAGTTTTTCAAAATAAACACCCCAGACTAGTTATAATTTCCTATATGTTGAAGAAAGTCTGAAGATTAGCATCAAGAATGCGTGAATCTTGAGATAAATTAGCTGACAACCAGATTAGGAGAAATATATGGCAATTGTACCACTAAGGTTGCTACTCGACCACGCTGCTGAGAACGGTTATGGCATTCCTGCTTTCAACGTCAACAATTTGGAACAAATCCAAGCAATTTTGAAGGCTGCTGTAGAGACTGATAGCCCTGTAATTTTGCAAGCTTCTCGTGGTGCTCGTGCTTATGCAGGAGAAAACTTTTTGCGCCACCTGATTTTGGCTGCTGCAGAAACCTATCCTCAAATTCCCATTACCATGCACCAAGATCATGGTAATTCGCCCTCTACATGCTACTCAGCCATTAAAAATGGCTTCACTAGCGTCATGATGGATGGCTCACTAGAAGCTGATGCTAAAACCCCTGCTAGCTATGAATACAACGTTAGTGTTACCCAAAAAGTTGTTGAGGTAGCGCATTCTCTTGGTGTGAGCGTTGAAGGTGAACTTGGTTGTTTGGGTTCTTTAGAAACTGGTGCTGGCGAAGCTGAAGACGGACATGGTTTTGATGGTGTACTCGACCACTCTCAACTACTGACAGATCCAGACCAAGCAGTTGACTTTGTGGAACAAACTCAAGTTGATGCTTTGGCAGTAGCAATTGGTACTAGCCACGGTGCATACAAATTTACCCGCAAACCAACTGGTGAAATTTTAGCCATTAGCCGGATTGAAGAAATTCACCGCCGTTTACCTAATACTCACTTAGTCATGCATGGTTCTTCTTCTGTTCCAGAAGATTTATTGCAATTGATTAATCAATATGGTGGTGCAATTCCTGAAACTTATGGTGTACCTGTAGAAGAAATTCAAAAGGGTATTAAGAGTGGTGTACGTAAAGTAAATATCGACACTGATAACCGTCTCGCTATTACTGCTGCTGTTCGGGAAGCTTTGGCAAAAAATCCTAAGGAATTTGATCCACGTCACTTCCTCAAGCCTTCTATTAAATATATGCAAAGAGTTTGTTCTGAAAGATACGACCAGTTTGGTACTGCTGGTAACGCTAGCAAAATTAAGCAAATTTCCATAGATGAATTTGCTGCTAAATATGCTAGTGGTGAACTCAACGTTGTGAGCAAAGCAGTTGCTAAAGTTTAGAAAAGGGAACAGGGAATAGGGAAGAGGGAACAGGGGAAGAGTAGGTCGTCTTTGTTTAAAAATCAAATGGGAGTCCTATATATATTCACTGTTCCCTGTTTCCCGTTCCCTCTTACTTGCTCATTGCTAAAGAGCAAGAGTCGTTATTTTGTGCATTAGGTTCTACTAATGCGATCGCCTGAGGTACTGGACGGGGAGAATAGTTGACAAAGGTTTCTTTGCGATAAACCAAAGATGTACTACCACCTCCATCTAGCATTACAGAATCTCGTATTCCTAATCTGACTAGAAGTTTAGCTAAGTTGGCTGAGTCGATATAATTTGTCGTGATACCAATAATAGGTGTACCAAATTGAGTAATACCCCAAAAAGCTCGACGACGCCAAATTTCAGCACCATAAAGTTTTTTGAAAGACTCCAGAGATGCTGCTTCGCCATCTCTGACTAACCAAGCAGCACTGACAAAGGCATCAGTTACATCAGGTTTTTCTGCTTGTAGTCCCGCTAATGTGTTATGTAGATCGGGATTAAAGGGCATAAAAATAACATCTTTTTGACCGAGTAGAACGAGAGGACGACCAGCGATCAACTTATTTTCGCTCGCATTACCAGGAGTAAATTGATGATCGCTTTGGCTCAAAATAGGACCAATCATTGTATTGCTGTCAAGGTATTTCATGGAGAAAAACGTTCCATCTACAGCAGCTACAGCTTTGATATTGCTTCTAGCTACGATTTCTGGTACTTGATATCTGCTCGTTGCATGAATAGTTACTGGTTGACCGCCAGTAACTAAAACAAAATCAATTTTATCAAAATCAATTTTAAACCGTTCAATTGGACTACTAAAATTAAAACCTGGATTCCACAAAGGCGATACAGATGATCCCAAGATGGTATTCAGTACAAGATTCAACTTATATTTATCTAATTCGTTGATATTGCTAATATTCAGACGAGTAAAAACATAATGACCATAACGTTGAATCAGTTCTTTAACACCGATGCTGGGATATGCCAACCATTTTGATACATCCAAAGAAGTATTAGCTAATTCAAAAATAGTCGGATTTTCTGGGTTATTTGCAGTTAAACCACTAGGACACATTTGATTACTTTCCTTTTCAGGTAAGTCTGGTAGTTGTTTCTGTAAAGAATCATCATGCTTCATATGATGATATTTAGCCAGAACTGCTCTAGGACTTACTGTTAAAGAAATACTTGTATATAAAAGTGCGAAAACCAGATGAAAAAATATTCCTAGGGATCTGTTACTTTGATTAAAAATCTGAATTCTGTAACCAAGGAAACGATTTTTAGCGATTAATCCCATAGTACTTTTTATAGATCCCTTCATTGAAATGTTTAATCTACAGAATTTAGCTATCGTATATTAAACTCTCAAGGTTAAGAAAAGGTAAACAAAAGATTAATTAATCTTCAAGTTCAGTATAGGAAAAGTTAAAGTGTTCAAAAATCCAAGCTGTAGGGTGCGTTAATGAAATGTAACGCACCATTGTCGCGAAATGACCCTTTAGATCAAGAAAACACTCGATGTTGTAAAGAAGGCATTTGACGACGCACTTGTTCTAATCGGCTAGGATTGATTTGGGCGATCGCCACTCCCGGATTTTCGCCAGCATCAGACAAAATTACACCCCAAGGGTCAATAATCATGGCATGTCCATGAGTTTGTCGTCGGGCGTAATTAGTACCAGCTTGAGCCGGAGCAATCACATAACAAGTATTTTCAATCGCTCTAGCTTGTAGCAATACTTGCCAATGATCTTTACCAGTAAATGCGGTGAAAGCAGCCGGAATAAAAATAACATCGGCTCCTGCCTGGGATAAATAGCGATACAATTCGGGAAATCGGACATCATAGCAAATCGAAATACCGATATTACCCAATTCCGGAGAGGCGTAAACAGGAGGTAATTCTTTACCAGCCATCACAGTACGGGACTCCAGATAAGTATTTCCGTCAGGAACATTGACATCAAATAAATGCACCTTATGGTAGCAGAGTAATTCCTCACCGCCAGAATTAATCAGCAAAGCAGTATTATAAACTTTTTGTGAATCACTGTCTGAATCATCTACAGGGACAGGAAATCCTCCTCCCAAAATAGTGATTTGATAGCGTTGCGCCATCGTTTTGAGAAATAAGGGTGTTTTTTGGGCGATCGCTTCCCTGTTAGCCAGTTTTTCTGATTCCTCTCCCATAAAAGCGAAATTTTCTGGCAAACCCACCAATTGGGCACCTTGGCGTACAGCCAAATCAATTAATTCTTCCGCCTGTGCCAAGTTTTCTTGTAGATTTGGCACACTGGTCATTTGAACAGCAGCAGCTAAATAAGACTTCATAAATTCAACACAAAAATCGCGTTATACAAGATAGATTCTCAAAATATACCGTAAGAGGGAACGGGGAACGGGGAACAGAGAACAGTAAAATCCCCATAATTGAAATTAGGGGATTTGTATAAGGACGTTTTTTTATTTCTTTTCATAAATAAATTTAGGGGCTTTAGACCCAAAATTCG
>Ga0116226_10002088_pt1 | contig 17341 bp, 13 predicted proteins | sample S1TSphfallax_FD_89692 | JGI IMG/M metagenome (GOLD analysis project Ga0116226, IMG submission 89692) | Host-associated microbial communities from peat moss isolated from Minnesota, USA - S1T2_Fa - Sphagnum fallax MG | ecosystem: Host-associated > Plants > Peat moss > Unclassified | place: USA... | reverse complement strand
CCATGGGCGTTGACATAGCCGATATCCGCCGGTGTCAACTGCCCGTCCGACAGGGCGCGCTGCATCGCCCGAGCCGCACTGCGCGCATCCGGGGAGGTCAAATCCCCGGCGTCGGCATTGGCCCCGAAACCGGCCATCTCGGCGTAGATTTCAGCGCCCCGGTCCAGTGCATGCTGCAATTCCTCAAGCACCAGAATGGCGCTCCCCTCGCCCAGCACCAGGCCGCTGCGATCGTTTGAAAACGGCCGGCAGGTATCGAAGGAGAGCACCCGGAGCGCCTCCCAGCCCAATAATGTGCCGATGGTGATACAGGCTTCGGTGCCGCCGGTGATGGCGACATCCGTGTCGCCGGAGCGGATCGCCCGGAAGGCGAGGCCAATGGCATGGGTGCCGGAAGCGCAGGCGCTGCAGACCCCGTAGGTCATCCCCTTCAGGCCGAGATCCATCGAGACCTGGCTGGCGGGCGCATTGGGCATCAGCCGCGGAATGGTGAAGGGGTGGCAGCGGGTCTTCTGCTCCCCATAAAGCCTGAGAAAGGAGTCATCCAGCGTCACCATGCCGCCGACGCCGACGCCGATGATCACCTGCGCCATGGCGGCGATCTCGTCGGTCACCACCAATCCGGAGTCCGCCAGGGCCTCGCGCGCCGCGACCACCGCGAACAGCGAAAACCGGTCCATCATATTCGCCACCTTCGAGTTGAAATGACGCGAGGGGTCGAAATTCTTAACCTGGGCCGCGACCGGCACCGAGAGCAAGCCAGGCGGCAGATTTTCGATCAGTCCAATGGCGGTCCGGCCCGCGACCACAGCCTCCCAGGTTGCGGCCGCCGTATCACCGGCTGATGTGATCGCACCGATGCCGGTAATGACGACGCGTCTCAATGGGGGGCGCCATCCGCCGGCTGACCCTCGGCCGGACCGGCGCCGGTTTTCGGTGCCGTGCCGCCGGCCAGGATATTATCCACCATCCGGACGATATCGCTGACCGTCTTCATCTCATTTGCATCGGATTCGTTGGCGTTGAACGGGATGTTGATTTTGAATTCGTCTTCCAGGTTGAAGATCACTTCAATGACATCCAGCGATTCAAAGCCCGCCTCCTGAAGATCGGTGGTCTCCGTCAGACCCGAGGGGTCGATGTCCAATTGTTTGGCGACGATTATTTTTACGCGCTCCAGGGTCGACACGGCTGGTTCTCCTAATCGGTTAAGACGCTCGCGGACAAAGCTGCAAAGCCCTGAGCGATATATCTACCGTTTTACTAGTTTTATATAGGCAAGTTAAGTTGTTTCTCGTAACGTTTCAGTTGATAAAGCCTTCGCTGATCGTTCATTTGCGGTTTTATGGCGCAGGGTGAGCCGCGAAAGTTTATCGTGCGGTTAATCTGCCTTTGGCAATGCCGCGCGGCCGATGCCGGAATAGCCAAACCCGGCCTCGCGCATGGCGATCGGGTCGAACACATTCCGCAAATCCACAACAACTCTGCCGCGCATTAATTGGGCAAGGCGGTCTGGAGCCAAGGCGCGGAATTCATTCCATTCGGTCACCAGAATCAGAGCGTCGGCGCCGGTAAGCGCGGTGGTGACATCCGGCGCGAAAATCATTGCAGGCGGCAGAATGGATTTGGCGCCGTCCATCGCCACCGGGTCGAACCCGACGACGCTGGCGCCGGCTTCCAGAAGTGCCCCGATCAACGGCAGGGATGGCGCCTCCCGCATGTCATCGGTTTCCGGTTTGAAGGCCAGGCCCAGGACCGCGATCCGTTTGCCGGCGACCGAGCCGCCGCAGGCCGCAATGACGCGCTCGGCCATCGCGACCTTCCGGGAATCGTTGACCGAAACCACCGATTGGATCAGCCGGCTGGGGGCGCCGGCTTCTTCGGCAATCCGCATCAGCGCCAGCGTGTCCTTGGGAAAACAGGAGCCGCCGAAGCCGGGGCCGGCATGCAGGAACTTGCGGCCGATGCGGCCATCCAGGCCGATGCCTTTGGCGACGTCGTTGACGTCGGCGCCGACCTTTTCGCACAAATCCGCCATTTCGTTGATGAAGGTGATCTTCATGGCGAGAAAGCCGTTGGCCGCGTATTTGATCAGCTCCGCGGTCTCCAGCCCGGCGAACACGATCGGGGTTTCGAGCAGATACAGCGGCCGGTACAGCCGTTGCAGGACATCGCGCGCCCAGTCGGAATCGGCGCCGACCACCACCCGGTCCGGCCGCATGAAATCGGTGATCGCACTGCCTTCGCGCAGGAATTCAGGGTTGGATGCGACCTCGATTTTCAGATCCGGCCGCAGCCGATGCGCGAGATCGGCGATTTTCCGCCCGGTGCCGACGGGCACGGTGGATTTGGTGACGATGATCGCCGGGTGGTCGAGCGCCAGCACCACCTGCTCGACCGCGGCGAACACATAGGTGAGATCGGCATGGCCATCGCCGCGCCGGGTCGGGGTGCCGACGGCGATGAAAACCGCTTCGGCGTCACTGATGCCGGCTTGCAGCGTGGTTGGGAAATTCAAGCGGCCGGCGGCGGCGTTATCCGCGACGAGCCTGTCGAGCCCAGGTTCGTAGATCGGGATTTTGCCTTCCAGCAGCATCGCCCGCTTGGCGGGATCGGCTTCGAAGACGGCAACATCGACGCCGAATTCCGCGAAACAGGCGCCCGAGACCAGACCAACATAACCGCCACCGATAATTGCAATTTTCAAATCATCACCCGTTCAGCTCAGTGTTGAAATCAATCGACAAGACAATTTCGGACGCATCCCTGTTCACGCCTTGGACCGGGCAGCATGTTGCGCTCTGGCAAAATTCAACACCGTATCGAGGGTTTCCTCAAGCCCGAACTGCGGCCGCCAATCCAGAATTTCGGCGGCGAGACCGGCATCGCCGATGGCGCGCGAAATTTCGACCGGGCGCAGGCGCGCAGGGTCGCGGCGCACCGAAATCCGGCATTTCGCACGCGCCAGCAACCGCTCCAGGAGGGTGCCGATTTTGACCGCGCGCCCGCTGGCGATGTTGATGATCTGATTATTGGCCAATGCGCCGATCGTGCGGATGCTGGCGATATAGGCGCCGCAGACATCCCTTATGTCGAGAAAATCGCGTTCCGGGTCCAAGGCGCCTACCGAGATTTCGGGGGCCGCCAGCCCGGCCTCGATCCGGGCAATCTGGCCGGCGAAGGCGGGCACCACAAAATCCTCGCTCTGGCCGGGGCCGGTATGATTGAACGGGCGCAGGCGCAGCAGGTGCAGCCCGTCGCCGGTCATGGCGCCCAGCGCCAGCTCGGCCGCCGCTTTTGTTGCCGCGTAGAGGTTCAACGGCGCCAGAACCGCGGTCTCCGCGAGCGGCAATCCCGGCCTGAAACTGCCGCCATAGACTTCGCCGCTGGAGATGAAGATCAGCCGGCAATCGGGCGCTGCCGCGAGAATCGCCTCCGCGATGTTCAGTGTGCCCTGCAGATTGACCGCCCAGGCCCGCGCGGGATCGGCGCGGGCATGGCCAATGGCCGAAACCCCGGCCAGATGGACGCAGATATCCGGCCGCAGGCGGGAGATGAGTTCACGCGCCCGGCCGCGGTCGGTGATGTCGAAGTTCTCGTCCGCATCGGCATCCTGGGAGGTCGCGATGATTCTGGCCGCCGGGAACGCCGCCCGTAGCGCCGGCGCAAAATGCCGGCCGACGAAGCCGCCGCCGCCGGTGAGCAGAATTGTTTCGAGTTCCATCTATTTTTTCGCGCGGTGCCGGGCGAGGTCGGCATCCACCATTTCGGCGGCCAGTTCCGCCAAGGGTACTTCCGACTTCCAGCCGAGCTTTTGTGCCGCCTTGCCCGGATCGCCGCGCAGCACGTCGACCTCCGCCGGGCGCAGCCGGGTGGGGTCGACCTTCACGTAATCGGCGGCGCGCAGCCCCGCATGCGCAAAGGCGATTTCGGCGAAATTCTGGACGCTGGTGGTGATGCCGGTGGCGATGACATAATCATCCGCCACGTCCTGCTGCAGCATCAGCCACATCGCCTTGACGTAGTCTTTCGCATGGCCCCAGTCGCGGGTGGCGTTGACATTGCCAAGTTTTAATTCATGGGCCAGGCCGAGCTTGATCTGGGCAACGCCGTCGGTGATGTGGCGGGTGACGAATTCGATGCCGCGCAACGGGCTTTCATGGTTGAACAGAATGCCGGAGGAAGCGTGCAGGCCGAAGCTCTCGCGGTAATTCACCGTCATCCAATGGCCATATAATTTTGCCACGGCGTAGGGTGAGCGCGGATAGAAGGGCGTGGTTTCGGATTGTTTTTCCTGCTGGATTTTGCCGAACATTTCGGATGAGGACGCTTGGTAGAACCGCGCCTGCGGATGGGCGATGCGCACCGCCTCCAGCACATGGCCAGCGCCAATGCCCGTGACCTGCCCGGTCAGCAAGGGCTGCTGCCAGGAGGTGGCGACGAAGCTTTGCGCGGCCAGATTATACACCTCATCGGGCTTATGCTCGGACATCAGCCGGATCAGGGAGGACAGATCGGTCAAATCGCCGTCGGCGGTTTCAATGTCATCCAGAATGCCGAGCCAGCGCAGCCGGGCGCCGATGATATCCGACGATGCCGACCGGCGCAGCATGCCGACAACGTGATAGCCCTTGCTCAGCAGGAAATGCGAGAGATAGGCGCCGTCCTGACCCGTTACACCCGTTATCAAGGCTTTGCGCATGCTTATCTTTCAGGGATAATAACCGCTTGTCATACCATACCGCATTGCAGCATAAGATAAAAGGTGCAGGTGGCATGATTGGCTTACGCGCGTTTTCAGCGCGCGGGAATAGGATGTTTCAATGGGTGATTGCGGCGCATGGGGCCCGAGCTTTACCCACGACCCAAGCTTCAACTGGCGCTTGGCCGATGGCGCGCGATTTGGCTGGATTGACTGGGAGCCGCAACCTTGGGGCTGATGGATAAAACACTGCCTAAGCCGGACGCCGCGATGACGCGCCCAGCGCCCCGCCGGGTGGCGATTGTGCATGACTGGCTGGTCGTTTTGGGGGGCGGCGAGGGCGTATTGCGCGAACTGATTGCCTTGTTTCCGGATTGCGACCTGTTCGCGGTGGTCGATTTTTTAAGCGATGCGGATCGGGCCCGGCTGTTTGGCAAACGCGCGACGACGAGTTTCATCCAAAGATTGCCATTCGCCAAAACCAAATACCGGGGCTATCTGCCGCTGATGCCGTTGGCTATCGAGCAGCTCGATCTCGCGGCGTATGACCTGGTTATTTCGAGCAGCCATGCGGTGGCGAAAGGGGTCATCACCGGTCCGGACCAGATTCATATTTGTTATTGTCACTCGCCAATTCGCTACGCCTGGGATTTGCAGCACCAATATTTGCGCCAGGCCGGCTTGACGCGCGGGCTGAAGAGCCTGAGCGCACGGCTGATCCTGCATTATATCCGCATCTGGGATCTGCGCACGGCCAACGGGGTTGACCAGTTCATCGCCAATTCCGCCTATATCGCGCGGCGTATCAAAAAAATCTATCGCCGGGAGGCGGTTGTGGTGCATCCGCCGGTTGATGTTGGCAGATTTACCGCGCGGCTGGATAAGGAGGATTTTTATTTTACCGCCTCGCGCTTGGTTCCCTATAAACGGGTCGACCTGATTGTCGAAGCGTTCGCGAACATGCCGCAGCGGCGTTTGATCGTCATCGGCGACGGGCCTGAGATGGCGCGGATCCGCAAAGTTGCCGGGCCCAATGTGACCCTGCTGGGATTTCAGCCGAACGACGTGTTGCGAGACCATCTGCAGCGCGCCCGTGCCTTTGTTTTTGCCGCCGAGGAGGATTTTGGCATTTTGCCGGTGGAGGCGCAGGCTTGCGGCACACCGGTGATCGCCTTTGGCAAAGGCGGCGCGCTGGAAACGGTTATTGGCGCTGATGATGCGCAAGGCAGACCCCAGACGGGCGTGTTTTTTGGCGAGCAGACGGTGGCCGCCGTGATCGATGCCGTGGCGCGATTTGAGGCGTCCTCGATCGGCCTGGCGGATTGCCGTGAGCGGGCGGAAGGTTTCAGCATCGAGGCGTTCCGGCACGCTTGTTCCCATATCGTAGCAAGTTGCGGTGCGGGGGCAACGGTGGAACAAATCTGATGCGTATCCGGCAAAATTTTCAGGAATACGCCGTATTGAGTTCGTCCGGCTGGCTTGATAGGTCTCAATTGAAGCAATCCGCCTGCCGGGTTTTGGTCTTTTTTGAACTCTGAGGTGAGATGTGAGCTTATTGTTACCCAACGGTGCGCCAATTTCGCCGCTTGGCTTTGGCTGTTCGGGCTTGTTGGCAAGGCTAAGCCGCAAGGAATCCCGCCGCTTGCTGGACGCGGCCTTTGATAACGGCATCACCCATTTTGATGTCGCCAGGGCATATGGCTATGGCGAGGCAGAGAGCCTGGTTGGCGATTTTATTGCAGGTCGCCGTTCAGCGGTGACGATAACGACCAAGGTGGGAATATTGCCGCCGCCAAAAAAGAAATTGCTTGGCATGGCCCGCAGCATGGCGCGGCGGCTGGTGGCGATCAATCCGGCATTTCGCCAGCGCTTCAGAAAAATGGGCAGGGCGATGTCCAAATTCGGTTGCTTCGATTTAGCAACGGTACGGGAGAGCGTGGAGACCAGCCTGCGGCAACTGCGGACCGACGTTATTGATGTTTTGCTTCTGCATGATTGCACGCTTGACGATCTGGCTGATCCTGAGCTGTTGCGGTACCTGGAAGATTTACAGCGGGCGGGCAGGGTGCGGTATTTCGGCATCGGTACAAGTTTCGAGGTGGCCGCCGGCGCGCATGAGGTTCATCCGGCGTTCGCCCAGGTTGTACAGTTCGCCAATAATCCGGTTCAACCCAACATGCTGCACGCGGATTGGACATCGGGCTTGATGGTTTTCACGCATTCGGGCGTGGGACCGGCTTTTGCCAAAATTCGACCCGCGCTAGCGGCCGATCCGGCCTTGGCGGCGCGGTGGAGCGGCCAGCTTGGCTTTGATGCCATGGATAAGAATCAATTGGGTGAAGCCTTGCTTGCCGCTTCACTCGCCGCCAATCCAAAGGGTTGCGTATTGTTTTCAAGTCAGCGGGCGCCAGCGATTGCCGCCAACGTGCAGGTGCGGCCTCGCCAGGAAATATGGGAGAAGTTGTGTAACCTCGCGGCCGATTTGCCGGCGGCGTCTCAATGATCGAAGACCTCCGGACCGCGCCTGACAATCTGTTGTTAGAGGCCGATATTTGCATTGTGGGCGCCGGGCCGGCAGGGGTGGCGCTGGCGACGGCCTTGGTGGGGTCCGGCTTAAGGACGATTTTGCTCGAAAGCGGCGGCTTATCCATCGAACCGCCGAGCCAGATGCTGAATATCGCCGAGAATCTGGGGTTGCCGCATGGTGGCGCGGTGGGCGGCCGTGCCAGGGTGCTCGGCGGTGCCGGGCGGCTTTGGGCGGGACAATGCTTACGTTTCGATGCAATCGATTTTGAGCAGCGGCCTTGGGTTCCCCGCAGCGGCTGGCCCATTACATTGGAGTCCCTGGAGCCGTTTTACCAAGCGGCCGAGCGTTTTTTTCGCGTCGAGAACCAGCCGACCGATGCCGGTTTCTATGATCTTTTTGGTCAGAAGGGTCCTGATTGGTCGCAGAATAGCATCTATTCGATGAGTACGGTGATCACGCCAGAGATCGATGTCGGCCGCTACCATCGCCGCGCCCTGAAGCAGGCCGCGGATGTCCGAGTGGTGCTGCATGCAAACGTGGTGCACATCGACACCGAGGGTGAAAAGGCGACCGGGCTCAGCCTGCGCACACTTGACGGCCACAACGCCGAGGTGCGAGCGCGGACATATGTGCTTTGCGGCGGCGGGATCGAAAACCCACGGCTGTTACTGGCTTCTGTTAAGCAAAGGCCGGACGGCCTCGGGAATGCGCGGGATTTGGTTGGCCGGTATTTTCAGGAACATCCGAATGGCTTGACCGCGACATTAGAGGGCGGCGATCCGGCGCAGCTGCAAAGGCAGTTCCGCATGCTTTACGGCAAGTACAAGTTTTTTCCGAAGTTCCGGTTATCGGAAGCCGCGCAACGGGCCCATGAGGTGTTGAACGTTAATGCGCATCTGCGCTTCAGAGGTGCCGCGGAAGAAGGCGTCACGGCGGCGAGGGCCGCCATTAAAACCCTTCGCCAACGTCAGATCCCCACCAATATTGGGCGGACATTCCAGTCGCTGCTCCGAGGCTCGAAAGAAGTCGCGCAGCTCGCGCTTTCGCGCCGCTATGGCGCGGTGGATGCGCCAGCGCCGCGTGAGATCCGATTGCAGTGTTACCTTGAACAATCGCCTAATCCGGATAGCCGGATTAGGCTGGGCCAGGAGGTAGACGCTGTCGGCGTCAGGCGGGCGGCCGTTGACTGGCAACTGTCGGATATTGAGCGCCGTACCGCCCAGGTGATGACCGAGCTGGTTGCCGGTGAATTTTCCCGTCTGGGTCTGGGGATGATCCGGCCGGATGCTTGGCTTTACGACAGCAGCGGCGATTGGAAATCACGGCTGACAGATTGTTACCATCACGCGGGTACGACACGGATGGCGGAACATCCCAGCCAAGGCGTGGTCGGTCCGACACTCGAGGTTTTTGATGTGGCGGGGCTGTATGTCTGCGGGGGCTCGGTATTCCCAACCTCAGGCTACGCAAATCCTACCTTGACGATTGTTGCCTTGGCGTTTCGCCTCGCGGACCATCTGAGAAAGAAGCTGTCTCATTAGAGCCGGATGATGCATGGCTTCGCAGTTACGGGTTCAGGGCGTCCAACGGAAAAGTAGATTTCTGGCGTGCTCGTCGTCCTCAACCAGAATCAAATATTCACCGTTCTTCCGTTCTGTCGCCTGTACTGAACCGACCCGATCTTCCCAACCGCCGTAAAGGCCGACCTCAGGTCCGGAGGTCAACATCCCTACAAACTTGCCGGTATTGGCATCCAGAATACTGACCTCAGGAGTCGACCCCAGCCTTCCCGCGTCCCTCACCACGCCCAGAAAAAGGTACCCGCCCGCCAGGCTAACATCCTTGCCAGGTGCCGGAACCAGCTTGTCTTTCTGTAAAAGCGCAACTGTCGGAATTGAAATGTTAGTCCAATCGATATGGGGGCTTCCTGCAAGCCAGCCGTCATAACGGCGCGCAGTGAAACCAACCACGCCCCAGATACCGTTATCATGCTGACCATTGAGATAGCCGAAGACATATAGACTGTCGGTGGCTTTATTATAAATTATTCTGGTCACCCTGCTAAAATCCGAAGGCCACGGCCATGTTTGCGGATGTTGCCAATCATAAACCGGCGCATTGTCTGTGATCGATTTCAGCCTATACAACGCGATTTTCTTACCCGGAGCGTCGCCGTTCCAAATATCGCCGTCATCGGTGACATCCCACGCCCAGCCGGTCTTCGGAGACCTGCCAACCTCATGCAGAATTTCCGTCCCTGGCGCGCCGGCAAAAATGGTAAAACCGTTGCCATATTGGGTATCGGCATAAAGCAATTGGGTCCCAGCGATCAGCCTCGGATAGACGGCGTAGCCGGCGCGCGGTGCGAGCCGAGGGTCGTCTGGATAGCGAAACGGATCGATGGTGATAGCGGTGAGCCTCGCCTCGGAGCCAGGGCCGTGGCGGTTAAGATCCAGATGCCAGCGTGTCATCCGGCCAAAAACCACGGTTCCGTCGGAACCGGGCTGGAAACCGAAAGTATCGACGAACGACGTCGCCTGATCCTCCCATAACACCTTACCGGCAGGTGAAAATGCCCGGATAAAGGCGTTGCCGTTCGCGTCCAAATTGAAGCTCATCCCAACATAAAGATTGCCCTGTGCGTCGGTGCCGGCGCCCCGCAAGGCGAAAAGTTTCTGTGGCCCGACCGCGCCTGGAACTCCCGAATATAATCCCCCCTTCACGCCAAAAGTCGAAGTCAGTTTGGGTTGACCCGAAACGTCAAAAAACAACACCTGCTGGTCAGGTCCGTTATCGCTGACGATCAGTTTCCCGGTATTGCTCCAGGCCAGAGACGCCGGCGCGCCAATATCGGGCAATGTCTCGCCGGTGTCGGTCCCGTTTGCCCGCAGGTGATGCACGGCATTTTGGGCAATGACCCAAAAGCTCCCATCCGGCGCCAACAGCACGGATTGGACATCGCTGGCTTTGATGGATCCGGATAATTGCATGCTGCTTTCGTCGCGCAGTTCAATTTGATCCGGATAGCCGATGAGAATTTTGCCGTTGGCGCAAGAAAGCGATGTCGCGATCTCGGTGAGCGGGACGTCACCTGCATAATTGGTGGAATTGACATCTCCCGGCTTCCAGGTGAAGCGCAGCAGGACCGGGATCGTATCCGACGATCGCTTGTATGAACTTGCGGTGAAAAAGCTGCTGCCGTCGACGCAGACTGCCGTGCCTTGCGAGTTGAAATTATGCCCTCGGTCAGGGCTGTCGAACGCGGCGACGGGAACGCTGTTCGGCTGGCCGTTCTTATACAGCCCTAAACCATGCGCGCCTTCATCCCAGAGCGTTTCGTTGAATACCGTTCCATCAGCCGACACCGCCATGGCGCCGACATAATCCTGTACCCATTGACCGTAGCCGTATCCGCCATTGCCTTGCGTGATTTGCGCGCCGTCCGCACCAAAGGAATCACCCATTGAACTTCGCTCATACGTCCCCGGCGGCGGGAAGGGCTTTGCAACCTCCGCATAAGGCTGGTGAACCCAAATCAGCGCCACAAGAGCGCCATGAAATATCGCCTTAAGGAGAGTTTGCAACGGCATTCTTCGCTCCGCTCACAGGCATCTAAAAAAAACCGTATCGCCAGGTAGTGCCCCGCGAAACCAGACGAGGTTCATCGCCGAATAATTCAAATAGGTGATATCGAGGGTCTGCCATAACAACCGCTCAGTTTGGACACTGTCAGCGAAATATCAACGATAACCTTTGGAGTCCCGGGGTAAGTCACCAGCCGCATCCGTACTCTAGTGCTTCGCTATGGCGCGGCGATAGAGATCCGAGGTTCGTGAGACCATTACATCTTTGCGAAAATTATTATGCGCATGGGCAATCGCCGCGTCTCGCATTCTCAGGCGCCGGTCCTGGTCGGTAAGGTCCTGGATTCTTGCAGCAAGCGCCTCGGAATCGTCAAACGGCACAACAAAGCCGGTTTCTCCATCGATAATTTGATCTTCCCAGCCGCCACTTGGCGTTCGAATTGGAACGGCCCCGCAGGCCATGGCTTCGGCGATGGCCAATCCAAAGCCTTCAAGCCGGCTTGGCAGCAGCGCAATATCGGCTGCCCAATAGACGTTGAGGAGCGTCTCGTCATCAACAAAGCCAAGAAAATGGAAGCATCCGGCACTGGCGGTGTCCTGTCCTGCATGCGCCTTAATCGCCTCAACATCCGCGCCGGTTCCCGGAAACAGGCAGATTATTTCCAGCGCCGGAGCCGTCGAACGCAGCATTTTTACAGCTTCGATCACCAAATCATGGCCTTTATTAAAATTTAGCCGGCCTGATAGAACACAGACCAGCGCGGTATCGGGCAACTTCAAAAATTGTCGCGCGTTTTGCCTTTCTTCCGCGCTGGGGGGCCGATACCGGTCGGAATCTATACCTGCGACGATATATTCAATCCGTCGCGGATTCACGCCGCATTCCTCACGGAAAAAGCGGATGTTATCCTTGGACATTGCGATGAATTTCCAAGGTGTAAAAACCCCCGCGATCAGCCGATAGGCGAGGCGTTTCTTGAGGCTTCTTTTTTTTGCCAGATTGGTAGGGTCGGAGCCATGGATCGAAGGATGATAGTTCGTGACAACGGGTTTTCCGGTTAGCTTGGAAACGACGAAACTGAAAGGCAGCATCGTGAGGCCCTGCGGGCTAATGACATCTACCGAATGCTTTCGGATGATAGCTGATATTTCCTTCAGACTTTTCAAATCCAGCCGGCGCGGGCTGAGATTTTCAAGAATGACCCATTCCTCGGCGGCCGCCTCGAGGGCTAGCCGTCGCGGTTCTGTTTTTGCCGGCGTGGTGACGCGCCCGGAAATGATCACCACCCGATCGCCATTGGCTTTCATGCCGGTCAACAACGTTTCGAGATAAGAGGAAACGCCATCATTACAGTCCACTCTTTTCAATAGGAAAAGAACCGTAATTCCATTTGGCATGGCCTAGTTGTTAAACCAAAGCGGATGGGCCCGCAATATTGCGGGCCGACGGATTCCGGAATGCGAAGTTCAACATAATTTTAACGCGGCTTCAATTTGCCGTACGGTTGCGGCAACGGTGAAAGTTTCCCGCGCATGGTCCTGCCCTGCACGGGCAATGGCCGCGGTGGCAACCTTATCGGTCAGGACGCTGCGCAATGTGGCGGCCAGGGCCTGCGGATTTCCGGGCTCATACAGCCAGCCGGTTTTACCATGTTCAAGAATTTCCAGGACGCCGCCGGCAGCACTTGCCACCATCGGCTTGCCAGCCAGCATGCCTTCGACAACGACCCTACCGAAGGGTTCCGGGGCAATGGAACTGTGAACAATGATATCCATCGCGGTCATCAGCGCCGGAATATCCTTCCGAAATCCGAGGAAGCGAATACGTTCCGAAAGACCTTGTACTTTGACTTTTTCGGATAATTCAGCGGCGAAGGCCTCATGACCGAAAAGCGGACCACCGACGACAACGCCAATAGCATCAGGGAGCTCGGCAATCGCATCGATAAACACCGCCTGGCCTTTCCACGCCGAGAGTCGGCCCAACACGCCAATCAATGGTGCGCTTCCGGCATTGATTTCTGCGCGAATGGCCTCGATCGCCTTTTGGTCAACTTGCGAGAACGGCGCCTCATCAATGCCGGGATAGGCAACGGAGACTTTGTCAGCGGCGCCGCCCACCGAGACAAATGCCTCTCCGGTTGCCACAGAATTGGCAATGACGCGTCTGGCCTTCCAATTGGCCAAAGAAACCGCGATCCGGCGGAGGGTCGCGCTGAAATGATCAGCGGACAGCACATCCCGCAACCGCCATACCAGCGGACGCCCAGATAAAGCGGCGGCAAAGATGCCGACGACAAAGGCTTTTTGCGAATTGGCATAAATGATATCATAGGCTTTCGCCCGCTTGGCGACCGTCAGAACCAATCCGATAACCGCCGGCAAGGCGAAGAGAATTGCGAACATGCCGGATTCCCGGCGAACGGTCATTGCCCCTGAGGATGCCTGCAAAACCTCCACTTTAATGTTGGCGGTTTGAAGCATTTCCCGGAAAGCGCCATCTTCGAATAATAAAACCGAAGCCTCAAAAGGCAGGTGAGTCACTTCCGAGAAAAGCGATAGCTCGGCGCCGCCGAGCTCTGCGGTTTGATCAAGAAATAGCACCTTCATTGAACGGCCAACCGGTAAACTTCGGCCGTTTTAGCGGCGATGATATGCCAGTCAAAATTTTTCTCCGCGTAGGCCCGGCAGCTTGCTTCATCCGGCAGGATCAACTTTCCTTGGAGCGCACTGCTGATGGCCTCCGCGATATCGCCGATCGCTGGCGACCGTAGCACAAGATTGGGCGAAAGCCCGGTTACGACTTCCGGCAGGCCGCCCACCGGCGAAACCAGGCAGGGGGTTCCGGCCGCTAGCGACTCCGCGGCGATCAGGCCAAACCCCTCCAAGGCAACGGTTGGCACGATGGATAAATCGGCGGCCCGGTATACATAGGGTAGATTTTCTTCGCTGACGAAGCCGATCAGCAATACATTGTCGCTTAGGCCCGATTTCAAAATCTGCTCGGCAAGGTAAGGCTGCCGCCAGCCACGCCCGGCAATGATCAGCAAGATATCTGGAATATCACGTTTGATGATTTCCACAGCCGCCAGCAAATTCTCAAGCCCCATGCGCGGGACCAAGCGGCGCACGGCAACGATCGTTGGCCGTGCAACGGGCCAGCCAAGCCGTTCTCTCGCCGCTTCGCGACTTTCAGTGACGGCGAAGCGCTTTGTATCGATGCCGCCGGGGATGATATGGATGCGATCTCTGGGATAATTGTATTTTTCAGCGAACAGCTCGGCAAACGCCTTGGATAGCACGATGGCGCGTGTCGCGCGGCGGTAAACCAGATTTTCTGTTTTCCGCTTGATGGAATTACGCAGGTTGCTATTCCCCTCAACCGAACTCTCATCGGCCCATGGCCCATGGAAGTGAACCAGCAATTTGCGGCTGCCAAGCTTGTCCAATATCGGCAAGGTATATAGCGCGAAATGCGAAACCAGTAGATCCGGTTCGTGGGTCTTCAAATATTTGATGAAACTTCTCCGCATGCCCAGCCAACGTTGCGGCATTGATACGTTTGCCGGTGAGAAGGCCTGGACTGCCCCATCCGTATCCTGGGCACTGCGCCCAGTGCCTGCAACCAGCCCGTCGAAGGCCACGCCGGCCCCGGGAAGTGCCAGGGATAATTCGTAGTAGACGCGGTCCAAACCGCCCTGGCGTTCTGGAAACCAGTGCATTCCGAATTGGAGGCTACGCAGGGTTTTTCCGATCACAATTCACCGGGCGCGGCTTGAAGCGAAGTTTTCGTCCTCTGCAACTCAAATAGTTTCATTTGGATCGTCAGATCATAATACACCCAAAGCAAGGACACAAAGACACCTACGACGCCTTGCCGCCAAAGACGGCCCATCAGCATTTGATAGGCAAATCTCGCGGGCGGCCGAAAAATGAAATAGGGCAGGCTAAATTTTTGGCCATCGGAAAATCTCTGCCGCGCTTCGAGATCGGTATATTTGTTAAATCGGATGACGTGGTCGGAAATACTGCGAAAACCGTAATGCAAAATGATCCCTGCGCCGGACTGAACCTTTTCAGGCGGTGCATTGATGCCTTCATGAACTTCGACGGCCCTGAAACTGTACTGCCGGCGGTTATACAAGCGGACATGTTTGTTTCGATCTTGGCCAGGGAGCCATTGGCCCAGAAAGTCGCCGATGCGGGTGAATTCAAAAGCAAGATCTTCCGGCGTCGAGCTGGATGAAAATTTGGCGACATAGGCCGCCAGATCGGCGTCAAAAACCTCATCAGCGTCTAGCTGAAAGATCCAATCATTCTTTGCCGCGGCGGCGCCAAAATTCCGCTGTTCCGCAAAGCCCGGCCAAGCGTTTACAACCACGCGGGCGCGATTGGCGATGGAGATATCAACGGTATCATCACGGCTACCGCCGTCGACCACCAGAACTTCATCCACAACATCGACTGCCGAGGCGATGGTTCTTGCAATACGGACCGCCTCGTCCTTGGCAATGATGACAACAGAAACTTTACTCATATTCTGGGGATCCGTTGCCTACGGGTCGTCTCTGGAGCGGTCAGGGCCAATCCAACTGCCGTCCACACGATCATCCCTGCTGGGCCCGCGAAAACCTGTCCAAAGAGCAGAGCGGCCATCATGCCAAAAAACAGCCCGGATGCCGCGATTGTAATCGGGTCCTTCGATTTCAAGTATTTCGTAAGGATGCTCATTGCAATACGATATACGGACCAGGCAAAAACCAGACCGCCAACCCAGCCAAACGTAAACGGAATTTCTAACAATCCACTGTCAAAATCGACATTTTGACCGCCCACCAATTTGGCTGCGACGCCTAGCCCACCAAAGCCATTTCCAATCGGCTGGGTGACCGCTGTGACCAAAAAGCCCTGATACAGGGCTATACGCTCATGGGCGCTATTGTCACTCTTAACATTGCTGACTGAGGAAAATCTAGCTGAGAGCTGTGTTGCCACCGGCCCCACGGTCAGAATTGGCACAGCAATACCCACGATAACGATCGCGGCAAGTCCTAGTCTAAGCCGCGTTTTGCCACCTATCCGCCATATCACAAAGGCCGCGGCGATCGCCCAGGCGCCCCAGGCTTGACGTTCCGAGGAGAGCAAAAGGGAGGGAAAACCAAGGGCGCCCCCCAGAACCCGAAGCTGCCCTTTGGCAACAAGCATAAAAGCGAGCGAGGCAGTCAACACAAAAGCGAAGGAACCCGAATCGTTCAACGTCCCAAAAACGCGAACCTGCTCCGCCAAGGCCACACCTTCCGAATGCAAATTACTATTCGTCAACCAGGCGGCATCCCAGGGCGGCAGGTGAAAAAATTGGTAGATGCCATAACCGCCAATAATCACTAACCCGACGATGATCGCACCCAGCAGTGCCTGCCGGTTTGCCAATACGTTCCGGGTATCCATAATCAAAAATACACCGAAGGCTAGCGGTTCAAGCCAGCCGCCCCAGTCGTATGCCGCAGCCAAAAACCCGGCCGTCAACGCTCCAACAACAAAAGCAAGCAGTGTCACAAGCACGATCAATGCGAACGGGACCATAGATCGGCGAATCAAAATCCGGGGACGGCGCGCCACCGCCATTAAGGCAAATGTTGTTACCAATAAAGGGGACAGCATGACTGGGCTGATCGTATGAAAATGTGTCTGGAAATCCACAAGACGGCGTATTTCCGGAGAGAACAGCCAAATCCACCAAGTATATGCGATATAGGTGCTGCGCTGGTAAGCAAACAGCGCGCCGCCGAGCGCTGTGGCCAGTAACGGGAAAGCGAAGTTCAAAATTGAACCGCCATGAACCGCGACCAAAGCCAGCGTCAGCAGCGCGAATGCGATGATGGCTCCATAACTGATCTGAATCTTGTTTCTGGACCGGCGGCCCGCGCTCTGAGCCATGAGAGGTGACCTAACCGTGGTGCTCATCCCAAATCGCTCACGTTACGCGCTTTCAATGCATCGACAGCCTGCCGCCAACCCGTCCTGGTCGCCTGGTATACCGTCAGTATATTCTTCCTGCCGCGCGCCGCATGCCGCCAAACCCACAGCAATCCCGGTGCCTCCGTGGTGCCGATTGCAAATTGCCAAAGGAACGCTGCCATCCGCCGTCCAGCCGGCTGGATCTCATTCATCGCCAGCCGAAGGTTGTATGCTCGGTCCACTGTTGCATCCCGGTTCAGCTTGCCGCGCTGGTCATGATCATGGCGTCTTCCGAGGTAATGATCAACCGTAACCTGCGGATCGTAAACCAGCCGCCAGCCGCTATGCTTCACGGCCAGACTGACCAGCATATCGTTGTGAACCTGCGCACCGGATCCGCGCAGGCGGGTATCAAAGCCAATCGGCTTGATGGCGGCCATTCGGAACGAGCAGTTTGCCCCCTTCAGAATATCGACATCCCGTGCCGGCCCCACACCCCGGTGGTGGTCTCCCACCACGCGGCCAAACCACAGAATGGTGCCGACGATTTTTGAATCCCCCAGCTCGATG
>Ga0116226_10002087_pt1 | contig 17346 bp, 8 predicted proteins | sample S1TSphfallax_FD_89692 | JGI IMG/M metagenome (GOLD analysis project Ga0116226, IMG submission 89692) | Host-associated microbial communities from peat moss isolated from Minnesota, USA - S1T2_Fa - Sphagnum fallax MG | ecosystem: Host-associated > Plants > Peat moss > Unclassified | place: USA... | reverse complement strand
GGCGGTCGCGATTGGCGACTGTGCGCCGCCTACAGGCTCGCATGTGCAATAAACGGACGTCACGCCGTCGGGGTTCCGGGCTTCGATAATGCCCTGCTTTCTGGACGACGTCCCATTTCGGTTCCACAGAAGATTGACGGAGAAGATGATGGTCGGCGGCAATGACAGATTGCCGCCCGGCGAACTCGATGCAAGAGGCGTCGCGAGAAGCACGAGGTCGTTCCCATCGTGGCCGCTCTGAACGCGCCAACTATGGCCCTTCCATGAGAGCTTGAGGTCGGTGTAGCTGCCGTCCCAGGAGTGCGGGCCGGGGAATACCTCTTCGGCACCGGCGGTCAGTCGGCCGATCAGCGTGTCTGTCAGTAAAGCGTCGCGGCCTTCGGTGGTGTTGTGTTTCAGGTTTACATGGATCGCGATCCCCTGAGGCAGCAGCACCTGCGTCGTGACGCTGTTCACGTCCCAGGTGTTCCAGCCCTGGGCCAGGCGCCGCTGCACAGCCTTGTACTGCGGATCGAGCTCAAATGGCTCGTACACACTCAATGCGCTTCCAGTTCCCTGCTGCCCAGGATTGGTAGCTTGCGCACTCGCTCGAAAGAACCGTGCACTGAGGATCAGCACCCAGCACAGACGAATGCAGCAGCGGGAGCACGCGGTTCTCAATGGCCCATGACCTCCACGACGGTCTTGTCGGGAGCGCTCCAGGCGGACGCGCCTTCGTGATGGAAGTGTTTGGTCTTGTCGTCCCATGAGAGTCTGGTCGTGGAGCTCACTCCTTTCTCATAGGAGTAGGAGTTACCGTCATCTGAAAATAGGTTGAAGCTCGCATTTGCACCCGGATAGACGCGCACGGAGGAGATCGCTTGCGGTTGCTTTGCGCTCAACACTGGCGAGCCGAGCGGAATAATCGATCCCGCGCGGACGAATAGCGGAAGCGTATCGATGGGAGCATCGGCGATAATGGTTTGGCCGCCATGCATGCGCTCGTTCGTCCAGTAGTTATACCAGTCGCATCCTGCCGGGAGATAGACCTTGCGATGAGTCGCTCCCTGTTCAGAGACCGGAGCTACAAGGAAAGCGGGGCCGAACATATACTCGTCAGGAATATCGGCGGCATTGGGATCGTTGGGAAAATCCATGAACAGCGCACGCATATAGGGAGCGCCGTTCTGGTAGCTCGCGTAGCCCAGTGAGTAGGTATACGGCAATAATTGGTAGCGCAGCCGCAGATACTTTCCCAGGATCGCCTCCGCCTGTCTCCCGTAAGACCACACTTCATTGTGCTTTCGTTCGCCATGCGCTCGCATAACGGGCTGGAAGGTTCCCCACTCAAACCAGCGCACAAACAGTTCGGGATAGTCGGCGTAGTTGCCTACGTTGTCATGCGCGTCCGAAGCATCGACCAACGGAGGATGAGCTGGCGCATAGTCGGCGGGCAGGTTGGGCGAGAAAAATCCGGCGATGTCCGTGTCCCAGTACGGCATTCCGGTTGCGGTGAAGTTCAGCCCAGCGGGAATAGAGCGCTTGAGCATGTCCCATGTCGAAATAATGTCGCTGGACCAGAAGATCGTGCCGTTCCGCTGCGCTCCAAGATAGGCCGCGCGGGCGAGAATCATCGCTCGTCGGCTGTCTCCGTAGTCGCGCCGGAACCCTTCGTACACGGAAGCCGTGTGGAACAAGGGATAGACGTTGTAGTAGCGGGAACCAGAACCCACAAAGAAGAAGTCCTTCGCGGGATCGATATCGGGCTCCGTCTCATCCAGCCATAGGTAATCGAAATGATACGGTTTGATGTATCTGTCCCGGATTGACTCCCAGAACCATTTGGCGGCCTCAGGATTTGTCGTATCGATGTTCGGACCGATGACGTCCTTGAATCCAACGGCATCGGGCGTGCCGTCGGCCGTATGGATCAGCCATCCCTTAGCGCGCAGCATGTCGTAGTAGCGGGTGCCTACGGAGAAGTGTGGCCAGACACTGAGCAGCGTGTCGATGCCCATGTTATGAAGCCTGTCGTTCATCGCGGCAGGGTCAGGCCAGCGGGTCGGATCGAGGTCTAATTCTCCCTGTCTGGTCATGTTGAGGAAATCGACTACCAGAACGTCAAGCGGAAGATTCCGGGCGCGATATCCGTCAGCTACCGCGATAAGTTGGTCCTGTGTGGGATAGATCGCCTTGCTCTGGATATAACCATAGGCGGCCTTTGGGAGCATATGAGTTATCCCGGTAAGCTGTCGATAGCCCTGGTAGATCTCATCGCTGTTCTCTCCCGCGATAATAAAGAAAGACACACGGTCTCCTATCTCCGAAGACCAGACATTCTGCTGGTTGAAACCCAGACTGATCGTGGTCTTCGAGGGATTGTCCCAGACGAGACCATAGCCGCGGCTCGAGACCATGAAGGGAACGCAGACGTTCTGCCCGCCGATCGCGGAGTAGTCGTGCCAGCACTTGATCTGATGATCGCGCAAGTCCATCAACCCTTGCTGCTGCTGACCAAGGCCGTAATAGTGTTCATCCACCGGCGAATCGAAGGTTGCGCCGACACGGTACCCCGTGTCGCGGGGCTGGCCCTCAGCGTTAGCCGCTTCGGCGTCGGGCCGGTTCGGGACCATCCTCCAGGCCCGCATATTCAGCAGCATCTTTCCAGACGCGGTAGTTACGGAAAGGGAGTCATAGGGTTCACTCCGTGTCTCCTTGCCGAAGTAGTGATCGCGCAGCGATTGATTCAAATCGTCGAGCGGCATGTGATGCGGAAGACGGTCTTCGGCCAGATGCGCGGGCGATAGCTGGACGGTCAGCCTTGAAGATCGGAAGACTTCTCTGCCGTCATCTGTATGCTCCTGGCTCCAGCCAGCCATCGCGGGCGTCGCGACAAAGCCGTAGCCGGCGGGCTCGGACGCCATCGCTTTCGTCTTGCTCAATGTAACTCGAATGATGTTCGCCGCGTAGGGCTCAAGGACGATCGTCCGGCCATCGCGATCGAGCACGAAGCTGCTCTCCTGAGCGAGTAATACCGTGCTTGCAGAAAGCGTGGCCGTCAGTACCAGCAATATAGATCTCATATTCATCCCTCTGATGCAACGCTTGATAATCCTTGGCCGGCAACTGCCGCTATGATAGTCGGCTTGACCGACGCGGCGGTCTTTGCAACGCCACGAATCAAGACTATTTGGAGCCGGCTATGTCGACTCTCTCAGGATTCAGCGTGCTCCATATCTCCGCACCTGAGTAGGTCAACTTCTTGTTGCTATTGCTCCACGTGATATGAGTCACCTTGCTCACACCCTTCTCGTAGGCATAGGTAATTCCGTCGTCGTCATAGAGGGTGAAGCTCGTGTCTGCCCCAGGGTAGACCTGCAGCTTCGCGATGGCCTGAGGCTCACTTGTACTGTTGACCGGCTTGCCCATGGGTACAATCGAGCCTGCGCGGACGAAGAGAGGCAGTGTGTCGATGGGTGCCTGCACCGTGATGGTCTGGCCACCCGGAATCTTCTTATTCGTCCAGTAGTCATACCAGTCCGATCCCGCGGGCAGATATACCCGGCGACTGGTCGCTCCCTGCTCCGTGACCGGGGCAACAAGAAATGCGGGGCCGAACATGTACTCGTCCCGCAAGTCGGTCACCTCTGAATCGTTGGGAAAATCCATAAATAAAGCGCGCATCGACGGCGCACCGGTCTGATTGTTCTGATAACTCAGGGAATATATATAAGGCATCAGTTCATAGCGGAGCCTAAGATACTTTTCCAGGATTGGCTCTGCCTGCTTGCCGTAAGACCAAACTTCATTTGCATTCCGGCTGCCATGCGAGCGGAAGATAGGAAGGAATGCCGCATATTCAAACCACCTAGTATATAGCTCGGGGTAGTCGTCGTAACCTCCAACATTGTCGCGGGCATCGGAGGGATCGAGCAATGGAGGATGCGCGGGATGGTGCTCGGCGGGCAGATACTGCCAGCCGCCGGTGTCGTTGCTCCAGTTGGCTATTCCCGAAGCCGTAAAATCCAGCCCGGTGGGGAGCTGCCGCTTCAGGGTGTCCCATGTGGGATATATATCGGAAGACCACACGATGACGCCGTTGCGCTGAATGCCAAGGTAAGCATCGCGAGAGAGGATCAGAGCGCGGTCCGGGGAATCGCGGCGAAATCCGTCGTAGATTGCGGCGGTATGGAAGAGCGGATAGGTGTTGTAGAACTCCGTTCCGGGGCCAACATGGAAGTAACTGCCCTGCGGAGGCAGGTCGGGCTGTGTCTCATCGGCCCAGATCGAATTGAAGCCCTTGCTGAGAATGTTGTCGCGGATCGCGTTCCAGTACCACTTCGCCGCATCGGGGTTCGTCGTGTCGATATCGGAGCCGGCGCGGTCGTAGGGCAGTCCATTGGCTGGTGTGCCGTCCGCGAGATGCTCGAACCAGCCGTTCTTCAATAGCGTGTCGTAAAAGCGCGATCCCGGCACGAAGCGCGGCCAGACGCTGATCATTGTCTGGATGTCCATTTTGTGAAGCTCGGCGTTCATCGCGGATGGGTCCGGCCACAGGGCCGGTTCGAAGTCCATCTGGCCCATCTTCGTATAGTAGAACCAGTCGACGACGATGGTGTCCAAAGGCAGACCGCGGTCGCGATACCCCTTTGCGACGGCCATTACCTCAGCTTGGCTGCGGTATCGCTGTTTGCACTGGATGTAGCCGAAAGCGGATTTCGGCAGAAGCGGGGTCGCGCCGGTGAGTTGGCGGTATCCAGCGTAGATCTCGTCGGTGGACTCCCCGGCGATGACGAAGTAAGAAACGCGGTCACCTACCTCGGAAGTCCACTTTGTGCGCTCATTGAACCCTGGCTCGATTGTAGTGCGGGACGGGTTGTCCCAAATAAGGCCGTATCCCTTGTTCGTAACCAGAAATGGAACGCAGACGCTGGGGCCCCCGGTTGCGGTGTAGTTATGCCAGCAATCGACCGTGTGGCCGCGGTGGTCGAGAAAACCTTCATGGTTCTGGCCCAGACCATAGTAGTGTTCGTCATCGGGCGAGGTGAAGGTCGCGCCAACCTGATAGAACGGCATGTCGGAAGGGCGGCGGTCGTTCAGAATCCCCGCGGTGCCGTCTTTGTGGTTGGGGACCGACTGCGACCAGCCCTCCATATGCAGTAGCGTCTTGCCTTCTACAGTAGCGAAGGTGATCTCCGTACCGGGGGCCGAACCATTGAAGAACTTCGCAATATCGAGTTCCGTAGCAACAGGCTGTCGTTTGTTGTGCTCCTTGGCGACTCTCACGGTAATTCGCGAAGACTGATAGATATCGGCATCGTCTGTAGACTGACGAGTCCATCGCGAGGGGGCTGGGCCATCCGTGAATCCGTAGCCTGGAGGCGAAAGAGCATTCTCCTTTTGCAGGCTTAAGGTAACGCGAACAATATTGTCCGAGTATGGCTCGATTACGACCGTGCTGCCACCCCGATCAAGGACCAGCTTGTCGCCGTATTGAGCGGCGATGAGAGCCGGCGAAAGAGCACCTAGGAGTAATAAAAATGGGAGTAACAGCCGCGATTTCATGACTCAACGAACTCCGGTTGCGTGAAACCTTAGAACTGTGGGGGGAGCCGGGTGAACCGGAGATGCGTTGGCGCATTCCCCGGTCAATCCTTCCTCGTAGAAGGCTCCTGAGCTAGAAACTGCCTCGGAGGTGGAGTTGAAGACTGCGCGGAGGCAGTTGATTGGTCGCCTTACCGAACGAGCCGCTCGACAGGTCGGAGCTTACCGAGATGAGGTTGCTGCGGTTGAATAGGTTATACACTTCACCCTTCGCTTCGATCTTCATTCGCTCGCCGAAGAACCATGGGGTCGTAAAGAACTTAGCAAAGGTAAAGTCCACGTTGTTGTAACCTGGCCCGTCATAGGTATTACGCCCCAAATCTCCCTCAGTGCCAAGGGCTGGGACTGGGAAATCGGAGGCGGTGAAGATACCGTTCAGATAGTCGTTCTTCTTCTTCCCGCTGAGGTGATTGCCGAACGAAGGAGCGTTCGGCACATCGTAGTTAGAGCCGTCGCCGTTGTAGTCGCCTCCGGTGTTAGCGATCAGCGTGCCGTTCGCGTCATATACGCCGTGAAAACTGGCGCTTGTATAGACCGAGAACGGGAGTCCGGTCTGGACAATCCATGTTCCTCCAAACTGCCAACCGCCGAGGGCGGCCCGCTCCAGTACGCTGTTGTAATGGTTCGGCACCATCCATGTTCCATCGGCGGAGAACTGCTGATGAATGGAGAAGTCGGACCTGCCGCGCTGGAACTTGAGGTTGCCGTTCTCGATGATGCTGTCGAGGAACTGCGTCGCCTCGCCACCGTCGAGCGAGCCGGATGTGCTGAATGTGTCGATGCCCTTGCCCATGGTGTAAATGCCGCGTACGGCAAAGCCATGTTGCAGCCGCCGCTGCACCAGCGCGCTGCCATAATGGCCGATCGAGTCGCCGTTTGCGGTGGCATAGTTGATTCCGCCAAAGTTCGGGTTCAGGCGAGTCAGCATTCCCTGGTTCTGGATCAGGTCTCCGCTGAAGCGGTTCAGGTCTTGATTGAAGATCGGGAGATGGTGCGCGGCGGAGCCGGAGTAGTTCAACTCCGCGACGATGTTGTACGGCAACTCACGCTGCACGCTCAGCGTCCAGTCTTCCACCTGGGTAAGTTTGTAGTCTGGCGAATAACCGCCCAGACCGGCCCGCTGGCCGACCACACCGCCACTCGAATTCAAGACGACATTCTGTGTGTTGACGATGGGGCACGCTTCGGTAAATCCAGACGGTGCGCTGCACAGTTGGAAGACCGGCGTGGTCCCCGACTGGACGTTCAAAGACGGCGTGAAGAAGTTTGGCAGATTTCCCGCCGTAATGTCCGTGATGTGGATGTACGGCGGCTGGTCGGAGAAGAGGCCGAAGCCGCCGCGGACCTGCGTCTTGCCCTTGCCCAGCACGTTCCATGAGAAGCCGACACGGGGATTGAAGAACCACAGGCTATGGTCGAGCACGTTGCTGCCCTTGCTCAGACCGGCGGTCCCGGTCGCAATCTGCTGGTTGAACGAGGTCGTCTGTCCCAACGTGAAGTTCGTAAGCTGTGGCGAGAGGATAGAAAAGAAGTTCGCCATGTTGTCGTAACGCAGCCCCGCGTTGAGTGTGAACGAGGGCGCCAGCTTCCAGTCATCCTGGACATAGATGCCTGTGTAGAGAGCGCGGTATCTGCGGTCGTAGGGCGCTTCCAGGTTCGTTGTGAGGTTCACCGGCGTGGCGGTCTCGCTGATCGCCTTGTCCTGAATGAAGCCGAGGATGCTATCGAAGTTATAGGTCGGCCGGTCGAAGGCACCGCTCTGCGAGTCTGCCTCGCGGATGTTGAACTGGTCGAATCCGAACTTCAGCGTGTGCGTCTTCACCGTTGCTGTCATCACGTCGCGCCAGCCCAGCGTCGTCTGGGTGAAGTTGCCAGGCCCCCAGTTGGAGAATCCCTGCAGCCCTGTCACATTGATGTACGGAATGCTCTCGGTCGAGGTGGGCAGGTCCGCGCCATACGGACGAATAATGTTGACGCCGCCCTCGTTCAGCAGCCGCGGGGAGAAGGTGTGTGTGTAGTCGACATTGACGAAATCCGAACTGTTCGCCTGCGGAATGTTGAGCGCCGGGCGGGGCGTCGCGCCCGCGGAGGTCACGTAGGTGCGGATCGAAGTCACGTAGACACGGTCGTTCTTGCCCGCGTAGTAATCTCCGCGGACGTCCCACTGGTAGCCGTTCTTCGGTACAGAGAAGCTGATGTTCGCCTGGCCAACCGCGGCCAGGGTGCCGGGAATTCCCGCTGGAGCGGCAAAGTATCCGGGCGCGATCTGGGAAACCGTCTGGATGCCCGACGTGGGGAAGGACAGCGGAGGTGCTGCCTTCAGCACCGCGTTGGCCACGCTGTTGGGGTAGTTGGCGGCAACATAGTTGTCCAGGTCCTGCGTCTCTACCGTGTACTGACCGGAACTCGTCGAACTTGAGCGGAGCACATCGATCGCGCCGAAGATGAAGAGCTTGTCCTTGATGATCGGACCGCCGAAGGTCGCGCCCATCTCATTGCGCGAAAATGTCGGCACGGCGGACTCGAAGTGCGTCAGTCCGGTCAGTGCGTTGTTCGTAAAGTAGTAGTCGATGGTCCCGTGAAAGCTGTTCGTGCCGGAGTTGGTATACACGTTGACCGTCGCACCGCCGTTTCTGCCTTTCTGCGCGTCGAAGTCGTTGGTTCTGATGTCGATGGACTGTACGATCTCCGGGTTCGGTGAGATCGAAGTTCCGCCGCCGCGCGAGGGCGTATTCGTATACGCTCCATCGATCTCGAAGCCGTTCTGCTCCTGCCGCAGACCGGCGGCGTTGATGTTGATTGCATATTCGTTCGTATAGTTGTCGCCGGAGGTGACCGCGCTCCCGGTCATGCCGGGGGTCAGGGCGGTCAAGCCGTAGACGTTCTGTCCGGGCAGCGGCGTCTCCTGCACGGTCTCCTGGCCAATGATCGCGCCGGTGGTGGCCGAGACGGTATTCAGGGCCGCTGAATCGGCGGCTGAGACGGAGACATCCGACGAGACCGCGCCAATCTCTAGCGCCGGCGAGAGTGTGCGCACCTCGCCCACCTGGAGCGTCAGGTTCGGCTGGCTCCAGGTCTTGAAGCCGGTCATCTGCACCTGGATGGTGTAGGTCGAGGCGGCGATGCTGTCGATGCGAAAGTAGCCGGTTTCGTTGGTCGTCGCCGACTTGACGACTCCAAGCCGCGTGTCCGTCACGGTCACCTTCGCCCCGGCAATCACGGCACCGGACTGGTCGCGGGCGGTGCCTTCGATACCACTCGAAAACTGCGCCAGAGCGCTCCGGCCACCAAGACTCAGGAGGATGAGTACGAGAAACGATACTGCTGATGTTGCCTTGCACTGCGACATAGGCGCTCTCCCTGAAGTTTCCAAAATCGATTTAGTACGTGCACGCTGTGCGTCCGCGTTTGGCGCTTTCTCCAAAGGGAGAAAGCTGTTTTCGTGTCCGGGTAACGTTTTCTAATTATGACGCCGGAATTATTTGCTTGTGTCCAGTCGCTTGTCAACAACTTTTGCAAGAACCATCAAAAGCTCGGGGTTTCCGGCCTCTTGCGGCGCCCGGGCGGCTGCGCGGAAGCGGCGGCTCGAAACAAATACGATGATGTACACGCATTTCATCGCACCGCGCGGCACCAGACCGCCAGGCGTCCCGCCTCGGCCCTTCGGACGCGACCGGGCGGCCGCGGCCTCTGGGAACGTTTCCTCCCGCCGTCGTTTCGTCGTATGGTAGGGTCAGCAGCGCGGGGGTGCGAGCGGACAATGCGGACAGGCAGGCGCGGTTTTCTCAGTCTTTCGCTCGCTGCCCTGACCGGATCGGTCCTTGAACTGGCCGACGCACAGGTGACGGGCATGGGGGGCCGGGTTGTCGCGCCGCAGCCGAAACCGAAGGCATCGGGCCGCCCCTTCAGTGCTCATTTCGTGGATGTCGCGTCGGCCGCCGGTCTGCTCGCCCCGACGATCTATGGCGGCCTCGACCGCGACCAGTACATCATCGAAGCCAACGGGTGCGGCTGCGCCTTCTTCGACTATGACAGCGACGGATGGATGGACATCTTCCTGCTCACCGGAACACGGCTCGAAGGCGCTCCTCCCGGAACATCGAACAAGCTCTACAAGAACAACCGCGACGGAACGTTTACGGACGTCACCAAAAAGGCAGGTCTCGAAGCGGTTGGATGGGCGAACGCAGTCTGCGTCGGCGACTACAACAACGATGGCCATGAAGACCTCTTCTGCACCTACTTTGGCCAGAACAGACTCTACCGGAATCTCGGCAACGGGAGCTTCAAGGACGTTACCAGGGAGGCGGGGTTGGTCGAAGCTGAGACGCGTTGGGGCGCGGGCTGTTCCTTCGTGGACTACAACCGCGACGGGCACCTCGATCTCTTCGTCTCCAACTACCTGAAGTTCGACTTCCAGAAGGTCCCCGCGCCCGGAGCAAACGCGAACTGCAACTTCAAGGGCATCCCGATCGAGTGCGGCCCCAGGGGCCTTCCGTTCGGACAGCATTCGCTCTACCGCAACAATGGCGATGGCACCTTTACGGATGTAAGCAAGGAATCGGGCATCGCCAAGCCCTGGCCGAGCTATGGCATGACCGTGGTCGCCGCGGACTTCAACGAAGACGGCTGGCCGGACATCTACGTCGCCTCCGACTCTACGCCAAGCCTGCTCTTCATCAACCAACACGACGGGACGTTCAAGGAAGAAGGCGTCGAACGCGGCGTGGCGCTGGGCAACGATGGCGGAGAGGAGGCCGGCATGGGCATCGGCGTCGGCGACTACAATCTCGACGGCCATCTGGACATCTTCAAGACCCATTTCTCAGACGATACCGACGTGCTGTATCTCAACGACGGCACGGGCAACTTCGACGACCGTACCGTGCCCTCGAAGATCGCCGTAGAGACGCGGTTTGCCAGTTGGGGAGCGGGCATCGTCGATCTCGACAACGACGGCTGGCCCGATATCTTCTTCGTCACCGGCAGCGTCTATCCCAACGTGGAGAAGAGCCTGCCGGAGTATCCCAACAAGTCGCCGCGCATCCTCTTCCGCAACCTCGGCGACGGCACGTTTGAGGAGATCGCCGACGCCGGCCCTGGCATAAGCGCACCGCACTCCAGCAGAGGCTGCACCTTTGGCGACTTCGACAACGACGGCGACCTGGATATCCTGATTGTCAACACGAACGAGCCGCCTTCGTTGCTGCGAAACGACCTGAAGGGCAACAGCCATTGGCTCAAGGTGAAGCTGGTCGGCACAAGGTCCAATCGCAGCGCGATCGGTGCGCGCGTGCTGGCGAGATACTCCGGCCGTGTCCAGGCGCAAGAGGTGATGAGTCAATCGAGTTACTTCTCCTGCAACGACTCGCGACTCCACTTCGGACTTGGAGAGTCCGCGGCCGCCGATATCTCGGTCCATTGGCCGAGCGGTATCGTTGAAGAGTATCCGAAGGTCAAATGCGACCAACTTATCACGATCCAGGAAGCCAAGGGAGTTGTTCCCAACCTCGGCTGGGCCCGTTCCGCATGAAAATAAAATTACTTCGCGGAATAACTTTGAGCTTTCTCGTCTTATCGGGAGTTATAGCTCTCCCTGCACAGGAAAGGATCGCCGAGAAGGCCTCCGTCTCTTCCATCGAGCAGTTGATCCGGGCCCACAACTACGATCAGGCGTTGACGCTCACTCGCGCAGGGCTGGATAAAACACCGAAGGACTATAAATTATGGACGCTGGAGGGAATTGTTCTTTCAATTCAGGGTAAGGACTCCGATGCCATCGCCGCTTTCGATAAGGCCCTGCTCCTCCAACCGGACTACAAGCCCGCGCTCAAGGCTGAAGTCCAACTGTTTTCGAAGGCCGAAGACAAGCGAGGAATTCCACTCCTCAACCGAATCCTCGCCACCGAACCCGGCGACCAGACCGCGCATGAGATGCTGGGAGTCCTTGAGGGCAGGCAGGGAGAGTGCGTGGCCGCGGACGAACAGTTTGCCCTCAGTGGCGATGGGCTCTTGAGGCATCCGGAGTCTCTTGCGGTCTATGGCGGTTGCCTCGAACAGAGCGGACAGACCCAGAAAGCGGAGCGGATCTTCACGCAGCTTAGCGACTTACTGCCGGACAGAAGTTATCCGAAGTACAATCTCGCCGTAGTCCTCGTGGAAAGCAAGCGCGGCGCGGAAGCGGTCAAGGTGCTTGAACCCCTGCTTGCGGAAACGCCCAACGATCCAGACCTCCTCAGCCTCGCTTCGGACGCCTATGAAGCGGCCGGAGACACCCCCAAGGCGGTATCGCTACTGCGGCAGGCGATTGTCCTCGATCCGGCCAACGCCGCCTACTACACGTCGTTCGCCGTGCTTTGCCTCGATCATGAATCGTTTCAGGTAGGCATCGACATGATCGACGCCGGTTTGAAGCGAATCACGAACGACGCTTCGCTCTACATCTCTCGCGGACTGCTCTACGCACAGATCGCAAAGTACGACGAAGCGGAGGCTGACTTCAAGACAGCGGAGACGCTGGACTCGGCGCAAAGCCTTAGCGCCTACGCAATCGACCTGGCTGAGTTGCAGAAGAACAGCTCGGAGAACGCGTTGACCAATGTCCGCGCACAATTGCAGGTCCATCCGGAGAGCGCCAACCTCCACCTTCTCTTGGCCAAGCTGCTTTCGGGACAGGGTCTGGGGTCGGGCGCGGCCAATCGAGCCGAGTCGCACGATCAGGCCGTCGCCGAGGCGCTGGCAGCGGTGAAGATCAAGCCCGACATGACCGAAGCAAGGAACCTGCTGGCTACCCTCTACGCGGAGTCTGGTCAATACGCCCTCGCTATCGAACAGTGCCGTCTGGTCTTGCGTACCAACCCCGACGACCAGAGTGCGGTCTATCACCTGATCGTCGCCCTGCGGCACGCCGGCAACGGGACCGAACGCAACGAGATTCCAGCGCTCGTAAAGCAGCTATCGGAGCTGCAGACCGTGTCCAGGCAAAAGGAGAGCGACAGGAAGCGCTTCAGGTTGGTCGAGCAACACCCTGTGCCGTCTCCTTAGCGGTCTGCATAAGCGCGGGTCCGTAGCCTCAACCATCCAATTGCCGTGGCCCACATGAAAAACACTTGCCGCATGTGCCAAGCCTTGAAGTGCGGGTCCCATCTGTCTTTCGTCCAACCACGCCTCACAGCAGCATGGCGGCGAGCAGCGCCGTGCGGGGGACAAGATGCCTCCGCATCAAGTGTTCATGCGTTGCGTGCGCGCCAGCGCCGACCGCACCCATGCCGTCCAGCGTCGGAACCCCCAAGGCAGCGGTAAAGTTTCCGTCGGACGCACCACCGGTCGCGGCTTCTCCGAGTTCGATGCCGATCTCCCGAGCCAGGCCCTGAGCGCGCTTGAAGAGCGCAACCGTCCCCTTGGAGCGCTCCATCGGTGGACGGTTCATGCCGCCGCTCACCTTCAGCGTACAGTCTTTGTCGAACGGCTTGAGAGAGCGCAGCGAGCGGTCGATGCGGGCAATGTCCCGCTTGCGGACGACCCGAACGTCTATCTCGACCCACGCTTCCGCGGCGACCACGTTCGATCCCGTGCCGCCGCCAATCACCCCGGGATTCACCGTGATGCCCTTGCTCAGATCAGTAAGCGACTGCAGGATGCCGATCTGTTGCGCGATCTCGACTACGGCGCTGTGGCCCTTCTCGAAGTCGACTCCACTGTGCGCGGCAGTCCCCTTCACGTCCAGCCGATAGCGTCCAACACCCTTCCTCGCCGTCTTGTATGCTCCAGCAGCGCCCTGCGCCGGCTCCAGCACATAGACCGCGCTCGATCTTCTCGCAACGGCTTCGGTGATCCGGCGCGAGAACGGACTACCAATCTCCTCCTCGCCGTGGACCAGCAGCGTTACAGCACGCCGCGGAAGTCTCATCTCCTGCAGCGCTTCAACCGCCATCAGCGCCATAACGACGCCGCCTTTCATGTCCAGCACGCCGGGCCCGGCGATGCGCTCACGCGTGACCTTCAAAGGCATCGTTCCCAGGGTGCCGAGAGGCCATACCGTATCAAGATGGCCAAGCAGCAATATCCTGCCTTCGCCACGATGTTGCTCTCCAAAGCGGATCTCCAGCGAGTCCCCGAAGCTTCGACTGACGTGGCGCCGAACCTTGCCGCCGGCAACCTCGGCCCAGGCTTTGAGAACATCCTGGGCTCGGTCCACACCCGCCTTGTCGCTGCTTGGCGACTCGATCTCGACAAGCCTGCAAAGGCGGTCGACCAGCTCCGGCTCTCGTCTGCGAATCGTTGCGACAAGCCGCGAGATGTCGGAACCGCTCGTTGTAGTAGGCGTCATGGTCGGTTGCCCGCAAGGTGCATCTGTAGAAACTCCGCGGTATCTCTATAGGAGAGGATGAAGTCCTTCCAAGGAAGAAAGTCGTGGATCCCAGCCGGGAAGACGATCTCTCCGAACGGCACCGTCTGGGCGCGAGGCTTTCTAACGAGGGTCACCATCTGACTAAATGGTACATTGCGGTCGTCGCTCCCTGGATCAGGGGGGGAATGCACATCGGACCACTTCAAGCGACCCGCCCGGCTTCGGCGAAGTAGGTGGTGAAATAGTAGAGACATGATCGCTGAAATCATCGCCGCCGGTTCCGAGATGCTCACCCCCCACCGGCAGGACACCAACTCCCTCTTCCTTACCTCCGAACTCAACGCCCTCGGGGTCACCGTCGCCTTCAAAACCATCGTCGGCGACAACCTGCAGCACCTCACCGGCGCCGCTGCCATTGCCATCGCCCGCGCCGATATCGTCCTCTTCTCCGGTGGCCTCGGCCCCACCGAGGACGACCTCACCCGCGAGGCCGTCGCCTCCGCGCTCGGCATCACCCTCCACCGCGACCCCGAACTCCTTCAGCAACTCCAGGCCCGCTTCGCGAAGCGCGGCATCCCCATGTCGCCCAACAACGCCAAGCAGGCCGACGTCCTCGCCGGTGCCGAGGTCCTCCCCAACGCCAATGGCAGCGCCGTCGGCCAGTTCCTCCACACCTCCGTCGCCAGCGCGGGCCGCATCGTCATCCTGCTCCCCGGGCCGCCCCGCGAGATCAAACCCATGTTCGCCGCCGAGTGCCGCCCACGCCTCGCCGCCATCCTCCCGACGCGCTTCCTCGCCAAACGCATCCTCCGCATGGCGCTGCTCCCCGAATCCCAGGTCGACGCCCGCACCGCGCCCATCTACCGGCAGTATCCCGACGTCGAGACCACCATCCTCGCCCACTCCGGCGAGATCCAGCTCCACTTCCAGTCCGCCGCCGCCAACCTCGCCGAGGCCCAGGCCCGCGTCGATGAACTCGCCGGCCGTATCGAGCTCGAGATGGACGAGGCCATCTTCTCGTCACACGGCGAATCCCTCGAAGAGGTCGTTCTCCTCATGCTCGGTATGCGCGGCCTCACCCTCGCCACCGCTGAGTCCTGCACCGGCGGCCTGCTCGCCCAGCGACTCACCGCCATCCCCGGCAGCTCGCGCTACCTCCTTGGCGGCGCCGTCGTCTACGCCGACGCCCTCAAGACCACCTTCGCCGATGTCCCGCCGGAGCTGATCGCCTCCGCCGGCCCCGTCAGTGGGCCCGTCGCCCGCGCCCTCGCCGAAGGCATCCGCAACCGTACCGGCGCCTCCATCGCCATCTCCATCACCGGCATCGCCGGCCCGGGCCCCGGCACCGGCCCCGACGAACACAAGCCCATCGGCCTCGTCTACATCGGCCTCGCCGACGACCTCGGAACCCAGGTCAAGGAGCTCCACATCACCGGCGACCGCGACCGCATCCGCTGGTGGGCCTCCCAGCACGCCCTCGAACTCATCCGCCAGTCGCTTCTCTAGACCCAATCCCTCGAACACCGGGCTCCCCAGGTCTCAACTCTCTGAGACCCGGGTTCCTTTGGCGGAGAACGAGCCTGCCATCCCATCCACTGTCGTCACAATCCCCCAGCCCTTCTTTCGTCCACCGCCAAATCCAGTTGCCTTTCGCGGTTCGACCGAGCGAGAACACGCTCCCCAGGCGGCACCTTCGCTATAGTGGAAGCTGCACCCCACACAACTGCCAACCGGAACCCTCGAAGACCGCGCAGCCACAGAATATCCAGACAGAGCAACCTGGACAGAGCACCCTCAAGAGAATCAAGGGCCGATGGACATTCACACCCTGCACGTAGAGCACACCGTTCTCCTTGCGGTCTACACACTCCTCACCCTCGTGAACGCACGGATGCACCGCGGCATCCGCGGCATCCACTGGTTCTCCCTCTACAACGCACTCGTCTTCATCGGTGCCCTGCTCGTCGCGCTGCGCGGCCACATGCCGGACGCGCTCTCCATCGTCGGCGGCAACATGTTCGTCGTCGTCGGGTATGTGGCGCTCTTCGTCTCGCTGGCCAGGTTCTTCGGCGCGCGGCTCTCGCAGATCTACGTCCAGATCGCCCTGGCCGCCGCCGGCCTCGCCGCCATGCTCCAGTTCGGCTGGCTCCATCCCGCCACCGGCAAGCGCCTGCTCGCCTACAGCATCGTGCTGCTCGCCCAGCAGGCGCACGTCGCCCTCTTCACCGCCCGCCGCGAGCGCCGACGCACCCACGCCGCCGCCTCCATGGCCGTCATGCTCACCCTGCTCGCCTGCATGAACCTCTTCCGCATCGTCACCATCCTGTTGCAGGACGTTCCGCGGGACTACCTCCAGGTCCAGGGCGGTCTGGTCTGGCTGGTCCTCGTCAACACCGCCCTCCAGTGTGGCGCCATCGTCTCCTATGTCTGGATGACCGCCTCGCTCCTCCGTGGCGATCTCGCCCTCCAGGCCTCCACGGACCACCTCACCGGGCTGCTCAACCGCCGCGCCCTCGACCGCGCCGCCACCCAGGTCCTCACCGCCGCCAACCCCGGCCGTGCCGTCTCCGCCATCGTCATCGATCTCGACCACTTCAAGGTCCTCAACGACACATACGGTCACGGCTGCGGTGACGCCGCCCTCGCCGCCGTCGGACGTGCTCTCTCACTCGGCCTCCGCCACAGCGACTTCGTCGGTCGTATGGGCGGCGACGAATTCGTGGCTCTCCTACCCGACACCTCCTTCGAGACCGCCTGCGCCATGGCCGCCAAGCTCGACCACGCCATCCGCGACATCCGCGTCTCCCGCGGCACCGGGGACATTCCCGGCTCCGTCGGCGTCTCCGCCACCTTCGGCTGCGCCGAGACCGACCCCACACACCTCACCTGGGCGCGTCTCCTCTCCAAATGCGACAAACAGCTCTACGCAGCCAAGCGCCGCCGCCAGGACGGAGAACAATCCCTCCTCTCCGACCCCGACAGCATCTGCATCCCCTCCTGACGTCCCGCCTCAGAATTCCATGCAAAGAGGAGCCGCCATCCTGAGCGGAGTTTGGCGCACCTTTACGCCAAACGAAGTCGAAGGATCCCGAAGAGGCTCGTACCACCACAACGGCTCGAACCTGTCTCCCGAAGTTTCTCCCGCGTGCCCCATGTCTCGACTCTGAGACGTGCGAAGAACACCCACGGGGTCAGCCCAGCCATCCCCGACCCCTTGCGCCCGCCCGAATTCCAGCTTTAACTCATTTCTTGTGAACATCTTGCGCGAAAACGCTGGGGAGGGGGAGGCGACTGTTTCTCCCGTTCCGGAATCCCAACCCGCCCAACTGGGTGCCACCTGAGTGCCACGCCTTCCCCGCGATCCCAAACCCCGCTTGCCCAACCTACCCCGAAACTGGTAACAAGGACGAGGC
>Ga0116226_10002086_pt1 | contig 17346 bp, 16 predicted proteins | sample S1TSphfallax_FD_89692 | JGI IMG/M metagenome (GOLD analysis project Ga0116226, IMG submission 89692) | Host-associated microbial communities from peat moss isolated from Minnesota, USA - S1T2_Fa - Sphagnum fallax MG | ecosystem: Host-associated > Plants > Peat moss > Unclassified | place: USA... | reverse complement strand
GCGGACCTTGGCATGTACATGCAGACGGTGATGCTGCTGGCGGTGGAGAAGGGCCTGGACACCTGCGCCCAGGAATACTGGGCGCGCTATCCGAAGACCGTGGCGGCCTTCATCGGCCTGCCGAACGACCACCAGCTGTTCAGCGGCATGGCGCTGGGCTATCGCGATCCCGAGGCTCCGATCAACGGCTGGCGCACCCGCCGCGACCCCTTTGAGGTCTGGGGCGAGATGATCGGTTTCGATTGACCGGCGCGCGCCTTGACTGACGCATCGTGACCGGCGCGTTCTGAACGGCGAAGAAACGCCCCTACCTGGAGGAAACACCATGACCGAAACCATCGCGGTCGCGGACGTCGAAGACCCCAACAGCGGCACAAAGCCGGTCGCGCAGTCCCACCGCTTCGACGAGGCGCGCCTGGCCGCCTGGATGGCCGATCATGTGGAGGGCTACGAAGGCCCGCTGGAGGTGCGCCAGTTCAAGGGCGGCCAGTCGAATCCCACCTATCAGCTGGTCACGCCGGGCAGGACCTATGTGATGCGCCGCAAGCCGCCGGGAAAGCTGCTGCCCTCCGCCCACGCGGTGGACCGGGAGTTCAAGGTGATCAGCGGCCTTTATCCCACCGGCTTTCCCGTCGCCCGGCCCCATGGCCTGTGCCTGGACGAGGGGGTGATCGGCACGATGTTCTACATCATGGACATGGTCGAGGGCCGGATCCTGTGGGACCAGACCCTGCCCGCCTATGCGCCGGCGGAGCGACGCGCGATCTATCTGGCCAAGCTGAAGACCCTGGCCGACCTGCACAACACCGATTACCGCGCCGCTGGGTTGGCCGAGTTCGGCCGGCCGGGCAACTACTTCGCCCGCCAGATCGACCGCTGGACGAAACAGTACCGGGCCTCCGAGACCGAGCGGATCGAGACGGTGGAGCGCCTGATCGCCTGGCTGCCGGGCAGCGTGCCCGCCGACGACACCACCACCATCGTCCATGGCGACTACCGGCTGGACAACATGGTGCTGCACGCCACCGAGCCCCGGGTGATCGCGGTGCTGGACTGGGAGCTGTCGACCCTGGGCAACCCCCTGGCCGATTTCACCTATCTGCTGATGAACTGGGTCAACGGCCCGATCGCCGAGATCGCCGACCCGGCCGCGCACGGCGTTCCCACCGTGGAGGAATACGTCGCCGAATACTGCCGCCTGACTGGCCGCGACGGTCTGCCGGACCTGAACTGGTATTTCGCCTACAACGCCTTTCGCCTGGTCGGCATCCTGCAAGGCATCATCGGCCGCGTCCGCGACGGCACCGCCAACAGCCCCCAGGCGCTGGAGCGCGCCGGCCGCATCCCGGTGCTGGCCGAAACCGCCTGGGCCTACGCGGTCAAGGCGGGGGCGGGGTAGGGGCGGCGCGGCGGGCGTGATCGGCGAAGCGGCGATGGCGTGAGGACGGGTCAAGGCCTGGCCCGATAATCCGCTCAACCGGATGCATGGAGGGCGCCTTTGCAGAGTCTTCAAATTTTCTGCGACGTGGCTTCCTGGCGTGTTGCTCGCGATCCGCAATCATGGCATCCTGCCGATAAATCCGTGACAGGGTGTGCGCCAGGAGGGCTCCGTGTGACCGACATCCGCCAAGCCAAATTGGGACAGCCGTGTTATGGGGCGACCCCCGACTCCGGCGCGCTTGTTTCAACGATCGCGCCATCGACGCGGGAGCGCCACGGCGCCTATCACGTAGCCTATTCATGGGCGGGCTACCTGGTTTTTGGCCTGTTGGGCATCGGAGTCGTTGGGACTGTTCCAAGGTCAAATCCTGTTCTGGAAGCGGGCTTGCCGCTTGGCTTTTCGCTGTGGGCGGTACTTTATGGTTTGATCCGTAGGCATGACGCCCGGCGGCCGGACGCGTGAGCCGGCAAGCTGACGGACCTCGTGATAAGATTGATCAAGGCCGGAGGCCCGGCCACCGCCGCGCTCGCGACAGCAAGCTGGGGCTGGTGGACGTTGCCCAGATCGTCGGGGTTCCCGAAACCCTATGACACACTGGCCCCCATGATATCCTTCGCGGCGATGTCGTCGGGCGCGCTGGGCGCCTGTGTCACCGTATTGCGCGGCGCCCTTGGCGGGGCCGCGGGCAGGACCGGAAAGCAAAGGTCTCACGGGGCAATCGGGGAGCGCGCCAGGCGAAGCGTTTCCGATTGAGCCTCGTCGCCAGAAACCGCCGCCATCCGGCCTGACGAGCGCCGTCGCCATCGCGGTCCAAGCCGCCGCCCTCGGCAGGGCGGACGCGCTCACGTCCACAGGCTGGAGATCGGCGCGGCGGCCGCGTTCAGGTCGCGGGCGGCGGCCAGGATGCCGGAATCCAGGAAATGCAGTTTCGAGGCCTTCACCAGCCGCTTGATCTGGTTCCCATGCCAGGGCCGAAGCGTCGTGATCAGGAAGACCTGTTCCAGCAGGCCGAGATAGCGCTGGGCCGTCTTGTGATTGACGCCGATTCCGGCGGCGAAGGTCGAATAATTCACCCGCTGACCGGAATACTTGGCCAGAAGCCTGACGAACCTGGGCAGGTCCGCCATCCGCTCGATGTCCAGGATCTCCCGCGGGTCGCGGGTCAGGATGGAGGCCAGATAGGATCGCGCCCAGTCCCGCCGCCGCCGCTCGGTCGGCCGGGCCCCTCGCCGGCGCCGTTCCATCGAAGAGCCGGGCCAGGATGGTCGAGGCGCCGCCCTCCACCTCGACCCGCGCCAGGGGCATCATCGGCGCGATCTCGATCCGTCCGGCCAGGCTGTCGGAAACCAAGGGTTTGCCGACAACCCAGGAGCGGATATCGGCAAAGGTTGATGCGGGTGGCGAGTGGTCATTGACGTGGCGGCGAAAAGCAGACTTCTGACCGCCACCATTCGGGCAGGAGAAGCGTGACAGCGCCAATGCGGGAGCATCTAGCCTGGCCCTGGACTATGCTCGTCCCTCTGATCGTCGCGCAGCTCTGGGCCGCCCACGCGATCGCGTTCTTCGCGCATGAATACGCCCATGCGTTCGTCGCCTGGGGGCTGGGCTGGAAGCGCAACCCCTTGGACATCCACTATGCAAAGCCGTCGATCATCGTGTTTCTCATCCAGCTGGGCATCAACGAGAACGTCGATTACGGCCCGATCCAGGCCGCCGGCCGCGGCGGAGACGTCGCCCTGATCGCGGTCGCGGGCTGCCTGCTGGGCAACGCCCTCTTCACCTATCCGCTTGGTCGGCTCGCCTATCACCGAGCCCAGGCTGATGATCGCCGTGGCTGGGGGATGCTGGCGTTCTGGGTCACCGCGGCCAGCGTCGGCAATCTCATCGACTATGTGCCCATCCGGACGTTCACCGACGGCGGCGGCGACATGGGAACGCTGGAGAAGGGACTGGGATGGTCGCCCTGGGTCGTCCTGCTGGTTCTGTGCGTCCCGACGCTGGCCGCCACCTTGCATTTCTTTCTGAAGATCGTGCCCGAGACCATGAGCTGGCTCTTTCCCCACGCACCGAACTCCAGGTTCGCCGTGGCCGTTCTGGCCGTCTTCGCGGTCTTTGGGTTCTATGGGGCCGTCGGTCTGCTCGAAGGCGGCCCCGTGTCCCACGACCTTTCCCTGGTTTCGATCCTGGTCGTCCTGCCGCTGATGGCGGTCGCCGAAATTCTGTTGATCAATCGCCTGCCGCGCGGCGCGGCGATCCTCCCCCGGCGCGCGCGCCAACCCGGCTGACGCCGACAGCCTTGACGTCTCCGCCCCGGGCCGGAATGTCGGTCGTTCCGTCCGGGGTCGCCGGTTGGTTTGGACGTCAGGCCGTCGCCTCCACCCGCGCGCCCTTGTCGGCCTTCGACTTCTTCGGTTTCTTCTTCCTTTCGGCGGCCTTTTCGGCCTTCGCGTCCGCCTTCCGCGCCGCCTTTGGTCCGGCCGGCGCGTCGGCCGCTTCGGCTAGGCCGGTCAGGATCTTCAGGAACGTCTCGCGCTTCTTCGGCGACAGCAGGGCCAGCAGGCGGTCGTCGGCGCTCGACGCCGCGCCGGCGCCCGCCTCCAGCGCCGCGCGGCCGGCGACGGACAGGGTGACGGTGTTGGCCCGGGCGTCGGCGGCGGAGCGTTCGCGCTCCAGAAGGCCCTTGGCCATCATCCGGCCGACCAGGTCGGCCAGGGTGGACCTGTCTATGCCGGTGGCGCGGACCAGATCGTTCTGCGTCAGGCCCTCCTCGGCCTGGGCGGCGGCGCTTAGCACCGTGAACTGCCGCTGGGTCAGGGCGGACGGTCCCGCGGCCTCGGCGTGGTAGTCCAGCGCCAGCCGCAGGGCCCGGTGGAGCAGATGCGTCACCGAGCCGTTCAGCCCGCCCCGGACGATCCTGGTCTTGCCCTTGGCCATGGCGTTCCCCTTGGCGCCGCCCGACACGCGCGCGCAAGGCCTATCGGGTTTTCACGTCGCTTTCACGACAGGGACCCTCCGTGGGCGGCCGGTCGACGGCGCCGCCAGGGCCTCGCGATCGCGGATGCGCGATCCCGATCCACAACCCGATTCACAATCCGGATTCCGGGGGCTCGGGCATGTCCGCCGCGCCCCTGACCCGGTTGTGGCGCATCAGGAACGGTGTCTGGGCCAGGGCGAACACCACCGCCGCCACCAGCACCGCGACGCGGAATTCCGCCCAGATCTCCGCGCTCTGGGTGCGGCGCACGACCTCGTTGGCGATCGCGCAACCCCACCAGAACAGGCCATAGCGCACCGCCAGCACCCGCCAGGCCCGGTCGGGCAGGTCGAAGGCCCCGCCCAGCAGCGCCTTCAGCGGGTTCTTCTTCATCGCCAGCCCGCCGAACAGCACCGCCCCCAGCACGCCGTCGACGATCGTCATCTTCATCTGCAGGATCTCGGCCTTGTGCAGGATCAGGCTGGCCGCCCCGAAGATCAGCGCCAGGCCGCCGCTGAACGCCGGCAGCGGCGCCAGCCGACGCTCCACCAGCAGCCCGACGCCAAGCGCCAGCGCCGATCCGCCGACCACGAACCAGGTCGCCAGGGCGAAGTCATGGGTGGCCAAGAGGACGATCAGGAACACCACCGCCGGCGCGCCATCGACGGCGTGGCGGATCCAGGCGGCGCCCGGCGCCTTGGCCTCAGCCATGGAACGGCCCCTCCAGACCGACCAGCGAGCGGGAGAACGCCCGGGCGTCGAAGGCCTGCAGGTCATCCACCCCCTCGCCGACGCCGATCAGCTTGATCGGCGAGTCGGAGGCCTGGGCGACCGGCACCAGCACCCCGCCCCGGGCCGTGCCGTCCAGCTTGGTCATCACGATGCCGGTCACCCCCACGGCGTTGCCGAACACGTTTTCCTGCGCCAGGGCGTTGCGCCCGACCGTCGCGTCCAGCACCAGCAGCACCTCATGCGGGGCGTCCGGATCGATCTTGTGCAGCACACGGATCATCTTGGTCAGCTCGTCCATCAATCCCTGCTTGTTCTGAAGCCGGCCGGCGGTGTCGATCAACAGCACGTCATGGCCCTGAGCCCGCGCCCGCGCCAGGGCGTCATAGGCGAGGCCCGCGGCGTCGGCGCCGCCCGGGCGGGCGATGAAGTCGGCGCCGGCCCGCTCCGCCCAGACCTTCAGCTGCTCCACCGCCGCGGCCCGGAACGTATCGCCGGCGGCGATCAGCACCTTCGCGCCGCGGCGGGTGAGGTCCGAGGCGATCTTGCCGAGCGTGGTGGTCTTGCCCGAGCCGTTGACGCCGATGAACAGCACCACGAACGGCCGGGGGCCCGACAGCGGGTCGAACACCCCCTGGCGCGGCGCCAGCTCCGCCGCCACCGCCTCGGCCAGCGCCGTCTTGATCTCCGTCTCGCTCGAGGACCGGCCGAACCGCTGGTCGGCGAACGCCGCGGTGATCCGGGCGGCGGCCTTGGGGCCCAGGTCGGCCTCGATCAGCATCTCCTCCAGTTCATCCAGCCGCGCCTGATCCAGCGGCCGGGCGACGAGAACCTGGCCAAGCTGTTGCGTCAGGGCCCTGGAGGAGCGCGACAACCCGTCCGTGAGGCGGGAAAGCCAGCCCTTTGGCGTTTCCGTCATGATCGCGTTTCGGTCATCGCCCGCGAACTTAGGCCGCCGGCGCCCAGGCGTCCAGGCGCAGGCGCCGCCCGTCATGGCCGGCCGCGACGCCGCCGATCACCGCCCCCGCCGCCGCCTCGCCGGCGAAGGCGACCTCGGTGAAATCCTCGGCCCGGGCGCGGCCCGGCCGCTCGACCAGGGCCTGGACGGAGCGGCCCACGCGGCGGTCCAGATGCCGGCGCAGTCCCGCCTCGCCCGCCGCGCGCAGCCGCGCCGCCCGCGCCTTGACCACCGCCGGCGGGACCGGCGGCATTCGGGCCGCCGGCGTTCCGGGCCGGGGGCTGAACGGAAAGACGTGCAGGAACGCGAGATCCGCCTCATCGACCATCGCCAGGGTGTTCTCGAACGCGGCCTCGCTCTCGGTCGGAAAGCCGGCGATGATATCGGCCCCGATGGCGACGTCCGGGCGAACGGCGCGCACGGCCGCGATCAGATCCAGGGCGTCCTGGCGTCCATGCCGGCGCTTCATCCGCTTCAGGATCAGGTCGTCCCCGGCCTGCAGCGACAGGTGCAGATAGGGCATCAGCCGCGCCTCGCCGGCCAGGCAGGCCATCAAATCATCGTCCACCTCGGCGGTGTCGATCGAGGAGAGGCGCAGGCGCGGCAGCTCCGGAACGCCCCTCAGGATCCGCCTGACCAGTCCGCCCAGGCCGGGCGCGCCGGGCAGATCGGCGCCCCAGCTGGTCAGGTCGACCCCGGTCAGCACCACCTCGCCAAAGCCCGCGCCCGCCAGGGTCCGGACCTGCTCGACCACCGCGCCGGCCGGGACCGACCGCGACGGCCCCCGGCCGAGCGGGATCACGCAGAAGGTGCAGCGGTGGTCGCAGCCGTTCTGGATCTCCACATGCGCCCGCGCCCGCCCCTCGAACCCGGCGATCACCTCCGGCGCGGCCGGGCGGGGGACCATGATATCGCCGACCCGCGCCCGGGGGCCGTCCAGGGCCAGGGCGCCGGGCAGGGTCTTCTCGGCGTTGCCCAGCACGAGATCCACCCGCGGCATCGCGGCGAAGCCTGCCGGATCGATCTGGGCGGCGCAGCCGGTGACGACGATGCGCGCCTCCGGCCGCTCGCGCGCCAGCTTGCGGATCGCCTGGCGCGCCTGGCGCACCGCCTCGCCGGTCACCGCGCAGGTGTTGATGACCACGGTGTCCGTGACCCCCTCCGCCGCCGCCCGCTCGCGGATCGCCTGGGATTCGCAGGCGTTCAGCCGGCAGCCAAAGGTCACCACCTCGGCCGGGGCGCCGGCCCGCGCGTCGCCTCGGGCCGCGATCTCAAATCCGTCCGCCATCTCAGTCCTGGTCAGGGCCGCGTGAGGCGGCCAGCCCTGCCCGTTAGCAGAACCGCGCCCCGCCCGCGACATCGCGCTTGGCCGGCGTCGCCGATGTCTCGCGGAAACCACGCGACATCGGCCCGCCGCGGCGCCATCATTCGGCCGATGAACCCGTTTTCGGACCCGAACCTGGAGGCTGGCGCGGCGGACGCGGCGACGCTGGAGCTTCCCTTCGCCGAGCCCTACGACTGGGGCGCGCTGGTCGGCTTTCTGAAGGCGCGCGCCATCGCCGGGGTCGAGGTCGTCATGCCCCAGGCCTACGCCCGCGCGATCGCCCTGGGCCAGGGCCAGGGCCTGCTGATCGTCTCGCCCTCGCCGAGGGCGGGCCGGCTGTCGGTGACGGTCCGCTTTTCCGGCCGCGCCGACCCGCCGGCGATCATCGACCGTGTCGGGAGGGTGTTCGATCTCGCCGCCGACCCGGAGGCGATCGGGCGCCGGCTCGGCCGCGATCCGGCGCTGGCGCCCCTGGTGGCGGCGCGGCCGGGGCTGCGGGTTCCGGGCGCCTGGGACGGCTTCGAGCTGGCGGTGCGCGCGATCCTGGGCCAGCAGATCACCGTCGCCCAGGCGACCGTGCTGGCGGCCCGCATCGTCCGGACCTGGGGCGAGCCGCTGCCGCCGGCTCTGGCCGGGCGGGTTCCCGGCCTGACCCACGTGTTTCCGTCGGCCGAACGCCTGGCGGGCGCCGACCTCTCGGGCCTGCCGATGCCCCGGGCGCGGTCCGCGGCGATCGCCGGCCTCGCGGCCGCCGTCCTGGCCGACCCGGCGATCTTCGAGCCCGGCGGCGACCTTGCCGCGGCGATCGCGCGGCTGAAGGGGGTGCCCGGCGTCGGCGACTGGACCGCCCACTACATCGCGATGCGCCAGCTTCGCCAGCCGGACGCCTTTCCCCGCGGCGACATCGGCCTGCTGCGGGCGATGGCCGGTCCGGACGGCGTTCGCCCGACGGCCGCGGCGCTCCAGTCCCGCGCGGAGGCCTGGCGGCCCTGGCGCGCCTACGCCGCCCTTCACCTGTGGACCGGCGCGCCCCTGGTCCGTTCGCCCGCCGCGCCGCCATCCGAAAGGGAGCCCGATGACCGCCACGCCGCCTGAACCCCCGGCCCCCCGACAGCTTTTGCTGGACCGCTTCGACACGCCCATCGGCGTCGCGATCCTGGCGACCGATGAGGCCGGCTATCTGCGGGCTTTCGACTGGAGTGATTTCGAGTCCCGACAGCGTCGGCTGATGATCCGTTATAACGGCGCCGTTACGGTGGAGGCCGGCGCCGCCCCGGCGCCCCTGCGGGCCGCCCTGACCGCCTATTTCGACGGCGACCTGGACGCGCTGACCCGCATCCCCTGGCGGACCGGCGGGACGGCGTTCCAGCGCGGCTGCTGGCGGGCGCTTCGCGAGATCCCCGCCGGAAGGACCGAAAGCTACGGCCAGCAGGCGGCGCGGATCGGAAAGCCCAAGGCCGTGCGCGCGGTGGGCCTGGCCAACGGCGCGAACCCGATCGGCCTCGTTGTCCCGTGCCACCGGGTGATCGGCGCGAACGGAACCCTGACCGGCTATGGCGGCGGCCTATGGCGCAAGCGCTGGCTGCTGCGCCACGAGGGCGCGGCGTTCGCGGACGACGAGAGCGGCCTTCTGGCCCTGGCGTCCTGAGTCCGCCCGGCTATCGTCCGGGCGCCGGCTTCGACTGATCCCCCGGGTCGCGTCCGGCGATGTAGTCGGTCACCGCCTTGTACTTCACCGCCGAGGCCGGATCCTGGTCCTGGTATTCCAGCAGGCCCCAGTCGCCGAAGGGGCCCGGCGCGGCGACGTCGCCAAAGGTCATGAACAGCCCGCCGCCGGCGTCCGACCAGGCGTCGAACAGTTCGCGATAGACCCGGGCCATGCCGGGCTAGCGGTTTGCGGCGGCGAACAGGGCGCTGATCCTTGGGCCATACCGCTTTCGAAGCTCCGGATCGGCGGCGATCACCTGCAGGCCCTGGCCGCCCTCATAGGCGACCAGGTCGACGCCATACCGCCGGGCCCGCTCGGCGTGCGCCTTGAACAGCGGCCGGATCCGCTGCTGGATATCGTCCGCCATCGCCTGGATGACCTGGGCGGGGGTCAGGCGCAGGATCGCTTCGTAGTAGTCCGCGCCGACGGGCCGCCAGTCCATCAGCGCCGGCGGGGCCACATAGGCGCCCACCGCCAGGGCGTCGGCCTTGGCGCCCAGGTTTCGCAAATAGGCCAGCTCGATGTCGTCGACGCGGGGATCGCCCTCCTGGGATTCGATCACCCGGACGATCCGGCCCTTGTCCTCGCCAAACACCTCATCCCAGATCTGGAACATCCGCGCCGAGCGCTGGACATAGAAATAGGTTCCGGCGGTGTGCGGATCGTTGGACAGTCCCCGCGCCTGGCCGGCCGTCTCGATATAGGCGCGGTCGGTCTTGAAATAGGGGTTCCACAGCTCGTTGCCGTATTCGATATGCGGATGCAGGCCCGGGCGCAGCCGCGCGTGAACCAGGCGCGCCATCTGGCGGAAATAGTCGTCGGACGCCCTGGCCGGCGCGTTGAACCAGGGATCGGCGCCCAGGCGGTTGGCCAGATCGATCTGGTATTCAAGCGCGACGCCCGAGATCGCGTGCGCCTCGCAACAGGACGCCAGGGCCTGGGTCTCGAAGGTGGGGGCGCGCCGGTCGGCCCACTCGGCGACCTCCGAGCGGTTCACCGCCTCCCAGGGCATGAAGCGGACCGCGCCAAACGGCCGGAGCCGTGCGATGAACGGCGGGTAGAACGGGTCCTGGGCATAGGTCCCCTCGAACCCCGGCGGGATCATCCGGATGTTCCGGATCGGACGCGACCGATCGGTGGCCCGCTCGATGAGGGTTATTCCCCCGTCCGGACCGCCGCGCGGCGCGACGCGGACCGTCAGCCGGCCGGGCGCCCGGGCGATGACCGCCGCGCCAGGGCCGACGGCGTCCAGGGCGCCGACCCCGTCATAGAGCAGCGTGTAATCGCCGCCGGGATAGTGGCCGCTGGTCCCGCCGAAGATCGTCGCCCGCGCCGCCTGGCCCGGCGCCAGAGCGGTGATCCAGCCGTCCTTGTCCAGCGCCAGCGGCGGCCCACTCCCCCGGCTCGCCACGGGGGTCCAGGGCGAGGACAGCTTGAAGACGTCGACAAAGGGGATTTCCTCCGCCCCGGCGGTCACGACCATCAGGTTCACCCCGATCGGAATCGGGGCCTTCTTGGCCGAACAGGCGGCCGACGAAAGGCAGAGACCCGCGATCGCCGCGGCGGCGGCCCGCACCAGCCTCGGCCCGCGCGCCACACACGTCCGGGACCCCAGGCTGCCAAATGGTGAGCCTGGTCCGCTATCTCTCTTCCCCCCCTGGGGGAAGTACTGGCGAAGCCGGGGATGGGGGCTATCCGGGCGGGTCGTCGCGGCGGCGCCCCCTCCACCCCTTCGGGGTCCCCCACCCCCTGTGGGGGAGGAGAAACCAATCATTGGCCCGGCGTCCCAGCCGTGGCTCGCCACTCGGCCTGCGTTTCGATCGCGCCGTCGCAAGTTGGACCTCCAGAGCCCCGGATCGCGAGAGAGCGAGGGCGAGGGCGCCACGTAGTCGCATGCCTCAACCAAAACGCAATGTGACCGGCGTCCGGCGCCTCGCTTTGGGGCGCCGGGGCGGTCAGGCTCCTGGGGATGGCGTCAGGAAATGGCGCTCCGGCCCAGGACGTGTGAAAGGGATCGCCATGCCCCTCGATCAAGCTTCCCCCGCCGCCTTTCCCATCGACGCGGTCCGCGCCCGGTTCCCGGCCCTCGCCCGCGCCGCGCCGTTCATCTATTTCGACAACGCCGCCGGCGCCCAGGCGCCGGACTCCGTGCTGGCCGCCGTCGCCGGCCATCTGCTGGACTTCAACGTCCAGCGCGGCGGTCGCTACGCCAAGAGCGTCGAGGTCGACCGGGTGGTCACCGCGGCCCGGGGAAAGGTCGCCTGCTTCCTGGGTGGGGATGATCCCGACGAGGTCGCCTTCGGCATGAACGCCACGTCCTTCATGCGCCTGGTCAGTCTGGCGATCGGCCAGACCCTGGCCGCGCCGCGGGACGAGATCATCGTCACCGACCTCGATCATCACGCCAACATCTCCACCTGGCTGGAGCTGGCGAAGACCGGCGCGACGATCGTCTGGTGGCGGATGCGCGAGGATCGCCGGCTGCATGTCGAGGACCTGATCCCCCTGCTGTCGGAGCGCACGCGCCTGGTCGCCTGCACCGTCGTCTCCCACGCCCTGGGCTCGCGCGTCGATGTCGCCGAGGTCGCCCGCGCGGCGCACGCGGCGGGGGCGGAGGTGTTTCTGGACTGTGTCCACTACAGTCCCCACGCGCTGATCGATGTGAAGGCGTGGGACTGCGACTATCTGGTCTGCTCCGGCTACAAGGCGTTCGCCCCGCACATGGGCTTTCTATGGGGCAAGCTGGACGTGCTGAAGCGCCTGCCCACGTTCCGCGAGGAGTTCATCCCCGACGCCCCGCCGCACAAGATCGAGGCGGGCACGTTCATCTATGAGAACGTCGCCGGCATGGCCGCGGCGGTCGACTATTTCGAGGCCCTGGGCGGCGCGCTCGACCCCGCGGCGGCGGACCCCCGGGCGCGGATCGTCGCGGGGATGGCGGGGATCGAGGCCTATGAGCGGGAACTCTCGGTGGCGGTGCTGGCGGCGCTAGACGGCGTCGGCGCGGAGGTGTTCGGCGTGACCAGCCCCAACGCCGCGCACCTGCGCGTGCCGACGTTCTGCTTCAACCTGCCGGGCGTCGATCCGGCCAGGGTGTCGCAAGGCCTGGCGGACGCGGGGATCGGCGCGCGGGACGGCCACATGTACGCCCCCCGGCTGATCGAGCGGCTGGGCCTTATCCTGGACAAGGGCGCGGTGCGCGCCTCCCTGGTCCACTACAACACCGTCGCCGAGGTCGACCGCTTCGCCGAGGTTCTGAACGACCTTTCCACCGCGCGGTCCTGATGGCGAGCGCGGAAGCCCTGGACGCGGAGGCCAGGGCCGCGGTCATCGCCGGCCATGAGGCGGGCCTCGCCAAGACCCTGGGCCGCGGCCAGGTGATCATGATCGGCCTGGGCGGCGCCATCGGCACCGGCCTCTTCGCCGGCAGCAGCCTGGCGATCGGCTACGCCGGGCCGGCGGTGCTGATCAGCTATGGAATAGCCGCCCTCGCGGCCCTGGCGATGATCTTCAGCCTGTCGGAGATGGCGGTCGCCCATCCCGCCGCCGGCTCGTTCGGGGTCTATGCGGAGACCTATCTGAACCCCTGGGCTGGCTTCATCGTCCGCTACACCTACTGGATGGCCCAGGTCGTGGCCGTGGGCGGCGAATCGGTCGCCGCGGGCGTCTACATGAGCTTCTGGTTCCCGGATATCCCGGTGTGGACCTGGTCGGTGGGATTTGCCGTGGCGCTGCTGGCGGTCAATTCGCGGTCGGTGAAGAACTTCGGCGCGTTCGAATACGGCTTCTCCCTGGTCAAGGTCACCGCGATCGTCGCCTTCATCGTCCTGGGCCTGGCCGCGATCTTCGGCCTCGGTCGCGCGCCGATCGGCTGGCATAATCTGTATGGCCTGCCGGGCGGTTTCATGCCCCATGGGCCGGGGGGCGTCTGGATGGCGGTGATCCTGGCGATGTTCTCGTTCACCGGCATCGAGGTGATCGCCGTCACCTCCGGCGAGACCGCCGACCCGAAGCGCACCATCCCCGCGGCGCTGCGCACGATGGGCCTGCGGCTGCTGCTGTTCTATGTGCTGTCGCTGACGATCGTGGTCGCCGTCATCCCCTGGATGCAGGTGGGCGCCCGCGCCTTCGCCCAGAGCCCGTTCGTGACCGTGTTCGCCCAGTCCGGCGTGCGCCAGGCGGCCGGGATCATGAACTTCGTGGTGGTCACCGCGGCGCTGTCGGGCATGAACACCAACCTCTATCTGTGTTCGCGCATGCTGTTCTCGCTGTCCCGGGGCGGCTACGCGCCCCCGGTTCTCGGCCGGCTGGACGCGGCCGGCGTGCCGATCGCGGCGATCCTGGTTTCCGGCGGCGGGGTCCTGATCGCCGCGGCGATCTCCCTGCTGACGCCAAAGGCCTACAGCTATCTGCTCGGCATCGCCCTGTTCGGGGGCCTGAGCGTCTGGATCATCATCCTGCTCAGCCACATCGGCTTTCGCCTTCGCCTGGGCGGGCGGCGACCGCCGGTTCTGATGCCGGGATTCCCGGTCCCGCAGATCGTCGGGATCGCCCTGATCGCCGCGGTGCTGGTCACCATGGGACTGGACAAGGACTGGCGCCTGTCCTGGATCGTCGGCGTTCCCTGGCTGATCCTGCTGACCATCGCCTATGCGGTCGGCAAGGCGCGGCGAGCCTGAGGGACAGGGGTCTGAGGGACAGGGGTCCGAGGCGCCTGGGCCCGCGGCGCCGGAACGAAAGGCTCCAGCATCTGGCCGGCCAGGCCCTCCGGCATCGGCGTGTCGGTCCCATAGGCGGCGGGCCACGCCGCCGGGCTGTGCAAGGTGCCGAACAGCCGGTCCATCACCGGCAGCATCGCGGCGTAGTTGTGGTCCCGGTGGTCGTCGCGGGTGTGGTGCCAGTGGTGGAAGAACGGGCTCGCCAGCACCGCCTCCAGCGGCCCCAGCCGCAGGCGCACATTGGCGTGGATGAAGTAGCTCCACATCGCCCCCACGAACAGCACCGCGGCGGGCGCGAGTCCGGGATGCGGTCCGACCGGCGAGGCCAGGCCCGTCGCATAAAGCAACGTCACCCCGCACAGCCGGGTGAAGACCAGATCGACCGGATGGGCCCGGGTGTTGACCAGGAAGTTCAGGTGTTCGGCGCTGTGATGGACGGCGTGAAACCGCCACAACAGCGGGATCTCGTGGCTCCATCGATGGCCCCAGTAGAACCCGACCTCCCCGACAAGCATCGCCAGGACCATCCGCGCCGCCAGGGGCAGGCGCGCCGCCGCGCTGGTGACCTCGGCCGGAATCAGGGCGTGGACGCCCCAGGCGACCAGGGCCAGCGGCGGGGCCAACAGCAGCAGCGGCGCGAAGCTGTTGATCACGCCCCAGCCGAGGTCGGTGAGCCAGCCCGGCCGAAACAGCCGCGCCGGGCGGACCGCCAGGACGTGCTCCAGCGGCGCGAACACCGCGATCATCAGCGCCAGCCAGATCAGCGGGCGCGCGGCGGCCAGGGCGTACGCCGGCGGATGCGCCGCGAGGCCAGGATGGGAGGCGAGAAGCCAATTCATGCGGCATCGCTTTCCTTCCCCTCCCGGGACCGCCAGACTTGCGAGGCCCGGGAAGGGAAGGGGCGTCCGGTCCTATCCGGCCGCCGCGGCGGCGGTGGCCAGGGGTTGCGAGATCGCGCGGCGGCGGCGCGCCAGGGCGCCGACGACGCCGACTCCGACGACCATCAGCGCCCAGCTGGCCGGCTCGGGCACGGTGTCGGTCAAGGTGACGCCATCGACCAGGGCGAAGGGCGGCACCGGCTTGTTGCCATAGGCCAGGAACGAGAGGGTGTCGGTCGTGCTGTCGGCGATGAACGTCACGCTCTTGCTCAGCCAGCCGGAGAAACCCTCGCTGGGCAGGGTGTAGTTCGGCGTCGTGTAGCTCTGGTTGGCGCCGAAGGCGACGGTCAGATTCTGGACCGTGTCGCCGGTGAAGCCTTCCTGCTGGCTGAACCCGTAGTCGAAACCGACCGTATATTGCTTGCCCACGGTCAGGCCGCTGATCGTCTGGCCGAGCGCGGCGGTCTCATAGTCGCCGTCCAGGGCGACGAAGTTGCCGCCATTCGGGCTGGAGGCCGGCAGGCCGTTGGCCGAGCCGTCGTTCGGCCCCCAGAGCGAAAGCGCGCCGGCGGAGCCGACGACGCCGGTGGTGTCGGCCGATCCCGGCGTGAACAGGAAGTTGTAGCCGGTGGTCACCCAGCCGGCGGCCTCGGTGTTGTAGCCCAGCTGGCCGCCGCCGCTGGTGGTCGTCTCGAAGCCGCCGTCGATAAAGCTGGTGGCGTGGGCGCCGAAGGCGGCGCCGAGCGCCGCGGTGAAGATCGCGGCGGCCGTGGAAGTCCTGGTGGTGTCGAAGGGCATGGAGTGGTCACCTCTGGATTGGAAATGGGGTTGGGGGTTGATCTGAACGGTTGGCAAAGTCTCGACCGCGCTCGACCGAGCACAAGCGGCGGTCTCCAGGCGAATTCGCCCTGGAGGGTCGTGGCCTCAGGCGGCCGAGGTCAGCATCGCCCGGCGCCGGCGGGCCAGGGCGCCGGTCACGCCGACGCCGATCGCCAGAGCCGGCGCGAACGATGAAATCCCCGGCGTCGCATCGTCCGTCGCCACCGGCGCGTCGAACCGCCTGGGCGGCGCCTGCGGTATCGAGGTCGGAAAGGAGACCTGGACCGGCTCGCCCAGAAGATCCGCCGCCCGCGAGGCGACGGCGAAGCCCATGCCCAGGACAAGGGCGGCGGAAAATGTGATCACGATCACGCCGATCCTGGATTTGTTCCCGGTGGTCCCGCTGAACTGGGCGTAGTTGCGGCCCGAATTCAGGCGCGATTGGTTAAGGTCAAGCTCTTTCCGGTCCGAAATCCAATAATAATTTTGAGGATGACGCAACATGAGCGGAACCTTTGCCTTGGAGTTGTTTGCCGGAGCGATGTAATACGTTTCATCGGATCGAGATGAAGATAGTTGGCAAATGTCGGTGCGTCACCCCTCGGAATTCACTCAGACGCAGCGCAATATGACGACTTCTGGCCCCGTTAAGCTGGCCAGATTTGTTTGGATATTGACTTTTCAGTGTTCTCTGGCGGCGAAATTGTCGCCACCATGGCCGCCCGGCCTCACGACCGAAGTCGGCGGCGGTCAGCCGACCGTCACGCTCAGCCAGGCGAAATCCAGGCTTGGATCGTTCATCGCCCAGGCCTGGCCTGGAGGGATCACGAAGGCGTCGGCGGGGCCCAGGGGATGGGACCCCCGGATGGTCAGCCGGGCCGCGCCGTCCAGTACGAAGCCGAACAGCAGTTCGTGGTCGTGGGCGGGCCAGGCGCCGCCACCCGCCGCATTGGCCCCCGCCCCGGCCCGCCGCCGCACGCGGACGTCGGCCAGGCCCCGCGTCGCCGCCCGCATGCCGGTCGTCTGGACCTCGAATCCGGTCGCGGCGTCCAAGGTCCAGGGCGCGCCCTCGGCGACGTGGCGCAGGAACCGCTGGCCTTCGAAGTCCCGGCCCGGCAGCCGCCGACCGGTGGGCAGGGCCATGTCGTGGTCGGCCAGCGTCTCGTGCAGGGCCGGGCAGCCGATCTCCACCACCTCGAACCCCGCCGAGGCCTCCAGCACCCGGTGGCGGATGCGGGGCGGCTGCAGCACGCAGTCGCCGGCCGCCAGGATGAAGGGCGGGCCCTGGTCCTCATAGACCAGCCGGGCCCAGCCCCTCCGGCAGAAGATCATCTGGAACCGGACCTTGTGGAAATGCACCCAGTCGGCCACCGGCCCGCCATCCGGAATGGCGATGTGCGAGGCGATGAACCGGCCGCCCAGGCGGCCGGGGATCAGGTCGCGGTAGATCATCCCCGCCCGTCCCGCGCCGGCCGCGGGGCCGTCCACGGCGCGGGTGATCACCAGCTCCGGCGCCAGCGGCGGGATCTCGACCGGCGGATCGACGGCGACCCATTCGATCCGGGTCCCGTTCGGCGCGACCCAGGGCGGCGCGCCCGCCCCCGGCGGCGCCTCGCAGGGCAGGCGGATCAGGCCGCCGCCCTCGCCCACGCCGCCCGGCGCCAGCCGCAGCCGCAGCCCATGGCCGGACAGGCTGGCCACGCGTGGCGCGTCGGCCGGAAAGATCGTCTCGACGCGAAAGCCAAGTTCCTGGACGAAGAAGTCCAGGGTCGGCGACAGGTCGTCGCAGGTCAGCTG
>Ga0116226_10002085_pt1 | contig 17348 bp, 11 predicted proteins | sample S1TSphfallax_FD_89692 | JGI IMG/M metagenome (GOLD analysis project Ga0116226, IMG submission 89692) | Host-associated microbial communities from peat moss isolated from Minnesota, USA - S1T2_Fa - Sphagnum fallax MG | ecosystem: Host-associated > Plants > Peat moss > Unclassified | place: USA... | reverse complement strand
CTTCATCACCAAGACGCCGCCGATCACCTACTTCCTGAAGAAGGCGGCGGACGTCAAGAAAGGCTCGACCACGCCGGGCAAGGGCGCCACCGTCGGTAAAGTGACAATGGCCCAGATCCGCGAGATCGCCGAGAAGAAGATGCAGGATTTGAACGCCAATGACGTGGAAGCCGCCAGCACGATGATCGTGGGCAGCGCTCGTTCCATGGGCTTGCAGGTAGTGGAGTAAGGCCATGTCGATCGGAAAGCGTTTGAAGGCGTCGTCCGCCACTCTTGATCGCGAGAAATTCTACCCCGTCGATGACGCGGTGAAGCTGATCAAGAGCGGTGCCACCGCCAAGTTCGATGAGACCATCGAAATCGCCCTTAATCTCGGCATCGATCCGCGCCACGCCGACCAGATGGTCAGGGGCGTCGTCGATTTGCCGTCGGGCACCGGAAAGACCCTGCGGGTTTGCGTGTTCGCCAAAGGCGCCAAGGCTGAGGAGGCCCGCGCCGCCGGCGCCGAGCTGGTCGGTGACGACGAGCTGGCCGCTGAGGTGCAGAACGGCCGGATGGATTTTGACCGCTGTATCGCCACTCCCGACATGATGGGTCTGGTCGGCCGTCTTGGTAAGGTGCTGGGCCCGCGTGGCCTGATGCCCAACCCCAAGCTCGGCACCGTGACGATGAATGTCGGCGACGCCGTCCGCGCGGCCAAGGGTGGCCAGGTGCAGTTCCGCGCCGAGAAGGCCGGGATCGTCCATGCCGGTATCGGCAAGGCGAGCTTCACCGAGGAAGCGCTGGTGGTCAATGTCAAGGCGTTCGTCGATGCGATCAATAAGGCCAAGCCGGCCGGTGCCAAGGGCACCTACCTGCAGAAGGTCTCGATCAGCTCGACCATGGGCCCGGGCGTCAAGCTCGACCTGTCGACGCTGGCGTAAGGAAGTCGTCCTCCAGAGGACGGGCAGAGGATGGAGCGATTTCCCTCTTGAAATCGTTCCCGGCTGCGACCGCAGCCGCGCCGCTTATGCGGCGAAGCCAAGGGTGCAGAGCACCCGCCCGGCGTCTGAGGGACATATAAATTTTGCCCTACTTCGCAGCTTGCGCTGCTTCGAAGGGTAAATACCCTGTCCAAGACTGCAGGCGTTCTGGGTGGCCAGGACTTGATGGGAAGCATCCCGCCGGCATAGACAGAGTGATAACCGTTTACGATTTTCCAACCAGCGGGTTGGAGGTCGGCCGCGGCTTGAATTCTGGGACAGGCACACCGCTCGACGTCGCGGTGCCCCTGGCACCGCTTCGAAGGGCTAGCCGAACTTGTCTCTGGGACGTCTCAGGGACAGTTTTTAGGAGACCAACGTGGACCGCAACCAAAAGACCGAACTGGTCGCTTCGTTGCATGATCGTTTTGTCGCAGCCGGCCTCGTCGTCGTCACCCATAATAATGGGCTGACCGTCGCCGAGATCACCTCACTGCGCCAAAAGGTTCGTGACGCCGGCGCCGGTTTCAAGGTGACAAAGAATCGGCTCACGCGTCTCGCCCTGGCGGGTACGAAATTCGAAGCCATCAGCGACCTGTTTACCGGACCGACGGCGATTGCCTATTCAGCGGATCCGGTGGCGGCTGCCAAGGTGGTGGTTGATTTCGCCAAGAGCAATGAAAAGCTGGTCATTCTTGGCGCCAGTCTGGGAACAGTCACGCTGAATGTCGAGGGCGTCAAAGCCCTGGCCACTCTGCCGTCGCTGGACCAACTGCGCGGCAAGCTGCTCGGCATGTTGCAGACCCCCGCTACCCGTATCGCCGGAGTGCTGCAAGCTCCGGGTGGTCAGATCGCTCGCGTGATCGCCGCCTATGCGAAAAAGGACGAGGCCGCTTGAGCCACAGTTTAAACCCGAAATTCAAGTCTTATATTGGAGTGATGTAAAATGGCTGATCTTGCCAAACTGGTTGATGCCCTGTCGGAGCTGACTGTTATCGAAGCTGCCGAACTGTCGAAGATGCTTGAAGAGAAGTGGGGCGTTTCCGCCGCCGCTCCGGTCGCCGTCGCGGCTGCCGGCGGTGCCGTTGCCGCTGCCGCTCCGGTCGAAGAGAAGACCGAGTTCGACGTGATCCTTGCCGCCGCCGGCGAGAAGAAGATCAACGTGATTAAAGAAGTTCGCGCCATCACCGGCCTGGGTCTGAAGGAAGCCAAGGACCTGGTCGAGGCGGCGCCGAAGGCAGTTAAAGAAGGCGTCAACAAGGACGAGGCCGAGAAGATCAAGAAGATCCTCGAAGAAGCTGGTGCCAAGGTTGAAGTCAAGTAATCTTCTGATCATTCAGAAGAAAACGACTAAGGTGTCGGTGGTCAAGAGCAGTCTGGCTCTTGACCATCCGCCATCTAGACTGAACCGGTCGTTAATCGGTCGGGTTATTGTTTAAGGTAACAAGGAGCGGCAATGGCTAAATCCTATACGGGTCGGAAGCGCGTGCGTAAGAGTTTTGGACGCATTCCCTCGGTGGCTCCCATGCCCAATCTGATCGAAGTGCAAAAGAGCTCCTACGATCATTTTCTGCAGATGGATACCTTGCCTGAGATCCGTGCCAATGTCGGGTTGCAGGAAGTTTTCCGGTCGGTATTTCCGATCAAGGATTTTTCGGAGCGCGGTACTCTGGAGTTCGTGAAATACGAGCTCGAGCAGCCGAAATATGATGTGGAGGAGTGCCAGCAGCGCGGCATGACCTTCGCCGCTCCGCTGAAGGTGACCCTCCGCCTGGTGGTGTGGGACGTTGATGAGGACACCGGCGCCCGCTCGATCCGCGACATCAAAGAGCAGGACGTCTATATGGGCGACATGCCGCTGATGACGGCCAATGGCACCTTCGTGATCAATGGAACCGAGCGCGTCATCGTGTCGCAGATGCATCGCAGCCCCGGTGTATTTTTCGATCACGACAAGGGCAAGACCCATAGCTCGGGTAAATATCTGTTCGCCGCCCGCGTCATTCCTTACCGCGGCTCCTGGCTTGATTTCGAGTTCGACGCCAAGGATCTCGTCTATGTGCGTATCGATCGCCGCCGCAAACTGCCGGTGACGACCCTGCTTTATGCTCTGGATTCGGCGCGTACCGAGGAATTGCGGGCGCAGGCCGGAGACAAGCCGCTCGATCCGGCGCTGGTGCGCGGCATGAGCTCGGAAGAGATTCTGAGCTATTTCTATGGCACCATCGATTATACCCGCGGCGAGTTGGGCTGGAAGACCGCGTTCGACGCCGAGCGCCTCAAGGGTATGAAACTGACCTCGGATCTGATCGACGCGGCCAATGGCCAGGTGGTCGCCGAGATCGGCACCAAGCTGACGCCCCGCACCATCAAGAAGCTCAAGGATGGCGGTCTGTCCGAGATCATCGTGACGCCGAAGGAGCTGGTCGGATCCTATGTTGCGCTCGACATCATCAATGAACAGAGCGGCGAGATCCATGCCGAGGCCGGCGACGAGCTGACCATTCCGCTGCTCGAAGAGCTGGAAAAAGCCGGCGTCAACGAGCTCCCGGTGCTGTCGATCGACCATATCAATGTCGGTCCTTACCTGCGCAACACCCTGGCCGCCGACAAGAACACCTCGCGCGAGGAAGCGCTGATCGATATCTACCGAGTCATGCGTCCGGGCGAGCCACCGACTCTCGAGACGGCCGAAGCTCTCTTCCATGGCCTTTTCTTCGATGTCGAACGCTATGACCTGTCAGCGGTCGGCCGCGTCAAGATGAACTCGCGCCTCAATTTCACCGATGTGCCGGACACCATCCGCACGCTCCGCAAGGCCGATGTGCTCGGCGTGATCAAGGTGCTGGCTGATCTGAAGGACGGCCGTGGCGAGATCGACGATATCGATCATCTCGGCAATCGTCGCGTCCGCTCGGTCGGCGAGTTGATGGAGAACCAATATCGCCTTGGCCTGCTTCGCATGGAACGCGCCATCCGCGAGCGGATGAGCTCGGTCGATATCGACACGGTCATGCCGCATGATCTGATCAATGCCAAGCCGGCCGCGGCCGCCGTTCGCGAATTCTTTGGCTCGTCCCAGCTCTCGCAATTCATGGATCAGACCAATCCACTGTCTGAAATCACCCATAAGCGCCGCCTTTCGGCCCTTGGGCCAGGCGGTCTGACCCGTGAGCGGGCCGGCTTCGAAGTCCGCGACGTGCATCCGACCCATTATGGCCGGATCTGCCCGATTGAGACGCCGGAAGGTCCGAATATCGGCCTGATCAATAGCTTGGCGACCTATGCGCGGGTCAATCAATATGGCTTCATCGAAAGCCCCTATCGTCGCGTCGTCGACGGCAAGGTGACCGATGAAGTGCTTTATCTGTCCGCGATGGAAGAGGGGCGCTATACGATTGCCCAGGCCAACGCCAAGCTGAACGACAAGGGTGAATTCACCGAGGATCTGGTGTCCTGCCGCCGCAGCAGCGATTTCGTGCTGGTGCCCGGTTCGGAGATCAATTTCATCGACGTGTCGCCGAAACAGCTGGTTTCGGTTGCGGCGGCCTTGATTCCGTTCCTCGAGAATGATGACGCCAACCGCGCCCTGATGGGGTCGAACATGCAGCGACAAGCCGTGCCGCTGATTCGCGCCGAGGCGCCGCTGGTCGGCACCGGCATGGAGCATGCTGTGGCCCGGGACTCGGGCGCCGCTATTGCCGCGCGGCGGACCGGCGTGGTCGATCAGGTCGACGCCACCCGTATCGTTATCCGCGCCACCGAGGAAACCTCGGCGGCGGCGACCGGCGTCGATATCTATAATTTGCTGAAATTCCAGCGCTCGAACCAGAACACCTGTATCACCCAACGCCCCCTGGTGAAGGTGGGCGACATGGTGCTGCAGGGCGACATCATCGCCGACGGCCCCTCGACCCAGTTGGGCGAGTTGGCCTTGGGGCGGAATGTGCTGGTCGCCTTCATGCCCTGGAATGGCTATAATTTCGAAGATTCGATCCTGATCTCCGAGCGGATTGTCCGAGACGACGTCTTCACCTCGATCCATATCGAGGAATTCGAAGTCATGGCCCGCGATACCAAGCTCGGCCAGGAGGAAATCACCCGCGATATCCCCAATGTCGGCGAAGAGGCTCTGAAGAATCTCGACGAAGCCGGCATCGTCTATATCGGCGCGGAAGTGAAGCCGGGCGACATTCTGGTCGGCAAGGTCACGCCCAAGGGCGAAAGCCCGATGACGCCGGAAGAGAAGCTGCTGCGGGCCATCTTCGGTGAGAAGGCCTCGGATGTGCGCGACACGTCCTTGCGCCTGCCGCCGGGCGTTTCCGGTACCATCGTCGAAGTGCGGGTCTTCTCGCGCCGCGGCGTTGAAAAGGACGAACGCGCTCTCGCCATCGAGCGCGCCGAGATCGAGCGTCTGGCCAAGGATCGTGACGATGAACGCGGTATCCTCGAACGCTCGTTTTATGGCCGTCTCAAGACCTTGCTGCTCGGCCAGACCATCGTCAATGCGCCCAAGGGTCTCAAAGTCAATGTCGCCCTCGACGAAGACATGCTGGGTTCCCTGCATCAGAGCCAGTGGCGCACTATCGCCATTGCCGATGATCAGGTGATGAGCGACATCGAAGCCTTGAAGCATTCCGTCGATCAGGGTGTCGACCGCCTGCAACGCCGCTTCGAGGACAAGGTCGAGAAGTTGCAGCGCGGCGACGAATTGCCGCCCGGCGTGATGAAGATGGTCAAGGTCTTCGTAGCGGTGAAGCGCAAGCTGCAACCGGGCGACAAGATGGCCGGCCGTCACGGCAATAAGGGCGTTATCTCGCGCATCACCCCGGTCGAGGACATGCCCTATCTGGAGAACGGCCAGGCGGTCGATATCGTGCTCAATCCGTTGGGCGTGCCGTCGCGCATGAATGTCGGTCAGATTCTCGAGACCCATCTCGGATGGGCTTCGGCCAATCTCGGCCGCCAGGTCGGCGAAATGCTCGACAGCTTCCGTCGCCAGACCAACTCTTTGGAGGATTTGCGCGGTCGTCTGAAGGACATCTACGGCGACAAGTCCTATGGCGAGGATGTGGCCGATCTGAATGACGCCGAAATCCTCGAACTTTCCGAGAATCTGCGCCCCGGTATTCCTTTCGCCACCCCGGTCTTCGATGGGGCCCGTGAAGCGGATATCGTGCATATGCTGGAAAAAGCCGGTCTGGCATCATCCGGTCAGGTTACCCTGGTCGATGGCCGTACCGGCGAGCCCTTCGATCGGCAGGTCACGGTTGGCTATATCTACATGCTCAAGCTGCATCATCTGGTCGACGACAAGATCCATGCGCGTTCCATCGGCCCCTATTCGCTGGTCACCCAGCAACCTTTGGGCGGCAAGGCGCAGTTTGGCGGTCAGCGTTTCGGCGAAATGGAAGTGTGGGCGTTGGAAGCTTATGGCGCCGCCTATACCTTGCAGGAAATGCTGACGGTGAAGTCAGACGACGTGTCGGGTCGCACCAAGGTCTATGAGGCCATCGTGCGCGGCGACGACACATTCGAGGCCGGCATCCCCGAGAGCTTCAACGTTCTGGTCAAGGAATTGCGTTCCTTGGGTCTGAACGTCGAACTCAACCAGCGCGATCTCTGATTATCGGATTTTCGGGCGGTACGGTTTTCTGCCGCCGCCCGATCCTCCCATGCCCTAAAACAGGAGCAGCCAGACCATGAATGAACTCGTAAAGATCTTCGGTCAGCCAAGCGGCACCCAGAGCTTCGATCAGATCCAGATCGCCATCGCCAGCCCCGAGCGGATCCGCTCCTGGTCGTTCGGTGAGATCAAGAAGCCGGAAACCATCAATTACCGGACCTTCAAGCCCGAGCGCGACGGCCTGTTCTGCGCCCGCATCTTCGGGCCGATCAAGGATTACGAATGCTTGTGCGGCAAGTACAAGCGGATGAAATATCGCGGCATCATCTGCGAGAAGTGCGGCGTCGAAGTCACCCTGGCCAAGGTGCGGCGCGAACGGATGGGCCATATCGAACTGGCCTCGCCGGTCGCCCATATCTGGTTCCTGAAGTCGCTGCCGAGCCGTATCGGTCTGTTGATCGACATGACGCTCAAGGATCTCGAGCGGATCCTCTATTTCGAGAATTATGTCGTCACCGAGCCCGGTCTGACGCCTTTGAAGCAGCATGAATTGCTGAGCGAGGAAGGCTATCAGAACGCCGTCGAGGAATATGGCGATGACGCCTTCCAGGTCGGCATCGGCGCTGAGGCGATCCGCACCCTCCTGCAGGCGATCGATCTGTCGACCGAGCATGAGAAGCTGAAGGTCGAGCTGCGCGAGACCACGTCCGAAGCCAAGCGCAAGAAGCTGGTCAAGCGTCTGAAGCTGGTCGAAGCCTTCCTGGAATCCAATTCCCGTCCGGAATGGATGATCCTGGAAGTCATCCCGGTCATCCCGCCGGAACTTCGCCCGCTGGTCCCGCTGGATGGCGGCCGCTTTGCCACGTCCGATCTGAACGACCTTTATCGCCGCGTGATCAACCGTAACAACCGTCTGAAGCGGCTGATCGAACTCCGCGCCCCCGAGATCATCGTGCGCAACGAAAAGCGCATGCTGCAGGAAGCCGTCGACGCTTTGTTCGATAATGGCCGTCGTGGCCGCGCCATTACCGGGGCCAACAAGCGTCCGCTGAAATCTTTGTCCGACATGCTGAAGGGCAAGCAGGGCCGCTTCCGCCAGAACCTGCTCGGCAAGCGCGTCGATTATTCGGGCCGTTCGGTCATCGTCGTCGGTCCGGAACTGAAACTGCATCAGTGCGGCCTGCCGAAAAAGATGGCGCTCGAGCTGTTCAAGCCCTTCGTCTATTCAAAGCTCGAGCTTTACGGCATGGCGACCACCATCAAGGCCGCCAAGCGCATGGTCGAGAAAGAGCGTCCGGAAGTTTGGGATATCCTCGAAGAAGTCATCCGCGAACATCCGGTGATGCTGAACCGCGCGCCGACGCTGCATCGCCTCGGCATCCAGGCGTTTGAGCCGGTGCTGATCGAAGGCAAGGCGATCCAGCTGCATCCGCTGGTCTGTACCGCCTTCAACGCCGATTTCGACGGCGATCAGATGGCGGTCCATGTGCCGCTCAGTTTGGAGGCCCAGCTCGAAGCGCGCGTGCTGATGATGTCGACCAACAACATCCTGTCGCCCGCCAATGGCAAGCCGATCATCGTGCCGTCGCAAGACATCGTGCTCGGTCTCTATTACATCACCATGGACCGCGAGGGCGAGAAGGGCGAGGGTATGGTCTTCGCCGACGTCAAGGAGATCCAGCAGGCGCTGGACGCCAAGGCGGTGTCCTTGCATGCCCGCGTGAAAGCGCGCTACCGCACCATCGATGACGACGGCAAGCCGATCGTCGTGCGTGTCGACACCACACCGGGCCGCATGCTGCTGTCCGAAGTGCTGCCGCGCAATATCAAGGTGCCGTTCTCGCTGATCAACCGTCTGTTGACCAAGAAGGACATCCAGAACGTCATCGATATCGTCTATCGCCATTGCGGCCAGAAAGAGACGGTGATCTTCGCCGACCGCGTCATGGGTCTGGGCTATTCCCATGCGTGCCGCGCCGGCATTTCGTTCGGCAAGGACGATCTGGTCATCCCGACGTCGAAGGTCGTGCTGGTGTCCGACACCGAGACCAAGGTCAAGGAATATGAGCAGCAATATCAGGACGGTCTGATCACCCACGGCGAGAAATACAACAAGGTGGTTGACGCCTGGTCGAAATGCACCGACGACGTCGCCGACGCCATGATGAAGGAAATCAGCACGCCGAAGCCCGGCAAGCCGATCAACTCCATCTATATGATGGCGCATTCCGGCGCCCGCGGTTCGGCGGCGCAGATGAAGCAGCTGGCCGGCATGCGTGGCCTGATGGCCAAGCCGTCGGGCGAGATCATCGAAACGCCGATCATCTCGAACTTCAAGGAAGGCCTGACCGTGCTGGAGTATTTCAACTCCACCCACGGCGCGCGCAAGGGTCTGGCCGATACGGCCCTGAAGACCGCGAACTCGGGGTACCTGACCCGTCGTCTGGTCGACGTGGCGCAGGACGCTATCGTCGTCGAAGATGATTGCGGCACCACCCGCGGCCTGACCGTGTCGCCGGTCCTCGAGGGCGGCGAAGTCATCGCAAGCCTCGGCGAGCGGATCCTCGGCCGTACCGCGTCGCGGGATGTGATCGATCCGGGCACGGGCGAGATCATCGTGGCGGCGGGCAATCTGATCGACGAATATCTGGTCGAGCAGATCGAAGCGGCCGGAATCGAGATCGTCGGCATCCGCTCGGTGCTGACCTGCGAAGCCGAGACCGGCGTGTGCGGCGCTTGCTATGGCCGCGATCTGGCGCGCGGCACCAAGGTCAATGTCGGCGAGGCGGTCGGCGTCATCGCCGCCCAGTCGATCGGCGAGCCTGGCACCCAGCTGACCATGCGCACCTTCCATATCGGCGGCGCGGCGCAGCGCGGCGCCGAACAATCCTCGATCGAATCGGCGTTCGAGGCCAAGGTGTCGCTGATCAACCGCAATGTCGTGACCAACTCGTCGGGTCAGACCGTCGTCATGTCCAGGAACTGCGAATTGCTCCTGACCGACGCCAATGGCCGCGAGAAAGCCCGCCATCGCGTTCCCTACGGCGCCAAGCTGCTGCTCGACGAGGGCGCGACGGTGACCAAGGGCAGCAAGCTGGCCGAATGGGACCCCTATACCTTGCCGATCCTCACCGAGCGGGAAGGTATCGCCCATTACGTGGATATGGTCGAAGGCCTGTCGATGCGCGAAGTACTCGACGAAGCGACCGGCATCACCAGCAAGGTCGTGGTCGATTGGAAGCAGCAGCCGCGTGGCTCGGATCTCCGTCCGCGGATCACGCTGCGCGACGAAGCCGGCGAAGTGGTCCAGCTCGGCAATGGTCTGGAAGCCCGTTATTTCATGTCGGTCGACGCTATTCTGTCGGTCGAGAATGGGCAGCGGGTCCATGCCGGCGACGTGCTGGCGCGCATCCCGCGCGAGTCTTCCAAGACCCGCGACATCACCGGCGGTCTGCCGCGGGTGGCCGAATTGTTCGAGGCGCGTCGTCCGAAGGATCACGCGATCATCTCGGACATCGATGGCCGTGTCGAATTCGGCAAGGACTACAAGTCCAAGCGCCGTATTCTGGTGGTGCCCGAGGAAGGCGATGCGATCGAATATCTCATCCCCAAGGGCAAGCACATCTCGGTGCAGGAAGGCGACTATGTCCGTCAGGGCGATCCGCTGATGGACGGCAATCCGGTGCCGCATGACATCTTGAAGGTGATGGGCGTCGAGGCGCTGGCCAATTACCTGATCAACGAGATCCAGGAGGTCTATCGTCTGCAGGGCGTGAAGATCAATGATAAGCACATTGAGGTGATCGTCCGGCAGATGCTGCAGAAGGTCGAGATCTCGGATCCGGGTGACACCACCTTCCTGGTCGGCGAGCAGATCGATCGCCATGACTTCGAAGCCGAGAACAACAAGACCATCAAGGAAAAGGGTCGTCCTGCCATGGGTACCCCCGTGCTGCAGGGAATCACCAAGGCGTCCTTGCAGACCCACTCCTTCATCTCGGCGGCGTCCTTCCAGGAAACCACCCGCGTCCTCACGGAAGCCGCGGTGTCCGGCAAGACCGACGATCTGATCGGTCTCAAGGAGAACGTCATCGTCGGCCGTCTGATCCCCGCCGGTACCGGCGCGGTGATGAACCGTCTGAAGGAAATCGCCGCCAAGCGCGACCGCGAGCTGCAGGGTCCGGACAAAGTTCCGGCCCAGGCCGCTCTGGCCGCCGAGGTCCATCCGGCGGAATAAGGCGCAAAAGCATCGGGCCTCACGTCAGTGAGGCCCGATTTTCTGTGTCCATTCGTTACTCCCGCGCAGGCGGGAGTCCAGGTCGAGACAGGCAGCATGCGCATTCCGATCCATCATCATCGTGCCTAGCGCTATTTTGCAGCCATGAACGCCGACCGTAGTGTCGTTCCTAAGCTTATTTTCGCCAACCAGTTGCGGGGTATCGCGGCCTTACTGGTGATGACGATCCATCTGGCCGGAATTTTCTGGCTGTCGCGGGACTATGTCGCGACTGTAACCTTTTCGCCGATTCAGTCCGGGTCGTCGCCCATCGACGGCAGTCTCCTGGCGACGCGCTGGCATAATCTCGGACCTCTCGGGGTCGCGCTCTTTTACCTGATCAGCGGTTTCGTAATCCCTTTTTCGTTCCGCCATCATACGCGTTTCTCCTTTCTGGCTGCGCGGCTTGTGCGGATCTATCCGGTGTATATCGCCTGTATTTTCCTCGATGTTCTGGTCTTGTACGCCTCATCCGTCTATTGGCAGCGGCCGTTCACTCTGTCCGCCAAAGAGATCTTTTATAATCTGGCTCTGATCAATAATTTCGCGTCTATCCGGTCGATCGATTTGGTCAATATCACCCTGGCGACCGAGATGCGGTTCTATATTCTATGCGTCCTGCTGTTTTCCTTCATCAAGACAGGCAAGACGTCGCCGCTCTACGCCAGCGCTATTCTGCTGTGCGTTCTTTGCCTGATTTTTAATTTCACGCCCCATATCGGCGCGATCTATGCCTATGTTTTCAGCGAGTCAGATATTTTCTATATTATCTACATGCTGATCGGCGTGCTGTTCCATTATGAGTTCAATGGTCATATCAGGAAAACGCATTTGTTAGGCGGCACAGTACTGCTGCTGGGCTTATTTGCTGTCTGTTTGAAGCTTTCCAAGCCAATAATATTCTATGTTCTCACTAATTATTTATATGCGCTGGCGATCTTCGCTATGGCCTATTTCTCCCGCCGCCATTTTCGGAAATTTCCGCCGCTGGATTGGCTGGCGGCAATCAGTTATCCGCTTTATCTGCTGCACACCATGCTGGGTTTTACGTTGTTGAAAGTGCTGCTGATAACGCTCGGGATGTCCCCCGCCCCAGCCCTTATCGTGACTTTTGTTGTAATCGCAGCGATTGCCTGGATTATCCACCATGTCCTGGAGCTGCGCAGCATCGCCTTCGGCCGTCGGCTGGGGGGTCATGAAAATCCGGTTTGATCGCTAAAATTGTCCGTTTGTCACCACAAGGCCGCACCGGTTCCCTTGCGAAAGCCGGCAATATCAATCGGCTGCAACCGTCCCAGCTGATCCACAATCAGGCCGTTCTCAATGGTGAATAGCTTGATACGGATCCAACTCGGCAGCCTGAGGCCGGCCTCCGCCCAGTGCTGGACATCGTAATCCTGCGGCCAGGCATTGTTGTCGCGCTTGGTGATCATCGCCATGACGGTATGACCGCTGGCTGCATTGAAGCCGGCTTGGCTGAGAACCAGGGCCGGTCGCTTTTTGGAGGCTTCCCTGTCAGTAAAGGGAAACGGTACCCGGACGATGTCCCACTGATTGCTAATCATTATAGACGTCTTGCTCCGGATCATTCCATTCACCGAGCATTTCAGACTGGCCGCCATTCCAGGCATGATCGATCGCTACGACTTTTTCGAGGACGGCGCGCCCGGCTTCGATTGAAAACGAGACATGGTCACCAGGCTTGATATTAAGTTCCCGACGAATGTCGGCGGGGATCGTTGTCTGGCCTTTGCTCGTCACCGAGCTTTGGCGCCGTGCCTGTCCGATCGCCGATGTCGATTTGATGTCTTTGCGAGGACTCATGATGTGCGCTCCGTTATCGGCGTCGGGGGTATGGTACTAAGTAAGACGTAATGCATCAATTGGTAATACCCCTTACATCTATGCGCCGACGCCCATCCGATCGGAGAAATGACCCAATTGTCGTCCCCCAACCACAAGATAGGGGGTAGGATTGGTGAAAGCCCCGCAAATCCTTGGTTTTTTCCTGGTCGCGAATAATAAAAATACAAAAGTAACCTTTCCAATATTTTTATATTACGTAAGATATAAAAAATACGACTGAATCATTCAATTTCAGCACCCCCTTGAGATTCCCTTGACGGACCATAGTCGTCTCCCTATTATCCGGCCCTCTCGCGGAACTGGTGGTAGGGGTTCAACCTAAACGCTTTGTCCGCGGTGATTTTTTTTGATCGACATTCGAACGCCGTTCGGGTCGGCGCATAATTACCCAAATCCGCGGGGTTCAGAGTGAACTCCGCTGGTTGTTTTTATGGCTGTGCCTGTCTTGGCAAAGGAAACGATGTATGCCGACGATTAACCAGTTGATCCGCAAGCCGCGCGAACCCGTCGTGGCGCGCAATAAGGTCCCGGCGCTGCAGGAGTGCCCCCAGAAGCGTGGTGTTTGCACCCGCGTCTACACGACGACGCCGAAAAAGCCGAACTCCGCGCTGCGTAAGGTCGCGCGCGTCCGGCTCACCAATGGCTTCGAAGTGACGAGCTACATCCCTGGTGAGGGCCATAATTTGCAAGAGCACTCGGTCGTGATGATCCGCGGCGGTCGCGTCAAGGATCTGCCCGGCGTGCGCTATCACATCATTCGCGGCACTCTGGATACCCAGGGCGTCAAGGACCGCCGTCAACGCCGTTCGAAGTACGGCGCGAAGCGTCCGAAGTAAGGGGTTAGATCCATGTCTCGTCGCCACGCTGCTGAGAAGCGCGAAGTTCAGCCCGACGCCAAGTTCGGCGATATCGTGCTGACCAAATTCATGAACTGCCTGATGTTCGACGGCAAAAAGTCGACGGCGGAAGCCATCGTCTATGGTGCCCTCGACAAGATGGCGAAGAAGAGCGGCCAGGATGCCCTGCAGCTTTTCCACGCTGCTTTGGACAATGTGAAACCTTCGCTCGAAGTGCGTTCGCGTCGTGTCGGTGGCGCCACCTATCAGGTGCCGGTGGAAGTCCGCACCGATCGCCGTCAGGCGCTCGCGATCCGCTGGCTGATCGACAATGCCCGGAAGCGCGGCGAGACCACCATGGTCGACCGTCTGTCCGGCGAATTGCTCGATGCGTCCTCCAATCGCGGCGCCGCGGTCAAGAAGCGCGAAGACACCCACCGGATGGCAGAGGCTAACAAAGCCTTCTCCCATTACCGCTGGTAAGGCGAGAGCTTCGGAACCCCGATCATGGCTCGTCAGACCCAACTCAATCTGTATCGTAATATCGGCATCATGGCTCACATCGATGCGGGTAAGACGACGACGACTGAGCGGGTTCTATATTACACCGGAAAGTCCTATCGGATCGGCGAAGTGCATGAAGGCACCGCCACCATGGACTGGATGGAGCAGGAACAGGAACGCGGCATTACCATCACCTCGGCCGCGACCACCTGTTTCTGGAAGGGCCATCGGATCAATATTATCGACACGCCCGGTCATGTCGATTTCACCATCGAAGTAGAGCGGTCTTTGCGCGTCCTCGATGGTGCCGTCGCCGTGTTCGACGGTGTGGCGGGTGTCGAGCCGCAATCGGAAACGGTTTGGCGCCAGGCCGACAAATATGACGTGCCGCGCATCTGTTTCGTGAACAAGATGGATCGCACCGGCGCAGACTTCGATGGCTGCGTCGCCATGATTAGCGATCGTCTCGGTGCCCGCCCGTTGGTGCTGCAATTGCCGATCGGCCATGAGGCCGGCTTCAGTGGTGTGGTCGATCTGGTGCGCAATGTCGCGGTGATCTGGCGGGACGACGCGCTGGGCGCCGATTTCCGTGATGCGCCGATCCCTGACGAGATGGCTGACGCCGCCGCCACCGCCCGCAAGGCGATGATCGAGACCGCCATCCTGCATAATGACGCGGTGATGGATGCCTATCTGAACGGGCAGGAGCCTGACCTCGCGACCCTGAAATCCTGCATCCGCGCCGGCACCATCGCCCGTCATTTTGTCCCGGTGCTGTGCGGTTCGGCCTTCAAGAACAAGGGCGTTCAGCCGCTGCTCGACGCGGTGATCGATTATCTGCCGGCGCCGGTCGATATCCCCGCCATCAAGGGTTTCACAACGGGCGGCGAGACCGAGAAGCTGGCCAGCGATGACGACAGCTTCGCCGGTCTGGCTTTCAAGGTGCAGAATGATCCACTGGTCGGTAGCCTGACCTTCGTGCGAATCTATTCCGGCCATATCGAGCAGGGCGCCCACCTGGTCAATTCGGGCAGGGGCAAGGAAGAGCGCATCGGCCGCATGGTCTTGATGCATGCCAATGCCCGTGAAGAGATCAAGGAGGCCTTCGCCGGCGACATTGTCGCGTTCGTCGGTCTGGAGAACACCACCACCGGGGACACGCTGTGCGCGCCGGGCGCGCTGGTGATGCTGGAGAAGATCGACTTCCCTCAGCCAGTGATTGAAGTGACCGTCGAGCCGAAGACCGAAGCCGATCAGGACAAAATGGCCCTGGCCCTGTCCCGTCTGGCAGCCGAGGACCCGTCGGTGCATCTGGCGGTCGACCCCGAGTCGGGCCAGACCGTCATTCGCGGCATGGGTGAGCTGCATCTGGAGATCATCATCGATCGCCTGAAGCGTGAGTTCAAGGTTGAGGCCAATGTCGGCGCGCCGCAGGTTGCCTATCGCGAGACCATCAGCAAGTCGGCGGAAGTGGACTATACCCACAAGAAGCAGGTCGGCAGTCTCGGTCAATATGCCCGTGTCAAGCTGGGTTTCGTGCCGGGTGCCGAAGGAAGCGGTTTCGCTTTCGAAAATGAGGCGGCAACCGGGGTGGTACCGAAAGAATTTGCCGCCGCCATCGAAAAAGGCTTGCGTAATTGCGCGGAAAGCGGCGTATTGGCCGGCTTTCCGATGGTGGACTTCAAGGCCAGCTTGCTCGATGGCGGATATAACGACGTCGATTCAAGTGTTGTGGCGTTTGAAATAGCCGCCCGCGCGGCGTTCCGCGAGGGTGTTACCAAGGCCGGTCCGAAGCTCCTCGAGCCTCTGATGCAGGTCGAGGTGGTCACTCCGGAAGATTATATGGGCGACGTCATCGGCGACTTGAACAGCCGCCGGGGTCAGGTGACCGGGATCGACAGCCGCGGTAATGCCCGCGTCGTGTTGGCCGGGGTCCCGCTGGCGAACATGTTCGGATATGTCAACACGCTCCGCTCAATGAGCCAAGGGCGTGCGCAATACACCATGCATTTCGATCACTATTCCGAAGTGCCGGCCAACATTTCCGAGGAAATCCGCGCCAAGATGGCCGGCTGATCTCGGGACTTAGATTTGTAGACGGAGTAAGAAATGGCTAAGGCGAAGTTTGAGCGGAACAAGCCGCATTGCAATGTGGGCACCATTGGTCACGTCGATCATGGCAAGACGTCCCTGACAGCGGCGATCACCAAGGTGCTGGCCGAGACCGGCGGGGCGACCTTTACCGCCTATGACCAGATCGACAAGGCGCCGGAGGAGAAGGCGCGCGGCATCACCATTTCGACGGCGCATGTCGAATATGAGACCGCCAACCGTCATTATGCCCATGTCGATTGCCCCGGCCACGCCGATTATGTGAAGAACATGATCACCGGCGCAGCTCAGATGGATGGCGCGATTCTGGTGGTGTCGGCGGCTGATGGCCCGATGCCGCAGACGCGCGAGCATATCCTGCTGGCCCGTCAGGTCGGCGTGCCGGCCCTGGTGGTGTTCATGAACAAGATGGACATGGTCGACGACCCGGAACTGGTCGAGCTGGTTGAGCTGGAGCTGCGCGAGCTGCTGTCGTCCTACGACTTCCCCGGCGACGATATTCCGATCATCAAGGGATCGGCTTTGTGCGCCCTTGAAGGCCGTGAGAACGAGATCGGTCATGACGCCATTCTCGCCTTGATGGCGGCGGTCGATGCCTATATCCCGCAGCCGAAGCGCGATGTGGATCGCTCGTTCCTGATGCCGGTGGAAGACGTCTTCTCGATCTCGGGCCGTGGCACGGTGGTGACCGGTCGCGTCGAGCGCGGCGTCGTCAAGGTCGGCGAGGAAGTCGAGATCATCGGCATCAAGCCGACCGTCAAGACCACCGTGACCGGTGTCGAGATGTTCCGCAAGCTGCTCGACCAGGGGCAGGCTGGTGATAACATTGGCGCTCTGCTGCGCGGCACCAAGCGTGAGGACGTCGAGCGTGGCCAGGTTCTGGCGGCGCCCGGTTCGATCACGCCGCACACCAAATTCAAGGCTGAAGCCTATGTGCTGACCAAGGAAGAGGGCGGTCGTCATACTCCCTTCTTCAGCAATTATCGTCCGCAGTTCTATTTCCGCACCACGGACGTGACCGGGACGGTCGAATTGCCGGAAGGCACCGAGATGGTGATGCCCGGCGACAATATCTCGATGGTCGTGCAGCTGATTGCCCCGATCGCCATGGATGAGGGCCTGCGTTTCGCCATCCGCGAAGGCGGTCGTACCGTCGGCGCCGGCGT
>Ga0116226_10002082_pt1 | contig 17357 bp, 10 predicted proteins | sample S1TSphfallax_FD_89692 | JGI IMG/M metagenome (GOLD analysis project Ga0116226, IMG submission 89692) | Host-associated microbial communities from peat moss isolated from Minnesota, USA - S1T2_Fa - Sphagnum fallax MG | ecosystem: Host-associated > Plants > Peat moss > Unclassified | place: USA... | reverse complement strand
CGCCGAAGACTTCGTTGCTCTTCGGTCACAACGCTACGGCGTTGCTCCCTCATCGCGCCTCGCTTCGACGAAATGTTCGGTGCCGATCCGCGCGACGCCACTTTTTCACAGGCCTGCTAGGCCGCTAGAGCGGACGCAGGTCGGCGACGTGCCGATGGCACGGCCGGCAATTGAAGATCCCCGAGTTGCCATCGGCTCGGCAACCGCATTTCCATTTGAGGTTATATTGCATGAGCGTAGCGCCGGTGCTTGCTACGTCCATATCATCGGGCTCGCCGAGTTTGTTCCGTAATTGGGCCGAGGTCGCCCGCACCGATGTGTTCATGGTCACCAAGCGTACCAGGTTCAAACCCACTTTGCCAGGCGGGTTACCGGTTCTTGACGATGCGCCTTGACCGAACGGATCGGCCGTTCGGCGGATACCGCGGTTGGGCGGGCGGTGATAGCATTCCGGCCGATGAGTCCCCTGTTGTTGACCCTGATCCTGGCCCTTGGGGCCGCCCTCTCGTTCTGGTTGCTCGACCGGTATGTGATCGGGTGCGCGAAGCTGTGAACGTCGATTATGTGCTGGGACTCGTCCTCGCGCTCGCGGCGCTCGTGTACCTCGCGTACGCGATGCTGCGGCCCGAGAAATTTTGAGTTGAGAGGGTTTCAAGCGTGACGCTCACCGGATGGCTACAAGCCGTCATCGTTTTCGCCGTGGTCGCCCTGCTCGTGCGGCCGCTCGGTACGTATCTGTACCAAGTCTTTGAGGGCGAGCGAACCTGGCTGACGCCGCTCGTCGCACCGATCGAGCGTGCGATCTATCGCGTCTCCGGGATCGACGCCGGTGCCGAGATGTCATGGCGCGGATACGCGTTCGCCGTACTCGGCTTCAGCGTCTTCGGGTTCGTCTATCTCTACGTGCTGCTGCTCACGCAGCAGTGGCTGCCGCTCAACCCGCAGCAATTCCCGAACCTCGCGCCGGATCTCGCGTTCAATACGGCCGTCTCGTTCGTGACCAATACCAATTGGCAGTTCTACTCGGGTGAATCGACGCTCAGTTACCTCACCCAGATGGCGGGCCTGGGCTGGCACATGTTCGTTTCGGCCGGCGCCGGGATCGCGATCGCGATCGCGTTCATGCGCGGTATCGCGCGGACCAGCGCGACGACGATCGGAAATTTCTGGGTCGACCTCACGCGCACGATGCTCTACGTTCTCGCGCCGATCTGCATCGTTGGGACGCTGATCTTCGTGTGGCAGGGATCGCCGCAGAATTTCTCCGCCTACACGACGGCGACCACCGTCGAAGGCGCGGTGCAAACGATCCCGCAGGGGCCGATGGCCTCGCAAGAGATCATCAAAGAGCTCGGCACGAACGGTGGCGGCTTCGTCAACGCCAACTCTGCATCGCCTTGGGAGAACCCGACCGGGTTCACCAACGCCCTGCAGTTGATCATGATCTTCCTGATCGGGCTTGCGCTCACATACACGTACGGGCGCTATGTGAAAGATCAGCGTCAGGGATGGTCGATCTTCGCTGCGATGGGGATTCTCGCCGTCGTCGGGTTCATCGGCATCTACGTCGCCGAAGCCGGCGGCAACCCGCTGGTGCATGCGCTCGGCGTAAGCGGCCCCAACCTCGAGGGAAAGGAAGTTCGCTTCGGCGCGGCCGCATCGGCGCTCTTCGCATCGATGACGACCGACACGTCGTGTGGCGCGGTCAATGCCATGCACGACTCGTTCATGCCCCTGGGCGGGCTCGTGGCGCTCGTCAACATGCAGCTCGGCGAAGTCGTCGTCGGCGGCGTCGGCTCGGGCTTTTACGGGATGCTCGTGTTCGTGATCCTCACCGTGTTCATCGCGGGGCTGATGGTCGGACGCACGCCGGAGTACCTCGGGAAGAAGATCGAGCGTCGCGAGATCCAGTTCGCGATCCTCGCTGCGCTCGTCGTTCCGCTCTTTTCGCTCGTCCCGGCCGGGATTGCGGCCGTCCTACCGGCGGGCGTCGCGACGCTCAACAACGCCGGACCGCACGGCTTCAGCGAAATTCTCTATGCGTATACATCGGGCGTGAACAACAACGGATCCGCGTTCGCGGGCCTGGGGCCGAATACGTGGTGGAACATCTCGATGGGCGTCGTGATGCTCTTCGGACGCTTCGCGATCGTCGTACCGGTGCTCGCCCTCGCCGGGACGCTCGCGCAAAAGCGCGCGGTCCCCGCGACGAGCGGCACGTTCACCACGACCTCGCCGATCTTCGTCACGCTGCTCATCGGGGTGATCATCATCGTCGGCGCGCTCACGTTCTTCCCGGCCGACGCGCTCGGGCCGATCGTCGAACACCTCTTACTGCTGCAAGGAAAAACGTTCTGATGGATGCCGCTCCGCGTTCGCGCTCGCTCTTCGATCCCGCGATCATTGGCCCCGCGATCCGCGACTCGTTCGTCAAACTCGATCCGCGCGTTCAATTCCGCAACCCGGTCATGTTCGTGGTCGAGATCGGCGCCGTGGTTGCGCTCGTCTACTTCGTGCGCGATTGGTCGAACGGGCAAGCCGGCTTCGATCTTGCGATCGCGTTCTGGCTGTGGTTCACGGTCCTCTTCGCGAACTTCGCCGAAGCCGTCGCGGAAGGCCGCGGCAAAGCGCAAGCCGAGTTCTTGCGCCGCACGAAGTCCGATACCTATGCCCGGCGTTTGACCGCCGACGGCGTCGAGGAGCGCGTCGTTGCCGCGAGCTTGCGCAAAGGCGACAAAATCGTCGTCGACGCGGGCGAGATCATCCCGGCCGACGCCGAGATCGTGCACGGTGCGGCCTCGGTCGATGAGTCCGCAATCACCGGCGAATCGGCGCCGGTCGTGCGCGAAGCGGGTGGCGACCGTTCGTCGGTCACGGGCGGTACGCGCGTGCTGTCGGACCGCATCATTGCAATCGTTTCCTCCAACGCGGGTGAGTCGTTTCTGGACCGCATGATCGCGCTCGTCGAAGGTGCCAGCCGGCAGAAGACGCCCAACGAAATCGCGCTCTCGATCCTGCTCGCCGGACTCACGATCATTTTCGTGATCGCGGTCGCGACGCTCGCGCCGTTCTCCATGTATGCGGGTGCCGGGCCGAGCATCGTCGTGCTGATCGCGCTGCTCGTCTGCTTGATCCCGACTACGATCGGCGGCCTGCTCTCGGCGATCGGGATCGCCGGGATGGACCGGGTGCTGCGCCGCAACGTGCTCGCGATGAGCGGCCGCGCGGTCGAGGCCGCGGGCGACGTCGATACGCTGCTGCTCGACAAGACCGGTACGATCACGCTCGGCAATCGCCAAGCCGGCGAGATCGTCGTCGCGCCCGGCGCGGATCGCACCGCCGTCTATCACGCCGCGTATCTCTCATCGCTCGCCGACGAGACGCCCGAAGGCCGCTCGATCGTGACCTTCGCGGCGCCGGGTGCCGGGCTCGATCCGAACACCCAGCTCTACGGCGACCAGCAGCCGCTGGTGCCCGACGGGGCTACGTTCGTACCGTTCAGCGCCTACACGCGCATGAGCGGACTCGATTTCGACGGTGGCCGCAAACTGCGCAAAGGCGCACCGGATTCGGTCCGCGCCTGGGTCTCCGAACAGACGCACGGGGCGGCCGACTTCCCGCTCGCGGGCGACGTCGAACGCATCGCCCGCGCCGGCGGAACGCCGCTGCTCTTGGCGGACGAACGTGCGATCCTCGGCGTGATCGGTTTGCGCGATATTTTGAAGCCCAACATGCGCGACCGCTTCGACCGGCTGCGCGCGATGGGCATCCGCACGATCATGATCACCGGCGATAACCCGCTCACGGCAAGCGCCATCGCGGGCGAAGCGGGCGTCGATGATTTCCTCGCCGAGGCAACCCCGGAAACGAAGATGGCGCTGATCCGGCGCGAGCAAGCCTCGGGACGGCTCGTTGCGATGACTGGCGACGGCACGAACGACGCGCCGGCGCTTGCGCAAGCCGATGTCGGTGTGGCGATGAACTCCGGGACCCAAGCGGCAAAAGAGGCCGGTAACATGGTCGATCTCGATTCGGATCCGACCAAGCTGATCGAAATCGTCGAGGTCGGCAAGCAGCTCTTGATGACGCGCGGCGCGCTCACGACGTTCTCGATCGCGAACGACGTCGCGAAGTACTTCGCGATCCTGCCGGCGATGTTCGCCGCCACGTATCCGGCGATGAACTCGCTCAACATCATGCACCTCGCGACCTCGCAGAGCGCGATCCTCTCGGCGATCATCTTCAACGCGCTGATCATCGTCGCGCTCATTCCGCTCGCGCTCACGGGCGTGACCTACAAGCCGCGCGGCGCAAATGCCGTGCTGCGTGAGAATGTCCTCATCTATGGCCTCGGGGGCCTCATCGTGCCGTTCATCGGCATCAAGGCGATCGATTTGATCCTCGTCGGCCTGCACCTCACCGGAGCGAAATAATGGCAACCCCCGTCCCCGTCCCCGTCCCCGCCCGCGATTCCAGCATCCGGCATCTCGGCACGGCGGTCCGCTTCACGATCGTCACGATCCTGATCTTCGGGATCGCGTATCCGGTCGTGATGTGGGGCCTCTCCTCGGCGCTCTTCCCCGCGCAGGCCGCGGGCTCGCTCGTGAGCGTGGGCGGCAAGATCGTCGGCTCGACGCTCGTCGGTCAAGCGTTCACGAAGCCGCAGTATTTTCACCCGCGGCCCTCGGCCGCCGGCAAGGGCTACGACCCCACGTCGACCGGCGGCACGAACCTCGGACCGACCTCGAAGAAACTGATCGATTCGACCAAAGCCACGATCGAGGCCGTGGAAAAAGAGAACCCGGACGCGAGCGGTTCGCCGCCGATGGATCTCGTGACGTCGAGCGCAAGCGGAATCGATCCGGACATCTCGCCCGAAGCCGCGCGCTATCAGGCGGCGCGCGTCGCGAAGGCTCGCGGCCTGTCGGTCGCGTCGATCGACGCCATGATCGCGGCGCACGAACGCGGGCGCGATTTCGGTATCCTCGGCGAACCGCGCGTAAACGTCCTCGAACTCAATCGCGCGCTCGACGCGCAACCTTCCGGCACCGCTCCGTAGCGCGCAAGCGCCGAACGGATCAGCCGAAGGACGGCTTGTTTGCCGCTCCGCGTCATCCTACGATTCGTATACGGACAGCCTCGCGCGTGCGGTCCCAAGATATCGCCTTATGCGCGAGGTGTCTCGGCGCACCGGGTGCGTGTTCGGAAAATGTCTTCGCCGCCCGTCCGGGCCGTGCAACTTTGATAGGAGTACCAATCAGCCGTGTTTCGTTCGCTTGCGATGACCGTCGCTCTCCTCGCGCTGCCGAGCATTGCGCTCGCCGACGACGAAACGACCGGAACCGCGCCACTGGCGTCGCCGGCCGCGACGGCATCGATGATGCCCATTGCCGTGGCTTCCGCCGCCCCCGCTGCGCCGGTCGCGGTCGTTTCACCGACGCCCGAGCCGTCGCGCCGCGGTCAGGCCGCACCGATGGATTCGATTTTTCCGAATGTCGATTTCGGCGGCCCATTGCTCGGAACGAACATCGATCCGGTCGGTTATCCGCTGGAGTCCGCGATGGCGAAGACGCCGGGCTTGGGCCAATGGCTCGACTCGCACCGCATCCGCGTCTACGGCTGGATCAATCCGGGCGTCGAACTCTCGAATTCGTCGGCGACGACGACCTTTCCGATCTCCTATAACCCGGTAGCGAACCGGATCGAACTCGATCAGGCGGTCATCCGTCTCGAGCGCGATCCCGATACGGTCCAGCAGGATCATTCGGACTGGGGCTTCCGGATCAGCAGTATCTACGGCGTCGACTATCGCTGGACGACGGCGTACGGCTATCAGAGCGGTCAGCTTGCGACCAACAATCAGCTCAGCGGCTACGACGACCCCGAGGTGTTTGGGATGCTCTATGAGCCCCATTTCTTCAAGGGTGGAACGGTCATCGAATTCGGCCGCGTGATCTCCGTTCCCGACATCGAGGCCCAGCTCGCGCCACAAAACTACCTCTACACCCACTCGATCATGTTCGACTGGGATAGCTACACGCAGACCGGCTTGCTCTTCTGGTCGAAACTCAGCAACATGTTCACGCTCGACTACGGGGTTACGTTCGCCGACGACGTCGCGCCGTTCACGCCGACGGCTCACTTCCCGACCGGACAACTCTTCGTGAAGTATACGACCAAAGCGAACAAGGACGACGTGCTGATCGGCGTCGATGCCTACAACAACAAGAACTTCTCGTATTATGTCGCTGGAGCAACGAAGCAGAGCGCACCGCAATGTGCTGCCTACGCGTCGACCGTCACCTATGCACAGCAGAATGGCCAGATCACGACCGGCATCCCGGCGGGCTCATGTCTCTACGGCCACGACAACCTGCAGCAGTTCAACATGACCTGGTACCACACGTTCAGCACGGCATTCCACAATGCGTTTGAAACGTATTTCCTGTGGACGCGCAACGCACCGGCAGCCGGCTCGATCAGCAACGGTCCGCCGCAGTACGCGGCCGGCAACGGGCCGGATGCATTCTTGCCGGGGTATTCCGAGGCGATCGGTATGGTGGACTATCTCGAATACAAATTCTCACCGAGCGATTTCGTCTCGTTCCGGACCGATTATCTCAACGATACACGCGGTTGGCGCACGGGTTATGCGTCATCCTTCGGAAGCCTTACGCTCGGCGTCACGCACCATTTCTCTGCGCTGACCTGGCTGCGTCCCGAAATTCGCCTCGAGAAGGCATTCACGCAAACGTACAACCCGTCGTCGTCCTCCTACGTGGGCTACGGGCCGTACGACAATCTCGAGAGCCAATCCGGCTTCCTCGGAACGAAGAACTATCAGACCACTCTGGGGATCGACCTCATTCAGTGGTTCTGATCTGCCACACGCCTGGCGTCGGCCGCAGAGCCGGCGCGGGTCTCGCCCGCCAGGCCAAGGCCCTGCAGGGCAATCGCACGGCGCGTGCCAAGAATCCGCCGAGTTGGTCCGCAGACCGTGCCGTACGACGTTGTCCTTCCTACGCGCATCGATACGAGAGCCGAGCGTTCCCGTGAAACACTCCCACGTCCGCGGCGCGTACGTCGTTGCTGCCGCGATGTTTGCCGCGGTGTTCGCCGACGCGGTCGCCGAAGCGCTCTCCGACGCGAGCCTGTTTTGGCACGGGCGTTTCACCGATCAGAGTTCAGCGGACCTCGTTCCGGCATTCGTGATCGGACTTGGCGCGCTGGTGCTCACGTTGGTGCTCGTCATTCTGCGCGGGCGACGGGAAGCCGGCGGCTCCCTTCGTTCGCTGCTCCTCGCGAGCGCGCGGATCCTCACGCGCCGTGAGATCGTGCGGCTCGTGCCCGCGATCTTCGTCTCACAAATCTGCGCGCTCAAAGCGATGGAAACGAGCGAACAGATCGTCGTTTACGGACACCCGCTCGGCGGGACGCTGTGGCTCGGTGCACCGGTTCTCGCGAGCCTTTTCATTCACGCGCTGTTCTGCGTTGGAAGTGCCTTTGTTCTCTCCGTGGTCTTGCGTACGCTGGCCGACGGGCTACTGCAATTTGCCGGCACGATTGCGGGTTGGAATATTCGCCCCGCGCGTTCGAGCGCGTCTTACGTGTCAACTCGAAAAACGGCTCCATTTCGTTTAGAGCCGAGCGTCTTTTTCTCGAACGTCGATCGCGGACCACCGCTGGCCGTTTCCTAACGAGCGCGCGCGTCACGTTGCAGCGCGCTTGGATCGTGCGCACCAGACGATGCCTAGCCGCGCTCGCTTGCGCGAACCCGACGGGACCGTCGATACACTAGATCGCTTCGAGAACCCGCTGAAAGAATCTCCGATGTCGAGAACTCGCCCGCGCGGCTCTTTGCCGCCCGTTCTTCAACTGCTGATCGTCGCCGCACTCTTCGGGGCCGGCGTCCTGCTGCTGCTCGCGCCCGCCCTCTTCGGACACGGCAGGTCCGTGGCGGCGGAAGCAACACCGGCGCCGCTCGCGTCGGGATTTTTTCAGCCCACCGAGCAACAGTGGCAAAGTCTCACGACGGCGCCCGTGACCTCGGCTCCGTTTGCCGACGTGAGCGAGACGGAAGGGTCGATCGTCGCGGCCGACGATGCGACAACACAGGTGTTCTCGCCGTTCAGCGGTCGCGTCGCGAACGTGTTCGTGACCGTCGGCGACATCGTGAGCCCGGGAACGCCGCTGTTTTCGGGCGTCGGCGATGAATACGCGCAGGCGGAAAACGATCTCGCGACGGCGCTTGCGACGCTGCAGTCGGCACGCACCCAATATCACGTGACGCAAGTCAATCGCGATCGGCTCTTGAAGCTCTTGGCGGTCGATGGTGCCGCTCGCAAGGATGTCGAGCAGAGCGCCGCCGATCTCGCCAACGCGAAGACCGCCGTCGACAACGCGGAGATCGCCGCCAAACTCGCGCGTGCGCACGCCGACGTTTTGGGTGCGACCGTAAAGTCGAGCCCGCAAACGGCGCCGAGCGGGGCGTTCGCGACGCAGGCCGTGGTGCGCGCGCCGATCGGCGGCACGATCGTGCAGCGCGCGGTCGGGCCGGGCCAGTTCGTTCAGAGCGCCACGAGCGGCGCCTCGAACGCGCTGCTCACGATCAGCGATCTCTCGCACGTCTTTTTCGCCGCCGCGGTGACCGAAGATCAGATCGCACGCGTTCGCGTCGGCGATTCGGTGACGGTCCGGATGGACGCGTTTCCCGCCCGTACCTTCGATGCGCGGGTGAACTTCATCGCGCCGACGGTCGATCCAAACACGCACCGGATCGCCGTGCGCGCGCGCGTCGACAACCCGGATATCGCGCTCAAGCCCGGCATGTTCGGGAGCTTCCGAATCTACACGGGGGAGCCCGAAGATCACTTGGCCGTGCCCGAGCAGGCGGTCATCTTCGAGGGCGACACGGCGCGCGTGTGGATCACGGGCCCGCATCGCAGCATTGCGCTCCGGTACATCAAACCCGGCAAGATGGTCGACGGTACCGTCGAGGTCTTGAGCGGGCTGCGCGCCGGCGACCGCGTCATCACCGGCGGCTCCGTGTTCATCGACCGCGAAGCGCAAGGCGGGGACTAGGCCGCTTCGATGAACCGCATCATGGGGTTCCCGCTGCGGAACCGTGTCCTAATGGTGATTTTCCTCGGGGTGATGCTGCTCTTGGGCTTCATCTCGTTCAAGAACCTCAACATCGAAGCATATCCCGACCCGGTTCCGCCGCAGGTCGAAGTCGTCACGCAGAGCACCGGGACATCTGCCGAAGAGATCGAGCGCTACATCACCGTGCCGATCGAAGTGCAATTGGCGGGTATCCCGCATATCACGAGCATCAACAGCACCTCGCAATTCGGCCTCTCGGACATCCACGTCCAGTTCACCTACGATTTCACCTACAACGAAGCGAACCAGCGCGTCCTCAACAACCTCTCGCAACTCGGTGCCTTGCCGGGCGGCGCGCAGCCGCAGGTCTCGCCCGAGAGCCCGATCGGCGAGATCTATCGCTATCGGGTCGTCGGGCCGCCGGGCTACTCGGTCACCGATCTCAAGACGCTGCAAGACTGGGTGCTCGTGCGGCGCTTCAAAGCGGTCCCCGGTGTCGTCGATGTCGCCGGCTGGGGCGGCAAAGTGAAGACCTACGACGTCAACGTCGATCAGAATAAGCTCAATGCCGCCGGGCTCTCCATCGCGCAGTTGCTGACCGTCCTCGGCAACAGCAACGTCAACGTCGGCGGTCAGACGATCAACCTCGGGCAGCAGGCCGTGGATATTCGTGGCGTGGGCTTGATCCGCAACTTGCGCGATCTCGACAACACGATGGTCTCCGCGACGAGCGGAACGCCGATCTTCCTGCGCGACATCGCGACCGTCACGGTCGGCCATGTGCCGCGTCTCGGGATCGCCGGCCAGGATAACGACGACGACATCGTCGAGGGCACCGTGCTGATGGGCCGCGGGGAGAAGAGCCTGCCGACGCTGCGCGGCGTCGAGGCCGAAGTTCAGCGGATCAATGCGACCGGCGTGCTCCCACCGGGGGTGCATCTGACGACGATCTACGATCGCACGAGCCTCGTCAATGTCACAACCAAGACCGTGATCGACAATTTGCTTTTCGGGATCGTGCTGATCTTTCTCGTGCAGTGGGTCTTTCTCGGGAACCTCAAGAGCGCGATCATCGTCGCCCTGACGATTCCCTTCGCGCTCTCGTTTGCGATCTTGCTGCTGACGATCGCGGGCGAGTCGGCGAACTTGCTCTCGATCGGTGCGGTCGACTTTGGTCTCGTCGTCGACGCGACCGTCATCATGGTCGAGAACGTCTTCCGGCGACTCGCTTTCGCGACGTCGGCCGCGATGGATCAGAAGCTCGATATCGTCCGTGATGCCTCGAGCCAAGTCACGCAGCCGATCTTCTTCGCCGCGGCGATCATCATCACGACGTTCATCCCGCTCTTCACGCTCACCGGCGTCGAAGGCCACATCTTCGGGCCGATGGCCAAGACCTACGCCTACGCGATTGCCGGCGGGCTCATCGCGACGTTCACGATCTCACCCGCGCTCAGCGCGCTCTTGCTCACGCGCGGACGCCTCTCGGAACACGATACGCCGCTCGTTGCGTTGATCCGGCACCTCTACCGGCCGGCGCTCCATGCCGTGCTCTCCAACCGCATCATCACCCTCGGCGTCGCCGTGTTCTTGATCGCCGGCGTCGTCGTCGCCGGCGGGCGGCTGGGCACCGAGTTCCTGCCCCACCTCGAAGAAGGCAACTTCTGGATCCGCGTCACGATGCCGCAGTCGGTATCGCTGGAAGCCGGCAGCGCCTACGTCGCCGAGATGCGAAAGATCATGCTCTCGTATCCGGAGATCGAAACCGTCATCTCGCAGCACGGACGTCCCGACGACGGCACCGACACCGGCGGCTATTACGATACCGAATTTTTCGTGCCGCTCAAGCCCTTCGACACGTGGCCCAAGGGCATCGACAAAGCGTCGCTCACGCGGACGCTCAACAAACGCCTGGAAGCCCGCTTCCCGGGCATCGATTTCAACTTCTCGCAGAACATCGAGGACAACGTCGAAGAGGCGGCCTCGGGCGTCAAAGGCGAGAACTCGGTCAAGATTTTCGGCACCGATCTCGGTAGCTTACAGAAGGCGGCGGCCGACGTGATCCGCGTGATGTCGACCGTTCCGGGCGTCGCCGATTTGGGCGCGTTCAATCCGCTCGGCGAGCCGACGGTGAACATCACCGTTGACCGCCTCAAAGCGGCGCGCTACGGGCTTGCGCCGGGCGATGTGAACAGCGTGATCCAAGCCGCGATCGGCGGCCAGTCGGCGGGCAATCTCTATGAGCCCGGGAGCGACCGCAATTTTCCGATCGTCGTGCGCCTGGCGCCGAAATTTCGCGAAAATATCGACGCCATCCGGCACGTGACGATCAACGCGCCCAACCCCAGCGGCACCGGAACGATTCCGGTTCCGCTCGGTAACGTGGCCGATATCAAACTCGTGGTTGGCCCCTCGCAGATCTTCCGTAGCGGACAGCAGCGCTACGTCCCGGTCAAGTACAGCGTTCGCGGGCGCGATCTCGGCAGCACCACGCTCGACGCGCAGGCGCGGGTCGAAAAGCAAGTCCGGCTTCCGGCCGGCGCGCGCCTCGAATGGGTCGGCGAACTCGCCGAGTTCAACGCCGCGCTCACGCGACTCTCGATCGCCGTGCCCGTCAGCCTCTTACTGGTCCTCGTGTTGCTGTACTTCAACTTCAGTTCGATTCGCGAGGCGCTGCTCGCCGCGAGCGTTCTGCCGCTCGCGCTCGTCGGCGGCGTCTTGATGCTCTTCGTCACGCACACGGCGCTGAGCGTCTCGGCCGTTATCGGGTTCATCGGCCTCTTCGGGATCTCGATCATGAACGGCATCATCATCGTCGCCTCATATAACGAGCACATCGGTACGGGGATGCTTCGGCAGCCGGCAATCCGCAAGGCCTGCGAACAACAATTGCGGCCGGTGCTCATGACCTGTATCGCGGCGTGCGTCGGTCTTTTGCCGGCGGCGCTCTCGAACGGCATCGGGTCGCAAGTGCAGAAGCCGCTCGCGCTTGTCGTCGTCGGCGGGAGCCTGGTGGCGCCGATCTTGATCCTCCTCATCTTGCCGGTCCTCATGGATGTGTTCGCGCGCAATGGCGCACCGCATCACGAGCCGCCGGCGACCACGCCGCAGCCGGCCGAGGCGTAACGCCATGTTCGTGAAGATCCGCGCCGCAGCCGTCGTCGCACTCCTGGCGTTGACGGCCTGCAAATCGCCGGAACCGCCCGGGACGCCCGTCCCGCCCGCGCCCACCGCAACGGGGTACGGTGCGTTGCCGCCGCAAACGGCCTCCGCGCCCGTCCCCGGCGGCGAAGCCCAGCGCTTCGTCGCGGGGCTCGACGTGCCGGGCCAGTGGTGGACGCTCTTTCATTCGGAGAAACTGAGCGCGCTCGTCGACCGCGCGATCGTCGCGAACCCCGATATCGCCGCGGCTCAGGCCGCGCTGCGCCAAGCGCGCGAAACGTTTTACGCGCAGCGATCCTCGGCGTATCCGACCGCCCAGGGATCGGCCAGCGTCTCGCGCCAGCAGCTGCCGACCTATTATTCGCCGCCGCTCAATTCTAATAGCAGTGAGTACATCTATGGCGTGCATACGCTCTCGCTCGACGTCGCCTACACGCCCGACGTGTTCGGGAACCTGCGCTACCAAACGGCATCGGCCGGAGCGGCGCTGCGTGCGCAACGCTTCATGACCGAAGCGACGTATCTCACGCTGACCTCGAACGTCGTTATCACCGTGCTGCAAGCGGCCGGACTACGCGCGCAGATCGCGACCGCCAAGCGCGTGATCGCGATCGACCGGCACTTGCTCGATCTGACCCGCACGCAGCGCACCGACGCCCAAGCGGCGGGGCTCGACGTGCTGACTCAAGTCTCCGCGCTGCGTGCAGCGGAAGCCGCGATCCCGCCGCTCGAGAAGCAGCTCGCGCAGACGCGAAACGCCCTGGCGCGGCTCGTCGGCGCCTCGCCCGACGCCGCTCCGGACGCGGACTTCGATCTCGACGCCCTCCACTTGCCCGATACGCTACCGCTCTCACTGCCTTCGGCGCTCGTCGCGCACCGGCCCGACATCGCGGCGGCCGAAGCGAATCTCGCCGAGCAAAGCGCCCAGGTCGGCGTCGCTTACACGAATCGCTTGCCGAATTTCTCGATCACCGCGCAAACCGCGACGCAGGCGCTGAGTTTGGGCGCGCTCTTCGGCGCGGGGACGTTTCTCTCCGACCTGACCGCCCAGGTCACGCAGACGTTCTACGACCATGGCACGCTCAAGCATCGCGAAGCGGCGGCGATCGCCGCCTACGATCAAGCCGCGGCAGCCTACGTCGGTACGACGCTGGACGGATTGCAGAATGTCGCCGACTCGCTGGCGGCACTCAAGAGCGATGGCGACGCGCTCGCGGCTGCATACGGTTCCCAGCTCGCCGCGCAACGCGCGCTGGAAATCGTCCGCCGGCAGCAGGCTCTGGGCGCTGTGTCGGCGCTTGTCACCCTCAACGCCGAGCAAGCCGACGCGCAGGCCGAGACGAGTGTCGTGCAGGCGCGCGCGAATCGCTACATGGATACCGCCGCGCTCTTCGAGGCGCTCGGCGGCGGCTGGTGGAACCGGACCGAGACCGCACCCGAACACTGAGGGCCGCAGCTAGCGCCGGTCGCTGATCTCCAGCACCGCGCGCGCGTGGCTGCCGCCGCCCAGCCGCGCATCGACCGAGAAGTTCTTCGCAAGCGAACTCACGATGTAGAGTCCGCGCCCGCGCTCGCTCAAGACATCGTCGGGCAAGTTCGGGTTGAAGCGGAAGCCGGGCCCGTTGTCGAGCAGATGCAGCACCGGCTCCTCGGTCGCAAAATCGATCGCGACGTCGAAATCGCCCGGTGCGTAGCGCGCAACGTTCCCCAGTAACTCGCCGAAGACGAGCTCGGCGGTGAACGCCGCGTCGGCGTCGGCGCCGCGCTCCGCCAGCATGATCGAGAATGCGCGCCGGACGCTCGAGACGCGTTCGGGATCGCCGGAGTTCAAGGCGAAGCGTGTGAAGGGATCCCGGTCGTCCGGGCCCGGCATGCGCACGGCAAGGATCGCGACGTCGTCGTGCGCGCCGTCGAAGAGCACGGCGTCGTGGATCGTGCGTGCGGGCTCGGCGCTCGCTTCGATCGCCGGGTCGCTGATCGCGGCGTGGAGTCGGCGCTCGCCCTCGAAGATGTCGTGCGTCGATTCGATCAGGCCGTCCGTATAGCACACGAGCATCGAGCCGCGTGCGACCGCGACCGTCGCCGTGGCCGCGTCGCTGCGCTCGCGCAGGCCCAGCGGCAGGCCCGCGGTCCGCAGTTCGGCGATCGTGCCGTCAGCGGCGCGCATCAGCGCCGCCGGATGACCGGCCGAAGCGTACGTCAGCGTCGAGGTCACCGGATCGAGGACGCCGATGAACGCGGTGACGAGCCGGTCGGGCCGGTCGTCGGCGCGCAGCGTCTTGTCCGCCGCGTCGAGCATCAGCGCGGGATCGGGATGCACGTGTGCGACGCCGCGGATGACCTGCCGCAGGTTGCTCATCGTGGTGGCCGCCTCGAGGCCGCTGCCGAGCACGTCGCCGATCGAGATCATGATCCGGCCGTCGGCGAGCCGCAGCGCATCGTACCAGTCGCCGCCGATCTGCAGCTCCGTGCGGCCCGGTGCGTAGTGTCCGTTGAATTCGTAGCCGCCGCCGCTCGGCAGCGATTTCGGCAGAGCGGCTGCCTGGAGCGCGGTCGCGACGCGATGCTCTTGCTCGAAGCGGCGTGCGTTGCCGATCGCCGCCGATGCGCGCCGGGCAAGTTCCGCGAAGAGCGGTAATTGCTCGTGCGTGAAGAGCCGGTCGAGCGCCATCGATCCGGCCGAGAGTGCGCCATAGGTTGCGCCATCCACGATGAGCGGAACGGTGACCGACGAGCGCAAGCCCAGATCGTCCGCATCTTCGATGAGCATCGCAATTTGCGGACTGCCGCTCGCGATGACGTCACGCGCCGCTTGCGTCACGACGAGCGCGTCGAAATTGCGCTGCGGATCGCTGTGGGCGGCGGAGACCGCGGTGACGAGTCCGCGTTCGACGATCGCGATCGACGCCCAATCCGCGAGTTCCGGAACGACGATGCGCACGAACGTATCGTAGGTGTCCTGTAACGAGAGGCTGCGCGCGAGTTCGTCGCTGGCGCGGCTGACGACGGCGAGGTGGCGCTCGGAATCGAGCAACGCGTCGAAGATCTGCGCGTTCGCGATTCCGGTCGACGCGGCGGCAGCGAGATCGCCGAAGAGCGGTACATCGCGTTCGTCGTAGGGGGTGGTTCGTGGCTGGGAGCGGACCATCTGCATCACGCCGATCGTCGCGCCGCGGTGCAGCAACGGAACGACGATTGCCGATTCGAAGCCGAGCTCCGCGAACGCGGCGATTGCCTCCGCCGGTATACCGGCCCGCCGCATCATCGGCTCGACCGTTGCAAAGCGCAGCTGGGGCAGACAGACCGGCAGACCCGTCGCGATGACCTTGGCGTCCGCGCCGTCGCGCGAAGGCTGCCACGCCGCATCGATGATGCGCGCGCTGGTCGCGCTGCGGCTGGGATCGCGGTGAAAGACCGATACGGCACGCAAGCGATCGGGGCCGTCGAGCAGGCTGATCATCGCCCAGTCGGCATACGCGGGGACGAGCAATCGCACGAGCGTTTCGAGCGTGCCGTGCAGGCCCGGCGTCTGCGCGAGCGCGGCGTTCGCTTCGGCGCTCATGCGCAGCCGCGCATCCGCGCGTCGCTCGTCGTCGACATCGAAGAACGTCCCGAGCCAGGCCGCGATCATTCCGCGCTCGTCGCGCAGCGGCAACCAGCTCGCGCGGTACCAGCGCCCGGTGCCGCTCGCCGTGCGAACCAGGGCCTCGAAGGTGGCGCTCGATCCGGTGCGGATCGCGCTCGCCCAGGCGTCGGCCGCCTCCGTCCGCGCGCGCTCGTCGATCGCGCCGAGCCAGCCGAGGCCAAGCGCTCCGCCGGCATCGAGTCCCGTCTGCTCGGTCCAGCGGCGGCTCACGAAGGTTACGGAGCCGCTCGCATCGGCGACCATCCCGGCGACCGGAAGGGCGTCGGCGACGAGCCGCAGGTCGAGCGCGGGGGCAACGAACACGCCGATCACTTCGCGGTGCACGGCCGGTGGCCCGGTCGGGAACGTCCCATTTCGTACTGAGACAAGAGATTGTAAAGTTGCGCTTCGTGTCCCAGGCTTTACTCGCGGGGGCGACGACCTCAGGGGCATCGGTGGTTGCTTTAGGGGGGCTCCTATCGACCGGCGCGGCCCCATATCGGTCCGTGACCTTCACCGTTTTTATCGTTTATCGTAGGAGAAATCGTTGCGGCTACGCGCTTCGCTCGCTTTTGTCTTTGGAGCCCTCGGCGTCGCGGCCGTTGCCGCCTGTTCGGGCGGCGGTGGCGGCGGGGCCTATGCGCCCACGCTCCACCCATCGCCGAACGTCGCGGTGGCCTCGCCGCTGCCCTCACCGGTCGTCAATCAGTCCGTCGCCGTCGCGGCGGTCTCGAATGCCGCGATCACCCAAGCGCCGATCCCAGCGCCATCGGGATTCACCTCGACGCTCAGCATCCCGAACGCAACGGTTCCCGCCAGCACGACGATCACCGTGAATAGTGGGTCGTCGATTCCAACCAATTCGTCGTTTCCGGCGTTATCGTCGAGCCGGCGCGCGGGCTCATCGAGCCGAATGCCGCAATCGACCGGCGGCGATTACACGACGATCTTCTTCGATTCGCTCATGCCGAGCAATCCGATCACGGTCGCGGGAAATCTGTCCGCGACGCAAGCCTTCCCGGCTGGGACGCTCTCCGCGAAGACGACGTACTATCTCGCCTTCTATGATCCCACCCAAGCGAGCCCCGCGTGGCAAACGATCGCCTCGGCAATGCCGAACACGGATGGGGTGACCCTCGCCTTCAGCGGCACGGCTGGGTCCACGACGCTCGTCGCCAAGCAAACGTACGGCTTCGCGATCTTCACCGTTTCGGCCGGCAGCGCGTCGACGCCGCCGCCCGCGCCTGCGCTCGAGGCGTACATTCCGCAGGGCTCCGGGGGCATCACCGTCGTCAATGCGGCCGGTGTCGTTGCGACGTCGCTGCCGATCAATTCCGGATCGCTAGGCCTCGATGATTCGGGCAACGTGTACGCGCTCACGTACCCCCAGAACCCGACGCCCGCCCCGGCCGGCGTGGTTGGATCTTCCCCCGTCCCCGCGGTACTCGCGAAATATCCGGCGGGAAGT
>Ga0116226_10002081_pt1 | contig 17372 bp, 8 predicted proteins | sample S1TSphfallax_FD_89692 | JGI IMG/M metagenome (GOLD analysis project Ga0116226, IMG submission 89692) | Host-associated microbial communities from peat moss isolated from Minnesota, USA - S1T2_Fa - Sphagnum fallax MG | ecosystem: Host-associated > Plants > Peat moss > Unclassified | place: USA... | reverse complement strand
TGCGGGGATTGCGGTTGCGCATCGGCACGGACCAGCGGCGTGCCGATGACGGCGTTCAGCAGGATCAGTCCCGGCAACAGCCTCGAGCCGGTACGGCGAACGTGGATCGAGAGCATAGTTAAGCTTAGACGTGTGGAGAGATTAGGGCTGAGCAACCTTTAGGCCGCTCGTTCGAGTGTCCGGCCGTTAAAAGCTTAGATTACCTTATCCGTTGCGTTCGCCGCTCTCGCGCGGCGGCGGTAGCATGATGGTGCTGCTATCAGTTTGGGGATGGGCGCCGTTTCTTTCCAGCATTTTTTTACGTCTCACGCGGCGCATGGTAGGGTGCTGATTGTTGTGCCTCGAGGCGTACGCGACGCGGGCGAGCAATACCAGAATAGAGCAGCTGATGGCCTCAATCGGATGGCGTCTGTTTGCAACGCTGTCTACAGTACCCGTCGAAATCTCAGGAAAAATAGGCTAGGGACGCGTGTAATAGCAATCCATGAGCACCCCGACCCCATTCCACCCCGCCGTCGCCGCATGGTTCTCGCGGACATTCTCGGCCCCCACCGCCGCGCAGAGCGCGGCCTGGCCGGCGCTGGCGGCGGGTGAGCATGTGCTGGTGGCGGCACCCACGGGTTCGGGAAAAACCTTCGCGGCGTTTCTCACGGCCATCGATCAGCTGGTGAAGGAGGGCATGGCGGGGCCGCTGCCGGATGAAACGCGGGTGGTGTACGTCTCGCCGTTGAAGGCGCTGTCGAACGACATTCAGCGCAATCTCGAGGCGCCGCTGCAGGGCATCCGCGACGAACTTAAAGTGTTGCAATTGCCGGATGTCGAGATCCGCGCCGTGGTGCGCAGCGGCGACACCACGCAGGCGGAACGCGCCGGCATGCGGCGCCGGGCGCCGCATATCGTGGTCACCACGCCTGAGTCCTTGTACATCTTGCTGGGCTCGCAGAGCGGCAGGACTATGCTCTCGACCTGCCGCACGGTCATCGTCGATGAGATTCATGCGGTCGCCGGCAACAAGCGCGGCGCGCACCTGGCGCTGTCGTTGGAGCGGCTGCAGGCGTGCGCAGCGCGGCCCTTGACGCGTGTGGGCCTCTCGGCGACGCAACAGCCGATCGAGGAGGTGGCGAAGTTTCTGACGGGCGGCAGCGAGGCGCGCTGCACCGTTGTCGACAGCGGCCACGCGCGGCGCCGCGATCTTGCCCTGGAATTGCCGGCGGCGCCGTTGGACGCGGTGATGTCGGGCGAGACGTGGACTCAAGTTTACGACCGCTTGGCGCACTTGGTGCGGGAGCATCGCACCACCCTGGTGTTCGTCAATACGCGGCGCATGGTGGAGCGCGTTGCGCGTCACCTGTCCGAGCGCGTCGGCGGGGAGCACGTTGCTGCGCATCACGGCAGCCTCTCCAAGGAACGGCGCCTGGATGCCGAACAACGTTTGAAGCGCGGCGAATTGAAAGTATTGGTGGCCACCGCATCGTTGGAGTTGGGCATCGACATCGGCGATGTCGACCTGGTATGCCAGGTCGGCTCGACTCGCTCCATCAACGCGTTCCTGCAGCGCGTGGGCCGCGCCGGGCATTCGGTCGGCGGCATCTCCAAAGGGCGCTTGTTTCCCTCCTCGCGCGATGAGCTGGTGGAGTGCACGGCGTTGCTCGATGCGGTGCGCCGCGGCGAACTCGACCGCCTGCGCGTGCCGCAAAACGCGCTCGATGTGCTGGCGCAGCACATCACCGCGGAGGTGGCGGCGCGTGAATGGCAGGAGGACGAATTGTTTGCGCTCGTGCGCCGCGCCTATCCGTACCGGGATCTCAAGCGCGCGGATTTCGATGCGTGCGTGCGCATGCTCGCGGAAGGCTTCAGCACGCGCCGCGGGCGGCGCGGCGCGCTGCTGCATCACGATGCCATCAACCGAATGCTGCGGCCGCGCAAGGGCGCGCGCTTGAGCGCACTGACCTCCGGTGGCGCGATTCCGGACAATGCCGATTACCGCGTCATGCTCGAACCGGAGTCGCTGGTGGTGGGTTCCGTGAACGAGGATTTCGCGGTGGAGAGCCTGCAGGGGGATGTCTTCCAACTGGGCAACAGCTCGTATCGCATTCTGCGGGTGGAGCGTGGCACCGTGCGCGTCGAGGACGCGCACGGCCAGCCGCCGTCGATTCCTTTCTGGTTGGGCGAAGCGCCGGGCCGCACCGTCGAGCTTTCCGCGGCCGTGTCGCGACTGCGGGAGGAGTTCGAGCAGCATCTGGCGCAGGCTCCCGGGTCGGTGATGGCGTGGCTCACCGGGACGATCGGTATCGATGAGGTCGCCGCCGCGCAGCTCGTGCAGTACTTGAGCGCAGGCCATGCGGCGCTCGGCTGCTTACCGACATTATCCACCGTGGTGTTCGAGCGCTTCTTCGATGAGTCAGGCGGCATGCAGCTGGTCATCCATTCTCCCCATGGCAGCCGGGTGAACCGGGCCTGGGGATTGGCACTGCGCAAGCGGTTCTGCCGCACGTTCAATTTCGAATTGCAGGCCGCGGCGACCGAGGATCACATCGTGCTGTCGCTGACGCATGCGCATAGCTTCGAACTGGCCGAGGCCGCGCGCTATCTGCACTCCGGCAGCGTGCGGCGGATTCTGGTTCAGGCCCTGTGCGCGGCGCCGATGTTCGCAGCGCGCTGGCGGTGGGCTGCCGGTATTGCGCTGGCGTTGCCGCGGTTCCGCGGCGGCAAGAAGGTGCCACCGCAAATCGCCCGCATGAACTCCGAGGACCTGCTGGCTTCGGTGTTTCCCGACCAGGTGGCGTGCGCGGAGAATGTGCCCGGCGAACTCGAGGTGCCGGATCACCCGCTCGTCAAGCAGACCATCCGCGATTGCCTCGAGGATGCGATGGATATCGATGCCTTCGAGGTGTTGCTGCGCGGCTTGGAGAGCGGCAGCATCCTTGTCGTCGCGCGCGATCTCACGGAGCCCTCGCCGCTGGCGCTCGAGGCCTTGAATGCGCGGCCGTATGCCTACCTCGACGACGCGCCGCTCGAGGAGCGCCGCACGCAGGCGGTGATGAGCCGCCGTTGGCTGGATCCGACCGATGCGGCGGACATCGGCAAGCTGGACGCGGCAGCGATCGCGAGAGTTCGCGCCGAGGCGTGGCCCGACGCCGACACCGCCGATGAACTTCACGATGCCTTGCTGTGGCTGACCTTCATGACGGATCAGGAGTGCCATGCCAATGCCGCGTGGCCCGCGCTCATGGAGCAATTGAGTGCCGCCGGCAGGGTCGTGAAGATCAGCATGCAGCACGCACCGCTGTGGGTGGCGAGCGAGCGGCGGGCGCTGTTCACGGATGAATTAGCCGACGCATCCCTGGTGGCGATCGTGCGCGGGCGCCTCGAAGGCTTGGGCCCGGTCACGGCGGCCAGTATTGCGGAATCTTTGGGCGCAAAGGTGAGCAGCGTCACTATCGCGCTCGCTGCACTCGAGGCCGAAGGTTTCGCGATGCGCGGCCGCTATACGGGCGAGGCGCGCACCGAGGAATGGTGCGAGCGGCGGCTGCTGGCGCGCATACATCGGTACACCGTGAAGCGTCTGCGCGCCGAGATCGAAGCGGTGTCCGCGAAGGACTTCGTGCGGTTCTTGTGCGAGTGGCAGCACGTGTCGCCGGACGCCCGCATGCAGGGTTCCGATGCGTTGGCGGCGCTGCTGGCGCAGCTCGAAGGTTTCGAGGCGCCGGCTGCTGCGTGGGAGACCGAGATCATTCCCGTGCGCATCGCGGAATATGATCCCGGCTGGCTCGATGAACACTGCCGCTCCGGGCGCTTCATGTGGACCCGCCTGGCGGCGCGCGGCGCGGCGGCAACGGTAACCGCGGGCGACGGCGATCCGGCTGATGTCGGCGCGGTGCCGGCAAGGCCGGCGCCCTCGCCGATCCGGTCGACGCCCATCGTACTGCTCGCGCGGCGCAACGCAGCGGCGTGGTCGAGCGTGGTCGGACCGCCCGGCGCCGGACGTTTGACATCGAGGGCTCAGGCCGTCGCGGATCTCATCAAGGAATTCGGCGCATCCTTCTTCGATGAGATTGCCGAGCATGCCGGCATGCTGCCTTCGGAGACGGAGGGAGCCTTGGCGGAATTGGTGGCCGTCGGCCTGGTGAACTCGGATAGTTTCGCCGGTCTGCGGGTGCTGCTGAACCCGAGCGGCAGGCGCGGCAAGACCAGTTCACCTGCGTTCCGGCATAAACGGCGCATGGCGATCTTCGGCATGGCGGATGCGGGACGCTGGGCGTTGGTGCGGCGTCCGAGTGCGGCCGCGGAGAATACCGATGAGTCGGTCGAGCAGGTGGTGCGTACCTTGCTGCGGCGGTGGGGCGTGATCTTCTGGAAGCTCATGGCACGCGAAGCGCACTGGCTGCCGCCCTGGCGCGAGATATTGTTTTGTTGCCGCAGACTGGAGGCGCGCGGCGAGATTCGCGGCGGCCGTTTCGTGGCGGGATTTTCGGGCGAGCAATATGCCACGCCGGAAGCGGTGGGCCTGTTGCGCGAGATACGCCGCAGGCCGCCGACGCAAGCTTACCTTTCCGTATCTGCGGCTGATCCGTTGAATCTTCTCGGGATCGTGACGCCGGGTGCGCGGCTGCCCTCGCTGGCCGGCAACCGGCTGCTGTACCGGGATGGGCTGCCTGTGGCCGCGTACGCGGCAGGCGAGGTCCGGTTTCTGGAGAACCTCGAGCCGAAAGATCAATGGGAAGCGCAGACGGCATTGCTGCGCCGTCAAGCCCCCCTGTTGCTCGACATTGAATCGCCCGAACCGATGCAATCGCAGGAACCGATGCAATCGCACGAACCGGGAGAGGGCGGCGAGTCCGATAGTGGAGCGAAGCTTAATTGAGCGAGTCTTTGGATTGATCCCATCCGCCGCCCAGCGCCTCGATGAGCGCGACACTGGCCTGCAAACGGCTTGATAACACCTGCAGCTCGGTCTGCTCGGCGCTGAGGCGCGTGGTTTGCGCCGTGATGACGCTGCTATAGGGCACGGTGCCGGCTTTGTACTGATTCAGCGTGAGCGTCTCCGCCTCGCGCGCAGCCTTGACCGTCTTGTCTTCGATGACTGCCTGTTCCTCGAGCACGCGCAGCGTGATGATCTGATCTTCGACCTGTTCGAAACCGGCCAACACCGTCTGGCGATAAGTGGCGGCGCTGCTTTGGTAAGCGGCTTTCGCCTGTGCCACCTGCGCCCGTCGCAAGCCGCCGTCGAAGATGGTCTCGGCCAAGGTTGGCCCCACCGACCAGATGGTGGTGGAGGACTTGGCCAATTGCCCCAGCATTGCGGCGGTGGTCGTGCTGCTGCCGCTCAAGGTCAGGCTGGGAAAGTATGCGGCCGTGGCAATGCCGATTTGCGCGTTTGCCGCCGCCATCTTGCGCTCCGCCGAGGCCACATCCGGCCGCCGCTCGAGCAACGTCGAGGGCACGCCCGGCGGCACGGTCGGCACGTCGGTGCGTATCGCCGAGCGCGGCAATGTGAAAGTCGACGGTTGCTGGCCCATGAGCACTGCGATGGCGTGTTCCAAGATACCGCGCTGAATCCTGGCGTTCACCTGCTGCGCCTGGCTCGCGAGCAGTTGCGTCTCGGCGCTGACCACGTCGGCCCGGGCCGCCACGCCGAAGCGGTAGCGGCTCTCGGTGATCTTCAAGGACAAGGTCTCTGCAACCACCGTGTCGTCGAGCAGTTTCTGCAGTTGATCCTGGGCGCGCAATTCGAAATAGTCGGTCGCCAGTTCCGCCTGCGCGGACAGCTGCGCGTCGGCCAACAACGCCGCGCTGGACTCGGCCGAGGCACGATCGCTCTCGACCGTGCGGCGCACCGCACCCCACACGTCGAGGTCCCAGTCTGCGGCCGCGCCCGCGCCGTACTGCGTATGCACCGGTAATCCGGGTTCGTTTTTCCCGCGCGTCGCGGAAAAATTGGCAGACAGCGTCGGCCAGAAGCCTGCCTTCGCCTGGGCAACCAACGCGCGGGCCTGCTCGAAATTGGCCGCCGCCGCCTTGATGTTTTCATTCGAGATGTTGACGCGTCCTTCGAGCTCATCGAGCGTATCGTCCTTGAAGATGGCCCACCAATCTCCGCGCGACAGGGCATCGCCGGGCTCGCTGGGTTTCCAATCGCCGAGCTCCTTATAGGCGTCGGTCGTCGGGAAGGGTGGCCGATGATAGTCGGGCCCCACGGCGCAGGCGCCGAGCAGCGCAGCGAGGGAGGCCGTGCAGAGCCAGCGGCTTGGAGCACGCATCATGTGCCGGCCTCCGCGCCGCCGAAACCGGGCAGGCCGGGCGCCGGCGTGCCGCCGCGTGTGGGATGGGGCGCGGGCGGCGAATACTTGCCCTGCTTCAGATGTTTCCAATAGCGGTGAACATACAAGTACACCACGGGCGTGGTGTAGATGGTCAGCACCTGGCTGACGAGCAAACCGCCGACGATGGCGATGCCTAACGGCCGGCGCATCTCGGTGCCGTCGCCGTAAGCGATCGCCAAGGGCAGCGCGCCCGCGATGGCCGCGCACGTCGTCATCATGATGGGCCGGAAGCGCAGCGAGCAGGCGTGGGCGATCGCCGCCCGCGGATCCATGCCGAGACTGCGTTCGGCCTCGAGCGCGAAGTCCACCATCATGATGGCGTTCTTCTTGACGATGCCGACCAACAACAAAATTCCGAGAAACGCGATCAGGCTGAATTCCGTGCCGGTGGCGAGCAAGAACAACAGCGCGCCGACACCCGCGGACGGCAACGTCGACAGTATGGTGAGCGGCTGGCTGTAGCTCTCGTACAGCACGCCCAACACCACGTAGATGGCGATCAGCGCCGCCAGCAACATCAGCGGCGTGTTGCTGTTGCTTTGCTGGAACAGCCGCGCCGTGCCGTAGGTGCCGCCGCGAATACCCACGGGCACATGGATGTCGGACATGGTCTTGGCGATCGCCTTCAATGCCTCATCGATGGTGGTGCCGACCGGCAGATTGAAGGCGATCGACGTGGAGACCGAGGTGCCGGTGTGGTTGACGGAGACCGGCGTGGTTCCGATCGTGAAGTGGCTGAACGCAGAGAAGGGCACCATGGTTTCGCTGGCGATGCTCACGGCCGAGCCGGTGGAGGTATTGCCGCGGCCCGAATTGGCGAGCGAATTGGCGGCAAGATTTCGTGCCACGTCCTGTGCGACGCTGGTGCTGGACGCTGCCGTGGACGCCTTGATGACGGTGGTGCCCGCAACCGCTTGCGTCAATTGCGTGCCGCTGGCCGCATCGCCGGATGTGCTCACGTACAAATCCTTCAAGATCGAGGGGTTCTGCCAGAACTCCGGGGCCACCTCCATCACGACGTGATATTGCTGCGGGCTGAAGGGATTGAGGATGTTGGAAACCTGCGCCTGCGAGAAGGCATCGCCCAGCGCATTGTCGATTTGAATTTCACTCAAGCCCAGGCGCGAGGCGGTGTCGCGGTCGACGATCAGGTCCGTCTCCAGGCCGCCGGGCTGCAGGTCGGAATCCACATCGGTGAGCTGCGGAAGATCCTGCAGGGCGGTGCGCAGCTTCTGCGACCACGTGCGCAGCTCGGTCAGGTCGTCGCCGAGCAGGGTATATTGATACTGCGAGTTGGCCGCACGGCCACCGCCGCCGCCGCCGAGATCCTGGACCGCCTGCAGATAGGTGCTGACGCCGGTGACTTTGGCCAATTTCGGACGCAGGCGGGCGATGACCAAATCTGCGGAGATGCCGCGTTCCTTCAAAGGCTTGAGCGCGATGGTCACATTGGCGCTGGCGCCGCCCCCGCCGCCGGGCCCGAATCCGCCCGCACCGTAGGATCCCGTCACCGTGGATACCGCCGGATCGTCCTGAATGATCTTCGCGACCTGTATCAGCTTGCCTTTCATGAATTGAAAGGAGCTGGCCGCATCGCCGCGGATACCACCCTGCAGTTGGCCGGTATCCTGCTGCGGGAAGAAGCCCTTGGGGATCACGATATAGAGATAGACATTCAAGCAGATCGTGCCGAGCAGAATGGCCACCATGATCCGGCGATGGCTCAACGCCCAATCCAATGAGATCTCATAGCGGCGGCGCACCGCGGCGAAGTTGCGCTCGAAAGCTTCACCGAAGCGCGAGGGCTTGCGGCCGCTCTCATTCTGCAGCAGCAGCGAACACATCATCGGCGTCGTGGTCAGGGAAACGACCAGGGAAATGAGGATCGACACCGACAACGTCACGGTGAATTCGCGAAATATGCGGCCGACGATGCCCCCTGCGAACATGAAGGGTATGAACACCGCGACCAGCGACAAGCTCATCGACACCACCGTGAAACCGACTTCGCGTGCGCCGAGCAAGGCCGCCGCCATGCGCGTCATGCCCGCCTCGATGTGGCGCGTGGTGTTCTCCATGACGACGATGGCGTCGTCGACCACGAAGCCCGTTGCCACGGTGAGTGCCATCAGCGAGAAATTGTCGAGGGTATATCCCAGCAGATACATGGCGCCGAACGTGCCGATCAGGGACACCGGCACCACCAACGCAGGCACCAGCGCGGCGCGATAGCTGTTCAGAAAGATGTAGACGACCAGAATCACCATCGCCACGGCCAGCAGCAGGGTCTGCTCGACCTGGCGCAGCGACGCGCGGATCGTGACCGACCGGTCGAAACTGACCACCAGATCGATCTTCGGATCGATCTCTTTCTTGAGCGCCGGCAGTTCCGCCTTGACGGCGTCGATGGTTTCGATGATGTTCGCGCCGGGCTGCTGGTAGACCGTGACGAAGACCGCCGGGCTGCCGTTGTAGAGACCGTAGGTGCGGACGTTTTCGGTGGCGCCGTCCTGCATGTCGAGAACGGTGGCGACGTCGCTCAGCCGCACGGTGGCGTTGTTGCGGTTGGCGATGATCAGGTTGCGGTAGGCGGGCGCGTCGCGCGCATTGTCGTTGGTGTAGATCTGGTAGTGCAGCTTGTCCGACTCGATGGCGCCTTTAGGCGCGTTGGCGTTCGAATTGGAGATGGCCGCACGCACGTCCTGCAGACCGATGCCGTACTTGGTGAGGGCCAGCGGATTGATCTCCACGCGCACCGCCGGCAGTGCGCTGCCATTCACGTTGACCCCGCCGACGCCCGGTATCTGCGAGAGTCGCTGCGAAATCACGGCGTCCGCCGCGTCGTAGATCTGCCCTTGGGTGAGCACGTCCGATGTCATCGAGATCGCCATGACGGGTATTGCCGAGGTATTGAGCTTGCGGTAGGTGGGGTTGCGCGTCAGCGAGCTGGGCAGGTCGGCATGCGCGGCCGCAATGGCCGCCTGCACATCGCGCGCCGCGCCATCGATGTCGCGGTCGACGCCGAAGGTCAACTGAATGCTGGTCGTGCCCACACCGTTGCTCGAGGTCATGTCGTCGACGTCCGAGATGGCACCCAGGTGCCGCTCCAACGGCGTGGCGACGGTGCTGGCCATGACCTCGGGGCTGGCACCGGGCAGCTGCGCCGAGACGAATATTGCCGGTACGTCGACGCGCGGCAGCGGCGCCACCGGCAGCAGCATGAAGGCGACGCAGCCGCACAGCGCGACGCCCACCGTGAGGAGCGTGGTCGCGACGGGCCGCTGGATGAAAGGCGCGGAGATGTTCATGGCGATCCCACGCCCAACGGTGCGTCAGGCACCGGGCCGGACCAGCGGCGCTTCACGCGGGCCGCGATGCGGTCGAAGGCGAGATAAATGACCGGCGTGGTGAACAAGGTCAGCACCTGGCTCACCAGCAAGCCGCCGACGATGCTGACGCCGAGCGGGTGACGCAATTCCGAACCCATGCCGGTGCCGAACATCAACGGCAGCGCACCGAAGATGGCCGCCACGGTGGTCATGAGAATCGGCCTGAAGCGCAGCAGACACGCCTTGTAAATGGCGTCGCGCGGCGAGAGGCCCTCATCGCGCTGTGCCACCACCGCGAAGTCGATCATCAAGATGGCGTTCTTCTTGACGATGCCGATCAACAGAATGATGCCGATCAAGGCAATGATGGTCAGATCGTCGCCGAAGAGCATGAGCGCCAGCAGTGCGCCGATGCCGGCGGACGGCAGCGTCGAGAGGATGGTGATGGGATGAATGAAGCTTTCATAGAGCACGCCGAGAACGATGTACATCACCAGCACCGCCGCGACCAACAGCAGCAGCTCGTTGCTCAAGTTGCTGCGAAAGGCCAGCGCCGCGCCCTGGAAAGTCGTGCGGATGCTGCTTGGAAGATGCAGTGAACGCTCCACATCCTCGATCGCGTTCACCGCCGAACCGAGCGATGCATCCGGCGCCAGATTGAATGACACCGTGGTGGCGGGGAATTGCGCCAGGTGGTTGATGAGTATCGGCCGCGTCTCGACGTCCACCTTGGCAATGGCGGACAGCGGCACCTGGCCGCCGGTGGCCGAGGGAACGTAAATGGAAGCCAGGGAGTCGACCGACCTGTAGGTCTTGGGATCCGCCTCCATGATCACCCGGTATTGATTCGACTGGGTGAAGATGGTCGACACGATGCGCTGCCCAAAGGCATCGTAGAGCGCGTTGTCGACGGTGCCGACACTGATGCCGAGGCGTGCCGCACTGTCGCGGTCGATGTTGACGAAAACCGCGAGCCCATCGTCTTCCTGGTTGCTGACCACGTCCGCGAGCTGCGGCTGCGTGCGCAGCGCTGCGACCAGCTGCGGCGTATAGGTCGACAGCGCGGTGGCATCGGCGCTCTCCAGGGTGAATTGGTACTGCGTGCGGCTGACCGTGTTGTCGAGGGTGAGGTCCTGCACGGGCTGCATGTACAAGGTGATGCCGGCCACATCGGCGGTCTCGCCGCGCAAGCGCCGGATGACGTCCGCGACGCTGGCGGAGCGTTCGCCGCGCGGTTTCAGATCGATCAAGAAGCGGCCGCTGTTCAAGGTCACGTTGTTGCCGTCGACGCCGATGAACGACGACAGTCCCTTGACATCGGGGTCCTTGAGAATGGCGGCGGCGATGGCTTGCTGCCGGTCCGCCATGGCGGCGTAGGAGACCGATTCGGTCGCCTCCGAAACCCCTTGGATCAACCCGGTGTCCTGATCGGGAAAGAAGCCCTTCGGGATGAGCACGTACAAGAGTGCGGTCAGAATCACCGTGCCGGTGGCAACCCAGAGCGTCAGCCGCTGGCGGTCGAGGACCCACGTCAGCCGCCTGCCGTACCAGTCGACCACCGCGGTGAACCACTTTCCGGACTCGGGCTCCGCGTGCGCGCCATGCGGCCGCTGTTTCAGCAGCTTGGCGCACATCATCGGCACCAGCGTCAGCGACACCAATGCAGATATCAAGATGGTCACCGCCAGCGTCACGGCGAACTCGCGGAACAGTCGTCCGACGACGTCCTGCATGAACAGCAGAGGAATAAGCACGGCGATGAGCGACACCGTCAGCGAGATGATGGTGAAGCCGATCTGGCCCGCGCCCTTGAGCGCGGCTTGCAGCGGCGATTCGCCGGCCTCGATATAGCGGGCGATGTTTTCGATCATGACGATGGCGTCGTCGACCACGAATCCCGTGGCGATGGTCAGCGCCATCAGGGAGAGATTGTTCAAGCTGAAGTTCGCCAGATACATCACCGCAAAAGTGCCGATGAGGGACAGCGGCACCGACAGGCTGGGGATGATGGTGGCGGGGACATTGCGCAGGAACAGCCAGATCACCAGCACCACGAGCAACACGGACAACAACAGCTCGATCTCCACGTCATCGACCGACGCGCGGATGGTGGTGGTGCGGTCGGTCAACAAGGCAACGTCGACGCCCGCGGGCATGTCCGTCTGCAACGTGGGCAGCAGATCATGAATTCTATCGACGACGTCGACCACGTTGGCACCCGGCTGACGCTGCACGTTGACGATGAGCGCCGGGGTGGTATTCATCCAGCCGCCGAGCTTCGCGTTCTCCGCGCCGGAGACCAGCAGAGCCACGTCCTTGAGCCGCACGGGTGCGCCGTTCTTGTACGCCACCACCACGTTGCCGTAGTCATTGGCGTCGCGGATTTGATCGTTGGTGTTGACCGTGTAGGCGTTGGACGGACCGTCCAGGGTGCCTTTCGGTCCGTTCTGATTGGCGTTGCTGATGGTGGTGCGCAGGTCATCGAGATTCAATCCGTAGGCCGCCATGGCGCGCGGATTGGCCACCACCCGCACCGCGGGACGCTGACCGCCGCTGATGCTGACCACGCCCACGCCCTTGATCTGGGAAATCTTTTGCGCGATGCGCGTGTCGACCAAATCCTCCACCTCGGTGAGCGGCATGGTCTTGGAGGTCACCCCGAGGATGAGCACGGGTGCGTCGGCGGGATTGACCTTGGCGTAAATAGGCGGCGCCGGCAGATCCTGCGGCAGCAGATTGTTGGCGGCGCTGATCGCCGCCTGAACTTCCTGTTCGGCCACGTCGATGGCAATGGCGAGCGTGAAGGTGAGCGTGATCACCGATGCACCGCCCGAACTGGTGGAGGACATCTGATCCAGCCCGGGCATTTGACCGAATTGCTTTTCCAACGGCGCGGTGATCGCCGAGGTGATGACTTCGGGACTGGCGCCGGGATAAAAGGTCTGCACCTGAATGGTGGGATACGCCACTTCCGGAAGCGCCGACAACGGCAGCCGCAGATACGCCATGGCGCCGACGATCAGGATGGCCACCATCAACAGCGTGGTCGCAACCGGGCGCAGGATGAAAATGCGGGACGGGTTCATGCCGCCACGCTGCAGCCGGCAAACACCATCATTGAGGCGGTCGGTCCGGCGGTTGATTCGGCTTTTGGCCGTCCGGCCGCTTGCGGTGCGCCGGGGCCGCTCCCGGTTGCCGCGCCGGTTTTCCGGCCGCGGACGGAGCGGCATTCGGCAGTGAAATTTCCGCGCCGTCGCGAAGCCGGTCGGCGCCCTCGGTGACGACGATGTCGCCAGCTGCCAAGCCCTGCGCCACCGCGACCCGTTCGCCATCGACGACGCCCAAGGTGACGGGATGTACGCTGACCGTCCGGTCGGCGGCATTCACCAAATAAACAAAGTCGGTGGTGACGCCGTTGGGCGCACCGCGGCGCACGGCGGAGTTCGGCATGATGACCTGATCGTGCAAGATGTCGACCAGCAATTGCACATTGACGAATTGATTGGGAAACAGCGCGCGATCGGCATTGTCGAACTGCGCGCGCAGCTTCACCGTGCCGGTGGTGATGTCGATGGAATTGTCCAGCGACAGCAATTTGCCGTCGGCGATCTTGACGAGATTGGTGCGATCGAACGCCTCCACGGTCAGGGTGGCTCCGGCATTCAGGCGCTTGGCGATCGCGGACACGTTGTCTTCGGGGATCGCGAAGATGACGGTGATGGGCTGAAGCTGGTTGAGCAGCACGATCCCATTGGTGTCGCCCGGCGTCACATAGTTGCCCTGATCCACCTGCCGCAAGCCGACCACGCCCGTGGCCGGTGCGGTTATCTTGGTATAGATGAGATTGACCTCAGCCGTCTTCAGCTGGCCCTCATCCGCCTGGATGGTGCCGATGTATTGATCGACCAGCGCCCGCTGCGTGTCGAGTTGCTGTTCCGCGATGGAATCTTCCTTGACCAATCCCTCGTAGCGTTTCAAGTCCAGCCTGGCGTCGGCAAGCAACGCTTGATCGCGCTTCAGGTTGCCCTGCATCTGTTGCAGCGCCGCTTCGTACGGGCGCGGATCGATTTGCGCCAGCGTATCGCCCTGTTTCACGAGCTGACCTTCGGTGAAGAAGATGCGCTGCATCACGCCGCTGATCTGGGTCCGCACCGTGACGGTCGCGAGCGGCGTCACGGTTCCCAAGGCGGGAATCTTCACGGCGATGTCGCCGCGCGCCGCGGTGGCCGTGCCGACTGCGACCGGGCCGTTCTGACCGAGGCGCCCGCGGGTGCCGGAGGTTGCGACCGGCTGCCTCTGCTGTATATATCGAACCAGCGCAATCATCAGTACAATCAACAGAAGCAGGATCAGCAGCAGTTTCCAATGCCGGATGATGAATGGTCTGCGCGCCGGCGCGCCCAATTCGAGCAATTCTTGATCATTAGCCACTAATCACCACATTCGCGAGCCCGCGCCCAAGCGCGCATTATCTTTTGAAGACGTCCGGGCGAGCCGTAGACTATAACCAGTTTCGCCGCCGGACTACCACCGATCTCTAGGGATTGCGATTAGAATTCCGTGTCTGTAAACGATGCGATGAGGATCCTCGATGAAAGCATTAATCTTCTCGGTGTTGACGAGCTGCTTGCTGGCGGTGGCCGGCGCTCCGGCGCGCAGCGCGACCAACTGGACCGAAGGCGTCAATTATTTTTTGATTCAACCGGCGCATCCGACGTCGGTGCCGCACGGCAAGGTTGAGGTGACGGAAGTGTTCTCCTATGCATGCCCGGCGTGCAACGTGTTCGTTCCCACCATCCACAAACTGAAACAAAGTCTGCCGCCGAACGCGGTGCTGGATTACCTGCCGGCCTCGTTCAACACCGCGGAGGACTGGCCGATGTTCCAACTCGCCTACCTGACTGCGCAAATGCTCGGCATCGATCAGCAAACACATGACGCCATGTTCGACGCGGTATGGAAAGGCGGAGACCTGTCCGTGGTAGATCCGGTGACGCACCAGCTGAAAGCCCACATGCCGACCATCGAGGATGCCGCCAAGTTCTACAGCAAGCAGACCGGCACTCCGGTCGAGAAGTTCCTTGCCGCCTCGAAATCTTTCGGGGTCGATGTCAAATTGCGCTCCACCGAGGATCTGCTGCTGGCGTACAAAGTTGACCGCACGCCGACCATCGTGGTCAACGGCAAGTATCGTCTGTACACGGAAACGGCCGGGGGTGCGGATCAGTTGATCGAACTGGTCAACTGGCTGGTCGCAAAGGAAAGCAAACTATAGACTGTCGACACGCGCCACGGCGGCGCGCACGGCGCTGATGAGAGCCGGCTGCGAGCCGGCTGCGCCGAACAATGCGGCGTTGTGACACAGGGCGGCAACCGGATCGGGTGCCGCGCAAATGGCACGCGCCGCGGATTCATCCATTGATCGATCGACATAGGCGAACGGCAGTTCGCCGCGGTCCCAGCGCTGCAGGAAGCGCAGCAGCAATGCCGGCATGAGGGACGCGCCGTTGAAGTCGGCGCCGGCGGTGAGCCGTTCAAGAATGGTCGGCGCGATGAAGCCGATGAATTTTGCGAAACTGTCCTGGGCGACCCGCTGCACCGAATCGCGCAGGTGAACATTCGAGAAACGCAGCAGCACTTCGTCGCGGTACTTCGGCAGATCGAGCGCCAACGGCCGTGCGCGCGCGTGCAAACACGGAATGACGTCGGCGACGTAGTCCGACGCGAAGCGATGCAGGCGCGGATCCTGCACGGCTTCGTGAATGAAATTGCGGCCGGTCAGAGCGCCGGCCCATGCCAGGCAGCTGTGGGAGCCGTTCAATATGCGTATCTTGGCTTCTTCGTAGGGAACGACCGAGTCCACCATTTGAACGCCGGCGTGTTCCCACTCGGGGCGGCTCGCGGCGAAATTTCTCTCGATGACCCACTGCGAGAAGCTTTCACTCATGAGTGCCGATGGATCATCACGGCCGGTCGCCAACTTGACGCGTTCGCGCACCGAGTGGTCGGGCCTGGGAGTGATGCGGTCCACCATGGAGTTCGGGCACATGGCATTCGCACCGGTCCAGGCGGCCAGCGAGGAGTCGCCGACGAGTTCGAGAAAGCCCAACAGACCGACACGAAAGCGCTCGCCGTTGTGGCGCAAGTTGTCGCAGCTCAGCAGGGTGATGGCCCCGGAACCGCTCTCGCTGCGTGCTTTGAGAATCGCGAACAGCGCGCCGTAGATCGTGGTTCCGGGCCGGCCGGCACGGGCCAGCGCCAGATCCCGCACGATTTCCGGCGCGCTGCTGTCGAGTCCCGCCACGCCGAGATAGTAGCCGGCTTCCGTCACCGTGAAGGAAATGATGCGGGTATCCGCGCGGGCGCCGACGGCAATCAGCTGGCGAAGATCGGCAGTCCAGGGAATGATCTCGTCGATGGATTCGATGCGTTCGTAGCGATGCTCGCCGGCCGGCGAGATGGTCTCGAGCGTGTAGCGGCAGCCGGCCGCGGCGAGCGCCCGGAGCGCCGGTTCCGCATCATCTCGTATGTTGCCGCCGATCAGGCGCCAACGGCGGCCGCCCGATTGGCGCAGGCGCTGGATATAGGCAGCTTGATGGGCGCGGTGGAAGGCGCCCACCCCGATATGCAAAATGGTGGTCACCGTTCAAGCCGGGGTGCGGAAGACCCGCGCGCAAAACTCATTGATCAACGTGGCGCACTCGGCTGGCCGTCGCATGGTGACGCCGTGTTGGCAATCGGCAAAATGATGCACGGTGGCGTCGCGCGCCACCGCCACGAAACTGGGCTCCTGGCGCATGTGACCGTGATCCTTGGTGCCATTCAGTATCAGAACGGGTTGCTCCACGGCCGCCAGTTTGGCGCGAAAATCGATGTGTGCGATCGCCCTCACGGCTTGCGGAAACACGCGCAGGCTGATGCCGGCACCCACCATGGCGTCCGCATCGTCCTGTCGCATGGGCACTTGCGACACCAGTTTGCCCGCCATGGAAGCAATCAGTCTTTTCTCCAGACGCAGCGCCACCGCCGCGCCAAACAACGCCGATTGCAGCCGGTAGGGCAGCAATCGGCGACCGGTCAGATTCGAGCTGCAGCCGCCCAGAACCAAACCCTTGAGTTGATTCGGCGCCAACGAGGCGGCGGACGCCATCGCAGTGTATCCGCCCAGCGAATCTCCGATCAGCACCACGGGGGAGTTCGAAACCGAACGGGCAGCCGATACGATACACAGGATCGCCGCCGGCAGCGTAAATGTCTCGTCCCGTCGGCTGCCGTGCCCGGGTAGATCCGGTGCGAGCACGCGGTAGCGGGGATCGAGGCCGCGCCGCACGTCATCCCACATGCGGCCATTGCCGGTCGCTCCGTGAATTAAGATGAGGGTGGGTTGCTCATCTCCTGTCATATAGGCAGGATAAAAATTGGCGGGTGGAAGCCTGATGCGGCTTGGATCGGCATTGATGGAATGATAACCTGTTAGACAGGTGACGAAAAGGGGTTCGTGTGGATACATCGATGGTCCTATCCTCGCTGGAGCGGCCGACTCTCTCCGCGCAGGTCGCCAGGCACATACTCGAGTTGGTCAACCGGGAGCGGCTGCGGCCAGGAGACCGGGTACCGAGCGAAGTGCAGATCGGGCGCGATTTACAGGTGAGCCGCGGCAGCGTGCGCGAGGCCTACCGAACCCTCGCCGCCCTCGGAATTTTGGAGATCGAAAGCGGCC
>Ga0116226_10002080_pt1 | contig 17377 bp, 13 predicted proteins | sample S1TSphfallax_FD_89692 | JGI IMG/M metagenome (GOLD analysis project Ga0116226, IMG submission 89692) | Host-associated microbial communities from peat moss isolated from Minnesota, USA - S1T2_Fa - Sphagnum fallax MG | ecosystem: Host-associated > Plants > Peat moss > Unclassified | place: USA... | reverse complement strand
CCCTGCACGCACTTCAGCCCCGCCTCGATCACCTCCCATTTGGAGCTGTCGATCATTATCGGCACCCGGGCGATATCCGGCTCGCCGGCGATCAGGTTCAGGAAGGTGATCATGGCCTGCTTGGAGTCGAGCAGGCCTTCATCCATATTGATATCGATCACCTGGGCGCCGGCCTCGACCTGGGCGCGCGCTATATCGAGCGCAGCGTTATAATCGCCCGCCTCGATCAGCTTTCGGAACTTGGCTGAGCCGGTGACATTGGTCCGCTCCCCGATGTTGACGAAGGCGGCGCGGGCTTTAGTCATCTAAAGGTCCAATAGCTCTATGGCGCGGGGGCTGGGCCCCTGTGCGCCAAACGGATTGACGATCTCCATCCCGAACAGGCGGGCGCCGTCTTGAAGGTCTTCGGAGATGAAAGCGCTACAGCCCGCCTCGCGCGCGGAGGCCAGCATGAGGGCGTCCCAATAGCTGAGCCGCCCCGTCGCCATTTGAGCAAGCGCAAGACCTATAGAGTCCTGGCTGGACGGGAAGCAGAAAAAGCCGGTCAATATCTCACGAGAGGCTTCCGCAGCTCGCCATGCTTCTATTTTGAATTTTCGCCGCAGAACATTTTGATATTCACCAATCAGTTGAAGCGCGATGGGCGAGCCGAGGTGTTTCAGCCGCGCAACCACCCGTAACGCAATCGCCTGCTTTAAGGAGTCTGCGGGATCAGTGGCGTAGACAAAAATGTTGGTGTCAGCGGTGATCAACGCTCGTGCATTTCATCGCGGGTCATTGTGCGGCCATCCGAGCTGTGGCCTTCGCGGCAGAAGCTGAGAAACCGCTGCAGCGCCGCCTCGCGCTCTTCTTCCGTGCGGCCCAGCGGCGGATAGATGACCATGCCGCCGCGCTCGGCCAGCTCCACATCCACCACATCGCCCCGTCGTGAGGCATAGAGGTCTTTCCAGAAGGTCTGAGCCGCGCCGATAGGGCGTATGCCGGGGGTGCGGCGACCATCCTTGCCGTCCGCCATCTTGCGCCAGACGCCACGCACGCCGTCCACGATCAGGTCGATGGTGTCGCCGCCACGCAAAGCCTCCAGGCTGGCCAGCAGCTCTCCATCGCCATGAATATGCTTAGCCCAGATGACCACATCCCGGACAGGCGTTTTGGCCATAGCGACTCTCCTCTTAACTTGAGCAGCATCATAACCCATAGGGGGCGCCAAAGAATACCCCCCTGGACCCCCATCAAACCGCCAACTCGAAAGGTTCAAGCCCGGACAGGCGCAGGGCCATGGGCCGTTTTTCCGGCTTCCTCGGCGGCACGCCCTGAACCGCCTCGGCGATCGCCTGGATATGCGCTGGCGTTGTGCCGCAACAGCCGCCGACAATGTTGACGAGCCCGCTCCTGGCCCATTCGCCAAGATGTCCGCCCGTTTCTTCCGGCTGCTCGTCATAGCCGCCGAAGGCGTTGGGCAGGCCGGCGTTGGGATAGGCGCTGATCCAGCAATCGGCCACCCGCGCCAGTTCGGCCAGGAAAGGTCGCATCAAGTCCGCCCCCAGGGCGCAGTTCAAGCCGACCGCGAAGGGCTTGGCGTGGCGGATCGAGTTCCAGAAGGCCTCAACCGTCTGGCCGGACAGGGTGCGGCCGGACCGGTCGGTGATGGTGCCAGACACCCAGATTGGCAGGGGCTCCAGACCATCATCGGCCAGGTCGAGTATGGCCTTGAGCGCCGCCTTGGCGTTCAGCGTGTCGAATATGGTCTCCACCAGGAAGATATCAACGCCCCCCTTGTGTAGGGCGATGGCCTGCTGGCGATAGGCGGCGTAAACCTCATCATAGGTCACGGCGCGCTTGGCGGGATCGTTCACATCCGGCGAGATGGAGAGGGTACGGTTCAGGGGGCCGATGGAGCCCGCCACCCATTTGGGTCGACCAGGTTTAGCGTGGCGATCCGCAGCCTCCCTAGCGAGCGTCGCCGCCTGAAGATTCAGGTCATCGACGGCTGCCTCAAGCGCGTAATCCGCCTGGCTGATGGTGGTGGAGTTGAAGGTGTTGGTGGAGGTGATGTCCGCGCCCGCCTCGAAATAGGCGTCGTGCAGTTCGGCGATAATGTCCGGACGCGTCAGCGACAACAGATCGTTATCCCCCTGTAGAGGGTGATTGTGGTCGCAAAACCGCTCCCCCCGAAACTCTTCTTCGCTCAGCTTGCGCGGCTGGATCATGGAGCCCCAGGCCCCATCGCACACGAGGATGCGGTCATGGGCGGCGGCCTTCAAGGCCGTGATGCGCTCGGATCGGGATAGGCTCATGCGGCGGCTCCGGCCAGGGTCGCGTCGCGCACGCCCAGCATACGGCAGACGGCGTAGACCAGTTCGGCCCGGTTCAGGGTATAGAAATGCAGCTCCGTAAAGCCCTGGGCGATCAGCTTATTGCACATCTCCGTGGCGAAGCTGGCGGCGACCATGGCCCGGGTCTCAGGATCGGCGTCCAGCCCCTCAAACACCCGTGCGGCTTCGGGCGGAATGCGGGCGTGGGAGATGGCGGCCATGCGTGACAGGCCTTTCACGCTCGTCACCGGCATGACGCCCGGCACAATGGGAATGGTGATCCCCGCCTTTCGCACCTGATCGACGAAGCGGAAAAACTGATCCAGGTCGAGGAAGAACTGGGTGATGGCCCGCGTCGCGCCCGCCTCCACCTTGGCCTTCAAGACGTCGATATCGGTCAGGATGGACGGGCTTTCGGGGTGCTTTTCGGGATAGGCGGCGACGGAAATCTCGAACGGCGCAATCTTGCTGGCCGCCGCCGCAAGCTCCGTCGCATTGCGATAGCTGTCCGGCCCCGGCTCATAGGCGCCGCCGAGCGAGCCGGGCGGATCGCCGCGCAGGGCCACAATATGGCGCACGCCCGCCGCCCAATACTCCCGCAGCACCTCATCTACCTCAGCACGCGTGGCGGCGACGCAGGTTAAGTGCGCCGCCGGCTTGAGCGGCGTTTCAGCCAACAGCTTCCTCAGCACGCCGAACGTCCGCTCCCGCGTGCTGCCGCCCGCGCCATAGGTAACAGAGACGAAGGTTGGCGAGAGCGGCGACAGGCGATCCACCGATTTCCAAAGCTGGGCCTCCAGCTCCGGCGTTTTGGGCGGAAAGAACTCGAACGACACGCGCGGGATCGCCTTGGGTCTGGTCGTAGGCTCGATCAATTTGCCGGCGCTCATCAAAGCTGCTCCCACCCTCGCCACAAGAACCATAAGGGTATCATATAAAGATATCGTTATGTGATTGTCAGGGGGTGACGTCAAGGGCGGGGGATAAGGCGAGCCTGCCGCCGCGCCAGACACGCCTGAATATTGGAACTCCGCTTTCCGGCGATTTTTCCGCCGACCTTGAAATCGACGGCGAGCGCCTATGAGCTGATCAGCTCCGTCCTCAATACGATCTCGACGGGCGTCACGCACGATTGGCTCAATGTCGACGGCTAGGGAGCGGCGCACACGACCCTAGCGATGGTCGTCGGCCCACCTTGAGCGAGTCTCTTCACATTCGGCGCAACATCGCCTGCCCGCCCATACATCAGCCTTAATCGATCAAGAGCGAAAACATACTGAGGCCAGCCTTGATGCATCCAGCGACCAAACCCAAATATCGGGAAATGTTTAATTTTATAAATCAATATCGGAGATGATATATTTAAAATTATGTCTAATATATAATATTTTTAGCAAGAAATTTGAGATATTTTGACTAAAAAAGCGTATCTGAAACTAATTTATATCCGCAATTATCTCCGATACGCGCCCTTCGAGGGCTTCAACGGAGAAGGGTTTCGTCAATATGTGAAAGCCGGTCTTGAGATGGTGCTCTTGGAGCGCGGCGTTTTCGGCGTATCCGGTGACGAATAGGATCTTCAGGTTCGGGCGGTTAACCACGGCGGCGTCAGCAAGTTGGCGGCCGTTCATACCGCCAGGCAGACCGACATCCGTCACCAGAAGGTCGACTCGGATGTTCGATTCCAGGATTTTCAAACCTTCGCCGGCGTTTTCAGCCTGAAAGACCTTATAACCAAGCTCCTCCAGGACTTCATTGATCAGCATGCGCACGCTGGGTTCGTCATCCACGACCAAGACCGTCTCGCCTGAGCCGCGTTGGGTCTTGCGCCTGCCGCCGGACGGCTCGACGACTCTATCCTCTCCCATATAGCGCGGCAGGTAGAGGGAGACCTTCGCGCCCCGGCCGGGCTCCGAATAAATGCGCGCCTGGCCGCCGGACTGGCGGGCGAAACCATAGACCATGCTGAGGCCGAGGCCTGTACCTTCGCCGATAGGCTTGGTGGTGAAAAAGGGGTCAAAGGCGTGCGCGATAACGTCAGCCGTCATGCCCCCGCCCGTATCGGAGACGCTCAGCAACACATAGTCCCCATCCGGCAGGTCCAGAGCCTTCGCCTCTGACGCTTCCAGTCTGAGGTTGCCGGTCTCGATGATCAGATCGCCGCCGTCAGGCATGGCGTCCCGCGCGTTAATGCATAGATTTAGCAGCGCGTTCTCCAACTGATTGGGATCAGCGAGGACAGCCCATAATTCGGGGGCGTCAGCTACCTTCAACGTCACCATGGGGCTGACCGTGCGGCGGATCAGCTCGTCCATGCCGTAGATCAGCTTGTTGATATCGGTGGGTTTAGGATCGAGGGTCTGTCTGCGGGAAAATGCGAGCAGGCGGTGGGTGAGCGCCGCCGCGCGCTTCGCCGCTCCCTGGGCGGTATTCAAATAGCGATCCAGCTCCGCCAACCTGCCCTGAGCCACGCGGGTCGCCAGCAATTCCAGACTGCCGGTGATGCCGGTCAGCAGGTTGTTGAAATCATGCGCAAGGCCGCCGGTAAGCTGACCGACCGCCTCCATCTTCTGCGATTGCCGCAGCGTCGCTTCGGCTTCCAACAGCTCAGCCGTGCGCGCCCGCACCTGCTCTTCCAACGTGGCGTTTAAGTCCGCCAACGCCTGTTCCGAGCTTTTCTGGTCTTGGATATCGGCGCTGGTGCCGATCCAGAGGGCTATTGCCCCGTCCGCACCCCGGATCGGCACGGCTCGGGTAATATGCCAGCGGAACTCGCCGTCATGGCGGCGAATCCTATATTCGGTCTCGAAAGGTTCGCCCGAGGCCAGAGCCTCCCGCCACGTCCTTACAGCGTCCTCGATATCGTCGGGGTGAACCGGGGCCCAACCATTCGGTTTCATCTCCGCCTCGGGGACGCCGGAATATTCGCAGACTCGCGCGTTGAACCAGTCGATTTGCCCATCCGGCAAGGATGTCCAAACCATGCTCGGCATCATCTGGGCGAAGCTTTCGAACTTTGTGGCTGTCTGAATAGCCGTTTCTTCCCCCCGCTTACGCTCGGTGATATCGGCGACTGTGCCGAGCAGTCGGATGACTTTGCCGTCGCTTCCGAAATGCGGTCTGGCGCGCACCTTGAGCCAGCCGCGGCTGCCGTCCACCCGGATCATCCGGCATTCGACATACCAATCCTCGCCTTGCTCCAGCGCCGCGCGAAATCCCGCCTCGACCACCTTTTGATCGGACTCCGGTATGTGGTCTTTGAACCGCTCGTAGCTCCAATCGGTCACAGGCGTCGCATAGCCGAAGATGGCGTCATGGCGCGCCGACCGAATGATCGTCTTCGTGATCGCGTCGTATTCCCAAAAGCCCAACCCGGAAGACTCCAGGGCCAGCCGCAGCCGCTCCTCACTTTCGCGCAGCCTCGATTCGGCGCGGCCGCGTTCCGCCGCGTCCCAGATGCGGGCGGCTACGTCTTCGATCAGCGAGATGTCCGCCGGCGTCCAATTGTAGGGCTTGAAGTGGGTGACGTAGAGTGAGCCGACGAAGCGGCCATCACGAACCAGGGGCGCCGATACGTGAGCGCGCGTGCCCAGTTCGAGGCCGAACGCCCTGGCGCCTTGATGATCCGCCTGGACGTCCTCATAAACCAGCGTCCGCCCCTGCCGCATCTCCCGCTCATGATGAGCGCCGAAGGCCGCGAGTCGAAAAAGCCCATTCACCGGAGGCGCGCCATCGACATAGACGTTGGTGATGAGCAGGGTTTCATCATCCGGCAGCATCTCGCTATAGCCGATCCGCGCCGCGCCGAGATGGCGGCCGAGCAACGTCGCCGCGGCGTTGAGAATTTCCGCAGGCTCGCTTAAAGCCCTCAACGAGTCCTGAAGGCGAAACAGAAACGCCTGTCGCGCTTCGGCAAGGCGGCGTTCGGTGACATCCATCGCGACGCCGACTGCGGCGATGATCTCTCCCGTCTCGCCGTAGATCGGACCGGCATGTACTTCCAGATCGACACGTCGACCGTCGCTACGCACGAACGCCATCGGCTCCGCCCGCACTGTCTCGCCCGAAAAAAGAGCGCGCCGGCTGGGATAGTCTGTCAGCTCATAGGGTGAGCCGTCTTCATGTACCGCCCAGCCCCGTCGCGCGGCTTTGGCTTTAGCCATATCGGCGTCCAGTTCACCGAGCACGTCATCCACCTGCCGACTCTTGAAGGTCGCACGCCCGTCGGGCGGCTCGACGATGAAGATCGCCGCGGGAATCTGCAGCAGCACCGCGTGCAGGCGCTCTTGGCTATCGCGCACCGCCGCTTGCGCGCGTTGAAGCTCGCCGACATCGCGCCAAGCCATCACCGCGCCGGTCACGCGACCCTCCACGTCGCGGATGGGACCCGAATTGCACATAACAGTCAGCACGTCGCCATCGCGGCGCCGCACCAGCAGCGTCTCGTTGAGCGCGACTTCGCCTGTGCGCTTGGCGCGGGCTAGCGGATGCGCGTCAGGTGGAAGCGGCGCATCGCTGCCCGGCCGATAGATTTCCCAAAGCTCGGCCCGCTCCGACGCGGTCCGTTCCGTCAGCTCTCCTGCGGTGCGTCCGACCTGAACCTCCGACTCACAGGCGATGCAGATCCCGTCGGGAAGGTAGTCGAGCAGGGCGTCCAGCGTGTCGCGCGCCGCCTCGGCCTTCGCCCTCGCGGCTTCGTAATGCGTCACGTCGACTGCGGTAATAAGCACGGAGCCGGTCTCGGGAGCCGCAGCGTCGAGAACGACATAGGATACATCCCACCAGATCGGCTCGCCGCCTCCCCCATCCGCGACAGCGCGGGCCCGCGCCGGTGTTGTCGTGCGCAGAAGGACAGGATCGACAAACGCGAACGCTGCGGCGGCTGATCGCCCCACCAACTCGCCCGCTGCGCTCCGCACCGCCCGATGCGCCGCCACATTTGCGTAGACGATTCTAAAGTCAGGCGCTGAGGCGACCAATATAACAGCGGGCGATTGATCAGCAATCTGGCGTAGCAGGAGGGCCGAAATGTCGCCGTCCGACCTCGCTAGGTCTACGCCGCCGAAAACCGATGCAGCAGGTTCCGCGCTCATGGTAAAAGTATAACATGCGCGCCGGTAAGTTGATAGAAGCACGTCTCATCTACGCCGACGCTCATCATAAAACACCGCCAAATGCCGAAGCACAAGCTCACCACCAGGCCTCGAAGCCAGGCGACGCAGCGCGCTCACCCTCATCTCAGAACCCGTCGAACGGCCTGTCGCTCCCCACGTTCGAACGCTTCGCTGAATCCGTCCAGGTCGTATGCGGTCATGCCAAGCCCCCCTCCTCGTCTTTAAGGCGCAATGCGCTCATGCGACATCTCCTCCGCGCCTTGGCCGACCAGCGACCGCGGATTAAGGGCCTCGGGACGTAGATCTCCGAAGCAGTCGCCAATGCCGCCGGAAAACGGGAAAAATCCACCATCGCTGCGGCGTCGGGAAGAGATTGGATAGGAAGGCCGTCAACATGTGCTCCGTTGCGAGGAGCGTGCGACTAGCTGACACCCGTGTAACGCGTCCTTGCCACGCCTCGTCGCGTAGCAGGATGTGAAGATCATGGATTTGGGTCACCGCGAGAATAGCGAGGTTGAGCGCTGCGGTTTTGGTGGCAAAGACACCTTGCGCGTCCTTCAAAATCGCTGCGTCCGCAGCGCCCTCCTCGCGCAGCCTCGTGGTCGTAGACTCGCTGGCCGTCACCCAACCGGAGCTGACGACCGCCGCAATGGCGCCGATGGCTTCTACCCAGGCGGCGTCTCGGACCAGATTAAGTCGCTACCGTGCATCGCCGAAAGTCATTTCGCTTTGGGGAAAGATCAGTCTCGACCAGCGGCTGGGCGTGTCTTGGGCTAAGCCCCAACCGGAACGGCCCGAACCGCGTCCTTGGTTTTAAGGGCAGCGAAATCATTTTTCGTGTCGGTGAAGTCGAGCACGACGCGGGAGGGGACGTCGCCGTGTTCTAACCGCTCGAAGATCGTGTTGATTGCTGAGAGCGGCTGTAGCTCGATGTCGGCCTTGACCTTGCCCTTAGCCGCAAAATCCAGGCACTCGGCCATATCCTTGCGGGTGCCGACGAACGATCCGCGCACGGTGACCGCGCCGGCCACCAGACCGAAAATCTCCAACGGGAAAGCGCCGGGGGGTAGGCCCACCAGCACGCAGGTTCCGCGCTTTCGGGTCATCTCCACGCCCTGCTTGAAGGCCGGCAGCGACGGGGCGGTGATCAAGACGCCGTGGGCGCCGCCGCCGGTTTCCCTCTTCAGAACCTCGGCCGGATTGGCGGTCTTGGCGTTGATGACGAGATCGGCGCCCAGGCGCTTGGCGTGCTCGAGCTTGCCGTCTTCGATATCGACGCCGCAGACCAGAAGTCCCATGGCCTTGGCGTATTGGATCGCGAGATGCCCGAGGCCGCCGCAGCCCGAGATCGCGATCCACTCCCCAGCTCTCGCCTCGGTCTCCTTGATCCCTTTGTACGTGGTGATGCCCGCGCAGATCAGGGGTGCGGCTTCCTTGGGGCCGAGGCCCTTAGGGATGTGGGCCACGTAGTCGGGGTCGGCCAGAAGGTATTCCGCAAAGCCGCCGTTCTGGGTATAGCCCCCGAACTTGGCCTCATCACAGACCGTCTCCCAGGCCGATAGGCAGTATTCGCAGTGGCCGCATGCCGAATAAAGCCAAGGTACGCCCACCCGGTCGCCTTCCTTGACGATCGTAACCCCGGCGCCCAGCCCGACCACGATGCCGATCGCCTCGTGGCCCGGAACGAAGGGCGGCGTCGGCTTCAGCGGCCAGTCGCCGTTGGCGGCGTGCAGGTCGGTGTGGCAGACACCGCAGGCTTCGGTCTTCACCAGGATCTGCCCGGGACCGGGGATGGGGACATCCCATTCCTGCATCTGCAGGGGCGTCTTGAACGCCGTGACGACGGCGGCTTGCATCTTCTTGGGCATTTGATCCCCCTTCGGGGTTCGGGTTCAGGCGAAATCGCCTCGTCGTGGGTTAAGCGGCCGCAGCGCCGAGTCCCCGCACGGCCTCGATCATCTTGATCAATACCGCCTGGGCGTCGCCGTAGACCATGTTGCAGTTGGGGGCGTAGAACAGGGCGTTGACGATGCCCGAATAGCCTTTGCCCTGGCCGCGCTTGATGACGTAGACCTGCTTGGCCTTGTCCGCGTTGAGGATGGGCATGCCGAAGATGGGCGAGGACTTGTCCGTGCGGGCAGCCGGATTGACCACATCGTTGGCGCCGATGACCAGAGCCACGTCGGCTGTGGCGAAGTCGTCGTTGATGTCGTCGAGCTGGAAGATCATGTCGTAGGGCACGCCGGCCTCGGCCAGCAGCACGTCCATCTGGCCCGGCATCCGTCCGGCGACCGGGTGGATGGCGAATTTGACCGACACCTTGGCCGCCAAGAGCAGCTTGACGAACTCATAGAGCTTCTGCTGGGCATGGGCCGCCGCGAGGCCGTAGCCCGGCACGATGATCACGCTTGCGGCGTAGCGCATCTTGATGGCGGCGTCGGACGCCTCTTCTGGCCGCTCACTGCCTTGGATGGCGCCGGGCTTGGTCTTGGCCGCCTCGCCGAAGTTGGTGAACAGCACATTGGCTATGGAGCGGTTCATCGCCTTGGCCATGATCACCGTCAAAAGCAGGCCCGCCGCGCCCACCACCATGCCGGCGATCATCAGGGCGGGGTTCTGCAGCACGAAGCCTTCGAGCCCCACGGCGAGCCCTGTGAAGGCGTTGTAGATGGAGATCACCACCGGCATATCCGCGCCGCCGATGGGCAAGGTCATGGCCACGCCGAACACCAGTGCAAAGGCGAAGAAGACGCAAATCCACGTGACCGGATAAAACAGCGGCGTCGCGCCGACGATCCCGCCGTAGACGATCACTCCGCCCGCAGCCACGGCCGCCGACATCAGGACCGCGTTCAAGATCTGCTGGCCCTTCACGCGCAGGGGCTTGTTGATCACCCCGTCGAGCTTGGCCCAGGCGATCAAGGAGCCGGAGAGGGACACCGCGCCGATCAGGCCGCCGAGCAGGGTCACGACCAGTTGCGTCACGCCTTGGGTGCGGCCGCCGAAGAGCTCCACCGCCGCGATGGAGCCGGCCGCGCCGCCGCCCATCCCGTTATAGATCGCCACCATCTGCGGCATGGCGGTCATGGCCACCTTGCGCCCGACGAACCAGGCCCCGACGCCGCCGATCAGAAGGGCTGTCACCGCGAGGCCGATGTTGACGGCCATGTGCGGCCGCGCCGCGGCGTCGATGGTCAAGAGGTAGAGGAAGCTCGCCGCGACGGCGGCGACCATGCCGACGCCTGCGACCCGGATGCCGGACGGCGCCGTCGCCGGTGAAGACATCTGCTTCAGGCCGAACATGAAGAGGAAGGCGGCGCAAAGATCCGCCGCGCCGATGACGATTTGGGAAGCCAGGATGAGCATGGCGGATCTCAGCTTTTCTTCTTCAGGTGGTGGACTTTGCCGTGGCCGTGATGGTGGGCGGCCTTGGGCTTGGCGTCGCTGGTCTTGAACATGGCGAGCATGCGGTCGGTCACGGCGTAGCCGCCGGCGGCGTTGCCTGCGCCCAGCAGCACGGCGAAGAAGCCTATTCCCTGTTCGAGGGGCGTGCTGGCGTTGAAGAGGGCGTAAAGGCCGCCGACCACCACAATGCCGTGTACGAAGTTGGAGCCCGACATCAAAGGCGTGTGCAGGATCGCCGGTACATTGCCGATGATCACCCAGCCGGCGAAGCCCGCGAGCATGAAAATATAAAGGGCGACGAACCCAGTCATGGCGATGTCGAAACTCATGGCGAGGGTCCGATCGGTCTCAAGCCGCTCTCGCGGGGGATGGGGCGGGGTTGGCTTTCGCGGCGTCGCCCGGCTTGGCCTCGGCGTCGCAGAGCACGCCGTCGCGGGTCAGGGCCGTCTTGGCGATGACCTCGTCGGTCCAGTCGATGGTGATGATATTGTCCTTCATCATCAGGGCCAGCAGGGCGTACTGGTTCTTGGCGTAAAGCTCGCTGGCGTCGCGGCCCAGCAGCGAAGGGACGTTCAGCGGGGCTACGATCGTCACCCCGCCGACCTCGGTCGTCTGCCCTGGGGTGGTGTCCTCGCAGTTGCCGCCGCCCTCGGCGGACAGATCGACAATCACCGCCCCAGCCTTCATCCCCGCCACCTGAGCCTTGCTGATCAGCTTGGGCGAGGCTTTCCCGGGGATCGCGGCTGTTGTGATGATGAGGTCCGAGGCCTGGATGTGCTGGGTCAGGGCCGCATCGACCTTGACCTGTTCCTCCGGCGTCAGCGCACGGGCGTAGCCGCCTTTGCCGGTCGCGTCGACGCCGGTGTCGACGAAGGTCGCACCCAGGGAAAGCGCCTGCTCCTTGGTGGCGGGACGGACGTCGTAGCCTTCCACGACAGCGCCCAGGCGCTGGGCGGTGGCGATGGCTTCCAGTCCGGCGACACCCAGCCCAATCACCAGCACCTTCGCCGGACCGATCACGCCTGCGGCCGAGGTGATCTTCGGTAATACGCTCCTCATGTGGGTCATGCCGAGGGCGACCGCGTAATAGCCCGCCAGCGCCGACTGGCTAGACAAGGCGTCCATAGACTGCGCCCGCGAGATGCGCGGGATGCGCTCCATGGCGAAACAGGTGATCTTCTTGGACAGCAGTCGCTTCACCAGTTCCGGCTCATTCGCCGCGTAGACGAAACAGACCAGGATCGCGCCGGGCTTCATGGCGTCGATGACGTCGAGCGCGGGAGGTTGGACGGCCAGGACGACGTCGGCGTCGGAAACCATGGCGTTTCGGTCATCGAGGATGGCGACATCCTTGTAGGCGGAGTCCGGGAGCCTGAGCGCTTCCCCGGCGCCGGACTGCATGTGCAGCCTTGCGCCCAGCTTGATCAGCTTGGGGACGACGGACGGCGTCAGGGCGACGCGCCGTTCGTTGGCTTGCGTCTCCTTCAGAACGGCGACATTCACGTACATGGGAGGTCCAGTTCTGGGAAAGCGGGGCCTGGGGCGAGGGCGCCGGAGCGACGCCCTCGCGTAAGCAGGTTGCGGTCGATCCGGCCTAGGCCGGAGCGTGCAGGTGAGCCGTGCGGACCAGCTTCTTGTTGACAAACTCCTGGATGCCCATGTCTCCAAGTTCGCGTCCGTAACCGGAGTTCTTGATGCCGCCGAAGGGTAATTCGGGGTCGGACCAGTCGATGTTGTTGATGAACATCATGCCGGTCTCAACCTCGGAGGCGACCCGCTTGCCGCGGGCGACATCCTTGGTCCAGACCGAGCCACCCAGGCCGAAGTCGGAGTCGTTGGCGAGCGCGATGGCGGCCGCCTCATCCTTGACCCGGAAGAAAGACGCCACCGGGCCGAAGAACTCATCACGAAAGGCGGGGTTATCCGGCGCGATGTCCGTCAGGATCGACGGCTCCATATACGAGCCTGGGCGATCGATCCGCTTGCCGCCGATCAAGAGCTTGGCGCCCTTGGACACGGCCGTTTTCACCTGCTCAAGCAGCTGCACCAGGGCGGCTTCGCTGGACAAGGGGCCGAGCGTCGTCTTCTCGTCCATCGGATCACCGGCCTTCAGCGCGCTCAGCGCCGCCTGGAACCGTTCGATGAATTTGTCGGCGATGCTGTCGACCACGATGAAGCGCTTGGCGGCGCAGCAGGTCTGGCCGGCGTTGTACATGCGGCCCCAGACCGCCCACGGGATGGTCAGGTCGAGATCGGCGTCTTCGAGCACGATGAAGGCGTCGCTGCCGCCGAGCTCCATGGACGAGACCTTGACGTTCTTGCCCGCCCGCGCCGCGATCTGCTGTCCCGCCGCCACGCTGCCGGTCAGGCAAACGCCCTTGATACGGGGGTCGTCGACAACCTTGTCGGACTGCTCATGGGAGATGAAGAGGTTGGTGTAGAGGCCGACCGGCGCGCCGGCGTCGAGCAAGAGCTTCTCGAACGCCAGGGCGCATTGCGGCACGATGCCGGCGTGCTTCACCACCAGCGTGTTGCCGGCCATCAGGTGCGGACCGGCGATGCGGGCGAGCTGGTAGTAGGGGAAGTTCCAGGGCTCCACGCCGAAGATCACGCCGAGCGGGCTTGACTCCATATGGGCTTCGCCCACCGTCGGGTTGAGCTTCACAGGCGCCAGGAAGCGTTCGGCGTTCTTGGCATAATAGGCCAAAATCCGCGAACTGAACTCTACCTCGCCGCGCGCTTCGCTGATCCGCTTGCCCATCTCCAGGGTCATGGTGTGGGCGAAGGCGTCGGCTTGCTCATGCAAAAGCTTGGCGGCCTTGGCGATGACGACGGCACGCTCGGCATAGGTCTTGTGGCGCCAGGTCTCATAACAGGCCTGGGCCGCCGCGAGCTTGGCTTCGTACTGCGTCGCATTGATGTCGTCGAAATCCTTGATCAACTTGCCATCAAAAGGACTAAGGCTCTGATAAGTCATGACTTTTCCTAATTGTGTGTCTGTCGGTTTCCCAAAAGACGTCTTTTGGGGGGGCTAGGCCTCGAGAATAACCTTCAGCGCCTTGGTCTTTGCGGCGTCGCCAAAGGTCTCATAGGCTTGGAGAATGTCGGTGAGCTTGAACCGGTGGGTGATCAGGCGCTTCGGCTCGATCCTTTTGGCCTTGAGCACATTCAGCAGCATGGGCGTGCTGACGGTGTCGACCAGTCGGGTCGTTATGCTGATATTGCGGTCCCACAGGCGTTCGAGGTGTAGCGCAACCGGCACGCCGTGGACGCCGATATTGGCGATCACACCGCCAGCGGCGATGATCTGTTCGCAAAGTTCAAATGTCGCCGGGATGCCCACCGCCTCAATGGCGGTATCGACGCCGCGATTGTCGGTCAGCTTCATAAGGGCTTCAACCGCCTTGCCGTCGCCGCTGTTAATGGTCTGGGTCGCGCCGAAGCGTTTGGAGGTTTCCAGACGGTTATCGTCCAGATCGATCATAATGATCTCGCCCGGCGAGTAGAACTGAGCAGTCAGGAGGGCTGCGAGCCCGACCGGGCCAGCGCCCACAATGGCTAATGTTGCGCCCGGCTGGACCTTTCCGTTCAGCACACCACATTCGAAGCCGGTGGGCAGGATGTCGCTCAACATCACCAGCGCCTCTTCGTCAGCGCCTTCTGGGATGGGATAGAGGCTGGTGTCCGCGTGAGGAGTGCGGACGAATTCGGCCTGGCAGCCATCGATGGTGTTGCCGAGGATCCAGCCGCCCGTCGTGCAATGAGAGAACATGCCTTTACGGCAGTACTCGCACTTGCCGCAGGCGCTGACGCAGGAAATCAGCACCCGGTCGCCGACTTTGAAGGCGGTGACCGCCGACCCGACGCTGTCGATCACCCCGACGCCCTCGTGACCGAGGATCCGGCCTGGGGTGCAGCTCGGCAGGTCGCCCTTCAGGATGTGTAGGTCGGTGCCGCAGATAGTGGTCTTGGTGATGCGAACGACCGCGTCCGTGGGATTGATCACCACCGGCTTGGCGTGTTCCTCCCAAGCCTTCTTTCCAGGCCCATGATAGACTAGGGCCTTTATGGTTGACACCGTGGTCATTGCGTTCATGGCCGATACCTCGGGGGGAGTCGCAGAGGGTGCGCGGCTTCAGGCCAATGCACCGATGTCTTTGAGGATGAACCCATCGGTTGCCATTCGGCAGGCTCGGAAACTACTCAATCGAACCGAGACGCCGAAAAGGGGTGTGAGAGCTATGAATGTCTGAGCAGGCTCAGGGCCCGCGCATAAGCCTGAGTATTTACCGACCCTGCTTCAGCGTCTCTTCGCAGCCTAGCCTGTAAGCGAGCCGACGGAGGTGTCGCGGTGATGAAAGCGATGGTGCTTAACAAACCTGGGACCCCGCTCGAATGGACGGAATTGCCCGATCGCCAGCCCGGCCCCGGCGAGGTGCGGATCAAGGTGCTCGCCTGCGGTGTCTGTCGTACGGACCTGCACGTCATTGACGGCGAGTTGCCAAACCCGAAATCGCCGATCATTCCCGGCCACGAGATCGTCGGCCGGATCGATGCGATGGGGTCGGGCGTCGAAGGGCTGACGATCGATGAGAGAGTCGGCGTTCCCTGGCTCGGCCATACCGACGGTACGTGCCCCTATTGCAAGACGAACCGGGAAAATCTTTGCGACGCCCCGCTCTTCACCGGCTACACGCGCGATGGCGGCTTCGCGACCGCAGTCATCGCCGACGCGCGCTTTGCGTTTCCGCTGGGGGAGACGGGCAGCGACGTGTCCCTGGCGCCGCTGCTCTGCGCCGGCTTGATCGGTTGGCGGTCCTTGAAAATCGTCGGCGACGGAAAAAAGCTGGGCATCTACGGCTTCGGCGCCGCCGGCCATATCGTCGCCCAGGTGGCCAAATGGCAGGGACGGGAGGTTTATGCCTTCACCCGGCCCGGCGATGTCGGCACTCAGGATTTCGCACGGAGCCTGGGCGTGACCTGGGCCGGCGGCTCGGATGAGACCGCGCCGAAACTCTTGGACGCGGCGATCATCTACGCCACCGACGGCGAATTGGTCCCCGTGGCGCTGAAGGCCGTCTGCAAGGGCGGGCGCGTGGTTTGCGCCGGAATTCACATGAGCGACATTCCCAGCTTTCCGTACCAAAGTCTCTGGGAAGAACGCGAACTGCTCTCCGTCGCCAACCTCACCCGGCAGGATGGGATCGAGTTCCTGAGTCTGGTTCCGAAAATGGGCATCGTCGTCAAGACGACCACCTATCCACTTCAGCAAGCCGGCCAAGCGCTGGAGGACTTGCGGGCCGGCCGGTTCGACGGCGCTGCAGTGCTCGTGCCGTAATCACGCCTCGTGGGCGCGCGCCTGTAATAGGCCTAACGGCATGATCCGATGCGTAGTTTCCGAAGCTTCCACGCCGAGGTCGTTTTCTTCAAGCTAAGGCGACCGCGGGTGTCCGCTGGCGCACCGACGATTGGAAACACCATGCGAAAGATCATGGCCGGGGCGATGCTGACCGCGCTTGCGTTCGGCTGTTCGACGGCGCGCGCCGCACCGCCGGACACCGCGTCCATGCCGCAACTGGCGCCGCCCCAGGCCACGCCTCCCGAAGCGGTCGCCACGGGTCCTGTGTTCGCCTTCACCGCGACCGTGGCCTCGAACTATATTTTCCGCGGGATCAGTCAGACCGAAAATAGCGCGGCGGTGTTTGGCTCCGGCCGCATTTCCTACGACAATTTCTACGCCGGCGTCGGCATAGAGAACGTCGATTTCAAAAATAGCACCTCGGCTGAATACGATCTTTCGGCGGGCTGGACGCCGGTCATCGACGGTTTCAGGTTCGATCTCGGGGTTATCCGCTATGGATATATCGATCAGCCATCGCATACCGCAATCGACACAGCCGAAATAAAGGGCGTCGTTCTCCATGATTTCGGCCCCGCGACCCTCGGCGCGGCGGTGTATTATTCGGGGAATTATTTCGGCAGTCATCGTGACGACGTCTATGTCGAAGGCCAGGGCGCCTACAGGATCACCCCCACGCTGACGATCAGCGGCGCCGTGGGTCGGCAGTCCGGCGGCCTCTCCGACCATACGACGTGGAACGCCGGCGCCACCTACGCTGTCACCAAACATGTCGGGCTCGACCTGCGCTATGCCGACACCGATGAGCACGAACTGGGCAAGCCATATGGCAGCCATTTCACGGCGGCGATCAAGACCTCGTTCTGATCGCGGACCTGCGGGGCCCCGATAGAAAGGCAGCCCTTACCTTCAAGGATTCGGCTCGCTAGGCAGGACCAGCGCGCGGGTATGGCGGGCGATCTGCTCGTCTTCCTGCGACGGAAGCACCTGGATGGAGCATCGCGAGGCGGGCGCATGAATCGGGTTCTTGGTCTCGGCATTCCGGATCGTATGCAGATCGACGCCCATGCAGGCGAGACCAGCGCATATGGCGGTGCGGAAAGACGGATCGTTCTCGCCGATCCCGCCGGTGAAGACGAGGCAGTCAACGCCGCCGAGCACGGAGATCATGGCGGCGATATGCT
>Ga0116226_10002079_pt1 | contig 17382 bp, 10 predicted proteins | sample S1TSphfallax_FD_89692 | JGI IMG/M metagenome (GOLD analysis project Ga0116226, IMG submission 89692) | Host-associated microbial communities from peat moss isolated from Minnesota, USA - S1T2_Fa - Sphagnum fallax MG | ecosystem: Host-associated > Plants > Peat moss > Unclassified | place: USA... | reverse complement strand
CTCCATTGGCTTCTCGCACAAGCTTGCAGTCATTCCGTTCCATCGCGCTTCCTCCGTTAGCCGCCATCGCCGGTTCCTCCATCAATACTAGCCGCCATCTCAACGTAACTCACAACACACACATCAGAATGAAGACAGCCATGCACTCCATGCAGCAATGATGGGGCACCGTCACAACAAGTCGGCTGAATCAATTATGCATAGAACCCAAGATAATTCCAGTGTTCACACTGGCTTGACAACCTACCTTCGCATTACAATTGGTCTATTTTGATTACATCCAATTTTGTCCATTGTTTAATGTGAGTAAAAAAATTGACTAAACTTAGTTAAAAAAACCAACTTAAAAACATAATTGTAATAGTGACAAAAATGAAAAAATGTGTAATCAAGCAACAAGCAAAAGCCTTTGTTAACATGGCAACTATTAGATTAAAGGCATTCATTGTGGCAAAGCAAAATGCATTAGCATTTTTTACAATTCATGATGATCAAGTGCCAAAGGTGGAATCAAATGAATACTTGCAACTTCAACACCAAAAAAAACTAGCAAAACTAACACTAGAAGAAATTTGGTAATTAACAACTAACTTTCTGACTACATTTTAGTTGTAATGGACGCATGCAACTATAATTTGGCATAGTCACCTTGGACAAGTAGAATAAATTTATAGTTGCAAATGACATTATGTGTCAATAAGTCACATTAGTAGTCACAAAACTTTTGCAATGACAATGGGTTCATCATCTAATGACATGGATTGTCATCCATGCCTATATGGCACTTTGCCATTGTGACTAGTTTCGCCACTACAAAATGTGGTCATAAATTGCAAACGAACATGTTAGATTAAGCCACATGTACACATAGATTCATAGGTGGTGATGACTTGTCAACAAAAAGAATTTGTTAGATGCAATGCAATGAATGACATACATGTGACATAAGACGTGTGTTTTAAATTTCATTTAATATGAGATAATTATGGTTTAATTTGATGACAAGTGGTGATTTTCCTATATTTTCAAGCATGATATAAATAAACAAAATTTCAAATTGGATATGGACACGTGGCAATTTATTTCATTAATCCCAAACAGTATAGATGTTATTACTCACACGTGGTAGTGCGTGATATGCATACACAAAAAAGTAGCAAAGTGGATATGAACATGTGGCAAAATATGATTAGTTCACATGGATATTAAGTAAATTAATTTGGGGTATAAGTGTTATCCGTGAATAATCTAGTTTCCAAGTGGAATAAGAGTTAGTCATGCATGCAACTACATAAATTGCACATGTAGTAAGTAATACAACTACACATGTGATTTTACAAGTTAGATAACAATATTTTCATGACTTGAAAAGTCACATGCTACATTACATTCAATTACACTAGTGGTAGAACATAGTACAAATACAACTACAAGTGTGATTTCACAAGTTGCGTGCTACATTACTTACCACTACACTAGTTGCAAATTCTAAGACAAGGCTAGTATGATAATTGTATCCAAAACCTAGAAGTGGCAATGCAATGAACATATGTTAATGAAATGACAAAAGAGTTGTGCATTGCATTCACCTTAACCATGTCAATACAAGATATCATTCCTATAATTGTTTTCAAACTATTCCTATGATTGTTTTGAAACTCACTACATCATTCCTAATATGTGAGAAGAGAACTTTGTTTTACACATGTTTACAACCCCCATAATGTAAACTAATATTTCACCTACACTAAAAATTCTTGTGATGGGTCATTGTGATGATTAGGGAAAGGTAGTGGTGTTTCTAGGATTAACACAAATTTCACTTCCACCTTATACACACCTTGTCTTATTTAAGCCCCATGATACATATATTTCCCTGGTAACCCAAAAACTACCACACTACCTACAATTTGCATGTTGTTCATTGGGAACACCAAGTCATTTATACCAAATTGCAAAACTTGGACTTATGAAAATGAATATCAATGCACATGGATAAAATACCTTCATTCATCTACATGAACATGTGAAACTAAGACAATAACCACATAAAAACCTATCACAAAATAAATCACCTTTTGTGTGTTGCAGACATCTATTGTCAATCATGGAATTGTTGGTTTATTCCCTCGAGATCAAAGAACTTGAGGTTCTCCTATAGTTTTTTCTTCAACTTCTTGGCTTATGCCAACCATATAGGCCCCAATAGAACCCCACAATAACATAAGCATCACTACAATAGTTAAAGAATTCACCAAACCCTAATTATTATTGTCATCATGTTAGATTGGTAAGAAAAACCATGGTTGACATACTAGAATTGTATCTTGTTCTGTGGTTTTTAGTATATGAATTGGGGCAGCTAGGAAAGCTTCATGAACTTGCCAAATGAAATCAACACAATGTTGCCAATGTTTAGGTGACACAACTAACAATTGACTCAATACATAATATATTTGATCATAAATTCATACTTGCTAAACAATGATATGTTACATGACTTGGCATTTGATCTTCCACCTCACTCACCAACATCAATAGAAAAGTACAAGACAATTTAGGCTATGACAACTTTGGCTCCTTAATTAATAAATCATGATTTCGCCATGAGCCCATTCAAACCTATAAATAAAAAACCATAGTACAACTTCTAACTTACACATACCTTATTTTGTATTATGGCAACCACATGATCTTTGGCATGTATAAATGAACAATATAATGTAATTGCATCATGAAACCATGAAACCCTAAATCAATTATCATTAAGAAAACAAATCCCACCCACATAAATGATGCAACATTGGCAACAAAAAAGATGCATCTTAATATGGCACCAAATAGCCTTGAATCAATTCATATGTGTTGTAGCATTCATATCATATGAAAAATAAGGCAAGTGGATATGCATCTTACATTGCCTACTTGATTGGAGACACTAGCCACCTTGTCAACCACCTACAGTAAATATAATTTAGAGAAACCCCTACCCAAAAAAAAAGTTTCCTTAAACCTTAAATTCAAATCCACAAAATATAAAATGAACACGAACACCATTGTGTTTATTCATTTGATCAGATCCATGTTGATAAGTGGGCACTACAAGTGGAAGAGGTTTATGGGGTATTCCAAATGGCACAACATCGACTATGAAACCATAAGTCTACACCTCAAATTATATTGCCTCTTCAAGTGGCCCGCTAGCATCAAATTGAGCTACCAAGCTCTTAACTATCTAAGTGGGCAAATTATTATTCTCCACCATTTGGGCAATCTCTACACACCCATGTTGGTCCAATTGTGGGCTTCCCTGCCCATCCCAATCATCTACATTTACCACATGAATTCCATAATTGTGGAATCAAGGGATTAGATTGATTTTTGGTTATCATTACAAGTTTCTTGCATTTGGGCCATTGAAACAGTAATCTCTGGCAACTTGGTTTCAATATTAGTGATTGGAAAATATAATGTGGTTCCACCTTACAAAAAAATAAAACAAAATAAAAAGTCAACCAAAAAAGCCAAGTTCAAATTAAAAGCAAAGCCCCACCCATTGGGTTAAAATAATGGTTTACCTTATAAACATTTGTAACATTCTAAGTTGCTTAAAATTCTAGGGCTAGAATTCAAGCCGCAAATGGATGAAGATTTGTGACAAAAAAATGGTTTTAGGGCTTAAGGTTCTACTAACTATCTTTGTTAGTATATGTTCAAACTTTAGATTGACAATTGCAAGTTTTATCACGAAAGGACTCCTAGTTTTTGTTTTCTTATGCACCCACACCCACCCATGATCACAACTATTGGTTAATATATATGTGATTAAACAATTGGTTAGGCATTTGCATATTAATAAATTTTATTATATGATTGTTTTTAGGGTTGGTTGTCATCTTAGCTTTTTATCAAAAATTACAAAATTTCAACCTTACCATTACTGCCTTCACACCAACTTTACCAACTCTACCATACTTATGTGTTTTTTAAAAATTCTTTCGTGCATTGGACATAGTTGAAGCTTTGACATTTTTTTTTCATTAGTCCAGTATTTCATAAGGCACTCCCATTGGGCTAGCTTTATGCCCAAGGGGAAAGTTTGTTGTCCTTTATTTGTGAATAGATGTTTGAGGCAAGACCTCTTTCCTTTCAATAATCTGCAAATAAAGTTTTTGAATCTCTTTTGACATAAAGCGTTATGCACATACTCAAAAAGGGAATCCATTTTGGCCTATAATCACTACGAAAAATTGTGTCCACGGAAACTAAATTAGTACACAACTAGATCGTCACAAAAACTACTATGTAACTAGAGTACAACTAAAGTATGGAAATATGATGAATTAATAATTAAAATGCCATGTTATAATATTTCATAGTTGTCATTTAGTTGCACATTAATTGCAACTTGGACTTAATACAATCGTACATACACAAAGTATATATGATGATAGTCAATCGTAATTTGACCATGATCACAAGTTGCAATGAAGTGGTTATTTCAATTATGTTAACAATTGTTGTAGCTTTAACACTGAGTGAACAACTACTTTGTAACTAGTGTATAAAGTTGATGCGTACAATCATGCCATGTGTACAATTAAGTAAAGGTCCATAACATTTGGAACTTGCAATTTGTTTGCAACTAAAAGTCAACTAAATTGGTTAGTTTTACAATTAAATTACAACTAAATGTGCCACTATGGTTTCACTACATAATTATCACTTGTCCACTATTTTGGAACTAGAATGTTCAACTCATCTATAATTAGTTGTCAATTATGTGGCAATTCATACTATTAAACGATTTACAAATCATGCAATTCATTGAAAGTGTAAATGGAGGCATTTAGTTGGATTGGAGTGGTGTATTAAAATGTTTATGAGTATTTACATATAAATATCATTGCTTATACATTTCAAACTTTTCTAGATTAGATTATTAAATGCTTCATTGATACGAGCCAATTATTTTATTAAAATAATTAATTCTCATAATTATTTAAATAATTAATCATTTAATATTTATTTTGATAATTATTTATTTGAATCAATCAATGAACTAATTATTTGAATTATCATATATTCAATTCAAATAATTAAACTCCAAATAATTATTTCATATGATTAATTATAAATTTCAAATTAATTACAAAATTAAAATAAAATAGAAAGCATGTGGGATTTTTTTTTTAAAAGTTACAACTCAATTACAACTAGGGTGCCACTAAAAGATTTAACCCATATGTTTTATCTTCAATATCTCATTTCACAAACTATATAAAGGATGTGTCTACTTTTGCATTTTCACATTAAAATACATGTGCCATGTTGGGATGAGCTCATAAAAGCTTAACCCTAAAGGCAAAACACATAACAAATTAAACAACTTATGTGGTTATTCTTTAGTTCACCTACCCTTTTAATATCCTACTTTCCTACTTACCTACTTGCTTACCTGAATAAGTAGGTCCTACTTTTTTACCTACCTATGGCTATGTATTGACCTATATATATATAATTATATTTCCAAATTTCAATTAATGTCAAATGGCAACTTTTGATTGTGCCATGTGTCATAATCCAAAACCATTTAAAACAAATAATCATAATGGATGATGGATATCAATGTTTCAAAAAAATTACAAAAATCCTCATAGTGCCACATGTTAAATTTTGATGGATGGATGAAAAATAACATCAACATGACATTATGATTATACTAATAAGGGAGTTGTATAGTAGTTGAAAAGGAATTGTTATGATAAAATTGTAATTGAATTGTAATGAGTTGCACCGTATATACAATGAGTTGCAACTCTTGCACCTTGTTCGATAACACTCACAACACATAAATATGGTGAGTTGCAACTATTTAATGTGATTAAAAAATTGAGTTGCAAGGGCAATTGCAAAACAACCCTTTTTTCATAATGAATGTTACCATGTTTGCTAAGTTTTGTTCTTTGACATGCACAATAGATTCATCCAAATAACAAGGTGATGTGGACCATAATAGGTCATCCCATACATTTTACCCTTAGCAAGTCATTCTTGCACCTCCACCTCTAATGCCTTTTTTTTTACATGCTTATGAACACAAGTTCTAATTCAAGAAGGTGAGTTGGCATTGTAATGTGTGATGTACCTATTGTTGGATTAATGGCAACCACAAATGCCTACAAGGGAGCCATTGAAGCACTTGCAATTGGAGGTAAAATTGGTAGCATACTAACCCCTTCTGATGCTTGAAAAAGAACTTGCAACTAGGCACCTTGGTGAAATGGCATTACGGAATTGGGGTTCCACTAGGATGGCGCAAGCAACCATTGGCCAAAATTGGAACTCCAATTATATTGTGGAGGCATATATTGCATCCAAAGGGGCTTCCAACAAACCCATGGGTCCACTGTGGACCCCATTCGGCCTAAGTTGGTTGGGGTCCATTATTTTGTGATCCCCATGTTTGACCCAACCCCCTTTGCATCCACGGTTGTCCCCTTCCTTGGCCCCATGGAGGCCCATAATTTGGGGGACATTGGGTTCAAAACACAAGGAACACGGTTTATGTATATGTTGAAAGGATAGGATGTACTCAAGTATATGTAAAGTCATAAAAAATATAAATGCAATAAGCTATAAAAGTATATGTGTATGTGAGGGATGCAAACATTAAACAACATCTCCCAATGGATGGAATTCATCCATAATGTTCATCCATAATTCATAATTAAATCTTGATTAACTTTTAGTTAAATCCCAATTAAATCTTAGTTAAGTTTTAGTTAAGACCTAGTTAAGTCTGAGTTAACTTTTAGTCAAATCCTAGTTAACATACTAATTACCATGAGTTTAATCAAATCACCATAAAAAATTGATACCCTTTGCCCATAATTTCAAGGTTGTTGAACCAACTCAATTATGCGAAGGTGTACATCAAGATTGATCTATGTGGAACATACAACTTGGTGCGCATTTGAAAAGGCAATGAATGAAAAAAAACATTTAGATATTGTTATGACCATTTTGAATATGTTGTGATGCCATTTGGCCTTACAAACGCACCTTCTGTTTTTCAACATTTGATAAATGATGTCTTTTGTGAGTATTTGGATGATTTTGTGATTTGTTACATCGATAAACATCCTTATTTTTTCAAAGAACATGGAGGACCATGAGTGCCATGTACATCTAGTTTTGGAGAAGTTTTAAGAGGTTGGACTTTACACCAAATTAGAAAAGTGTGAATTCCATCAATTTGAAATGGAATTCTTGGGTTACATCTTTGGAAATGGCATTAACATGGATCTTTGCAAGGTTCAAACAATTGTTAATTGGGCTACTTCAACTTTTGTTTGAGGTGTCCAATGTATTTTTAGATTTGCCAACTTTTATCAATGTTTCATTGCCCACTATTTTTCAATAGTGGCCCCTCTTACTCAATTTACTACAAAGGATCAACCTTTTTTCTTGGGGAGTTGAAGATGATAATGTGTTTCAATATTTGAAGGCTTATTTCATGTATGTCCTAATTTTGATTCATGTAAACCCTTTTGTCTTGGAAATGGACGCTTTTGACTTTGTAGTAGGCACTATGTTCTCACATCTTGGAGAAAACAAAAAAATTCATCCTATTGGCTTCCATTCTTGTAATTTTTCTCTTTCAAAGATTAATTACAAGGTTCATGATAAAGAATTTTCTAGCCATCATGGATGCCATTGAAGAGTGGCATCATTTGCTTGAAGGAGTTCAACATGATATCATTATGTATTTAGACCATAAGAACTTGCAGTATTTCATGACAACTCATGTTTTGAATCAATGCCAACCTGGTGGGCATTATCCTTGTTTTGATTCCAGTTTGTCATCACATATTGGCATGGGTGCCAACAAAGGAAACCTAATGCATTGTCCCATCACTTGTACCTTGCGCCTAAAGAAGGAGATGTCATCTATGAGCAACAATGTGATGTCATTCTCAAACTTGAACATCTTCAACTTCATGCATTTTAAGTAATTATTAATGATACAATTTTATTTTATTTTATCAAATTCATGAAAATTTGAAAAAAGATGCTTTTGTTATTGGCATCCAAAGCTAATCAAAGAATCATCAAGTCCAAGATTTTTCTAATGATCATGTTAAGTTCAAGTTTTAAGATGGTGTACTTTATTGTGATGGTCTTTTGTATATTATTAATAGCTTCACGCGACTTCAAGTTTTCCAAGTTAAGCACAATGCTTTAACTACATGCCATTTTAAATTCAACAAAACCATGGAGTTAGTGTTTCAAGATTATTTGTGGCCACAACTTTGGAAATATGTGAAAGAATTTGTGCTTGAGTAAAGAATCTTTGTCATCACTTCATTGTCTCCTTCAATTATCACCAATCTTTACATCCTCGTGGTCTTTAATTTCCATGGACTTCATCACAAACCTTCCACCTTCTAGTTCCTATGATTCCAACTTAGTGGCGATGGAACATTTGACGAAAATGGTTCATTTCATTTTGTGTACTAAAAATAATAACTCTTAATTGATTCCTAATTAAGTCTGAGTTAACTTTTAATTAACTCATAAATAACTTTTAATTCGGAAAATTTTCAAGAAGTTTCCTTACTTAATGCACACATAGAAGCCTCCTTGGAATTCATCCATAATTCTTAGTTAGGTCCTAGCTAACTTTCAATTAAATCCTAGTTTATTTTCAGTTAATTTCCAATTAAGTCTTAATTAATTCCCAGTCAAATATTAGTGAACTTTTACTTAAGTTAGTTCATAATAAATATTCATTTCCACATTTTTTTTGCACATTTCATGTTATTGTTTTTAATTCTTCTGTTATTGTTTTTGAATCAGATAATCTTGTTTTATTCCTTGTTTGAAAATTAGACTTAAACTTTTTTATTTAACCTTTGTTCGTATTTTTTCATGTCCTTAACAATGTTTAGTTATATCCTTTAGCATTTCATACTAAAATGAAAGGCATTGTACCTTAACATTAAGGCTTTTGGTTGCTAGAAGATAATGTCTTTTTATATGTTTTTTTTCCTAGGCTTCCAAAATTTTTGTCTATAGTGCTATATGACAAAAAGGGCTTCAATGACCCAACACCCATAAGTGCACCATCCAAAAAATCTTGTTATGGGATTTCATGGATGGGATGAAACTGTCGCCCATGGGTCAATTCATTTGGCTAATTTTGTTTTTCTTCTACTTTTTTTTCTCCCAACTAGATTTTTTTTTCCTTAGCTTAATTTTTCTTTTACTAGAATTTTTTTAAATCATTTTGTTTTGGCCCACCCCTAACCCTAAGTTTTTTTTGGGAAGCTCCTACCTACCCCAACCCACCTACCACCCTTCTTCCTACCAACCCACCTACCTCCTTCATCCTGCTAACCCCCTCCCCACCCACCCCCTTTTGCACTCACTTCAATTGTTAAAACTTTCAACCTAGAGAGAACTTGAATAACTCAAAGCTTTAGGAATGTGAAATCTAAAGGACCTTCAAGGGCTAAGAGCTTCAAGAATGCCCCAACACGAGGAGCTTCAATGTGGTGGTAGCAAGAATGCGAGAACAAGAGGATTGTCAAAATGGTGGCAAAAGTGGGAGCTTGAAGGTAAGCTCCCTTCTCCTCCTCCTTTCTTATTTTATGCATTGTTGCGAAAGATGACAACGATGACACCGTCCTTTTTTTCGTAGCAAAAGAAAAAGAAAGAAATAGAAGATGATGACGATAAAAAGAAAATGATGACAAGTAACTTTGATGTTCCACATCATAATGTTGTGATCTTGTAGGAGAAAAATAATGATGACGAGTGCTGCTTGTCATTGTTTTGTTATGATCTTGCAAGCAAAAAATAATGACAACGAACATTGTTTGTTGTCATTCTACTATGATGTTTCAAGAGTAAATGAATGACAATGAGTAGTGTAGCTGGTTGTTGTCGTTTTATTCTGGTTTTGCAAGAACAAAAGAACGATGATGAACAATTATTCGTCATGTTTGTGATGTGGTCTTGCAAGCATCAAACAATGATGATGAATGAGCCATACCAAAACCTATGAGGAAAATAATACCCTCTTTGGGATAATCTACAAATACCATGGATTCAATTATTTTGGTTTGAGCTATCAGAGGGGTATTACTCATGCCCATAACTATTCAATTCACATACATTACCTTTCTTCAGGCATCCCATAAAACTTTTGGGCTCCATTATATTTGCAATTTGGAAAGGTATTGCATAGCCTTAGCAAAACTTAAAAGGAAAACAATCCCACATCATTTTGCAATAATATAATAAACCATGAAATAAAAGAAATTTTGTAAGATACTTATTTCATGTTCATTATATCATGCCAAACATATTGATTCAAGTAAATGAGGGCATTGCAAAGTTTTTCACATTGATGGTAGAATGTCACTTGAGTTTAAATGTAATACTTACATCATCTTGGGATATTTGCATTCACCATGAAACTTGGAGGGGTATTACATAGCCCTACCAAAACCCAAAAGGAATACAATATTTGCACCATATTGTGACAATATCCTAAACCATGATACAAATGAGGGTATTGTCAAGTTGGTCACATTGATGGGAAAAGGTAATGAAACTATCACTAAAATGAGGGTATGGTAGTTAACACTTCAAAACTTTGTTGAAGTAAACCTTATACCATTAATGTGGCAAATATTGCAATAATTTCATTTACATATACCAACGATTATGCATTGTTCCATTCAACAATTCTAACCATTTATGAATTTGAAAATGTCTTTCAACTATATTAAATAATGTTTACTTAAATTTTCTAACATAAAATAATCATTAAGATATTATATGTATAAGAATGCAATAATAATAATAAATCCACACATTAATTAATTAAGTATATCATTATTTGTTATATTGTAAAATAAATTTTACATAAAGGTCAAAAGATACATTGATTAAATGTACATTATATTAAATAGTTATATCTCAAATTTCAATCAAAGCCTTGATTCCTAAACCTTAAACCCTAAACTGTTGTGTTGTAAGAAATATTAATTACATTTTGGACATAGCATAACTCAATAATGCATGAAGTCTTAATATTGCAAGGAAGAGATGATAGATGTAGTTGGTAAGTGAGCTTATGCAACATTGGATTTTATGATCATTAGAAAGGATTTACAATGGACCATTGCCTAAAGAAAGGGGAACATCTAGTGTTTTACTTGTTAAAATGATTTCTTTGGTGTTCATACCTTTGATAAATTTAGTTTTGAAAAGGCAATCCTTATAGGTTTATCAAGCCAATAACTAAGGCAAAAACTTCACTATATTCAATTAGGGTAGGTTGACATCATTGAATCAAGGGTATCTGAAAAGGAAAAACCATTTGGAACTAAAATGCATGAAAATGAAGCTTGGGCACATTCACCCAATGTCCAAAATGATCATAGTACTAGTTTTTTATCATCATAGACAAGTTTAGTCACATGAGGCAACATACAAATCATATGCATGAATGACATGATTTCTACCAGCCATTTGAACAGCTACTTGATGCCCATGTTTTCTCTTTAAAAATCTATTCAATTTTTTTTTTATCAAAATGTCAATTTGATGATATGGGTGGTGAACATTTTGAATTATTTTCATTCAAAAGCATTATTGTTGTGTTCAACAAGAGTTGGAGGATTCAACATCATCAAGCTTAATGTAATAGTAACTTATTGCCAATAACTATAGTGTTGTTTAATTCTTCGGTGGATTCAATTTTCACAAGGAATTGCATGGTTGAATCATGTACAACTTCTCAAGGTGTGGAGAACATTGCATAGCAACTTGGCCCTCACAAAGTTTCGGATCCACACAAACTTTGGGATGGCTTCCAAGAGCTTATGAACATTCTCATACGTAGCTAGTTTTTAGTCCAAATCATATTCCAAATGAGATTTGAAGGTTTTTTAGAGGCTTCTAAAGCAAACCTTCCTTTGTGAGCAAACATTAATTCGAACATTAACTCCTTGTAATTAATTATCATCTTTGGAACCTTATGGAAGTTAGTTATATTGTTGTTGCAATGATAATGGTTTAGTGGGATATGGAAAGTGTACCTCCTCCACCCTATGATTTATTAAAGCAATCCCATGTTCTTTTTATAACACACTTTGGTTTTCCATTGCAAAGAGAATTTGGGCTTGTTTAGTGTGTAAGCACCTATTCAAGTGCTTGCATATGGGTGCCTGGAAGGATTATCTAAAGTTGTTTATATTGTTGTCATTAAATCAAACATTCATTTACAACATTGTTGTTGCATTTCATCATCATCTAGTTAAAAAAACTCCGCCTCAAATATATTGTTGGTTTAATGGGTAGAAAAACTCTAGCAGATTGGAAAGTAGGCAATTTCCTTCTTCCAACAACTGATTTTGCTTGATAGGACTTACAACTTATGTGTTACACCCATTGATCTAACTTGTCATTAAACTTCTTCTCAAATTTTCTACAAATGGATACCCATCTTTTTCTTGCTCAAGACACTTCTTTTCAAATTATTTGCAAATGGGTACCCATATATATATTGTTCACAAACTCTTCTTCTCAAGTTCTTTGCAAATGGTACCCATGTCTTCATTTTCAATGTCTCTGTGAAATTACAAGCTATAGATCCAACTTTGGATATTGGGTCATTATTGAAGCCATGGATTCAAACACAAACACAATATACATAAAATTAATATTCAATTACATGCATTAATAAAATATACAATGTTAATAACTTATCTCTGTGAAATTTTTAATTCTCTTTGAAAATAAAGAAACATCATGAGCAAATTACACTATACATAACAATGGGTTTATATATATTAAAATCACAATAAATATAAATTGTAATAATTAATTATTTTATTTTACATAATTATTAAAATATTATATGTATTAAAATGAATAAAGATTGTAATTTTATAATATTAATAAATATATATAAGGTTATGTTACATAACAAGTAGCCTACTAATTTATTTCTTATGCTAAGCTATGTTGTTTAGTTTGGTCAATGCTAACATTTTAATCAATCATACAACTTTGGCTATGAACTTTTATTGCACTTGGTAATTCATTTTATGTTTGTGCCTACATCCACACCTTTAAAGAATGCTCATCTTAACAAATATCCAATGTGCTTCTTGAAATTTGTCCAAAGCAAGAAATAAAAACACTATTTGTAATCAATATATGGCCATTTGATTTTCATGCTCACAATGAATTGATTAACAATCAGAAAAATAAAAAATATATATTTATGAAAATTAGAGCTCATTTGAACTTTCAAAGAAAACACATTTGATTTTGAAAAAACCTATGCTGTAAAAAAGGACTTAATTTTCTTAATTATAACACCATTTGCATTATCTAACCATACCCACTATTATGTTTATTACACCATGTGTTATGTTTGTTTGCCAATTAGAAGAAACATGACAATTGTTTGTTTGTTGTGCAGTTAATGTGGGACATTACCTAATGTGGAGGAGTCAAAAGTTACATCTAGTACAAATTATAAATCTTCTTTGCCAATACTTTGTTACAAAATTCCAAAAACTCGGATTAGAAATAACAACTTACAAAATTTATATATAGTTTGATGGTAAACTATTTTCACTTTTCATTTTGAAATTTTGCAATTGTACCTAAAGAATCTGACTCACAATTCATTTGGATTACAACCCATTAATTATGGCCATTGATGAAGTTATTACCTTAATTTTGTTGTTGCAAAACTTGCAAGGGATATGGTGTGATAATGTCCTGATTTTGAATTGATTGATTAAGCAAATGATTTTGAAAGGTTTTAAGACTTGCCTATTGTTTCATTCTACATGTTTAAATTTTTAGTTCTCATGAGGTCATAACATATCAATAGGTACTCAAGGAAAGTCACAACAAAAATAGCTAAAGAAGATTATAGAATCTAACCCAAATTTGGGTTTTTAAAAACTTTCTAAATTGGTATTGCACATTCAATGTTACACACACAAACCATGGCATTGCAAATTCCTTCAATGGGTTGATGATTTCTACAAAAGTTCATGTAATGTAACAAACACCTTTGATGTAAAGGATGCATGAAAATGGAGATAAAACTACGATCAATAGATTATTTTGGGTTTAACCTTTTTGTAAATTGATAATATTTTAGTTTATAATCATCATAAATGAAAGGATTTAAATAGTGAATCCTAGGTAAAATCATGTTGCATCCATTACAAGATGATCATATACCATAACCCAACTAACAAGCTCGGTTGTTATTTTTAGAACATTTGGAACACAAGTTCTAAACAACCACAATTGGAAGAAATTTCAAGATTTTAACAACCTCATATGAAGAATGCACTTTTGAAGAATACCCCACCTTTGCCCCACCTTCCTCCTTCATAAAATGTCTAATTAAAATGTCTACCAAGTTAAAAATAATTATGCATATATTATATATTTAGAAGTACAAAAAATATATAATTTCACACATTAATAAACTAAGTATATCATCATTTAGTACATAATAAATCAAAATTTACATAAAATTAATTTACAAGGACTAAACTTAAATAATATTAGTAACTTAGATTCCAAGCTATAATGAAAATATTTCAATTTACATAGAAATAATATTCAATTACATGCATTAATAAAATATACGACATTAATAAGTTTTTTTTTGGATTTTTTCAATTTTCATTATAAATAAAATTTACAAAAAAATTACACTATACATAACCCTGAGTTTATATATAATTTAAATTAGATTAAATCAAAATTTATCATATTTTAAATAAATATGAAGACATTTATATTTATTAAAATGAATAAAAATATAATTCCATAATATCATTAATTATACATAATTTATTATTCAATATGTTATAAATAAATATATATTTATACCAATATTATACACCATAAAAAATAAAATTTATATAAGGACTTGTGTTTTATTTTTATAAAATAAAAAATATTATTGACCTACTATATAATTATTTTAGGCTATAAATTATTTATTATATTTCAAAAAAAATCTAAAATAAATTCTCAATCATAAATAGGATTAGTATATGGGAAAAACCATTTTTATTATTATGTGAACCATTTAGAAAAGTAGAAAATCGTGTGCTTTAATTTACTTTTAAAAACATGCATTAAAATCTTATTAAATTAGAGACTTTATGTTTTTATTTTTCGAAATGAGTTTACAATTTAAAAAACGAAAAACATAAATATGTACATCATTGAAAAAATGTTAAACATGGATTTTTGATTTTTTGATTTTGACAAATTCTGAATTCTAACATTGAGTAATATTTTTTACATTAAACCCTAAACCCTTGTACCATCAATGTGACCAATTTTGAATTACTTTCATTTTTATATATGTTAAATCATATTGTAAGGTGAATTTTTTTTTTTGAAAGCATGAATGTCATGATATATTGGTGGGGAATCAAATATTCAAAAAATATTCTTATGTTTCATGGTGAATGCAATATACCATGATGATGTAGGTATTATATTTAAACTCCATAACTTTGTGTGAAGAACTTTGCAATACCTTCATTTACTTGAATAAATATGTAGGGCATGATATATTGAGCATGGAATAAGTATTTTTTTAAAAATCCTTTTGTTTCATGGTTTAAGATATTATTGGAATATGATGCAAATACTACTTTCCTTTTAGGTTTTGGTATGGTTATGCAATATCCCAACAAGTTTGAAAAGATATGTTATAGAGCCCAAAGTATTTATAAGATACCTTGAAAGGGATAATGCAGGTGGATTGAATATTCCTATGCATGAACAATACCCCTCTGATAGTTTAGACCAAAATAATTTAGCCCATGTTGCTAGGGCTATGCGTTACCCCTCCAAGTTTGAAAAGATATGTTATGGGGCCCAAGGTATTTCTAGGATAACATCATGCAATGTTTTTTTTTTTTTCAACTTTGTGATGTTGCTCAATTAGTGAGAGTCCATACGTAATTTTTTGCCAAATTTAGCAATATTAAAAATATTGTATAAAATCTTAAGCACCCTTTTCATGTTGTAAGTAACTGAAATTTTTTGGCGAATTGTCTTCAATGGAATAAAGAACTGGTGACAGAATATTCATTTTAAAAATATTTTTTGCAAAATGGTGAAAATTTGTCAAGAAAAAAACTACTGACATCATGGTCTCTGAGTTCAAATCAAACGTATTTTGGGCTTAACCCTGAAACTTGAGGATAGAGAGAATTTACACTGAAAGGAGCCCGTATTGGGCCTGTCTGACATTTAGGTGTTAATATGACCACTAGTAGGAACCAGCACCTACGTGGGTACCTTTTCCGTTTCAAGCAAGGCCTCTTAGGGACCCTATTAATTAAGCCCACAAAATGTTAGATTTTGGACCCAGAGATCTTGATTTAGTCTATGCATGGGACATTTCTAATATTTAGAAACAGTTTAAAGGAATTTAGAGATTTTTATCATGGTTGTAGCGTGGGGCTGGTTCACCTAAGGCATGCCTTAAGAAGGGTGACCAAGAATTGATTGTCAATAATCGGTAAGAGGGGGAAATCCAAACACTATGGGACCAAATAAGTTGAGCAGGGCATTTATGGAGACTCTAGTACTTAACTGACCTCCAGGCAGGAGTGTTAAGTGCTTTCATTATTAAGGTGTTGCCAGTAGTGGGTGGGAAACTGCCAGCTTGGTAACAAGTGTGCAGCATCACCGGTTATGCAAAGGACAAATTATGGGCCCCAAATTATCACAAAAATCGGTAACAGAGAAAATATAGAGAACAGCCCAAGGGACTGCCTTCACCGGGAGACCAAGAATTGATTGTGAATCGCGATGACAGTAAAAGAAATCAAATTTCATGGAACTGTCTCTGACACAAAAACTAGTCATTTCAACCCTCCATACACGTAATTATCAATTATGATTGTAATTTTACACATTTCAACAAATTTGTTTAGTATTTTGATCTATTGTCCATTAATTAAATAACTATTATCCGTTGGAGGAAGATCAATATGTTACCTTTCCTCATTGTGTGAGGTCTAAACAAGTAAAAGGCTTGTTAACAAACAGAGTTTTCAAAGTCTGGAGCTGTACATGTAACTCCCCAATTTTTTGAAAGAGGACCTGCACCAATCTTTCAAGCTTTGCAACTTTTATTCCATTTATTCTGTTTGATTACAGTCATGAACGTCACTTAGATGTCACAAACAGTTTCATTTTCAATTCTGTGGTTTCAAAATTCTAGCAAAATTTACAATTTTCAGTAAAATTAATTGAATGTACATTAAAATTATAAAAATCCAAATCCTTTTGTTG
>Ga0116226_10002078_pt1 | contig 17383 bp, 10 predicted proteins | sample S1TSphfallax_FD_89692 | JGI IMG/M metagenome (GOLD analysis project Ga0116226, IMG submission 89692) | Host-associated microbial communities from peat moss isolated from Minnesota, USA - S1T2_Fa - Sphagnum fallax MG | ecosystem: Host-associated > Plants > Peat moss > Unclassified | place: USA... | reverse complement strand
GAGATAGCCGAGCACGCCCTGCACGGTCGCCGAGGCGGCGGCGGGATCGCCCAGCGAGAGCTTCAGCGGGAGGGCGCGGTAGTCGAGCGCGAAGAGGACGGCGTCGGGCCGGGAGCTGTTGACGCGGGAGTTGGGAGTCAGTGCCTCCTGAGCGACCTGATCGAAGGGCGGCTGAATGACTTCGAGCGCGATGCCATGCCGGACCGCGCTGCCCACCAGCGCCGGAACGATCATGTCGATGGTCGAATTGCTGAGGACCGCGAGCCGGAAGGGCGTCAACGGATGGAGCGATTGCCCCCGGGAGCGCGCTTTATCGAGGGCCTTAGCCAGCTTCGTCAGCTGATTCGGATCGAGAGCGAAGGAGGCAAGAGAGCGAAGCTCGGCGACAAACGATTCGCCGGGACTCTCGGCCGCCTTCAGGATGGACGAAAACGTCTGCGGGGCCCGCGGCAACCATTCGAGCTCCGAGAAAAGCGTATTCACTGCCCAGCCTCCGTGGCCATGCTATCGACGCGGGACTCGCGGCCGACAGGTTGAGTTTATGCGCGCGCTCGTATGAGGGCCGCGAGATCGCCCACCTTCTTCAAGGACCCGATCTCAGAGGTGCTGAACTTTACTTTGAAGGCCCGCTCGACCGAAAGGATCAGACGAATATGCGTCATGCTGTCCCAGCCGTCAACTTCCTTTGCGGTCAATTCCGGGGTGACCTCGATGGCATCGTCATCGAATACATCGTGAAAGACATCGGTCAGTTTGGAATATATCTCAGCGTCCTGCATTGGTGACTCTCCTGACAGCCATTGTCCGAATCGGAAGTAATCGGCTCAGCGTCCCTGAAGGGGTCTCCCACACCTTGCCGAATCGGCCGCGGCAAAGAAAGAGACAGAGGAAAAGTGTGACTTAACTGTACCAGAAGCCCCGTTTGAGTGCGCCTGAAATCGCTGGGACGCTTCCCGATTGCATGGATTGAAGCTATTCGTAATAAACGACTTATATGAGGATGCGCCGGGACGCGAAGAGGCGTCCATGCGTCTTTGGCGCGGGGCCGTAACACGTTCATGCAGTTGGCGAGCCCGGGGCGGCCTTACCAGGGCTGCGGCGGCGAGACCCTTCCGCCATGGGTCTCCTTCCATGCCCGGACCATCAGGCTGGCGAGACGCTCCTGATTTCGCACCTCAACCCTGGCCTCTTCCCCGCGGCGGAGGCGGTTGCGCCATCCGCGCAGCAGATACCACATCTCTTCGAGCCAGCAGACGACCGCGGCCATGGAGCCCTTGTGCTTGCGGTAGTAGAGGAGGGTGCTTCGCATGCGCCAGAGGACCAACTGCGCGCCGGTCTGGGACATCTCCAGCGACTTGACCTGACGCGACGACTCGCCGCCAACGTGGACCACGCAGATCTCCGGCCAGTACATGATCTTGAAGCCGGCGTTCTGGATGCGCAGGCAGAGGTCGACCTCCTCGTAGTAGAGGAAGAACCGGGGATCGAAGAAGCCGTGCTGATGGAGGATTCGGGCCGGGATGATGGAGTAGGCACCGGGGACCCAGTCCACCTCGGCGGGCTGCATGGGGTCTGCCCAGGTGCGGTCGGCCTGTCCGAAGAAGCGGGACCTGGGATAGCGGTCGGCAAGGCCGGAGATGACGAGAAGCTGGCGGACCGGGTTGGGAAACATCCGGGCCGAAGGCTGCAGCTCTCCGTCGCGGCCGACGAGCCGGCCGCTGGCGAGACCGACCGAGGGGTCGGCCTCCATCTTTTCGAGCGACAGGCAAAGCGTGTTCGCCTGGAGGAAGGCGTCGGAGTTGAGCAGGACGATGTAGCGGCCCTTCGCGGCTTCGAAGGCGAGGTTGTTGGCGCGGCCGAAGCCGAGGTTCTCGTGGCTCTCGATGACCTGCGCCCAGGGGAACTCCTGGCGCACCATGGCCGCCGAGCCGTCGTGCGAGCAGTTATCGACCACGATCGTCTCCACCGCGAGATTGCGGCTGGAGAGCGCGACCGACTCCAGGCACTCGCGCAAGACATCCTTCGTGTTGAACGACACGATGAGGATGGAGATCGCGGGGGCGACGGCTTCAATGGAATCGGTCTGCATGAAGTTTGGCTGCTGTTCCTTTTACTCTATCGAAGGCGGGTTTAAGGCATAAATTGTTGCGGGCGGATTTTTTTCGGATGACTTTATTGTACGGAAGGCGTGGAGAGCGCTTCCGGAGGGCGGTCTCCAGTGAGGCCGTGCTGCCGAAAGACGTCGATGAGGTGGCCGATGTTCGTGGAGAGGTCGTAGGCCGACAAGACCTTGTGGCGGCCGGCGCTGGCGATCATGCGGCGGCGGGCGTGGTCGGTGAGCAGAAGCGCCATGGCGTCAGTGAGCGCCTGGACGGATGAGGGAGGCACGAGAATTCCCTCGTCGGGGGAGTCGATCAGCTCCGGGATTCCGGCGACGTAGGTGCTGATGCAGGCAATCTCCATCGACATGGCCTCCATCAGCGCGACCGGCACGCCCTCGGCGAAGCTGGGAAGAACGAAGAGGTCCGCGGTGCCGAGAAGCTCCCGCGTGGCGGGGTGGCTGAGCGCCCCGTGGAGGGTGACCGCGTCTTCGAGTTCGTTGCGATAGATATAGTCGCGCAGCGCTTCACGACCGTCACCGTCCCCTACGATGCTGAGACGTACGGGGAGGCCGCGGCGGTGCAGTTCGCGGAAGGAGTTCAGCAGGACCAGCTGGCCTTTGGCGGGATGCAGCCGGCCGACGTTGACGATATGCAGGAGCTCGCCGCCGTCACCGCGGGATTGGGCCGGTGCCGGGACGAAGACGCCGGTCTGGACACCAAGGCGGCAGATGTGGAACTTCGGCCAGCCGGAGATGGGGGAGATCTTGAGCAACTGGCTGCGGCAGAAGTGGCTGATGCAGGTGACGAAGGCGGCGAGCCGGAGCTTCTGTTCGAGGAAGGACGGGCCGACGTCGTAGAACTCCTCGGGGCCGTGAATGGTGAGCGAGTAGGGAATCTTCCAGGCCAGGGAGGTGAGCATTCCCACGGTGGCCACGGAGCCGCCGAAGTGGACGTGCAGGTGGACGCAGCCCTTGCGTTTCATCCAGTCGCCGAGGAGGACAGCCTCCAGCAGATAGAAGAGGGCGTAGGCCGTGCCGGGGATGTCCCATGGGCGAAGGCGCAGCGCGGCGGCGAGACCGCGCAGGAGGACGCCGGGACGGGTGAGGAGGGTCTTGATGAGGATGCCGAGGATTGCGGGCCTGGGGGTCGATTTGATGTAGAAGGTGCGCGCGGCCTCCTGCATCTCGGCCGCGGGAAAGCCTCCGGAGGGCGGGGCGATGGAGTTGACCGAGGCCGTCTCGATGCCAAAGCCGCGCGCGCGGAGAGCCAGAACTTCATTGAGGAAGAAGGTGTGCGAGACCGCGGGATACTGACTGAGCAGATAGGCGATGCGAGAGCCGCCGCTGGGGCTGGGGGTCACCACGCCGGTACCCCATCACGCGGGTGCATATGCCGGGAGCGCCGCCGCGAAGTGAGACGAGGCCGGCAGGGATCGAATGTCCGCATCGGGGAGGACGGGCCAAGGAGAGAATCAGTCATAGCTTCCGAGATTGGTTCCAAGATAGGTTCCAAGATGAAGTCCCGATCAGGCCGACCAAGGGGCCCGAAGCGACCAGGGTGCAGGGCACATATCGGCGGAGACGAACGTACGCTTCTGTCGATGTCGCGAGTATAGCTCAAGGGGGTCCTATCTCCAGCGGTTTTGCCCCCAGCGGTTTGCCAAGGGGAGGAGGTGCAAGCGCGGGGAGTCAGGATGCCCCGAGCTCCTGAAGCACATTGCTCAGCGACTCCTGCCACGGCATCATCTTCCAGCCGAAGACGGCTTCCAGTTTGCCGCAGTAGAGGCGGGAGTTCGCCGGCCGCGCGGCGGGCGTCGGGTACGCGGCGGTGGGGATGCCGATGACTCTGGCGAGGTTTGCCGCGGGTTCGCGCCGGTGAAGTTGCAGGATCGCCTCCTGAGCGAAGCCCGCCCAGGTGGTCTCGCCGGCCCCGGCGGCGTGATAGATGCCGCCCGGTTGCGCGGATCGAACGGCGGATTCGCAGCGGGCAATGACGTGGGCGGCCATGCGGGCGAGGTCGCGGCTCCATGTGGGAGCGCCGTGCTGGTCGTTCACGATGCGCAGTTCGCCGCGCTCCCGCGCAAGTTTGAGGATGGTGCGGAGGAAGTTCCTGCCGGTGGCGCCGTAGACCCAGCTGATGCGGAAGATGAGCGCGTTCGCACCGCTCTTGAGGAGGGCCTGTTCGCCGGCGAGCTTGCTTGCGCCATAGACGCCGAGCGGGCCGGTCGGGTCGGATTCGACGTAGGGGGTTGTGCCCTGGCCGTTGAAGACATAGTCGGTGGAGTAGTGCAGGACGGAAGCGCCGAGGGTCTTCGCCTCTTCGCCCATGACGGCGACGGCTTCGGCGTTGATGGCGAAGGCGAGATCGCGCTCGGTCTCCGCTTTGTCGACTGCGGTGTAGGCGCCGGCGCTGACGATCCAGTCGGGCCGGGCTTCGCGGATGAAGGCGCGAACGGAAGGTGAATCGGCGAGGTCCATCTCGGCGCGGGCCGGAGCGATGACCGTGCCCAGAGGCGCAAGCGCGTGGAGCAGCTCGCCGCCGACCTGGCCGGAGGCTCCGGTGACGACCATGCGCAGCGGTGCCAAGCTAGTAGACCATCTCGGTCAGCAGTTGCAGCAGGTACTTGCCGTAGGTGCTCTTGCCGATGCTGGCGGCGAGCGCTTTGAGTTCCTCGGCGTTGATGTAGCCGAGGCGGTAGGCGATCTCCTCGGGGCAGGCGACTTTGAGGCCCTGGCGCTGCTCGATGGTGTGGATGAAGTTGGAGGCTTCGAGGAGCGAGTCGTGGGTGCCGGTGTCGAGCCAGGCCAGACCGCGGCCCAGGACCTCGGTGCGGAGCTCACCGTGGTTGAGGTACCAGATGTTGACGTCGGTGATCTCAAGCTCGCCGCGCGGGGAGGGTTTGAGGTTCTTCGCGATCTCGACCACGCGGCTGTCGTAGAAGTAGACGCCGGTGACGGCGTAGCGGGATTTCGGGTTCTTCGGCTTCTCTTCGAGCGAGACGGCCTTGCGCTGGGCGTCGAACTCGACGACGCCGTAGCGCTCGGGGTCCATCACGGGGTAGGCAAAGACGGTAGCTCCGGTAGTGTGGGCGGCCGCGTCGCGCAGTGTTTTGGCGAAGTCGTGACCGTAGAAGATGTTGTCGCCGAGGACGAGGCAGCATCCTTCGCCGGCGAGGAAGTCTTCGCCGATGAGGAAGGCCTGGGCGAGGCCGTCGGGCGAGGGCTGGACGGCGTACTCGATCTTCAGGCCCCACTTTTCGCCGGTGCCGAGCAACTGCTCGAAGCGCGGCGTGTCGGAGGGAGTGGAGATGATGAGGATGTCGCGAATTCCCGCCAGCATCAGCACGGAGAGCGGGTAGTAGATCATCGGCTTGTCGTAGACCGGGAGCAACTGCTTCGAGACGGCCTGGGTGACGGGATGGAGCCGCGTGCCGGAGCCTCCGGCGAGGATGATTCCCTTCATTTCGCACCCGCTTCGACGACGGCCACGGCGTAGTCTCCGGTCGCGGCTTCGGAGCGGCCGGCGTAGTTCTTCGCGACCCACTGCTGGTAGGCGCCGCTGGCGACGTCGGCGAGCCAGGCGGGATTGTCGAGGTACCATTGGACGGTCTTGCGGAGGCCGGTCTCGAAGCTCTCGGCGGCGCGCCAGCCGAGTTCGGACTCGATCTTGCGGGCGTCGATGGCATAGCGGCGGTCGTGGCCGGGGCGGTCCTGGACGTAGGTGATGAGCTGCTTGTGCGGGACGAACGGCGAATCGGGCCGGAGTTCGTCGAGCAGGGCGCAGACCGTGTGGACGACATCGAGATTGGCGCGCTGGTTGCCGCCGCCGATGTTGTAGGTCTCGCCGATGCGGCCGTTCGCGAGAACAGCGGCGATCGCGCTGCAGTGGTCGGCGACGAAGAGCCAGTCGCGAATCTGCTGGCCGTCGCCGTAGACAGGCAGCGGCTTGCCCGCGAGGGCGTTCAGGATCATCAGCGGGATCAGCTTCTCGGGGAACTGGAACGGGCCGTAGTTGTTGGAGCAGTTGGTGATGAGCGCGGGCAGTTTGTAGGTGTGGACCCAGGCGCGGACGAGCAGGTCGGAGGAGGCTTTGGAGGCGGCGTAAGGCGAGTTGGGGGCGTAGGGCGTCTTCTCGTGGAAGGCGGGGTCGTCGGGGGCGAGCGTGCCGTAGACCTCGTCGGTGGAGACGTGGAGGAAGCGGAAGCTGGATTTCGCCTCGCCGGCGAGGGACTCGAAGTGGGCGCGGGCGGCGCGAAGGAGGGTGAAGGTGCCGTCGATGTTGGTCTTGAGGAAGGCCTCGGGGCCGGCGATGGAGCGGTCGACGTGGCTCTCGGCGGCGAAGTGGACGATGGCGGAGGGCTTGTGCCGGGCGAGCAGGTGCTCGACCAGGTCGCGGTCGTTGATGTCGCCCTGCACGAAGATGTGGTTCGGGTCGCCGGCGATGGAGGCGAGGTTGCCGAGGTTGCCGGCGTAGGTCAGGGCGTCGAGATTGACGACGGTGCGCCCCGCGGCCACGGCGGAGAGAACGAAGTTGGAGCCGATGAAGCCGGCGCCGCCGGTCACCAGCAGGGTCTCGTGTGAACTCATAGTCTTATCCTTACGTCTTTCCGGCCTGTAGAGTCAGGGTACAGAGTTGCGGGCAAAACCAGAGTAACGAAATTGTGGTACGCGGGGTAACGGAGTTAGAAGTTTGGACAGGCCGCGGACGGTGCAGCGGGGCGGCCCGCGGCGGTTTCAAGCGAAGACCCTCTTGAAGGCGAAGGGGCCCTGGGCGGCGGGCGCGAGCGCCGCCTCCTGGCTGTCGGTGGGACGCAGCGACTGCGTCCATCCGATGAGCAGAAAGGCTAACTGCGACACCGGAGCCATGAGCGCGACGGTGGCGGCGGAAAAAGATACCGCAAGGAGAGCACCGAGCACACAGGAAGCGAACATGATGTCATGGCGGTTTCTAAATGTGGCCCAGAAGCGGGCGGCCCGGTAGATGCTTGCGATCAAGATGAGAACGAAGACGGCGGCGCCGAAGTAACCCTGGGCCATGCCGACGCGAAGGTACTCGTTGTCGATGGATGTGAGACCGGCTACGTAGCCTACCTCTCCGCGGAACACGACGGTGGGCGTGCCCCATCCCCAGAGTCCGCCCTGGGCGATGAGCGGCAGATAGATCGGGATCATGTCGGCGCGATAGGCGGCGTTCTGCTGATCCTGGTCGCCGCCCGCCCCGTAGGTGTATGCCTGGTCGAAGGCGTATTTCTTGAGGGCGATCCCGGCGACGACAAGGGCAATCACGAGTCCGGCGACGGCAAAGGTGGCGGCGCGTTTCCGGTTGCGGGCAAAGCCTGTGGAGGCGACGATGAGGCCGAAGGCGCAACCCAGCCAGGGCCCGCGCGATTGGGTGAGAAAGAGTCCCAGCGCCACACCCGCGGTGACTGCTTTAGCCCTTCGGTCGGCACGGAAGAAGCGGAGCGCCTTGGAATCCTCCCAACTCTTCGTTCCCGTGAGCCAAAGCTGCAGCAGAAGGCCAATGGAGAAGACCATTCCGGCCTGGATCGCGCCGGTGAAGGGCCCGGCGATCCTGGCCCTTCCCCACCGCAATTGCAGGTCCATGCCAGTCGGTCCGCCGATGATTCTGCCTACCATCTGGTCGAAGGGGTTGAACTCCATGCGGTACTCGTAAAGACTGACGACACCGACGAATGCAAGACAGAGGGCAAGCGACTTGGCAAACTCCTTGCGCGACCCGGTCTGCTCGATGAGAATTCTGCCCAAAAGGTAGGGAAGGGCGCAGGCGTTGAGATTTTGACCAAGGGCGTAGATGGCGACGTTCAATTCACGCTGACGCGCATCCGCATAGAAGGCGCTGAAGGCGTAGAGCAGAATGAGGCCGTCGACGAAGGTGAATTTGAGGGTGTGGCGCCAGCGAACGACCCCGACAGCGCAGAGCAGAATGAATACGAGAGTGAGCGCGTCGAGATGAAAACCGCCCACCTTCGCGGTCATGTAGAGCGGAATAAGCATCAGGCAGGGCGCGAGCAGCTTCACCAGAACCCGATGGGCGGGCATCGAGTTGAGCATCGCCATTGCAACGAGCGCCGGAATGAGTAGAACCGCAAGGACCATAGGGCACGGAAGAAGTCTGAGTCTGCAGTGCGACGGGGAGAACTCTCAACGCAGGGGATTCACCGGCTGGAACGTTTCAGTATGTCTCTTGCACCGTCTTCCGTGAGCGTGGTCTGGATGGGACCGCGGCAGCCGGGTGTGGACCTCTCCCTGTGATTATAACGTCCGGCCGCCGGGCCGAACAAGATTCGCGAGTGCGCCCTAAGTTGCAGATTGAGGCCTCTGGACGAAATGCGAGGACAGAGGAGCTATCTCCTCTCAAGAGAAGACTTACCGGACCGGGACGCATCCGGCATTGCTGGAGGAGAGCGAGGTGATCGAGAAGGGCGGCAGGGTGAAGACAGACGTGCCGGACACGACATTCCGTTCTTCCCGGGTGACGATTTTCACGTTGTCCTGAAGCTCGTTGCTGTCGGTGATCCTGGCGGAGGTGAGGGTCTGCACGGTAACGTGGCCTCGCGGAGCGCAGGCGCCGGCGAGGCCGACGGCGCGGGCTGAGCCGCGGCTGAGGTTGATCAGGACGAGCGTCGTGCTGGCGGAGTCCGCGAAGGCAAAGCTCTGCAGCTCATGCACCTTGTCGAGACTGAAGTTGTCGTTTGCGGTGTGCGGCTGGTTCCATGTCGGGTTGTCGCCGGAGATGCTGGTCGTCAGCATGTTGGGACGGATGGCCTGGTTGACAAGCTGCTGGGCGAGGAAGACGGGGCGCACCCGGTTCGTCGCGCCGCCCATATCGACGACCACGCCCCACAAAGGCGTCGTCTCGTGCTTGCTTCTATCGGCGGTGTTGTCGAAGGGATAGTCGCCGCCGCCCAGCTGGAAGGTGTTTTGCACGGTGATGCCGAGATCGCGCAGCATGAGCAGCTCGTGTTCGATGACCGTGATGCCCGCGCCGACCGACGGAACGGTGGCGTCGATGCTGGCCTGGCTGGCGGTGCCGACGGTGGTGCCCATGTTTACTTCGTAGACGGCGAGATGGACGGGATGCTCGGCGGTGGCGGCGGCATGGGCCTGAAGGTGGTCGTAGCCGTCGACCGTGGAATCGAGGAGCTGCGGCTCGGCGAACATGGGGCCGAAGATGTGTTCGATGGAGCTGTCGTCGGCAAAGGTATTGAAGAGGTAGGGCCCGATGTCGAGCATATCGGCCTCGCGCAGGGTCTGAAGCAGCTCGATGGTCCTTCCGTCCCAGACCGCCTGGGTGTTTGCGACCAGGTTGAAGCGGCCGGCGGAGTACCACTTCGAGGAGCGGATCGTGCGGAAGATAAGATTGGCGCGGCCGGCGTAGGCTGGCGAAATGGGCATGGTGGCGCCGGGCTGCGCGGTGTTCCAGGCCTCGTTCCCGAATTCAAGATGGATCCTGGGGAAGGTCTGAGTCCAGGGGACGGGATGGCCGAGAGCGGCGCGTGTCGCTCCGTACCTGGTGGTGACCGGGCCGCCGAGATACTCCATGATGTTGGCGGCCTCCTGGGTGCTCATGCCGAGCTGCATGGTGTACCAGGGTTCGGCGCCGAGCTTCTCGCAGAGGACGAGGAAGTCATGCAGCCCGGTCGGAATCTGGTAGGTCGAGGTGCCGTAGCGGTTGAATCCGGAGCGCTGACGCGCCTCCATCGGCGCGAGCATGTTGTCGAGGCTGCTGCCGAAGTTCTGGCCGCTGTCCATATACCGGAGGACGCCGGGTTTGAGGCGCTGGAGCGTGGCGACGACATCGTCGCGGAAGGCGGTGCCGTTCGAGGTGGCCTCTTCGAGGCTGACGTCGTCGAGCAGGAGCGCGGATCCGTTTACGTTGAACCTGAGCAACAGGGCGCCGACCGCCCGCGTGGGCTCGTGCGCGTCGAAGTCCACGGTGTAGTCCTGCCAGGCGCGCGACAGGACAATCTTCTGGTCGAAGAGCATGCCGGGGGTGCCGAAACGCTCCAGATTGACGGTGAGCGACATGCCGCCGCCGATGCCCTTGGCGCGGAAGCGCAGGCGGTAGGGACCGCGCAGCTGCACATAGGACCGGCCGCCCGTGGTATCTATGCCGGCGGAGACGGCGGCGAACTGATTGGACGCGGTGGCGTCGATGCGGAGCGCCTGGGAACCGGGAGTTCTTGGGGAGAGGTCGTCGTATTCGGTGGTGACGGTTGCGCCGTTGGTGAGATAAGTGCCCCATCCTCCGGCGGCATCTCCCTTCATGACCTTTCGCACGGCGATGAAGTCGTCTTTGCCGAGCGGCTTGGCGATCTGCGCGAACTGGATGGTGGTGCCGACCTGGCTGCTGGAGGCTGTGCTGTGCAGGATGGGTCCGGTCTCGCCGACGGCCGCGCCGGTAAGCACCTCGTAGGTGCCGCCGTCGAGAAAGCCATCGGGCCATGCGCCCTGATTGCCGGCGTCCGTGCAGGAGCCGGAGGTCACCTTGCCGCACTGGAGAACCGTCTGCCACTGGCGGCCTTCGAAGCCGGGATTCTCATTGATGAGGTTCTTGAGGATCTGCTGAGAATCGTAGCGGTCCTGGTTTCCAAGATTCATGCCCAGCCGGATGACGTTTTCGTGGAGGATGGCCGGACCCACGTCGATCACGGTTGGCCCCTGGGCGGCAGCCACGGGCGGAGCGGCCGCCAACGTGGTGCCGGGAGGCCCGCGGCGGACGGCGAGCCAGCTCGCGAACAGCACGGCCGCCGCGGTGAACGCCAGAACCGCGATACGGACGCCGATGCGGGCGCCGACATGGGCGCTGGCGCTGCTGAATCCCCTCCTTCGGTCTCTCAATGTCCCTCCCGCGGTCTCGCGGATGAATCTTCGGTCTTCCGTGGCTTCGGTCTTCGGCCGCCGCGTTCCGGCATGGGGCGGCGACACATGGACTGCTGACTCGATACTGACATAAACGGCGGCGCGGGAGTAACTGTGGAGCCTCATCCGGGCGGGCGCGGCCGGTCGGGATGACCTGAGGCAAGACCTGAGGCGAGACCTGGGGCAATGCGGTCCGGCTTGCTGAGCAAAGAGCGATGCCTCCGTCGAATGACGGAGGCATCGCTCTTTATCGCTGTTTATCGCTCTTTCGTGCGACCCGTTACCGCCGGGGTTGGGAGCGGTTATTGGAGCGGGGTGGTGACGGTCAATTGCTGCGAGACAGAGGCAAACTTGTTGACCGAATTGAGGGTGAGGTTGTAGGTTGTGCCGGGCTGGAGACCGGTGAGTGTGAAGCTGGGGCGGGTCATGGCGATGGTGGGGGGTGGGGTGTTGGCGGTGGGAGTTCCCGGGCCGGCGCTGTAGGAAACGCTGGAATACGCATAATCGGGCAATTCCCAGGATACCACGATAGTTGTAGGAGACGCAACAAAAGTTGGATTGACGATTGCCAGATTTTCCACAAGCGCCATCGTCACGCTGGCGGACTTGGTTGGGTCCTCCGTGCTGGTGGCGGTTACGGTGATCTTCGAGCCGGAGAGCGGAGCGGTGACCACTCCGGCAGAGGTGATGGTTCCGGTGGACGTGGACCAGGTCACCGTCGAAGGCGGATTGCCGGTTCCGACGACGGATGCGAGGCAGGTTACGGACCTTCCGAAGGGCAGCGTGGAGACCGGGCAGTAGATCTTTACGCTGCTGACGGTTACCGGCTGGGTGAGGGCGATGGTCACGGTCCCGGACTTGGTTGGGTCCTGAACGCTGGTGGCCTTGACGGTGACGGCTGTGGCGGTTGTGGAGGCGGTCAAGACTCCGGCTGGGGTGATGGTGCCGCCGGTGGCCGACCAGGTGAGGGCAGAGCTGTAGCCGCCGGTCCCGGTGACCGAGGCCGCGCAGCTGGTGGAGCTGCCGGCGACCAGGGTGCTGACGGGGCAGGTGACCGTCACGCCGCTGATGGTTGGCAGCGGTGTGACGGTGACGGTTGCGGTGGCGAACTTGGTTGTGTCCGCGACGCTGGTTGCCTTGACGGTGACGGAGGTTCCCGTTGTGGGAGCCGTCAGGACGCCGTTCGGAGTAATGGAGCCGGCCGACGCCGACCAGGTGACCGCCGAAGAGTAGCTGCCGGTGCCGGTGACGGCCGAGGTGCAGACCTCGGAGCTGCCCGCGACCACGGAGGCGCCGGAGCAACTGACGGTCACACCGGTGACTGTGGGTGTTGCCGCGGCGGTGGTGACCGTAACGGTCTTGGTCACGACCTGGCCGAGGGTATAAGCGACGGCATACATGGTGTATGTCGTGGACGGCGTGAGTCCGGTGATGGTGATGTTCTGTGAGGGGCCTCTGTAAGGGACAGCCGGGGCGGTGGCGTCGAGATAGTTGACGCCGCCGAGTGCGTCGATGTTGGTGGTCCAGCTGATGGTCGCGGTGGTGCTGGTGACGGTGACCGTCGGCGTGCTCATGCTAAGCGCCGGAGTCAGCGAGATCGTCACCGAGCCGGACTTGGTGGGGTCCTCGGTGCTGGTTGCCGTGATGATGGCCGAGGTCCCGGTGGCGGGAGCCGTGTAGGCGCCGGTTGAGGTGATGGAACCGGCGGATGCGGACCAGGTGACCGCGGACGTGTAACTGCCCGTCCCGGCGACGGAGGAAGTGCAGGTTGTGTTGCCGCTATTGGCGAGGCTTGTGGCCTGGCAGGCGACAGTGACGCCTGTGACGGTGGGCAGCGGGGTGAGGGTGATGGTTGCCGACGCAGACTTGGTGGTGTCCTGCACGCTGGTCGCTGTGACCAGGACAGTGGCCCCGGTCTTTGGCGCGGTGAGCAGACCGGCGGGAGTGATGGTGCCCGCCGAGGTCGCGAAGGTGACCGCCTTCGAGATGATGCCGGTGCCGGTGACGGTGGGCGAGCAGGTGGTGCTGCTGCCCGCGAGGATGGTCGTGGGCTGGCAGGTTACGGTGACGCCCGTTACCGTTGCCGGCTGAGTGAGTGCAATGATCGCGGATCCGGACTTGGTTGGGTCCTGAACGCTGGTTGCGGTGACGGTAAGGGAGGTCGCCGCCGTCGATGAAGGAGCGGTGAGCACACCGGTCGAGCTGACCGAGCCCAGCGAGGCCGACCAGGTGACCGCGGACGAGTAGCTTCCGTCACCCTGCACGGTTGCGGCGCAGCCGGTTGAGGCGCCGAGCACGAGGCTGGATGCCGAGCAGCTGACCGCCACGCTGCTCACGCCCGCCGTGCCGCTGGTGGTGGTCACGGTAACGGTCTTCGTGACCACCTGGCCCATGGTGTAGGCGGTGGCGTACATGGTGTACGTCGTGTTTGGAGTCAATCCAGTGATGGTGATGTTCTGCGCGCTGCCTCTATAAGGGGCCGCGGGCGCGGAGTTGTTGAGATAGTTGACGCCGCCCAGCGCATCGATGTTGGTGGTCCAATTGATGGTGGCGGTGGTGCCGGTGACGGTGACGGTGGGCGCGCTCATGACGAGCACGGCATTGAGCGTGAGGGTCACGGAGGCGGTCTTGGCGGGGTCCTGGGTGCTGGCCGCCGTAACGACAACGGAGGTCCCGGTTGCCGGAGCGGTGAAGGTGCCCGGAGTGCTGAAGCTGCCGGCCGGCGCGGACCAGGTGACGGCGTTGGAGAACCCGCCGGTCCCTGTAACGTTGGCGGTGCACTGGATGACCGCGCCCTGATTGACGCTGGTTGCCGGGCAGGATGCCGTGATGCCAGTGATGGCGTTGGGCGCGATGGCGATGGTGAAGTGGCCGGTCTTGGTGGCGTCACCGGCTGAGGTCGCGGTGATGACATCCTGTCCGCTCGCGGGGAGGGTCGCGGGCGCGGTGTAGACGCCAGCGCTGGTGATGCTTCCGGAGGCGGCCGACCAGAGCACGGAGGTGTTGTAGTTGACGCCCTGTCCGGCGACCGCGGCGGAGCAAGCGGTGGTGCCGTTGGGGGAGAGCGAGGTCCTGGCGCAGGTGGCCGTCACTCCGGTAACCAGGACCGGGATGACAGGCGCGGGGACGCTGACGACGGTCATGGAGAAGGGAGGCAGGCTGAGGGTCGAGCCACCAGCGAGCGACTGAGAGGTGCTGGTGATGGCTACGTTCTCGCCGTTTTCATTGCTTGCGTCGATCGTGGCGGCGGTGAGGGTCCTGATGGTCGCCGTGCCGACGGGAGCGTTCAGGCCAGAGAAGTTGACCGGGAGAGCGCTGGTGCGGCTGAGGTTGAAGAGAATGACGTTGAGCGTTGTCCCGTCGGTGTAAGCGAAGCTCTGGATGTAGTGGGCGTTGGGCAGGCTGAAGTTGTCGTTGGTGGTGTAGGCCTGGTTCCAGGTGGGATTCGCCCCGGTCTGGGAGGTGGAGAGGAGGGTGGGGAGGATCGCCGAGTTGGCGAGCTGCTCGGAGAGGAACATGGGACGGCGCAGGTTGCTCGCGCCGCCCATGTCGATGACCGATCCCCAGATGGGGGTGGTCTTCGCGGCGGAGGAGTTGCTGCCGTAGAAGTACACGGAGTACTGAGGAAGCGCGTAGAGGTTCTGGACGGTGACGCCGAGGTCGCGCTGCGCCAGCAGCATGTTCGCGGCGACGGCAAGTCCGGCGCCGAGCGAAGGCACGGCATCGGCGACCTGGGCCTGAGTCGCCAAGCCCTGGTTGGTGCCCATGTTGGTTTCATAGACGGCGAGTTTCGCCGGCGTAGGTCCAGCCGATGCCGCAACCCCAGCCTGAAGGTAGGTCAAGCCTGCTTCGTTCATATACTCAGGCTCGGCGAGCATGGGCCCGAAGATGTTTTCCGTGGAGGAGGCGTCGTTGAAGTTTGAGAAGTTGTAGGTCGCGACGTCGACGGTATCGTAGTTCTTGCTGTTCTGCAGGGCCGTCTGCGTCCAGCCGGTGAGGGCCTCAAACCCGTCAAGCACGAAATCGAAGGACTTCGCCGAGTAGGACGGGGACGCTTTCGCGGTGGTGAAGATGACACCGGCGCGCTGTCCGTAGGCGGCGGCGTCGGCGATGTTGGCGCCTGGGTTGCCGGTGTTCCAGACCTCGTTGCCGAACTCGAGATGGATCTGGCCGAAGACCGTGGTCCAGGGGGCGGTCTGGCCCAGGGCGGCGCGCTTGGCGCCATACACAGTGGAGGTCGAGCCGCCGAAGTAATCCATCAGGTTGGACATCTCCTGGGTCGTCATGCCGGCAGGCATCGTGAACCAGGGATCGGCGCCGACCGTCTGGCAGAGCACGAGAAAGTCGTGCAGACCCATGGGGATGGCATTCGACTGGGTGACGAGATTGCTGTATCCCGGCCTCTCGCGGGCGAAGTCCGAAACGAGCAGGTTGTCGATCGAACTGCCCCAGTTCTCGCCTGAATCCATGTAACGCAGGGTGCCGGGATGGAGGGCCTGCAGGGCGGAGACGACGGCGTCGCGATAGACGGTCGGATTGTTTGGCCCCGCGGCTTCGGTGAACGAGGCATCGTCGAAGAGCATCGAGCCGCCGGCCAGTGTAAAGCTGAGCTCAATCACGCCCTGCATGGGTTTTGACGCTTCAGAGAGCGTGTAGGTGAAGGAGTAATCCTGCCACTGGTTCGTCAGGGTCACGTCCCTGTCGAGGAAGTTGTCGGTCGCGGGAGCGTTGACCAGGCGCCTGAGGTTGATGTGAAGGTTGGTGCTGCCGCCGGTGCTCTTGGCGCGGAAGCTGATCGTATAGGTGCCGTTCAGGCGGATGAAGTTGATGCCGGCGCCGTCGTCGTAGTTGGCGAGCACGGCCGATTGGCCGGCGCCGGAGGCGTTTACGACGAGCGCCTGCTTGCCAGGGGTATTGGGCGAGAGATCGTTGGTCTCGTACGAATAGGTCGCGTTGCCCTGCGGCCACCATCCGGCGTCGGCGGTGCCGGGGACTTCCATCCGCACCACGACATAGTCGCCGACCGAGGGCGCGACCGAAAGACCGGACATCTGGATTGTCGTAGCGGTCGATCCGGGGACGGGCAGGCTGCTGCTGGTGACGGTGGCGCTGGTCCCCGTGGCCGGACCCACGATGAACGTGGCGGTCGCGCCAGCCAGGAAGTTTGCCGGCCAGTAGGTGTAGATGTTGTCATCGGTGCAGGAGGTGGCCGTCACGGACTTGCAGTGCAGGATGGATTGCCAGGTCTCGCCCTCGAAGCCTGGATTGCCGAATGCGAGGTTCCGCATGATCATTCCGGAGTCCCAGTAGTTCTGGGTGCCGAGATTCATGCCAAGACGCTTCACGTTCGTGGACTTGGGGGTCTCGGCGATGACGATGGTGGTGGGGGTGGTGGTGTTGGTTTGAGCAAGAGCGGCGGGAGGAATCGAAAGACCTAACAGCGAGAGTGCAATGGTGGCGATTCCCACAAGGGATTGAAATGGCTTCTTGTTCTTTCCGGAAGTCGGCATTTGGGAGGGCTCCGAGAAAAATAGTTAGGACATCAGCTAAGAAGTGTTTCAGGGTCAGGATCGGAAGTGCCTCGGGGGCTGCGATCATGGCCTGCGGAGAGTCTTGAAGCAACTGCGGTGGACATTCTTCGGTCTCTAGCGAAGATGCTAGGCCGCGAGGGTGACACGGTGAATGGCTGAATAGCCGTATAAAGTCGCACAAAGGTGTTAGGGCCCCACATACAATTTGTCCGGATGCCTGGCTGGCGGAGGGCAGTCCACTCAGGCCGGACGGGGTCTGCGCGAGCACTCTGATGAAGCCTTGAGAGAATTTGCGTCGAGCGTTCCAGTTGCGTCGCTGTGACTGAATGAATGAGAAGAGACACCCATCCTAAAGCCTGCAGGTTAGGGCTGCCGAAGATGCACCTGGGATGAGGGGCGTGGCAGCTCAGTGGAAGTCGATTTTGCCTTGTCAGCCTTAACGCTAAAGGGAGCGTTCCCCCGCGGCAATAGGAAATAAATTCCCATTCCCCGAAGTTTTGCGCCATTTACGGGCTTTTTGTTGAAGTTCGCGTGCTCTATTCACAGCACTTTAACGGGTTGTTCGCAGAGGAGGCGCCGCCGTCGCGCGGAGAATAATCCAGAGTGGCTGAGAGGTGCGCTGTCGCTTGCATAGCCACAGCTTGCGTGGATACAGAAGACCATGCACGCATGGAGCCACGAACCGTGAGCTTCTCTTTGCAATCTCTAATGCCGCGGGGTGCGAGTCACTGTTCCGCGAAGACTCTAACTGGTCCGGTAAGCGGGCCGTCCTGGTGGTATGGGTCACACAGAGAGACGTTGATCCGATCTGTATGCATCCCACCCATCCCCGCAAAGAACGCGAGGATGGATGGGGCACCCAAGCTCT